>Ga0209358_10000024_pt1 | contig 159321 bp, 143 predicted proteins | sample LauGreFa1BDMLBSN_2_FD_187574 | JGI IMG/M metagenome (GOLD analysis project Ga0209358, IMG submission 187574) | Freshwater lake microbial communities from Lake Michigan, USA - Fa13.BD.MLB.SN (SPAdes) (version 2) | ecosystem: Environmental > Aquatic > Freshwater > Lake | place: Lake Michigan... | reverse complement strand
CTGTTCCTTCAGATGCATCTTCACCAATTGAAATAAGTTCCTTTTGAAGATTGCCACGCTTCACCATCAGCATACGCACGGCTTCCATATCAGCCATTTGAGCAGAAGCTTCTTTGAAGCGCTTGTATTCTAATATTTTATCGATCAGTTCTTGGCGTGGATCAATTTCATTACCAGCAGCATCTATTTCTTTACGAGGCAGGAGTAATCTAGCCTTAATGCGCATAAGGGTAGAAACAAATAAAATAAACTCACTAGAGAGTTCGATATTTAATTTCTCTCCTTGATGAATAAACTCCAAGAAGTCTTTAATAATTCTTGTAATGGGGATATTGTAAATATCCAGCTCGTCTCTTTCTATAAAAAACAACAATAGGTCAAAAGGACCTTCAAACTGATCTAACTTAATTTGATAATTGGGAACATTCACAGCTTCACACTTTTGCTACAAAGAAAACCCCTTCGGGCCTCAAATGCGCAGATTGAGGTCAAAATTTATCCACTTTAGTGCCTTTTTGGGCTATATTTTGTTAGAAAAGGGCCTGTTTTTAGATTCTAAATAGGGAACTTCGCCAAAATTCAATGCCGTGAGGGAAAAGCTGATTAATTGGTTGCTATTTATTGTTTTGTCGATCATTTGGGGGAGTTCCTTTATGCTTATGAAAGTAGGCATGAAAGAAGGCGGAACTTTTACACTAAGCCCCTACCAGGTAGCTTCTCTGCGCATGATTTTTTCGGGACTGGCTCTATTGCCATTTTGTTATTCGGCACTCAAGCAAATTCCCAAAAACAAACTTTTTGTAGTTGTGCTTTCTGGTGTGATGGGTAGTTTTATTCCAGCTTATTTATTTTGTATTGCAGAAACAAAAATTGATAGCGCACTTGCGGGTATTTTAAACGCACTCACGCCACTATTTACCATCATTGTAGGTATTGCATTTTTTAATTTAAAATCTAGCAAGCAAAAAATTATTGGCATATTACTTGGCTTTGCAGGTTTAATTCTTTCGGTAGCTGCTGGCAAAACGCTTCATTTTGAAAATTTCTCGTATAGCTTTTTTGTAGTGCTCGCTACTATTTTTTATGGCCTCAACGTAAATATGGTTGGTAGCCAAATGCAAAAAGTAAGTGCTATCAATATTGCATCTGTTGCCTTTTGTTTTACCATGATTCCAGCTGGTATTATCCTTTTTAGCACTGGATATTTTAATTATGATTTTTCTAACCAAGCGCTTATAGAAGCAAGTATAGCAGGCGGTACACTGGGCGTGATCAATACTTCCATTGCCTCTATTTTGTTTTATGTACTTGTTAAAAGAGCGGGCATTATTTTTGCTTCTACTGTAACCTATGCCATTCCATTTGTGTCACTTGCGATAGGCCTATATTACAACGAGCCCATCCATCCGTTAAGACTTGTTGGGCTCGGTATAATTTTATGCGGCGTTTATATTGTAAACAAGCAAAAGAAATAAGCGCCATTTATATCGCCATCATTTCTTTTTCTTTAGCAGCTAAATGTTTTTCTACGAGGGCAATAAATTTGTCGGTAATTTCTTGAACCACTTTTTCAGCATCTTTTGCTGCGTCTTCACTTAAGCCGTCTTTTTGCAATTTTTTTATTTGCTCAATAGCGTCGCGTCTAATATTACGGATAGCCACTTTAGATTGCTCTCCTTCACCTGCGGCTCTCTTTACAAACTCTTTTCTGCGCTCTTCGGTAAGAGGTGGCATAAAGAGTCTAATTTGAACACCATCGTTTTGAGGTGTAACCCCAATATTTGCCATCATAATCGCTCTTTCGATGGGCGCAAGCATGTTTTTTTCCCAGGGCTGAATGCTAATGGTACGAACGTCTAAAACGCTAATATTGGCCACCTGGCTAATAGGGGTTGGCGCGCCATAGTAATCGGCCATAATACCATCGAGCATGGTAGGGCTGGCTTTTCCGGCTCTAATCTTGGTTAATTCAAGCTCAAAGTGGCTTATAGCCTTATTCATAGAATCTTCGGTATCCAACGTTATAAGGTCAAGTTCTTCAGACATGTTGTATTAATTTGATGGCAAAACTAATAAATAGTACCGAAAGCGTCATTTTTCATACAAGAATTGGAATTTGAATTTTATCTTCGCAGCAAATAATCAAATTATGGCGTCTATTCAAACCCTAAAAGATACAGCTACTCAAGTAAGAAGAGATATAGTTAGAATGGTGCATGGTGTTCAGAGTGGACATCCTGGTGGTTCTTTGGGCTGTACCGATTTTTTAACGGCGCTATATTTTCATACCCTAGACCATAATCCAGCTTTTTCTATGGACGGCAAGGGTGAAGACTTATTTTTCTTATCCAACGGACATATTTCACCGGTATTTTATTCGGTGCTAGCAAGATCAGGTTATTTTGAAGTGAACGAACTTGGCAGCTTTAGAAAATTAAATACCCGTTTACAAGGTCACCCTACCACACACGAGCATTTACCTGGTGTGAGAATCGCGAGTGGCTCTTTAGGACAAGGTATGAGTGTTGCCATTGGCGCAGCGCTTTCAAAAAAATTTAACAACGATTCAAAGCTTGTTTATTGCTTACATGGCGATGGCGAATTACAAGAAGGACAAATTTGGGAATCAGTAATGTTTGCTGCCCATAACAATTGCGATAATTTAATTGCAACCATCGACGTTAATGGTCAACAAATTGATGGCCCTACCAAAAAAGTAATGAACCTTGACAGTTTACGTGCCAAATTTGAAGCATTTAACTGGACCGTTATTGATATGGATGGTAACAATATGGAAGACGTTGTTGCAACCCTTGATAAAGCAAAATCATTAACGGGTCAGGGTAAACCTATCTGTATTTTAATGAAAACAGAAATGGGTAAAGGCATTAGTTTTATGGAAGGAACGCACGAGTGGCATGGCATTGCACCAAACGATGCACAGCTTGCAGACGCGCTTTCTCAATTACCAGAAACGCTAGGTGATTACTAATTAGCGACGCTACATTAGACTGCTAACTCTTTAATGACAATAATTGCTGGCTTGCTTTTTTAGCAGGTATCCACGCGGCTAGTAGCGCAATAACTGCTATGGTAGCTACAACCAGTAAATAGTCGGTAGCCATTAATTTTACAGGGTAGTAATCAATGATAAAACTACCACCGCCACCAAGTGTAATAATTTTAAATTTTAATTGCAGCAAACAAATAATGGTACCAAGCGCCGTTCCAATAAATGTACCTACACCAGCAAGCACAAGCCCTTCTGTAATAAATATTTTTTGAATAAGCGATGTACTTGATCCCATGGCTTTTAGCACCGCAATATCTTTTTGTTTTTCTAACACGAGCATGGTGAGTGCACCAATCATATTAAATGCAGCCACAATTAAGATCAAACTTAAAATGCCATAAATCACCCACTTCTCCATTTGCATAACCGCGTACAAATTTTTATTTTGCTCGTAACGCGTTTCAACCACAAAATTTTTACCGAGTGCAGATTGTAGTTTTGATTTAATTTTTTCGGGGCTACCATTTATTTTTATTTCTACCCCAGTTACCTGATTGTATGTCATCGAAAGCATGTACTGCAAAAAAGAGAGGTTGGTAAAAATAAATTTATTGTCAAATTCCTGTTGCACCGCAAACACGCCCTTCCCTGTTACATTAAAAGCAAACATGCCGTCTACGGCGTCAAAACCCGCGCCTTTGTTTGGCGTATACAGTGTTAAAGGGAATCCACCTTTTGTAACATCGGCACCCACAGCGTTTTCGATACCCGCGCCTATTACAATACCTGGGTTTTGTAAATCACCCAATGCATAATCTCCTCTAACAATATGCTTATTAATCTGATTGGTACGTGTAAAAACGGAGTCTACTCCTTTTACCACCACAATGCTCTGATAATCGCCATTGGCAAGTAATGCTTTTTCTTCAATCACTTTACTTACTTCAGCTACACCCTCAATAGATTTTATGGTATAGTAGGTGCTATCACTTACATCCATTCTTTTGCCCTGTGCAGGAAGCACACGCATGTCTGCATAAAAATCAGTGTAGAGGCCTTTTACTAAATCTTCAAAGCCATTAAACACACTTAAAATAACAATGAGTGCAGCCGCACCAACAGCAATGGCCGTAACGCTTACCCATGCAATAATATTAATTGCACTAGTAGACTTTTTTGAAGTAAAATACCGCCAAGCAAATAAATATTGCACGAGACTTGATTAATTTGATTCTTGATCGTCGGCTTCAGGGTTTGTTGCACCTTCCTCAGATTGATTTGTAAGATCGGTTGGCTTTTTTTCGGCACTAATTTGCTTGAAAATTTCCTCCATTTTAAACACATAATCTAGGGTGTCATCGTGGTAGAAATGTAATACCGGGATACGTCTAAATTGGTGCTTAACACGGTCGGCTAACTCCTTTTTGATCTCCCAGGCCCTAGACTCAATCACTTTCATCACTTCTTTAGCGTCTGGAACCTGAAATAAACTTAAGTAAATACGGGCCTCTAAAAGGTCCGGAGTCACTTTTACGGATGAGATGGAAACCATGCCACCAGCCATCATAGAAAGGTTTAACCTTCTAAAAATATCATTCATTTCTTCTTGAATAGCACCGGCTACCTGACGTTGACGTTTACCTTCCTCCATGTTCTTTGCGTTTAATTGGCTGTAAAATTAGTTACTTTGCCTTGTTTTAACGATTTTATCATTTATGAAGCGTTTTTCACGAATTCTATTTTACCTCCGGACCCAAAAAAGGAATATTGCCTTATACGTGGTATTCAACCTTTTATCCATCCTTTTTTCGCTCGTTTCACTGGCTATGTTGGCGCCTTTTTTACAGCTATTATTTGGCACCGAAAAACTGATTACCGCCATGCCGGTAGCTTCAGATGCAGGCTTATCTGCGGGCACCATTTTAAACTACCTCAAATATTTTATTTCTAGAATCATTATTGAAGAAGGAACCGTGTATGCACTAGGTGCTATTTGCGGCATTATTATAACAGCTATATTCTTTAAAAATTTATTTACCTATTTGTCTTTTAGGGTACTCGCACCCATGCGCAATTATGTAATGACATCGCTTCGTTCCGATTTATATAAAAAATTATTAGATCTTCCTATTGGCTATTTTACCGAACAGCGTAAAGGAGATATAATTAGTAGGATGAGTAACGATGCCAACGAAATTGAATGGAGTGTAATGAGTACCCTAGAAGGTCTTATTAAAGATCCACTCAATATCCTTATCATTTTAATTTTCTTAGTTTTCTTAAGTCCGGTATTGTCTTTGTTTTTACTCGTGCTATTACCGGTAACAGGTTTTGTGATTGGACGCCTTAGTAGAAGTTTAAAAAAACAATCTACCACTTCACAAGAAAAATTGGGTACGCTATTATCGATTTTAGATGAAACCCTTGGGGGACTAAGGGTTGTCAAGGCTTTCAATGCCGAAAAAATACTATTACAAAAGTTTTTAGACAACAACAATGCGCTCAATCACATCCGCAACAAAATGAATTTTAGAAAAGATTTGGCATCGCCGATGTCCGAATTTTTAGGCGTGATTGTGCTGTCTTGTATCTTATGGTTTGGCGGTAGACTTGTATTAAATAACCAAGCAGGACTAGGACCCGAAAGTTTTATCACCTACATTTTATTTTTTACGCAAATCATTAATCCGGCAAAATCTTTATCTAGTTCATTTTATAATGCACAAAGAGGTAGCGCCGCTATCGAACGAATTGAAGAAATTTTAAAAGCACCGGTTGCGATAGAAGACAAACCTAATGCAACAGTTTTAGAAAATTTTGAACACCGCATCGAGTTTAAAAATGTAAGTTTCTCTTACGATGATACCACCATTTTAAAAAATATCAACCTTGTTATTGAAAAAGGAAAAACGGTGGCATTAGTAGGTTCATCGGGCGCCGGCAAAAGCACCTTAGCAGATTTGATTCCGCGTTTTCATGACGTAACAGAAGGTGAAGTTTTAATTGATGGCATCAACATCAAAGAATATAGTTTACAAAGTGTACGCGCGGCTATGGGCATTGTAACGCAGGAGCCTATTTTATTTAATGATAGTATTGCTCAAAATATTGCCCTAGGGGTTCAAACGGCAAGCCCAGCAGCCATTACAGCCGCCGCTACGGTAGCCAACGCTGCTGCGTTTATAGAAAGTAAAGAAGACAGGTACGATGCTAATATTGGAGACAGGGGTAGTAAATTAAGTGGCGGTGAGCGTCAGCGCATTACCATTGCAAGAGCTATTTTAAAAAACCCACCCATTTTAATTTTAGATGAAGCTACATCGTCACTTGATACAGAAAGTGAAAGACTGGTGCAAGACGCCATTAATAAAATGATGCAAAACAGAACCTCTATTGTTATTGCGCACAGACTTTCTACCATCAGACACGCCGATGAAATTATTGTCTTACAAAAAGGAGAAATTGCAGAACGCGGTACACACGATGAACTACTTGCTAAAGGTGGGATATACAAGCGCCTGATTGATATGCAAGAGGTAAAATAAGTTAGTACAAAAAAAAGGCCGCAAATTGCGGCCTTTTTTTATAGATCAAGATCTAAATTTATTGTTGATCAGGACTTGGTTTTACAAGACCTAATTTAGCTTCTAAACTAAGTGTAGCGTGTGGTACAGCGCGTAAACGAGCTTTGTCAATTAACTTGCCAGTTACTCTACAAATACCATAGGTTTTGCTTTCAATACGCATGATTGATTTTTCGAGATGATCAATATACGTAATTTGACGGCTAGCCATTTGAGACAATTGCTCTCTTTCCATACTTACACTTCCATCTTCCATGGTCATGTAACGTGCGTCGTCATTGTCACCCCCCATTTCGTCTTTACGGGTAATTAAACCTTGTAAGTACACAAGCTCTTTTTTAGCAGCTTCTAATTTTTTATTGATGAGCTCACGAAACTCGTTAAGTTCTGCATCGCTGTATTTAACAAGTGTTTGATTACTCTTCGTCACTATTTGCACTCTTTTTTCTAATGGTGTATAACCAGGACTGTAAGGCACGCTAGACTTTGTATTTGTCTTAGGTAATTTTACATCCTTAATTGGTTCTAATGGTTTTCTTACCGGCTTTTTAGGAGGTGCAGGCGGCAACTTTACTTCCGGCTTTTTAGGCATTGGAGGAAGTGGGGTTGGCTTCGCTTTCACCACTGGTGGAGGCGCTATTCTTGGAATTGGCTTGCTAGGTAATACAACTTTACCGCCCGGTCTTACTGGTGCTGTTTTAACAATCACTTTAGGAGGAGGGGGTTTAACTGCTTTAGCAGGCTTTGCCGCTTTTACAGGAGCAGGTGCTGCAGTTTTTACTGGAGCCGCTGGCTTAGCCGGGGCTACTGCTTTTGCAGGTGCTGCTTTAACCGGTGCTGCTTTTTTTGCAGGCGCTGGTGCTGCTTTTGCTGGAGCCGCTTTTTTTGCGGGTACAGATACTACTGATTTTGCAGGTGCTGCTTTTTTAACGGGTGCTGCTACTTTTTTAGCGGGAGCTGCAGGTTTCGCAGGCGCTGCTTTTTTAGCGGGAGCTGCAGGTTTCGCAGGCGCTGCTTTTTTAGCGGGAGCTGCAGGTTTCGCAGGCGCTGCTTTTTTAGCGGGAGCAGCCTTTTTAACGGGCGCCGCTACTTTTTTAGCAGGTGCTGCAGGTTTAGCAGGTACTGCTTTTTTTACAGGCGCTGCTACTTTTTTAGCAGGCGCTGCTTTTTTGGCCGGAGCCGCCTTTTTTGCGGGAGCTGCTACTTTTTTAGCAGGTGCTGCTTTTGGGGCTGGTTTCTTTGTAGCCATATGCTTGTTGTTATGCTTGTTTAGTTATTGAAACTTTTAGCAAATTGTCATTTACGTCGACTTCTGTTGCATTTTCAACCTGGTCTACCCAATTGATGGAATCAGCTAAAATTTCGCGGCAAATATAGTCGTTATATTTAACAATCGACTCCTTGAGCCTGTCGCAATGCTCTAGGGTCACGAATATACGGTCTGTAAGGGCAAAACCACTTTCTTTTCTAATATTTTGTACACGGTTTACAAACTCTCTGGCGTCACCTTCCTGCTGTAAATCTGGGGTAATCGTAATATCGAGGGCCACTGTTAGGCTTCCTTTACTAGCAACACTCCAACCCGGAATATCTTCTGCAGCGATGTCAACCTCGGTTAAGGCAATGCTAAGTTCTTCACCTTCAATAGATAAGAGAATTTCACCCGTTTTCTCGAGGGAAGCAATTTGAGCAGCGGTCATGGCGGTAATGGCCGCACCGGCCGCTTTCATTTTGGCCCCCATTTTGGTACCAAGTGCCTTAAAGTTTGGTTTTATCTTTTTCTTAATAATTCCTTCCGTTTCGGTCAAATATTCAATTTCTTTAACATTTACCTCTGCCGTGATCAAATCCTGAATTAAAGCTAGCTGCTCCTGCATGGCTGGGTCTAATACCGGAATGAGTATTTTTTGAAGTGGCTGACGCACTTTAATATTCACTTTTTTACGAAGACTTAACACAAGTGAACAAACATCCTGTGCTAACTGCATTCTTTCTTCGAGTGCGGCATCAATAAATGTATCATTGGCCACTGGGAAATTAGCGTGATGAATCGATGCTACCTGATGCTTACCTGTTACACTATTGAGGTTACTAAAAATAGCATCACTAAAAAACGGAGCAATAGGCGCTGTTAATTGTATAACCGTTTCTAAACACTCATATAAAGTTTGATACGCACTAATTTTATCCTGCTCGTATTCGCCTTTCCAAAATCTTCTTCTACAAAGTCTTACATACCAGTTACTCAGTTGCTCATCTACAAAAGATTCGATGGCTCTTCCTGCAACAGTTGGTTCGTAATCATCCATTGCCGCTGTAACTTTTTTAACAAGCGAATGTAAACTTGATAAAATCCAACGATCAATTTCTGGACGCTGTTCTAATGGCACTGGTGGTTCAGAAAAAGAAAAACCATCAACGTTTGCATAGAGCACAAAAAATTGATAGGTGTTATACAGTGTTCCAAAAAATTTGCGTTGCACTTCTTGAATACCTGCTACATCAAATTTTAAATTATCCCAAGGAGATGCATTGGTAACAAGGTACCAGCGAGTAGCGTCAGCACCATATTTTTCAATGGTTTCAAAAGGATTGACTACGTTACCAAGTCGCTTACTCATCTTGTTGCCGTTTTTATCTAGCACGAGTCCATTGCTCACAACGGTTTTGTAGGCAACGCTATCAAATAACATAACGCCAATTGCATGTAGGGTATAAAACCATCCACGTGTTTGATCCACACCTTCACAAATAAAATCGGCAGGGAACGCTTGACCTTTATCAACCAGGTCTTTATTTTCAAATGGATAATGCCACTGCGCATAAGGCATGGCACCACTATCAAACCAAACATCAATTAAATCCGAAACGCGGTGCATAGGTTTACCAGAAGCACTCACCAAAACAATATCATCTACAAACGGCTTGTGTAAATCCAAAATGCCGCCGTGTAAATAATTTTGGTTAACGCTTCCACCTAAAACCTCATTTGCTTTTTTAATACCTGCGTTTAATTCCTCTACAGATCCAATACAAACTTCTTCTGTTCCGTCTTCTGTACGCCATACTGGAAGAGGCGTTCCCCAATATCTACTTCTACTCAAATTCCAATCCACCATATTCTCAAGCCAGTTACCAAAACGACCTTCGCCGGTAGATTTAGGTTTCCAGTTGATGGTTTTATTGAGTTCCACCATGCGGTCTTTAACGGCTGTGGTTTTAATAAACCAAGCGTCTAGTGGATAGTACAAAATTGGTTTGTCCGTTCTCCAACAATGCGGATAACTGTGTTCATATTTTTCTACTTTAAACGCACGATTTTCTTTTTTAAGCTTTACGCAGATATCAACGTTAACATCTACATAATTTGGATCGTCTTTGTAATTTTTTACATAGCGGTTACTAAACTCACCAACACCGTCAACAAATTTTCCTTTTCTATCTACGAGCGTTAAAATACCAATATTATTTTTTTGTCCAACACGGTAATCGTCTGCACCAAATGCAGGAGAGGTATGCACAATACCTGTACCATCCTCTGTTGTTACAAAATCACCAACTAAAATTCTAAATGGTTTTGCACCAGGTGTAATTGCTTCAATGGCTTCCATGCTATTTGCATCAGATGGCATGAGCTGTTCATACTGTGCACCTTCAATATCAGCACCTTTAAAATTTGCCACTATTTTCCAAGGCAATATTTTTTGATCAGGGTTGTAATTTTCAAAATCTCTATTTTCTGCTTCCGGCTTAAAAAGCTTTGACAGCAAGGCTTTTGCAAGCACTACATGCACCGGTAAATGTGTATAAGGGTTAAATGTTTTAACCAAAACGTACTCAATATTTGGTCCAACGGTTAATCCTAAATTAGAAGGAAGCGTCCATGGCGTTGTGGTCCATGCTAAATAATAAACTTCGTTATCACCGGCAGCATCTAATAAAAATTTATTACGTGCATCAGTAGCATCTGCTTTAAACATAGCAACAGCAGAAGTGTCTTTTACATCTTTGTAAGTGCCTGGTTGGTTTAATTCGTGTGAGCTAAGTCCCGTTCCTGCAGCTGGAGAATAAGGCTGAATACTTACACTCTCATACAAGTAACCTTTCTTATACAGTTCACTTAAAATCCACCAAAGTGTTTCGATATAATCATTTTCAAATGTGATATACGGGTCATTTAAATCTACCCAGTATCCCATTTTAGTAGTGATTTCATCCCACTTGTCTTTGTAACGAAGCACGGCTTCTCTACATTTTTTATTGTATTCTTCTACGGTAATTTTTTTACCAATATCTTCTTTTGTAATGCCTAATTCTTTTTCAACCCCAAGTTCTACCGGAAGTCCGTGTGTGTCCCATCCGCCTTTTCTTTTCACCTGAAAACCTTGCATGGTTTTGTATCTACACACCATGTCCTTTAAGGTTCTAGAAATTACGTGGTGAATACCAGGCATTCCATTGGCGCTAGGCGGACCCTCATAAAATACAAAAGGAGTGTTACCTTCACGTAAACGCACACTTTGTTCAAACGCCTCTTCTTCTTTCCATTTAGCTAAAATTGACTGCTCAATGCTAGGCAGATTAAGGCCCTGGAATTCTGGATATTTTACACGCATACCTTTGTGGGTTAATCGGTTCTGTAATGCAATTACAGCCCTGTTTTTAAGGCTGCAAAGGTAATAAATATAAGCAAGGACTTACCTTTACCCTATGAAAATTGCCTTTTTTTCTACCCAGCCATACGATACCTCATTTTTCGAGTCTGCAAATCAAGCATTTGGACACGAATTGGTGTTTTTTACCCAGGCGCTCGACCCTGCCACAGTGAGCCTAGCAAAGGGTGCCCAGGCCGTTTGCTTATTTGTGAATGACCAGGCCTCAGCGCCCGTTATTGAAGGACTAAAGGCCCTTGGGGTGCAAACCATTGCACTTAGATGTGCTGGGTTTAACAACATCGATTTAGAAGCTGCTAAAATGGCAGGCATCAAAGTATGCCGCGTAGGTGCATATTCGCCAGAGTCGGTAGCGGAGCATGCGGTTGCGCTTTTATTAACCCTCACTAGAAAAACACACAAAGCGTATAACCGCGTTAGGGAGCAAAATTTTGCTTTGTCCGGACTGTTGGGCTTTAATGTACATGGAAAAAAAGTAGGCGTTATAGGCACCGGAAATATTGGTCAAGCATTTTGCAAAATCATGATTGGCTTTGGATGCGAGGTAATAGCTTTTGATTTGATCGCCAATAAAGAAATGGAAGCGCTTGGCGTGCAGTACGCACCACTAATAGAGGTCTTAGCATCTGATATTATTTCGTTACACTGCCCACTCAACGAGCAAACCAAACACATTATTAATGCAGAAACACTGGGCTACTGCAAAAAAGGAGTAACCCTCATTAATACCGGCAGAGGTGGACTACTAGATACAAAAGCAGTGATTGATGCATTAAAAAATGGAACGATTGGTGCACTAGGATTAGACGTGTACGAACAGGAAGAAAAATTATTTTTCAAAGACTTATCTAGCACAATCATTTTGGATGATACCATACAGCGCTTAATGAGTTTTTCTAACGTGCTCATTACTGGTCATCAAGGATTTTTTACCCATGAAGCCCTAGAAAAAATTGCTGTTACCACACTGGATAATATTACAAAACTAGATCAACAAGTTGCACTAGCTCCCGGCAACACTGTTGTCTGAAGTAGTGTTTGTAGTATCTTCTGAACCACTTTCTGGTAAAGGGTTTACAAAGAATTTATTTTGAAAAATCAGGAGTATAAATACGCCTAAAGAAATAGATGCGTCAGCTACATTAAAGACAGGTCTAAAAAATTCGAAACCTTCGCCACCCCATACCGGAAACCATGACGGGAAATGTCCGTCCGTAATAATTGGAAAATAAAACATATCTACAACCCTTCCGTGAAACAAAGAAGCATAGCCACCTGCAGCAGGAAATAAATGTGCTACATTTTGCGCAAAATAATCGCTCTGCTCAAAAATTAATCCGTAAAATAAACTGTCAATTAAATTACCAAGTGCGCCTGCATAAATCATAGCTGCACAAATAATAAAACCTTTGTGCATGCCTTTGCGTAAAAAATCACGGAGTAAAAAACTTCCCCAAATAACAGCACCTAGTCTAAATAAAGTGAGTGCTACTTTTCCAAAATCGCCACCAAATTTCCATCCCCAAGCCATGCCCTCATTTTCCACAAAATGAAGCCTAAACCAACTGCCTAATACGAGATGCTCCTCACCAATATGATAATTGAGCTTGATATAAAATTTAAGCGCCTGGTCTATAAATAAAATGGCAATTATAATTCCAATAAGATGTTTTGCTTTCACTAGTGTCGCTTTTTATTAAACTGGTTCAAAGATAAGATTTACTCTTCTATGTAAATCCTTTTTACACGTGCATTAATGCCACTCATCATTTCATACATATTAATACCTGACCATTTTGCAAGGGTTTCAATAGCGATATGTTCACCAAAAATCTCTACCTCATCCTGTAACGAAATATCTTTCACATCCGTTACATCAATCATTGTCATATCCATGCACACAAGCCCTACCACCGGACATAAAACGCCGTTTATATACATTTTACCGGCTCCACTGCTAAAGCGTCTATCATAGCCATCGGCATAACCAATACGCACGGTTGCAATACGGGCGTCTTTTTCCATGATGGCAGCCCGCTCATAACCAACAGAAGCACCGGCAGGCACATGTCTAATTTGCGCTATCGTGGTTTTTAAAGTAGCCACTTTTCTAATGTCAGTCCCTGCTGTAGCACTCGTTCCATAAAGCCCAATACCTACACGCACCATATCTAGCCTAGACGCTGGATGCCTTTGTACGGCATGCGAATTTGCAATATGTCTAATAAATGAATACCCGATATTTTCTTTTAGTGTGTCACAAACCTTTTCAAAAACGGCTATTTGCTCCCTTGTAAAAAGGTCATGCTCCGGTGCATCACTCGCCACCAAATGACTCATTACAGATTTTACAATCATGCGTTGATCTGTCACCAATTTTTGAGCCAGCAATGTAGCCTCAGAGGGTTCAAAACCCAACCGGTTCATGCCCGTATTTATTTTTACATGAATACCATATGACGCAAGGCCCTGAGCATTTAAAAAAGAAGCAAAGGCATTGTAAATTTCAAAGGAATAAATTTCAGGTTCTAAACCATAGGCAACCATTGCTTCAAAACCTGCCTCGTCAGGGCTCATTACCATAATAGGTAAATGAATGCCCGCCCTTCGGAGTTCGACGCCTTCATCCACATAAGCGACGGCTAAATAATCTGTTTTAACAGCAGCAAGGGTTCTGGCAACTTCTGCACTTCCATTTCCGTATGAAAATGCTTTTACAACCGCCATTAATTTGGTAGTTGACCCAATAGCATTTTGTATCTGCTTTACATTGTGCGCAAGTGCGGTTAAATTTATTTCGAGTACGGTCTCGTGCATTTTTTGTTCCAACCAATTTGCAATACGCTCTAATTCAAAAACACGAGCACCTTTTAATAAAATAATTTCGTTGGAAAAATCTTTAGGTCGAAACTGTTGCAAAAAAGAAATGGTGCTATCAAAAAAATAAAACTCCGTACCTGGTGCTAAAAATTCTTTTTCAATAACTGATTGTTGCTTTTTTATTTGAGGCCCAATTCCAATAAAACGCTTAAGCCCCAGGGCTGCAGCGTGCTTAGCAACTTTACTATAAATATCCCTGTTAGACTCTCCTGTTTCTGCAAAATCAGATACAATAATACTAGATGCTCTTCCGGCAGCCTGTGCTTGCAAATAAAATCCTGCGGCTACAAAAGAATCGAAATCTAAATTGTAACTATCATTTATAAATGTGCAGCCATTAATGCCTTTCTTTAATTGCATGCGCATGTCAACGGAAGTCAGCTGCTTAATACCTTCTTTAATATAAGAGAAGTCTTTACCAAGTGAAAGTAGCGTTAGCATGCAAAGCACCGCGTTATCGATAGACGCTTTGTCTGTAAATGGAATGTTAATCGTGTGGTTTTGACTATTATAGTTAACAGTCAATTCAGTAAAGCTCCCTTTATTGATTTCCTGAGTAACAACAAGGGTTGCAGGAACCGATCTACTCCAAGAATAAAATGTTACGGGGCGTTTAATAACAGATGCGTCACCTTCTAAGTTGTAACCTTGTATTTGATCTTTGCCGTAAACAAGGGTATCAACCGTTTCAAATAACTGCAGCTTCTCCTTTATTTTTTCTGGCATACCCTTAAAACCTTCTGCATGTGCTGGACCCATATGTGTTAACACACCTATCGTAGGTTTAATGATGGAAGCCAACTGCTGCATCTCGCCTGTAGTAGAAATGCCTGCTTCAAAAATGGCCAAATCATATGAACTATCCATTTTCCAAACACTAAGTGGAACACCAACTTGAGAATTGAAACTCCGTGGGCTTCTTACAATATTAAAACTTGGGTGAAGAAGCTGATACAACCACTCCTTTACGGTGGTTTTACCATTGCTACCAGTAATCCCAATAACAGGCATATCAAATTTACTTCGGTGGTAGGCTGCTATTTTTTGTAGGGCTGCTAAACAATTAGGTACTTCAAAAAAAATAGCGCCGGTGCAATAGGCCTTTAACCCAGAGAGATCAATACTCCTGTTCACCACAAAACAGCGTACCCCCTGATCATACAAACTTTCTATAAAATCATGTCCGTCTCTGCGCGGACCAGGCAATGCAAAAAATAATGTTTGTTCTGCAAATACAAGTCGTCTACTATCGGCCAAAAGCTGCTCCACCACTAAACCACTTGCCCCAGTAGGCGGCAGTTCTAATATGGCTGCAATATCATTTGCCGTGTATTTCATAAAGGTAAATTAAGACAAAGATCCGTCAACAACGTCTTTAGGTGTACCCTTTTTGCGGTTATAAATAGAATACACAATCGATCCTCCTATACAAAAAACAATAAATAGTAGAGAAACAACAACCTGAGCGTTTTTGCTTAACACCTGATTGAGATAATGCTCACCTAGCATTTTAACACCAATAAATACAAGCACAATAGCAATGCCTTGTTGCAAATAATCAAATTTTGAAACGGCCCCTCTTAGTAAAAAAAACAAAGAGCGAAGGCCCAGTACCGCAAAAATATTGGATGTATAAATAACGAGCTTATCGGTAGAAATACCCATAACTGCAGGTATCGAATCCAGTGCAAACACGAGGTCAATCACGGCAAGTAATACCACTACAACAAACAAAGAAGTGTACTGTGGTTTTCCATTTTCTCTAATTACATATTTTCCGTTACCATCGGTTCCTGAAAGCGGCAGGTATTTTTTTAAAAACCGGTATACCGCCGTATCGTGTGGGTCAAATTCTTCAGACTCATTGGAAGTAAACATTTTAAATCCAGTATAAAGTAAGAAAATTCCAAAAATATACAACAGCCAATGAAACTGCTCTACAAGCGCCACCCCCACGGTTATAAAGATTACCCTAAACACAATGGCCATCATAATGCCCACTAGTAAAACGCGTGGGTAAAACTTTTCATTTACTTTAAAGGCGTTGAATATTAATATAAATACAAAAATATTATCGACACTAAGACTCCACTCCATCAAATAAGCACTTAGGTATTCGAGTCCAGTTTTTTGACCTTCTTCGATCCAAACAAAAACAAAAAATCCAATGGCAAGTGCTACCCAAAACAAGGTTTGAAGTAGTGCCTGCTTAATGGTAATGGTTTTATTTTTTTTACTGAGTAGTCCAAGATCTAATACAAGCGCAAGTACCAAAACGATTGCAAAAATGAAATAAACCAACTGATGTGATGCGGTCATAAATAATTGTTATAAGTATTTTTTCTTGCGCCAAAATGCCACAAAAATTCCAATCAATAGTAATATTAAAATAGGTCCAGCGGTAGTTACTAGCTGCCAAAATGTTTTTTGGTCTGCTACTTTTTGTTTGTCTAGTAACCTAAGTACCACTACTTTATTTCTAGATTCAAACAAGCCATTGTCATTTACCAAGTAATCAATGGCATTGAGTAAAAATGTTTTGTTGGCAAACTGAAAGGCTTCAAATGGAAGTTCACCCATAGGAAGTGGACCCGTAGTTTTAGTAACCGCATTTGTTACAATATCCGCGTCAGATACCACAATTTGCTTTGTTTCTTTAATGCCTTTCTTTAAAAAAGGTAGGCCCGTAAATCGGCGCACCGAATCTATTACTGTAGTGCCAATACTATTGGCAAATAGAGAAGAAAATTTTCCTTCCAGTAACACTGCTACCGGTATATGACTTTTTGTAAACGTATATAAATCCGCTTCCGACTGCACACTATTTAAAGATACCATAGCCGGCGAAGCAATGCTTCGAGAACTGGTATCGGTAGCGAGTAAAATGGTCTTTTTAATACCTGGCGCCTTAACCGTATCAATACTAGATGGAAAAATAGGAAGTACCCTATCCATGTTTTTTGTGATCGGATTGTCGGACGGCGTTGTTAAAAAAGGATAATACGGCCAAGGAATACGCTGCATGGTTGGTGAGCCGTCTGGATTTTTACCAACCACAATAGGAAGTTTAGCACAGTTTAAATCCTGCACTAAATCGCCATTAATACGAACCCCATATTTAAATAAAAGCGGATCAATATTTAATCCCCTATCATAAGCGGTATAACCAGCTTGTGTGCGCATTAAACTATCCAGCTCGGCGTGTAGTTTATCGACAAACCAAATTACTTTTCCGCCATTTAAAATGTACTGATCAATTTTTAATTGATCTTCCTCTGTAAAAGGAGCAGTAGGTTTAACAATTAATAGTAAATCAATATTTGCTGCACTTGGATATCCTGATTTTAAATCAAAAATACCAAGGTTATAATCGTTTCTTAATGTTTCTGCTAAATCACTCACCGTTAAATCGGTGGGCTGCCCGTTGCCTACTAAATAAGCAACTGTAGGATAATTTATTTTGGTTACTTTATCAATTGCCGCAGCAAACTTATATTCTAGTAATGCTTCTGCTGCATTGCGGGTAGCTTCCTTGTCTTCTTTAGGTTCTACCGCTTCTATCACATTATAATTCGCAAATATTTTTTTACTGCTTCTTAAATCAACGGCAACAGGCTTTCTATTTCCATACCGCACAAGCGCCGACGGAACAATAAGTTGAGAAGTAGATTTTTCAATACCTTCCGAAATCGCTGTTCTTTCAAAAACAACACCTAGTGCAGCAAGGCTATCAAAATATTTCACTTTCGCTTCTTCATCCACCATATTACTTCCAGGCTCAACAAATGAAACCTGAATAGGACCCGCAGCATAAGCGGTAAATGTTTCTAAAATTTCGGCAGTAGCGATATTTAATTTTTTATAATCGGCAGGTAAATTGCCAGATAAAAAAACCTCGATCGTAATGGCGCTGTCCAACTTTTTGTCCAATAGTTTTTTTGTAGCATCACTCAAGCTGTAACGCTTTTCTGCAGTGAGGTCTAGACTGCCATGCAGCCAAGTATTGGACGCATAAATGATAGCAACCAGTAAGCACCCAACAATAATATTTGAATATTTTTGAAACATATTTTATAGGTGCAATTAGCGCTTAATAATATTTTGCTTGGTGATATGCAAGGAGGCAGCTATGAGTGCAAAAAAATAAATCAGGTCATCTAGTCGTATCACGCCCCTACTAATACTTTTGTAATGAAATTTAATGCCCAGTACTTCTGTGTAGTAAGCAAGTTTACCTTCAAAAAAAGAAAGTTTACTCACGGCTTCAAAACCCGCAAATAATAAATAACAAGTAAAGGCAGCGCCAATAAAAGCAACCACCGTATTATTTGTAAAACTACTCACACAAATGCCCACTGAAACAAATACAGCTGCAAGTAAAAAAAGCCCCAAGTAAGACCCAGCAGTAGCGCCCATATCTATCCCACCAACTGCTGAAAGTGATTCTACTGCAACACCATATAGTAGCGTTGGTGCAAGTAAACAAAGTACAACAAGGAGTGCGCCTATATATTTCCCCCAAACCAAAACAGCTGGGCGAATGGGTAATGTTTTTAGTAATTCAAAAGTCCCCGACTTGTACTCTTCAGAAAAACTGCGCATGGTAATGGTAGGAACCATAAAAATGAGTAACCAAGGTGCGATATTAAAAAAACCAGCAAGGGTTGCATAACCCATTTCTAAAATGCTAGTATCTGGAAAAACAAATAAAAGGAGACCCGTGAGTAGTAAAAAAATGCAGAGAGCAATATAGCCTGTAAGGCTAGTAAAAAACTGCTTCCACTCTTTGAGGCTAATATTAAGCATGGCCCAAAACTACTTGTTCTTAGGCAATCTTAAAAAGTAAAAAGTTAAATTATACAGAAAAGCTTTCCCCACAGCCACAACTACGGCTTGCATTGGGGTTATTGAAATAAAAACCTTTACCGTTCAGGCCATCAGAGAAATCGAGCTCGGTATTAACCAGGTATAAAAAGCTTTTAAGATCGGTAACTACTTTAACCCCATTGTCTTCAAAAACCTGATCCATGGGTTTAATCTCGTTGTCAAAATCTAGCTTATAACTAAGACCAGAGCATCCACCCCCAACAACACCTACACGCAAAAAATAACTGCTATCCCCGGTAACGCCAGCATCCTCCATCAGTTGTAAAACTTTGGATTTAGCCTTTTCGCTAACATAGATTGTATTTTCGGTAGCTACCATTTGGAAATGAATGCTCGGTTAAATAATATTAGTGAACGCCTTTTTCTTCAAACTGTAATGCTTCTAAACCGTTTTTAGTGCGGTAGTCATTGATAGCCGCTTTGATAGCGTCTTCAGCTAATACAGAACAGTGAATTTTTACTGGCGGTAAATTTAGTTCTTCTACTAAATCCATGTTGTCAATAGCAACAGCTTGATCTACTGTTTTACCTTTTAACCACTCGGTTGCAAGTGATGAAGAAGCAATAGCAGAGCCACATCCAAAGGTTTTGAATTTAGCGTCTGTGATAACACCAGAAGCGTCGTCTACTTCAATTTGAAGTCTCATAACGTCGCCACATTCTGGAGCACCTACTAAACCAGTGCCTACATTCTTTTTTCCTTTATCTAGAGTTCCTACGTTTTTAGGATTGCTATAATGATCGATAACTTTTTCTGAGTATGCCATATATTTATTTTGAAAGGGTAAAAATAATAATTTTTAATATTAATGGTGCGCCCATTCGATAGAATCTAAATCAATACCTTCTTTAAACATTTCCCATAGTGGGCTCATTTCACGAAGTTTTAAAACCGTATCAGTAACCGCTTTAATGGTATAATCGATTTGCTCATCGGTTGTAAATCTTCCAAGTCCAAAACGGAGTGAACTATGTGCTAAATCATCCCCTAATCCTAAAGCTTTTAATACATAGCTAGGCTCTAGTGATGCAGAAGTACAAGCAGAACCAGAAGAAAGTGCGATGGTTTTATTAAAGCCCATCATTAAGCCTTCTCCTTCTACATATTTGAAAGAAATATTTGCAACGTGTGGTAAACGGTGCTCGGTGCTACCATTTACGTAAGATTCGTCTATTTGTGTTAAAGCCGCTTCCAGCTTATCTCTTAGCTTGCTTAAACGCTCAGCGTCGGCTGCCATTTCTAGTCTAGCAAGTTCACATGCTTTACCAAATCCAACAATACCAGGAACGTTTAAAGTACCACTACGCATACCTCTTTCGTGTCCGCCACCGTCCATTTGGGCAGTAACTTTAACACGTGGGTTTTTACGACGTACATAAAGTGCACCAATCCCTTTAGGACCATACATTTTATGCGCTGTAAATGCCATAATATCAATACCGTCTGCATTTACGTCTACTGGAATTTTACCAACAGCCTGTACTGCATCAGAGAAAAATAATACACCATGCTTTTTAGCAATCGCGCTAATTTCTTTAACAGGTTGCACTACACCAATTTCGTTGTTGGCGTACATGATCGCAATTAAAATAGTGGTTGGCTTAATAGCAGCCTCAAGAGCTGTTAAATCAATTAAACCATTGGCAGCCACTGGAAGGTAAGTTACCTCACCACCTAAGTGCTCAATATGTTTACAGGTATCTAATACCGCTTTGTGCTCGGTTGTGCAAGTAATGATATGGTTGCCTTTGCTAGCATACATTTCATACACACCCTTGATACCAAGGTTATCACCTTCTGTAGCGCCCGACGTAAAGATGATTTCTTTAGGGTCGGCACCAATAAGTTTAGCGACTTGCTCACGTGCATAATCCACGGCTTCTTCTGCTTCCCATCCAAAAGGATGGTTACGGCTTGCGGCATTACCAAAATGCTCGGTAAAATAAGGAATCATTGCCTCTAAAACCCTTGGATCCATTGGGGTTGTGGCATTATTATCTAGGTAAATCGGTAACTTCAACATAATATTCTGAAATTTGCTTGACTTATAAACACGAAAGTACTGCAATAGGTTTATAATTGCGGGTCAAAAGGGGTTCAAACACTCATTTTTTCTCAATTCGTAAAAGCAAAAACGGGTCCGTCATGAAAAAAATCGAACATATTGGAATCGCGGTCAAAAATTTTGAAGCTTCGGTGCCATTATACGAGAAAATGTTAAACACGACTTGCTACAAACAGGAGTTGGTGGCCTCCGAAAAGGTAAATACCGCTTTTTTTAAAGTGGGCGAAAGTAAAATTGAACTTTTGTGCTCAACAGATCCTGAGGGCGTTATCGCCAGGTATATTGATAAAAAGGGGGAAGGTATTCATCATATCGCTTATGAAGTAGAAGATATTTATGCCGAAATGGCCCGCATGCAAACCGAAGGCTTTACCCTACTCCAAGATGCTCCCAAAAGAGGCGCCGACAATAAGTGGGTTTGTTTTTTACACCCAAAAGATACGGGTGGGGTGCTTGTAGAACTTTGTCAAGAAATTATTGAAGCGAAATAAAATGGATGCGCTAAAATTACAGCGCTAATTTTTCTACGGCTACTTGCGCAGCTACTTGACTCGCATCTTTTTTGTTGTAGCCCTTTCCAAGTGCAATCACTTCGCCGTCGATGGTAACATGAATGGTAAAAAGCCTGCGTGTGCCTTCCATTTTTTCCTCTACGAGTTCGAAGTCTAATACCTTTCCATTTTTACTAGCCCAGCCAATTAATTTATTTTTCAAATTAATATCGATCTGTTCTAGATCGTCTACAAACATATGTGGTATCACAATTTGCTTGAGTACCCACGACTGCGTTTTACTATATCCTTGATCTAGGTAAACAGCTCCCACCAAGGCTTCTAGCGTGTTACCAAAAATTTGACTTCCTTTTAAAGCGTTATCAAATTTATTATACATGGTTAATTTTCGAAGACCCATTTTTAATGCAACGTCATTGAGTTGTTGCCTATTCACCATCTTACTGCGCATCTCAGTTAAAAAACCTTCGCCTTTGTATGGGTATCTTTTAAATAAATAATCTGCCACAACGGCACTTAATACAGCATCCCCTAAATATTCTAAACGCTCATTGTTTGCCTCCGCAGTTTCTTTTACAGAACGGTGGCTTAGTGCAGTAGAATATAAGAGTAATTTACCTGGTTTAAAACCAAGCACGTTTCTTAATTGCTGATCAAAACTATTTGATGATGAGGAGGAAAAAAGTTGCTTAAAAAACTGCACAACTTAAGCTATAAATTTTTTGACAATCACACAAGCATTGTGTCCGCCAAATCCAAACGTATTACTTAATGCAGCATTCACTACTCGTTTTTGAGGGGTATTGAAGGTGAAATTAAGTCTTGGATCTAGGGTTGGATCGTCTGTAAAATGGTTGATGGTAGGCGGAACAATATCATGAATAACAGCCTGAATACAAGCGATGGTTTCAATAACACCGGCAGCACCTAGGCAGTGGCCAGTCATTGATTTTGTAGCAGAAATATTTAGGTTGTAAGCGTGCTCACCAAATACACCGGTAATGGCTTTTGTTTCGGCGCCATCACCAAGCGGCGTAGAAGTACCATGCGTATTGATATAATCAATTTCTTCTGGCTTCATACCTGCATCATTTAATGCAGCGCGCATTACGTTTAATGCACCAAGTCCTTCTGGGTGAGGAGCAGTTAAGTGATATGCATCGGCAGTAGCACCACCACCCGCAATTTCACAATATATTTTAGCACCACGTTTTACAGCGTGGTCATAATCTTCTAAAATAAGGGCACCTGCAGCTTCTCCCATTACAAATCCATCTCTGTCTTTGTCGTAAGGACGGCTTGCAGTTTCTGGGTCATCGTTGCGCTCACTCATGGCTTTCATGGCGTTAAATCCACCAATACCTGCTTCACCAATTACGGCTTCGGCACCACCGGCAACAACGATATCTGCTTTTCCTAATCTGATGGTATCCACTGCGCAAACAATACCATTGGTACTAGATGCACAAGCGCTTACCACTGCATAGTTAGGACCTCTAAATCCATGACGCATGGAAATTTGTCCGGCAGCTATATCCAATATCATTTTTGGTATGAAAAAAGGATTGAAACGAGGTGTTCCATCCCCTGCGGCGAAGTTTAATACTTCTTCCTGAAAAGTTACAAGACCTCCAATGCCACTTGCAAAAATGACACCAACACGGTCTGGATCTACGTTATCTTTTGAAATACCCGCATCTGCAACAGCTTGATCGCTGGCAACAAGGGCAATTTGTGCAAAACGGTCTAATTTTCTAGCTTCTTTACGATCCATGAATTCTGTTGGATCAAAGCCCTTAATCTCACACGCAAAACGTGTTTTAAATTTAGAAGCGTCAAAAAGAGTAATAGGTGCTGCCCCTGAAACGCCCGCTAATAAATTGTTCCAATAATCATTTAGATTATTTCCAATAGGTGTTAGCGTACCAATTCCTGTAACAACGACTCTTTTAAGTGCCATAACTTAAACCTGATTAAGTGATAATCCGCCTTTCAAAGCTTGAGACTTTAGAAAGGCGGATTAAAAAAATTATTCCTAAATAGAATGCTTATTTAGCGTGCTCTTCCAAGTAGGCAACAGCTTGGCCAACTGTAGTAATGGTTTCAGCCTGCTCGTCTGGAATAGAAATGTTGAATTCTTTTTCGAATTCCATAATTAACTCAACGGTATCGAGTGAATCTGCACCGAGGTCATTGGTAAAAGAAGCTTCATTTGTAACTTCAGCTTCGTCTACGCCTAATTTGTCAACGATGATTTTCTTAACTCTTGTTGCGATGTCTGACATTGTAAAAAGTTTTGTTTACGGCGCAAAAATATACTTTTTGTTAAATAACCAATCTTTTCGGACATTTTTGTTTCCACAGACCCGCCGTTCAATTATGCACAAAAGCAGCAATAGCGCCTAAAATCATGAAAATCATGCCTATATTGTAGTTAAAGCGCCGCTTATGTCATTAAAAATAATTGATTTTGGCTCCCCTTCTTACCAGAAAATGGTGGATTTAAGGTTCCAAATACTGCGTAATCCACTTGGTCTAACCTTTAGTCAGGCCGATTTAGACAAAGAAAAAGACGATATTTTAATAGGCTTTTTTGAAGACGAGGATTTAGAAGGCTGTTGCATTTTAACCCCAGACAGTAAAACGGTTATCCGTTTGCGTCAAATGGCGGTTGTAGATGGCCTACAAGGCAAAGGCGTTGGAAGAGTTATCATGAATTTTGCCGAAAATGTTGCACGCGACAGGGGCTATAAAATGTTACACATGCATGCCCGCAAAACAGCGGTTGGCTTTTACCAAAAACTAGGGTATCAAATTGTAGGCGAAGAGTTTGAAGAAGTGACCATTCCGCATTACGAGATGCAAAAGACCTTATAAATTTTAAGCGCCTATTTTTTTATTGAGCAGGCCCCTAAGTTCGTGACGCATGTCATCGAGCATTCCTTCTTTGGGCACAATAAAAAAAGATTTCGCATCAAAATACAAATGAAAAAAATGGGGGCTTTCAAAAAATTTAGAAAACTTATCCCAGTTCCAGTGCACCGACCCTCTATCGTTTGATAGCGTTACCTGGGCATCTGAAAAGTTAATGGTAAAGCTGTCTTTAAATGTTGCTGATTTTTTATAAATCGTATGCGGCATGATATACCAAAAAGTAACCATCATAACAAGCCACAATACCGAGCCTAATAAAAAAGGTTCTGGTCTGATTTTTTTTGAATAAAAAAGTGCTGCAGAAACAATCGCAAACACATTGATGAGTATTACTAAAATTTTTACGGCCCTGTCTTGTACGAAATGATAACGTACGCCCTGAATCACTTTATTTTTCTCGTAACTAAATGAATGCTGCATATTTGAGATAGATTAGGTCAAAAGTAACTAATTTTAATTATGTCAGACACCACGCTACATAAAATTGCCGCCGCAGTTGGGCTTAGTATTTCAACGGTATCAAGAGCCCTGAAGGGCCATCCTGATATTTCGGTACAAACTAGAAAAAAAGTTTTATCAGCAGCTGCGACACTCAACTATTCCCCCAATCCAAACACGGTATACAACGCCATTAGAAGCAGTCATTTTATAGCGCTCTTTATTCCGGTTACGCCTTCAAAATATTTTCAAGATTTTTTACACGCGGCCAATCAGTTGGCAGAAAACGCAGACTATAGCTTACTGGTTTTGCCACTTACAAATAATACGGTTAGCACTACCGCACAAATAAAATTTTGCAAACAAAATAAAGTACACGGCATTATCATTTGCCAAGATCCTTTACAGCCTAGTAACCCAAAATTTAAAAAGATAAAAGAACTTGGGGTACCCATTGTTATAGTGGGCGGTACTGTTCCAAGTACTGGTGTGCACCATTTTAAAGAAGACATGGAAGCAGTCGCAAATCTTGTGGCACAAAAAATAATTGAAAAAAATAAGCGGCATATTCTCGCCATTTTTGACGCTTCTCCTTCACAAAGAACAGAACTTATTTTAAACGCATTTATAGATACGGTGTCGACGCACGAAAATAATATTGGTGTGGAGTATGCATCTAAAACTACAGAGGCTTATGCCCTTTGCAAATTAGCGGTACAGCAAAAAAAATACGACGCTATTTTTTGCATGAATGATGCACTGCTATTAGGCGCCTGGCAAGCTTTACAGGCCACTGAGCATGCTGTAGATGTATTTGGAATAAGTGAAACGGATTTGCCTAGCTTACTGCCTCCTACTATATCATATGCACATTACAGTGGTACGCAATTAGCAAAAGACACCTTACAACTAATGCTAGCTGTGATGCGCACAAAAACACCTGCTTCGGAAAAATCAATCACCATTTCTTGGGAACAAAGCAAAGCGTAATATTAGTTAAGCACTTGCATTTTTAAGCTTCTAAAAGAAACTTCGTTGCCATGGTCTTGTAGTAATAAACGTCCTTTAGGTGCCATGCCAAAATTAGACCAGTTAGCATATTTACTTTTAGCTACTAGTGCATAAAAATATTGCTCCCCTCTTTTGTATTCGAGCATTTTCCATCCGTTTAAATAATGCGATACCGTGCCATCTTTTGCTACTTTAATCATTCCTCTATTCCACTCGCCAATTTTACGGCGCGCACGATTTTCTTTAACGGAAGGAATTAAATCATAGAGTGAACCAAGGGTTCTATTACCAATAGACCCCAATTTAGCATCCGGATGCAGGGCATCATCCAGTATCTGATATTCTAAGCCAATGGCCGAACCAGCATTGTTTTCTTTTTCTGTAACAAAGTATTTTACGCCACTATTAGCACCTGCGGTGATTTTAAATTCAAATTGAAAAATAAAGGCATCGTACTCATTTTCAGAAACAATATCGCCACCATTGGCAGATTCTGCGCCATCCGATGACTGCACTGTTAAAATGCCATCACTTGCTTTCCAGCCTTTTTCCGGGAAACCTGTTTTGTATGCACCTCTCCAACCGTTTGTGGTTTTGCCATCAAAAAGTAAATGCACCCCTTGCATTTTTTCTTGCTCAGACACATGATTGGGTATTAGGTTGACAACAAAAGTGGGATCAAGTGGTGTAGGTTGCAAATTATCTGTTTGAATATTGATATTTCTCCATCTAATTTTTTTACCTGCTTCTTCTGCTTTACCAATTGAATGCACTTGCAGCGCAATAAATCCAGCGGGTGTTAGATCATCCACTAAACTTGCTACCGGTTTTCCATTTAAAAAAGTACGGATGCTATTGCCAATACATTCGATGCGGCACTTGTTCCATGCCTGAAATTTAAAAAGAGTTTTTGCGGGCTCGTTATAGGAAACTGGATACAACCAATCGCGTCTACTTTCATCATAAATACCTGCCGTCCAGGCCCTTGGTGACGGATCAATTTCAAACTGGTATCCATGCACCCTGCCATTTAAATATTCAGCCTTGCTTTCACTTCTAAACTGGATACCAGAATTCATCATATCGTCTAATTTGAATTCTAGTTCCAATATAAAATCGCCATAGTTTTTTTCGGTAACTAAAAATGAATTGGGCTCTCCCAAAACAGTAGCTCCCACAATTTCACCATTGATCACTTCGTACTTTGCTTTGCCATTTAATTGTTTCCAACCAGTTAGGTCTTTGCCGTTAAAAAGCGGGGTCCAATTGCCTCCTTTTTTAGTTTGCGCCATGGTTGGTGCGCCTAAAAAAGCACATAAAACAGTTGCAAGGATTGCAGATTTAAGTATTTGCATAACAAGGGTTTATCGTAACATATTAGAATGTACTTGCTAATTTATGGCTTTAGGCCCAAGACATCTAAAAAATTTGCGGTAAATACATGGCCCAAATGAGTGTCAAAAATGGGGGTTCATGCTCAAAAGTGCTAGCTTGTCATGATATGCTTTTGAAGGTTTCAAAATGTAGGTTACTCATAGTAGACGACGACGAAGTAAATAGGGCTTTACTTCACTTTTTGCTGCAATCCTTTGATTGTATCACTGCGGATGCCATCAATGGAGCGGAAGCAATGAGACAATTAAACCTGGGTAAAAATATTCCTACCATTATATTACTTGACCTCAATATGCCCATCATGGATGGATATGAAGTAATTAAGGCCATCAAAAACAACAAAGAGGCGTATCCGCTTACCCGCATCATTGTAATTAGTGCTACCAGTTACCAAAATTTTATAAAAAAAGAAGACCCTTGTCATATTAGCGGGTACATCCAAAAGCCCATCAATAAAGCAAAGCTATTAGAACTGTTAACGGAAGCTGCAAATGAAGTGACACAGCTACAACAATTAAAAATCAAATAAAGATGGGGGACTCTATGGATTTGATACATGCGCTACAAAAGGAAAACGAATTTTATAAGCAGCTGCTTTTTAATATCCCCGCCGATATTGCCATTTTTGATACCGACCATACTTATTTATATGTAAATAAGCTTGCCCTCTCGGCTAGTGATTCTAGAAGTTGGATTATTGGTAAAAATGATTTTGATTACTGCTCAGCATTTAATAAACCCGTCGAGCTTGCCATTAATAGAAGATCTTATTTTACGGAAGCATTAGCAGAAGGCGTACAAGTTGAATTTGAAGAAGTCAATAAAAACAAAGAAGGGCAACAAGTATTCAATCTTCGAAAATTTTTTCCGGTAAGGGACCAGCATGGACATCATGATTTTGTAATTGGATATGGTATCAATATTACCAATATTAGAAATCGTGAAAAACTACAAATAGAGCGCGAAAAAGACTTTAGGCACTTAATTGACGCCATGGAACAGCTCGTTATCGTTTGCACACACGACGGCCAGTTAACCTATAGCAATCCTATGTGGCGGCAAACACTGGGTTCTACAACAAAAAATATTTTTGATACGATAAAAAGCAGTGGCGGCCACTTTTTAAAAAACTTTACATCCTATGCTGTTTCAGAACAGTACGCTCACCCGAGCAAAGTGGCTTGGCTAATAGATACTCAAAAAAATAAGGTTCGCTTAAGTTATCATTTTACAAAATTTACCGACTACAATACCAACAAGCTACATGTGGCTGTTTTTTTTACCAATATCACTGATATTATTAGGGCAGAGCAGGAGCATAAAAAAGCGGAACGTGCTGCAAAGCGATTAAGTCAATTAAAATCAAATTTTATCAACCTTGTTTCACATGAACTAAGAACGCCCTTGTCCATTATTTTATCGAGCGCCGAAATTTTGGAAATGCAAGTAGCCAATCAGTTTCAAAAAACACCCATAGCGGCGTCAAAATATTTGACCAAGATTACGAGTCAAGTAGACAAAATGACCAAACTACTCACAGACTTTTTATTGATTAGTAAAATTGAATCCGGTAACCTGGCCTTGCAATTGAGTAGCTGCAATGTGGCAAGCATTTTACATAAAGTGGCCGCAGAATCATTTATGCCATACAAAGACGGCAGAAATATTGTTGTCTCTACAAAAGGTACGCGTACAATGCAAATTGCAGATAGCAATATGCTACAAATGATATTTGAAAATTTACTTTCAAACGCCTGTAAATATTCGGCAGGCAAAGCAGCGCCAAAGGCTCAAATTCGATTTGAAAAAAACAAGTGGACCCTGCTTGTAGTGGATGCAGGTATTGGCATGCCCGAAAAATACAAACGTGAAATTTTTACTGCATTTGTTAGAGGTAGCAACGTAGGTAATATTGAAGGAACAGGACTAGGCCTAATGCTTGTGCATTACCTCGTGCAGCAGCACCTTGGGCAAATTCATATAAAAAGTAGCCTCCATAAAGGAACAGCGATATACATTAGTTTCCCCTACAACAAATTTGAATGAAAAAGATATTAGTGATTGAAGACGAACAAGACATTAGAGATTCGATACAAGAAATTCTAGAAATGGCGGGCTACGAGGTAACCCCCATAGCAAATGGTGCTGCAGGCATAAAGGCGCTCATGCACAATCCATTTGATTTAATCATCTGCGACATTATGATGCCCGAAATGGATGGTTTTTCTTTACTTTCCGCACTCAAAAAAGACCCAAGTTTTGTTACCCCCTTTATTTTTTTAACAGCCAAAGTGCAATCCAACGATTTGAGAACCGGCATGAATTTAGGGGCCGATGACTACCTGCACAAACCCTTTAAAAGAAAAGATTTGTTAACTGCCATAGAAGCCAGGCTTATCAAGCACGAAAAATTAAACCAACTACAAAGTCAAAAAGCAGCCCTACTGGAAAAAACAATTGAACTGATGGTGGGGCACGAATTTAAAAACCCCATGAATGGTATCATTAATTTTAATACCCTCATTGCTGAAAATGCCATAAGCCTGAACAATGAAAAATTACAAAGCCTTTGTAGTTATTTACACATCAGTGCAGAGCGCTTACTTAATACCTACGGTAAAATAAATACTTATTACACACTTCAAAAAGCGTTACAATTAAAAGAAATTCCTGACGATGGCACACCTGATCCTCATCATATTATGGATGTGATAAAAAGTGTCATGCACAAACACGGCCGCGACAAAGACCTCGATTACACCGAGCCAAAACCACCTTTATTTTTTTCTAAACTTATTCATACCGCTGCTAAAGAATTAATTGAAAACGCCTGCAAATTTTCAGAAAAAGGCACCCCCATTCATGTTCGTATTTTTGAAGACAGCACAGGCAGAAGTATTCGTATTAGCAATCATACAGCCCACACCTCTGCTGCGGCGCTCAATAACTACCGTTTATTTGAACAACACCATAGAGAAGTGGCAGAGCAACAAGGGCTAGGCATTGGACTTGCAATCACTAATCTTATTGCAAGCATCCACAAAGGCAGTATACAATTTGATGAAATTGAAAAAGAAAGCTCGTTTCGTGAAATTACCGCTGTGCTTCACTTACCTAACCCTTAACACAACGTGCTTTATTTTTTTTCTTTTCCAAGTATATGTAATATGTACTTTTTGATCTTTTGTTTGAATGAGGTAAGGATACGAAAATTCAGCTCCTACCTCATTTTCCAATACTAGTAAGGGTTCCCAATTTTTTCCATCCTTTGAGGTAGCCACATTAAGAGGCGATCTACTTGGTGCACTGCAATGATTGTAAACAAGTAAATGTCTGCCATCTTGTAAAGTAATGGCATCAATACTTGAATTGTTATTGATTAAGCCGGTTTGCTGTAAGGGCGCCCAGGTTTTACCATTATCATAACTCCAGGTTTCATTAACAGTTCCATTTTGACTTCGCGTGAGCGCTTGTAAAACCCCCTTACTGTGGTTTAAAACCGCCGGCTGAATACCCGTAATTGGACTCGCGTCATTTAGATCTGGTCCCTTCGTCCAAGACCTACCATTATTAGTCGTGTATTCGAAATGAACTTTCCATCCATTTTTTTCTGTGCTTGAAGGACATATGAGCGTGTCACCTACAACATAGGGCTGGTTTCTGATAGGCCCTAATATGCCATCTGGTAGCCTTTCAGCTGCGCTCCAAGTAGCACCATAATTGGTTGATCTTTTCATCCAACCGGTCCAGCCTTGTACATAAGGCCCTATTTTATAAAATAATAAGAGCTCATTGTTGGGCGCTAAAAATAAAACGGGATTGTAACAGGCGTATCTGGTTGAATCATTAATAAAACCATCCGCAATAATGAATGGCGCTGACCATTTATTATTAACCAGCCAGCTTGCATAAATATTTACTTCTTTATCACCTTCAAACTTGCCGCCAAACCAAGCTGCCAATAATCCTTTAGGTGTTTCAATAATGGTAGACGCATGTGATGATGCAAATGAAGCCGTATCATAAATGAATTGACTGGACTCAACCGATTGACTATTTGCAAAAAATGAAATAGTCAAAAACATGATACAAAGTAATTTTTTATGCATAGCACAAATTAAAAGAGTCGCTATTTTCCAATACAGAATTTAGAAAAAATATAATCGAGTTGGTCATTATTGGTGATTTCACCAGTTATAAGTCCTAAATAATGTAAGCACTGTCTAATATCGAGCGCTAGTAAATCTCCAGTAATTTTTTGATGCAGGCCAGCATTCACATCCTCTAGTGCTTCACTTAATTTAACAAGCGCTTCGTGGTGTCTAGCATTGGTAACCACCGTAGATTCGGTTTGCAAATCGCCACCAACGGCTTTTGTTACAAGTGCATGTTTAAGTGTATCGATGGCCGTTTTATTTTTAGCTGCAATGCATACAATACTTTCCATAGTAGCAAGCTTATCAAGTGCAGCGGCACCTATACTATCAATTTTATTGGCAACTAGCACATGCTTAATACCTGAAGCAGTAAGCTCGTTCGCTACAACTTGAATGTCTTGTAAGCTGGTTGTTTGTGCATCAAAAAGATACACCACTAAATCAGCAGCATTCATTTTTTCGAGACTTTTAGCTACGCCTAACTGTTCAATTACATCATCCGTTTGGGTACGTATGCCTGCTGTATCAATCAGTCTAAATAAAACGCCATCAATATTAATTACTTCTTCGATGGTATCACGTGTGGTGCCTGCTATATCACTAACAATGGCTCTGTTTTCATTTAAGAGTGCATTGAGTAATGTAGATTTTCCTGCATTGGGTTTTCCAATAATAGCTACTTGAACGCCGTTTTTAATCACATTGCCAAGTGCAAATGAATCTACCAGTTGTTTAGTGGCCCCTTGCAAATTAGATACCAAATTATGCAGTGCAGAACGGTCGGCAAATGCTACATCTTCTTCAGAAAAATCTAGTTCCAATTCTATAAGTGCCGAAAATGTAATGAGCTGTTCGCGAAGTGCTGCTAAATCGGTAGAGAATCCACCGCGCATGGTATGAATAGCTGCGCGCTTACTTGCTTCCGAATTACTGGCAATTAAATCTGCTACAGACTCTGCCTGCGCCAAATCTAGTTTGCCATTTAAAAACGCGCGCTGCGTAAATTCTCCAGCTTTAGCAAGCCTTGCCCCGCGCACGGTAATCGCTGCAATAATTTGCGATTGTATATATCCAGAACCGTGGCAACTGATTTCAATAACGTCTTCGCCGGTGTATGATTTGGGGCCTTTAAATAAAGAGAGTACTACTTCGTCGAGTACTTTGCCTTGGTCTTTTAACATGCCAACTACAATCGTATGCGAAGCTTGTTCTAATAAATTTTTTGAAGGAAATAAATCATTGAGGATAGAAAAAGTTTGCGCACCGCTTACTCTAATAACGCCAATTGCACCCATACCAGGTGGTGTAGCAAGTGCTACTACCGTGTCGCTCCAATCCATTACATGACTTGCCACTTACTTAAAATTTTATCAAAAGTACACGAAATGGAATGAAAACAAAAAGCCACCGAATTTCGGTGGCTTTTTATAGATACAAGTGTATCAAATTATTCTTCAGAAACCATGAATGTAATAGATTGTCTGTGACGATAAATTACGTTTCTACCGTTTTGAACGGCTGGCTTCCATGATGGTCCTTTTTTAATTACACGAACCGCTTCTTCTTTGGTTCCGTAACCAGGATCGTTTTCTGCTTGTACTTCAGAGATACCGCCGTTTTTGTCAACGATAAATGATACAATGACAGTGTATTTTCCTGGAGGTGCTCCATTGTCTACTGGTAAGTCACGATTAAGGTTACGCTCAAGGTATTTAGCCCAAGCAGGAAGTCCACCAGGGAATTCTGCAGGGATTTGTACCACGGTAAATACCTTATCGTAATCTTCTTCTTTTGGCGCTTCTACCGTTCCAGTACCTTTTTCTACTGGAGGCGCAACGATACCGTCATCCTTAGCACCTTCTTGGTTAATCGTACCAATTTTAGTGTCTTCCAATTTTTCAACCTCTTTGATTTCATCTTCAGGCTTTACTTCTTCATCCTTCACAATTTTTGGAGGGGTGAATTTTGCCATTTCGATTTTTGGAGGCTCTTGTTTTGGTGGAGGTGGAGGTGGCGGTGGTTCAGGCTTCTTTTCTTCTTTTACGCTTTCCAAATTAACGTCTTCAACAATAATTTGAGATTTGCCCTTAGAAGATGAATTAGCAACAAAAGAACCAACGAACAAAAGAACGATGATAGTAAAAGTGCCTATAAGGGCAATTTTGATTCGCTTCTCGTACGTGCGTCTTAAGTCATAAGCACCATACGCTTTGTTTTTACCCTCAAATAAAATATCGAGGATATCCGCTGTTAATATTTTGTTTACGTCCATGATCGGTTCTTCTTTAAATAATTAGTTTACTGGTGCAGCGTTTGCAACAGATATTTTTACGAGCTCTTCTTCTTGCTTGCTGATATCCACTAATGCATAACGCTTTAGTACATTGATAGACATTTCGTCTAAAATATCAACTACGTTTTTATACGTGCTTTCAGAAGATGCTTTTAACACCACTACCAAATCTTTTTCAGGAGTGCGGCTTTTTTTATCAAGCAACACTTCACGAATTCCAGAAAAGTTAGAAGATTTAAAGTTTGAAGCCGTGTTATCGAGTTGACCTTCGTAATAAAAAACAGTATTGTCTTTTCCTAGTAAAAGTGTGATAACACCTGACTCTTTCGCTTTATTTTGTTCTTCTGGCTTATCTGCATCCTTTGGCAACATGAGTTTCAGCGCAGTTGGCTGGCTCATAGTTGTGGTGAAAATAAAAAATGTAATGAGTAGAAAACCCAAGTCAACCATGGGTGTTAGGTCTACACGGGTAGATAGCTTCTTCCCTTTTTTGACCCCGGGGCCCTTTTTATGACCCCCGCCACTCGATGTATCCATTTCTGCCATGATAGTAGCATTTAATTTTCGTGAATGATATATTGTCTATTCGTCTCTCTTCTCACCCGCCATAGTAAGTTTCCATAATTCAGAGCCGGTTGGAACACTTTCTGGATTGGTTACCATTTGGAACTTCTGTTCGTCGTTCTTTTTGAAAGCATCAATCACCGCTTTAAATGCAGGGAACTTAGAAGCGTTATCGCCTTTTAATAAAAGATTCATCTTTTTGCCCATGTAAGCATCTTTTACAATGCGAATCCATGTGTTTAATTGATTATCAGTAGAATCTTTAACAGGAATACCTGTTAAAACGGCTCCAGTACGCTTTTCTTCAGGGATTTGAAGGAATGAGGCAAGGCTACTAAATGGTACGCCATAAAATCCTGCTTTCTTAAACGCTTTAACGTCTAGGCCAAGGTTCATGGTGCTATTTAGGTTGTTTGCAACTACCTCTTTAATTTGTTCATTATCCATCGTAAGAAAAACTTTTCCGTCTTTGTCGATCGTAATTAACACAAGGTCTTTATCTGGCGCCACTTTTGCTGCTACCGAACTTGGAGTGGTAACTGCAATTGCTTCTGCAGGTTTAAACTTTGTTGTTAAGATAAAAAACGACAATAGAAGGAACGCCACATCACACATAGCCGTCATGTCTATGTTGGTGCTCTTACGTGGTAATTTGGCTCTTCCCATTGTTTATAATTTAGTAGGTTTTCAGATTAAGATTCAAAACTTATTGGATTACATAATAGTTGATACAACTATTTGTAGTTCGCAGCAAAGCTTTGAGTTAATGTGAAACCAGACTCATCAATACCATAAGTGATTGCGTCAATACGTGTAGTAAATACGTTGTACATAACAATCGCTACTGCAGAAGTACCAATACCTAAAGCCGTATTGTAAAGGGCCTCAGAGATACCTTGAGATAATTCACGAGCAGCTTCTCCACCACCTTCGTCACCTAATTTAGAGAATGAACGGATCATACCAAGTACGGTACCGAATAAACCTAATAGGGTTGCTACTGATGCGATTGTAGATAAGAATACTAAATTCTTTTCTAGCATTGGAAGCTCAAGTGCAGTCGCTTCTTCGATTTCTTTTTGAATATTTAACACTTTTTGTTCAGTATCTAATTCAGTATTTGAAATCATTTCTTTGTACTTAGACAAACCAGACTTCATTACATTACCTACAGAACCTTTTTGCTTATCGCATTCTGCTAATGCCTTGTCAACTTCTTTGTTTGCAAGGTGGAATTGAATTTTTCTGATGAACTCAGCAATATTACCATTACCACTTGCTTGTCTGATTGTTAAAAATCTTTCGATAGCAAAAGTTAATACAACTAAGAAGTTTGCAATCAAGATTGGTACTACGATACCACCTTCATACATTTTAGTTAAAGTTCCTTTAGGTCCTTTGTGACTTGGCCAAAACCAATGGCTAGCATCAGGATCAGGAGATGTAAAGTTAGAAGCGCTTCCTAATAGTACACGCCAAATAAGGTAACCGCCAATGATACAAGCAATTGGAGCGATTGTTGCGATGAAGTTACTGCTCTTTTTAGGTTGTGCAGTTGCATTACTTTTTGCAGCTGTTGCAGTTGGTTTTGTCTCAGCCATGATTCGATAGATTTTTTGTTTTTAAATAATTAAAACCGATTTAAAAATTTGTCCCTACAATGCTAATAAAAAAAACGTTTTAATAATAAAACTTCTTCAAATAAACCCTTAGGGGCTTACAAATTAGTTATTTTATTGAAATAGCCAAATTTGGTTACAGAAAATTAATCTATTACCAGTTAAAAAACAGCTAATAACCTCAGTATAAGAGGCTTATTCCCTAGAAATCCACAAATTTTCACCGATTTGTTTAATTTATTTTGCCATTCATCCAAGTTCGTGTAAAAAATAGAGCGCCGAATTATTTACAACCCTATCTTTAAAGCATTATTCAACAACTAAATTGACCAATGAAAAACTATTTTATCGCGGCGGCGCTCCTAGTTACAACAATGGGTACCGCGCAACAAAGAGACTCCACGCAAGCACCTGGTGCTAGAGCTGGTATGCCAAGCATGGCTGGTATGGCGGGTATGGGTGGTGCGCGTCAAGCTCCAAAAGCATTTAAAGATGTGATTACGTCTAAAGCCGTGTCACAAAAGGGTTTATTTACCGTACACAAAGTAGAAGACAAGTACTACTTTGAAATTCCTAACAGCCTAATGGGCCGTGAAATATTAGCGGTAACCCGTTACATTAAAGTACCTGCTGTAGGTGGCGGACGTGGTGTATATGGTGGTGAAATTGCCAACCAACAAACCATGACCTTCGAAAAAGGACCTAGCAGTAATATCTTTTTACGTGGTATTGCACTTATTAGTAATGCAAACCCAACCGATGATATTTACAAAGCAGTTACCAATTCAAATTTAAACGCGATTGCTGCAGCATTCCCTATTGCAGCTTTTTCAAAAGATAGTTCTGGCGTTGTAATTGACGTTACAGATTACTTTAAAGGTGACAACCCTTTGGTAAGTGTAAGTTCTCAAGTAAAACGTTCTTTGAGCTTAACACAAATTTCTGCTGACAGATCTTATATCGACAAGATTTCTAGTTATCCAATCAACACCGAAATCAGAACCGTAAAAACTTTTGGTTCATCGGCAGCTGGTGGTGGATTTGGTGGTGCAAGCCCTGCACCAACTGCTTCTATTCCAACAGCAAATGGTAACAATGCAATCACTATTGAATTAAACACTTCTCTTTTACTACTTCCTGCAAAGCCAATGGCAGCAAGGATTGCAGACAAGCGTGTTGGATTCTTTACCGATGATTATGTTGTGTTTGGCGACAACCAACAAAAAGTAGAGAACAAAGAATTTGCAGTTCGTTGGAGATTAGAGCCAAAAGATGCTGATGTAGAAAAATGGAAAAAAGGTGAACTAGTAGAACCTAAAAAACAAATTATTTATTACATCGATCCTGCAACTCCAAAGCAGTGGCGCAAGCACCTTATTTTAGGTATCAACGACTGGCAAAAAGCTTTTGAACAAGCTGGTTTCAAAAATGCAATTGTAGGTAAAGAGTGGCCAGAAAATGACACAACGATGAGCCTAGAAGATGCGCGCTACTCTGTAGTTCGTTATTTTGCTTCTGAAACAGAAAACGCATACGGTCCTAACGTGCACGATCCGCGCAGTGGTGAAATTTTAGAAAGCCATATTGGCTGGTACCACAACGTTATGAAACTTGTACACGATTGGTACATGATTCAAACAGCAGCTGTTGATCCACGTGCTCGTAGCATGAAATATGATGATGATTTAATGGGTGATTTAATTCGTTTTGTGTCTTCTCACGAAGTAGGTCATACACTAGGTTTAAGACATAACATGGGAAGCAGTAGCAAAACTCCAGTAGAAAAATTACGTGATAAAACATGGGTTGAAGCAAACGGTCATACCGCTTCTATCATGGACTATGCGCGTTTCAACTATGTAGCACAACCAGAAGATAATATTTCTAAAGCAGGCTTATACCCACGCATTGGTGATTATGATTTATGGGCTATCCGTTGGGGCTATGGTTATATCGCTGGTAACACAGAAGAAGAAACCAAATTAGCAAGCAACAAATTAATTACTGAAACATTAAAAGCTAATCCTCGCGCTTGGTTTGGCACTTACGAAGGCGGTAACCAACAGGATCCACGTAGCCAGTCTGAAGACCTAAGTGACAATGCTGTTAAAGCAAGTGACTATGGTATCAAAAACTTACAACGTTTACTCGCTAAATTACCTGAATACACAAAAGAAGAAGGTGATTTAAACGAAAACGTAGCTACTATTTACGGTCAATTATTAGGTCAATTTAGAAGATATGTAGGACATGTTAGCCGCAACGTAGGTGGTGTATATGAAACCTTCCAAACTTCTGAAAGTGGTGCAGCAGTATATGAGCCAACACCTAAGCAACATCAAAAAGATGCATTAGGATTTTTGAACAGACAATTATTCCAAACACCAACTTGGTTGATTGACAAAAAAATCTGGGATAAAATAAACGTTCCAGGTTCTTCAGATCCAATTGCAGGTGCACAAGAAAGTGCTTTAGCAGGTATGTTAAGCACAGACCGCTTACACCGTATGCAAGTAAACGTAGAGCGTTTTGGTGCAGACAAAGTATATGCTGCTACTGAAATGATCAACGATTTACAAAACGATTTATTTAGCGAATTGAAGTCTGGCAAAGCAGTTGATATGTACCGCAGAATGCTACAAAAGAGCTATGTAGATAAATTAGATGCAATCATCAATCCTAAACCAAGTGCAGGTGGTATCACCATTAGCTTTGGTGGCGGTGGCGGCGGTAACAATCCTTACGGATCTGGTTACAATAGCCGTAGTGATGTAAACAGCATTGCACGCGCTCAAATGGTTGCTTTAAAAGGCACTGTGAACGCTGCATTAGCTTCTACTTCAGACAAAATGACTAAAATGCATTTAGCAGATTTAGCGCAAACCATTAAGTTAGCATTAGATCCTAAATAAATTTTTGAATGATTTAGATCGGAAATTTTTTTTAGATCGGAAAATCCGAGGGCTTCGCCCTCGGATTTTTTTTGCATTTTTTTTGCCCAAAATTTCCTGCACCCAATTTTACACAGATTTTATTTTATACTTCGGCTGCATTCATTTAAATTGTGTCAAACAGTAAATCCATGTTACAACCTTGGCGTACAGGAACGGTTATCAAAATTGAAGACGCATCGGCAACAACCAGGCGTTTTTGGATACAAATTCCAGAACTGGACGTTTTTGATTTTAAGCCAGGTCAGTTTGTGACACTTGATTTACCCATTCACGAAAAAACCAACAAGCGCTGGCGTAGTTATTCCATTGCTTCTGCGCCTGATGGTACCAATATTATAGAACTCGTTATTGTTTTATTAGAGGGAGGCCTTGGCACCACCTACTTATTCAATGAAATAAAGGAAGGAAGTACCCTAACATTAAGAGGCCCTGTAGGCGTGTTTACCTTACCAGAAACACTGGATAAAGACCTGTATTTGATATGCACGGGAACGGGTATTGCACCTTTTAGATCTATGGTTCATTATATCCATCAGCAAAAAATTGCGCACAAAAATATTCACCTGATTTTTGGATGTCGTAAAATAACCGACCGCTTATACGGTCAGGAATTAAAATCGCTCGAAAGCCTAGAAAATAATTTTTATTACCACCCCGTTTTTTCTAGAGAAGAGATTACGCCAGAAGGGGGTTACAGTGGCTATGTACACGCCGTATATGAAAAATTAATAGCAGCTAAAAATCCATCACAGTTTTATTTGTGCGGCTGGAAAAACATGGTTGACGAAGCCAAGGAGCGCATCATGGCAGCAGGCTACGACAAAAAAGACATCCACTTAGAAATCTATGGTTAGATTGTCGGTTGCTAAACCGACAAATGCAACGCATTAAGCAATAGGCGGTCGCATTAAGCAATCGCCGCTAACACAATCTCCTTTACCTTGCTAATATGCACACGTTCTTGCGTCATCGCATCGCGGTAACGAATGGTAACGGTTTGATCTTCTTTTGTTTGATGATCAATGGTTACGCAAAACGGAGTACCAATAGCATCCTGTCTGCGATAACGTTTTCCAATCGCATCTTTTTCTTCATAGAAACATTTGAATTGACCTTTACAGCTATCCATTAGTTCACGTGCAATTTCTGGAAGACCGTCCTTTTTAACAAGCGGTAAAATAGCGAGTTTAACAGGCGCAATTTTTGCAGGAATATGAAGCACAACGCGTTCGTCTGTGCTGCCATCTTCTTTGGTAATTTTTTCTTCTTCGTAGGCGTTACTTAAAACGGCTAAAAACATACGATCAAGTCCTATAGAAGTTTCAATAACGTACGGAATGTAGTTGCCATAAGGCTTTCCGGTTGCTTCGTCGATATCGTTATCAAAATATTGTTGCTTCTTTTTGCTAAACTCTTGGTGTCTAGTCAAATCAAAATCGGTACGGGAATGTATGCCTTCTAACTCTTTAAAACCAAATGGAAATTCAAACTCGATATCTAATGCAGCGTCTGCATAGTGCGCAAGTTTTACATGGTCATGAAAACGGTATTTATTTGCAGGCATTCCTAGCTCGGTATGCCAATTTAAACGCGCTTCTTTCCAATAGTCATACCATTTTTTTTGCGTGCCAGGACGTACAAAAAACTGCATCTCCATTTGTTCAAACTCACGCATTCTAAATATAAATTGACGCGCTACAATTTCATTTCTAAAAGCCTTTCCAGTTTGCGCAATACCAAAAGGCACTTTCATGCGCGCTGTTTTTTGCACGTTCAAAAAGTTTACAAAAATACCTTGTGCGGTTTCGGGTCTTAAATAAATGGTATTGGCATCTTCGGCTACAGAGCCTAACTGTGTATCAAACATTAAATTAAACTGTCTAATAGCCGTCCAATTAGAAGTGCCACTTACGCTACAAGTAATTTTCTGATCCACCAGTAATTGCTGAAGGGCTTCAAAATTATCCGAACCAAGTAGTTCGTCCATTTTGGCAATCAGTGCATCTGCCTCTGCTGCTGCGCCGGCCGCGCGTAAGCTGTCGGCTTTGGCTTCAATCAAATGATCTACTCTATAGCGCTTTTGAGAATCTTTATTGTCAATTAAGGGGTCACTAAAACTATCTACGTGACCGCTCGCTTTCCAAGTGGTAGGGTGCATAAATATCGCGGCATCAATACCCACAATGTTTTCATGCATTTGGGTCATGCTATGCCACCAATAATCCCTGATATTTTTTTTGAGTTCAGACCCGTAAGGACCGTAATCATATACAGCACTTAAACCATCATAAATTTCACTACTAGGAAACACAAATCCATACTCTTTGGCATGCGATATAATGGCCTGAAAATTATTTTCTTGTGGGGTTAACGCGGGCTTACTCATACAGGGCAAAAATAAGCCATTCTCCCTAAAAAAGGCGCTTTAGCCCCTTTATCCATTTTTTTTCTCTGACTCAGAGAAATCCTATAGCTTTAGCGGGATAAATTTAAAATACCATGAATAAAAAGAAACTGATGACGTGGATGCTCACTTTTGTGGCTCCTCTACTGGTTTTTGCACAGCAAACAACCCTTTACCCAAGTGATTATTTAACGCCCGAGTTTCATGCTGGCCGCAGAGCAGCTTTTAAAGAAAAACTCTCTAAAAATGGAGTAGGTATTTTCTTTGCTTCGCAGGTGCGTGTGAGAACCAATGATGTTGATTTTCAATATTCACAAAATAAAAACTTCTACTACTTTACAGGCCTAGAAGAACCTAATGCAGTTTTGTTGTTGTTTAAGCAGCCTGTAACCATTTTAGATAAAACCGGTACCGAATTTATTTTTGTTCAAAACCGTGATCCGCAAAGAGAATTATGGACCGGAAAAATATTAGGTGCAGAAGGCGTGCAAGAAAAATATAAAATTGCCAACGTTTTCACCAACGATAAATTTAACGCTAGCACGATTAACTTTTCAAGCATCGATTCTGTATTTACAGCGTATAAAAACGAAGATGTTTTTTACATGTATAAAAAAAGTGTTGATCCTTTAACCCGCATGGCTACTATTGTTGACAGCGCTATTGCTGCTTCCAACAAACCTGTTGCTGGGCGTAGTTTACAAGGCATTTTATCTGGCTTAAGAGGCATTAAACAACCAGAAGAAATTGCACTTATTAGTAAAGCTGCTGCTATGAGTTGCGAAGGTCACAACGACGTTATGCGTGCTATAAAGCCTGGCATGACTGAATATCAAGCACAAGCCATTATGGAATATAATTTCAAGAAAAATGGTTCTGAATATCCTGGCTACCCAAGCATTAACGGTGCTGCCGAAAACGCTTGCGTACTGCACTATGTCACCAATCTTAAATTAATGAATGATGGTGATTTGTTATTAAGCGATTGCGCTGCAGAATACCATGGTTATACTGCAGACGTTACTAGAACAGTTCCTGCAAACGGCAAGTTTTCGCCAGAACAAAAAATTATTTACGAACTGGTACTTGCTGCCCAAGACGCTGGTATTGCTGCATGTAAGCCTGGCGCTCCATTTGCGTCTGTAGATGCAGCTGCAAGAGCCGTTGTAAATAAAGGTCTTGTAGCACTAGGTATTGTAAAAACAGAAGCTGAAGCACGTAAATATTTTCCCCACGGTACGTCTCACCATTTAGGTTTAGATGTGCATGACATGGGACCTCGCACATTAGATCCAGGTGTGGTATTAACCGTTGAGCCTGGTATATATATTCCACCAGGAAGCAACTGCGATAAAAAATGGTGGAGCATTGGTGTAAGAATTGAAGATGATATTTTAATTACGCCAACAGGTAATCAAAATCTATCGGCTTCTTCTCCAAGAACCGTTGCTGACATTGAAAAAATGGCAAAACAAAAAAGTATTTTTGAAAGCAAATAATTTTTGAGTTTACTCAAAATAAAAAGGCGCGCTTGAATCAAGCGCGCCTTTTTTAATCCAACTTTTTATTGCATTACCCGTCCGAATGATATTGGAAAAATTATTTTAATTTCTCGTTATTGATATGCCTGGTGGCATCTCTATTATTTTTTTTATCAAAGTTTTTTTCGAGTGCTTTTGTAAGGTCTACACCTGTTTGATTGGCGAGGCAAATCAGCACCCACAACACATCAGCCATTTCATCTGCAATATCTTTATCAGACTCTCCGGCTTTAAAAGATTGTTCGCCATATTTACGCACTAGTATCCTACTCAACTCTCCCACTTCTTCCATTAAAATACCCATATTGGTAAGCTCATTAAAATACCTAACGCCAACGGTTTGAATCCAGGTATCTACGTCTTGTTGTGCTTTTTCAATAGTCATTATTCTTTGTTTTTAGAGTCAATGGTTATCGTAACAGGGCCGTTATTAATAAGGTTTACTTTCATGTCAGCACCAAAGATGCCAGTTTGTATAGGTTTACCTAAATCATTACGTAAAGTAGCAATCATTTGTTCATACAAAGGCATAGCAATAGGAGGCTTAGACGCTTTAATATAAGAGGGTCTATTGCCTTTTTTGGTACTCGCTAAAAGTGTAAACTGGCTAATGAGTAAAATATCGCCGCCTATGTCTTTAACAGACAAATTCATAACGCCATCTGTGTCATCAAAAAGCCTTAGTCCTGTTATTTTGTTGCTAAGCCAGGTAATATCCTCCTCCTTATCTGCGTCTTCGATGCCAAGCAGCACAAGTAGGCCATTACCAATAGCTCCTACAACTTTTTCATCTACCACCACCGATGCTTCGAGTACACGCTGAATAACAACTCTCATATTAACGCTAACTTAATTGTTTCTTGCATGAAGATATTAATAAAGACGTTTGTACCTTTAACATGCCGCTATTTATGTCTATGAAAATTTCTGTTGCGTCCATCATTACAACGATTTCCTTTGCCGCGCTATGCATAGGAGCAACTACCATTTTTTCATACAAACCAACCCCCGTAAAGTTTGTAAGCCCTAAGGGCTGGCCAGCGCCAGCGTACAATTTTAATGAGAGCCCACTTACAAAAGAAGGCATCGCACTGGGTAAAAAATTATTTTATGACCCCCTGCTTAGTAGTGATAACACCGTTAGTTGCGCCACTTGTCACGAACCCCCAGCGGCTTTTGCTACTTATGATCATCCATTAAGTCATGGCGTTAACAACCTCACTACCCGTAACGCACCCAGCCTTTTTAATAGTGCATGGCAAAAGGAATTTATGTATGACGGGAGAGCTGCTAGCCTAGAGGAGCAGGCGCTATTACCTATGCATTCTACAGATGAAATGGATACCAATATTTCAGAGCTACTTAAACAGTTAAACGCTAGTCCTGACTATAAAAAAATGTTTACTGCTGCGTTTGGTCCATCAAAAATTACGCTGGATCAAATTACTAGGGCACTTAGTCAGTTTCAGTTAACCCTCGTATCCGCTAATAGCAAATACGATCAGGTGATGCGGGGTGAAGCTTCTTTTATTTTGCCAGAAAAATTAGGGTATGAGATATTTGAAAAAAAATGTGTGTCTTGTCATACCCCACCACTATTTAGCAATTACAGTTATCAGAACACGGCTATTACAAGGGATCCTATTTTAAAAGACAATGGGCGGGCGCGGTTTACGGGTAATAGCACCGATTCTCTCAAATTTAAAGTACCCAGCCTTCGAAATGTAGCCCTCACCTTTCCGTATGGGCATGATGGCCGTTATTATTCAATACTGGATGTACTCACCCATTACAAAACATCGGGGCAAATTCCCCTATCCAATTACGAAATAGGGCAGCTCACCGCTTTTTTAAACACCCTCACAGATTCTAGTACTTTATCCAACCCTGCATTTTTGCCTACAAAGGCCGCAATCAATAATAAAATAGCAAATCACGCGAATCAGTAAAATGGTTTTGTTACTTTAGCAGCAGCAAAACAAGAAATCATTGAGCGGTATTAAAAAATTAGCGGGTCAAACAATTTGGTATGGCGTAAGTTCCATAGCCGCCCGTTTTATTGGCTATTTACTGGTGCCGCTTTTAACCTATTCGGAATATGTATCCCCTGCCGATTTTGGTAGACAAAGTTTGCTCTACTCTGCCATACCTGTTTTAAGCATTTTATTTACCTACGGTTTTGAAACGGCTTACTTTAGATTTTCTAGTCAGGAAGCGTATAAAAAAACAATTTATAGCACCAGCTTTTTTTCGATTGTTATCAGTACCATTTTACTGTCTGCGCTTTTATGGATTTTTAGAGCGCCTTTTGGTGCACTCATTGGCTTTGCAGATATTCCTCAAATAGCGATCATCACTATTGGCATTATTGGAATAGACACACTCAACAAAATTCCATTTGCAAAACTTCGCCAAGAAGATCGTCCTATTAAATATGCATTTGTAAATATTGCTGGCATTTTTGTTAACCTAGTGCTTACTTGGTTTTTTATCAATTATTGTCCGCGCACACTTGCTAGCGATCCGGACAGTTGGACGGGCAACTTTTTTAGTTTTTCCACCAACCCCATTGTATATGTGGTGCTTGCTAACTTAATTCAAAGTGCCATAACACTTCTTTTATTGAGTAAAGAAATTTTGAGCGTACGCCTCACATTTGACACCAAGCTTTGGAAAGAAATGATGGTATATGCCCTTCCCTTATTAATTGTAGGATTTGGGGGTATCATCAACGAAACTTTTGACAGGCTCATGTTAAAAGCATGGCTTCCCGGTTCAGAAATTTTTAAAAACGAACAAGTAGGTATTTACAACGCCTGTTATAAACTTTCAATTTTAATTACCCTATTTGTACAAGCTTTTAGAATGGGCGCTGAACCCTTCTTTTTTAAACAAGCCGCGGGTCAAGAGCCACAAAAAATATATGCGCGCGTACTTAAGTTTTTTGTGATTGTACTGAGCATTATGTTTTTAGTAGTGTCGTTATTTTTACCCATTTGGTCGCATTTAATAGGACCTGCATACCGCTCCGCCATTGGCATTGTCCCAATTTTATTACTTGCCAATATATTTTTAGGTATTTATTATAACCTCAGTATTTGGTTTAAACTAACGGGCAAAACAACGGCCGGTTCTTACATTACACTTATTGGAACAGCCATCACCATTGTTCTCAATTTTATTTTTATTCCATATTTTGGATTTATCGCAAGTGCATGGGCTACATTTTGTTGTTATGGCACTATGATGCTCATCAGTTACAACTGGGGACAAAAAGCATATCCGGTACCTTATCCTGCAAAAAAAATTATAGCATACTTAACAATTGCGGTGCTGGTTTATTTACTACATAAAACCATATCTATTTATGTAGTAGATTTTTGGTGGCAAACGATTAGCGGTGCTATCTTATTAATAGGTTATCTTTTATTTGTTGCACGCATCGAAAAAAAGGAATTGGAAAAAATATTTTTATGGCAGAAGACTTAAATATTGTTAGCGGTAGCAAACAAGAAAAATACATTTCAATCACGCAGCAAATTGAGGCCCTCATTACCGGTGAGCCGGACCTTACGGCTAACCTCGCCAATATTGCAGCTGCACTCAAAGAACAATTTGGTTGGTTTTGGGTGGGATTTTATATGGTAAAAGAAAATGCCAATACTGGAAACTCCGAACTTGTGTTAGGACCCTTTCAAGGCCCCGTTGCATGTACTAGAATTGCAAAAGGCAGGGGTGTTTGTGGTACAAGCTGGGCAAAAGAGGAAACGATTGTTGTTGCAGACGTAGAAAAATTTCCAGGACATATTGCGTGTAGCAGTGCTTCAAAATCTGAAATTGTAGTGCCTATTTTTAATGGAGCCACCGTAGTTGGCGTACTCGATGTAGACAGCGATCTGCTAGATCAGTTTGACGCTGTAGACCAGCAGTATTTGGAGGCGATTGTGGCGCTAATTCAACACTAATTTTATTTTACGTACCTTTGTAGTATTCATATACGTTCTCTCCCTATCAGACTAGATCACACTTCAGTGACAAAGTAATTCAAGTCCTTAACAGAAAGTTTGTATAGCACCAGGCCAATGCCCCGTGTTTTTATATTTAAATAATACTATGTTATCATTCGAACAATTAAACTTAATTGAGCCTATTTTAGAGGCCGTTAAAGCAGAGGGTTATACGAACCCTACCCCTATTCAAGAGCAGTCTATCCCCGTTTTATTAGAAGGAAAAGACTTACTTGGTTGCGCACAAACAGGTACCGGTAAAACAGCCGCTTTTGCCATTCCTATTTTACAATTACTCTACAATAAAAAAAGCACACACAACGGTATCAAATCATTAATTCTTACACCTACGCGTGAGTTAGCGATTCAAATTGATGAAAGCTTTGAAGCTTATGGTAAAAAAACAGGCCTAAGCCATAGCGTTATTTTTGGTGGTGTTTCACAAGTGCCTCAAGTTTCTATGCTAAGACGTGGTGTTGACATTTTAATTGCAACACCCGGCAGGTTATTAGACTTAATGCAACAAGGGTATATTAAATTAAACCAGCTAGAAATATTTGTACTTGATGAGGCAGACCGTATGCTAGATATGGGTTTCATCCATGACGTAAAAAAAGTAATTGCAAAACTTCCTGCTAAAAGACAAACCTTATTTTTCTCTGCTACCATGCCTCCAGAAATTGGACAATTGGCAAATAGCATTTTAAACAATCCGGTTAAAGTAGAAATTACACCCGTATCTTCTACAGCAGAAAAAATTGAGCAGTCGGTATATTACGTAGACAAAGGCAATAAAAAATTATTACTAGCGCACTTATTACAAGACGCTGGTATTAAAACAGCCCTTGTATTTACAAGAACAAAACATGGCGCCGATAAAGTGGTAAAAGACCTATTAAAACTTGGTGAAAAAGCGGCGGCTATCCATGGTAATAAATCACAAAATGCACGACAAAAAGCCCTTACCGATTTTAAATCGGGTGCTTTAAGAATACTCGTAGCCACAGATATTGCTGCAAGAGGTATTGACGTAGATCAATTATCACACGTTTTCAATTACGAGCTCCCTAATATCGCCGAAACCTATGTGCACCGTATTGGTAGAACAGGAAGAGCGGGCGCATCCGGCATTGCCATCTCTTTTTGCGATGGAGAGGAAAAAGCTTATTTAAAAGACATTCAAAAACTAATTGCCCAAAGCATACCAGAAGTTAAAGAGCATCCCTGGGTGCTTACATTTGCCGAAGAAAAAGCGTCAAAGCAAAATTCGGGCTCTGTTAAAGGAGGTGGCGGAGGCTTTAGAGACCGCCGAAACGGCAATAATAGCGGGGAAAGACGCTCATTTAGAGGTGGCGACCCTAGGCGTTATTCTACGGCTCCGGCTGGTAGATCTAGAAGAGAAAGCTAGACTAGAAAAAAAATGGGCTAAACTTGCCTAAAAATCAATAGAAACCCTACTTTTGCAGCCCAGCAAATTGTAAAATTTACTGGGCTTCGGATGCGGATGTGGCGAAATTGGCAGACGCACTAGACTTAGGATCTAGCGCCGCGAGGCGTGTGGGTTCGACCCCCTCCATCCGCACCAAAACAATAAAGGCTCCCGTTGGGAGCCTTTATTGTTACAAAAGGTTAGGGTATTTTTAATTTGATCGATGCCCCTTTTTTACAATCAAAACGAAGCATGCCTTCTTGATCTGGATTTTTTTGTACGGCCCCTGTTAGGGTAACGCTGTATTTTTCGGTTGCATTAAACGGATTTTTTAACAGCAATATGCCGTCTTTTTCTGCCCTTATTGTTACCGTTTTTACCTGGCCATTTTGTTTTGAAGCACTCACTAAAAAAGCGCCTTCTGTTCTGAACTGATCAAAAGAAACCGTTGCCCAACTGTTAGGGACCGCAGGAAATATTTCTACAAAACCCTGATACGATTGTAGAAGCATTTCTTGAACCCCAGATGCAAATGCAAAATTTCCTTCGAGGGTAAAAGGGCGGTAGGTAAAACTAGAATAGCCTTCTTTGGTTTGATCTCCATTTAAATGAAAACTATTGCCCGCACAAAACGCTTTTGCAAATATTTGCAGTGCTTTTTGCGCCCCTTCACCATCTGCAATACGCGCTTTTAAATTACCAAGCCATGCATATGAATAACCACACCAATTGGATGGTCCTACCTTATCTAATAAGTCAATGGTAGCCTTCATGACAGGCTTATCGAGTGCATTTTTCCACTGATACAATCCTAGCGGAAAAATTGCCATGGTATGAGAAAAATGACGGTGTGAACTGGTATACGCATGGTCTTTTGCAAACATCAATTCATTTTTAGATGAAACAATAAACGGCTCAAACTGACCTAGTATTTTTTTGTACTGTGCAGCCTCTTCGTGCATGCCTAAAGCGGTTGCCATTTCAGCTGCTTTTTCAAAAACATATTTCATCAATGACAAATCGTAATTGGTATTGGTTGTAAACCATGCGTCTTTACTATTGTCATGAATTTCTGGACTCGAACTTAAAGGAAGCACTCTTTTACCGGATGCATTTACACGGGTAATACTTTCTAGATAAGTAGCCACTGCTGAAAACCATGGATATGCTTTTGTTTTTAAAAAATGAGCGTCCATACTATATTTCCACTGCCAGTAAAAATGTTGCGAAAGCCATGCACTTACCGTAGGTGATAAAGCGTATTGTATCCATCCACCCATTTCAGTTCCTTCAAGCGTTGTAACACCCGGCACATTCAGTCCCTTTGTTTTAAAATACAATTCGGTATAGCGCTGATAATTCATTTTATGCGCATCTAAATAGTCTGTATAAACACTGGATTCAACCAAATGATTGGCCGTGTAACCTGGCCAGTAACTCATTTGAGTGTTAAGATCATGATGAAAATCTCCTTTCCATGGCGGAAGCCTTCCATTGTCGGCAGTCCAAATTGCCTGCAAAGAAATAGGTGGGCCGCCTTTGCGTGATGCAGCACCAAATTTATATTGTTCGAGATACCACTGCTTATTAAGTAAGGTATCAGGCACCTGAATACTAGATTTAGACCAGTATGCTTTCCACCAACTAGTGTGTGCGTTTAACTGAACTGCATAGGAATTAGAATTTGCCTCGCTGTAAGCTTTACTATCCTCACCTTTTGCAATAATAGTCCAAACGCCGGTTAGAGATTTTTTACCCGTATACCACCACTTCACTTTAACGGTGTAATAAAAACCACCCCAACCTTTTTGCTTGTATACCATTTCATGTGGGGTGCGCGTCACAGCCCCTTGCTCGTAACCAAGCCTCGACAAATCATCGCCACCTACTACATCCCCTCCAGCACTGGCTTTGCCGCTATAGGCCGGTGCAATTAATTGTAGTGAAACGCTATCTGAAATATTTGAAAATGAGAACCAGCCTAATTGCTGATTTGCATCTACAAAAGTTTGTAGCTCTATACCTGATGCCCACTTAACACTAGACAACGCTTTTGAAATATCTAATTGGGCGCTAGTAACGGCACCAAACTTTCGAGTATCAAACTCCAAAGCAGCGCCAGGTATTTTACTGGGTGCGGGTTCTCTATCATAAGGTGCATCAAAATATTTTTGAACCGCAGCATAGTTATTTTTTTGATACTGTTCTTCTACCCAACCAAAACTAAATTCGTTGCGGTGTAAATCTTTCATTGGGCGTTCATCCCAAAGTGATGCACAGTCTAAAGAAAAACGCAACTGATCGTTTTTTTGCCAAACCATGGCGCCAAGCATACCATTACCTAGCGGTAGCGACTCGTCCCATCTTGAAGGTAAACTTGAAAATGTAAGGTTGCTATTTTGCAATTGAGCAGACAAGCTGCTTACAATAAACAAAAACAAGGATGTACAAACAACACGATAAAGGCGCATACAACTAGATTGGGTTAAAATAATAGCAGGAAAAATTCAAATAGAACCAGATTGAATATCAGCCAATAAGATAAAAATATTTTTTGAAATAAAGTGCGCTAGCGATTAAAAATAGTCGATTTTTAATACCATAAATAAGTGTTACCATGAACCGTTATTCAAAAATTACTGCTGCATTTATTGCGGGACTTTTTTTTACCACAATTGCAACAACCACAAATGCACAAAGCAAAATCAACCAAGATAGTATTGCGCAAAAAATGGGTTGGTTTGAAGATGCAAAACTTGGCATTTTTATTCACTATGGTATCTATGCAGTCAATGACGTTTCAGAAAGCTGGAGTTTTCACAACAAACAAGTAACCTGGCCAGCATATATGAGCCAGCTAAGTGGATTTACGGCTAGCAAATACGACCCTACTGCTTGGGCTAATTTATTTAAGGAAGCAGGTGCGCGATATACTGTTATCACTACCAAACACCACGACGGGGTTGCATTATGGGATACCAAAGAAAAACATTATGACGTTATCAGAAATACGCCTGCAAAAAGAGATTTGATTGATCCACTCGTTAATGCACTGCGTAAAAACGATATTAAAGTGGGTGCTTATTTTTCACTCATCGATTGGAGCCATCCTGACTATCCTGGATTTTTAAAAGATAGCAGCAGGTATAAAGTAGCCGATGATCCTGCTCGCTGGAAAAAATTCCAAGGGTTTTTTCAAAATCAATTAACCGAACTGTCTACAAAATTCAATCCCGATTTATGGTGGTTTGATGGTGATTGGGAACATAGTGCAGAAGAGTGGGAAAGCAGCAAAGTGAGAACAAACTTATTAGCAAAAAATCCGGGCACTATTATCAATGGTCGCTTACAAGGCTATGGTGATTATGAAACACCGGAGCAAAATTTTCCTGTGGTAAGGCCTAGTTTTAAATGGTGGGAACTTTGCATGACCACCAATGACAACTGGGGTTATAGAAAATCTGACACAAACTGGAAAACCCCTTATGAAATCATTTCAATTTTTGTAGACGCTGTTTCTAATGGTGGCAATTTATTATTAGACATTGGGCCTAAACCAGACGGCAGCATTCCAGACGAGCAAGTACATATTTTAAAGGAACTAGGCAAGTGGAACCGTAAACACGGTGAATCTATTTTTAATACGATTGGTGGTATTCCTCAAGGTCACTTTTATGGGCCTACTACTTTGTCTAAAGACTCAACTACGCTCTATTTGTTTTTACACGGTAAAACAAGTGGGCCTGTTATGGTTAAAGGTCTCGACAATAAAATTAAATCGGTGGAAGTACTTGGCAACGGCACAAAACTAACCTCAAAGGTTGTTGGTAAAATTTCCTGGAGCCCTGTTCCAGGACTTGTATACATTAATGTTCCTGCTACTACATTAGACACCTATATTACGGTGCTTAAAGTAAAACTGGATAAACCCATTAAACTATACAGAGGGAAAGGCGGACTAGGTTAGAGTTTTAAAAACCACAAAATTACAGCGGCCTCTTTGCCCCAGTCTTTGGTAACTTTTACAAGATCTGTATCTAATTGCTTGATAGTTGTTTTTTTAGGCTTACTAAGCGTTGGTAAAACATAATTAGGTGCTGCTTGTAATGAAACACTAGTAGCAAAAATAGTAGTACCTAAACGTGGTACTGCAATACCAAGTATCATACCAGGAAGCCCATTAAAATTTTCGGGGCCGGCTTGTACTGGAATTTGATCTGTGTAAAAAGCAACTACAACTACCGAGTCACAAATTTTAGTAACTGCTTTTTTACATTCAAAGCCTGCAATATCTCTAACCTCTCCGGTAATTTTCCAGTCATATTTTACAAGGCTATCGTTAACTAAATAGGTATTTTCAAAAACGTTGGCTGCACTTGTAACGGTACCTAATTCGTGCTTTTGATTTACATAATTAGTTTCGGAAGGTTTAAAAATCATGTTAATGTACTTGTTATCAGGATTTTCTTTGGTCAAATAATAAAAGCTTTCTTTATTATTAAACTGAAGCGTATAGTTGTCTGCTACCACTTTCGGAAACTGCTTTTTAAGTTCTTCCATCCACATATTATCTTCCGCTTCTGCATTTACAAGTGCAGCAAACTGACTAACACGCCTCTCGTAGGTTATTTTTCCGGCACTAATAAAATTAACCTGCGCAGCACTGGTGCCAACAATAAAGGATAAAACAAGGATATATATAATTCTCATGATAAGGTATTAATTGATGTGAAAAAACTAGTAGCCCATAGATACCGGCTTCCCGTTTTTTGAAAAGTTGTAGATGATACTAAATAGAGCGTAACGTCTGATACCATTGTTGGTGGTTTCAGAAATAAAATTACTCGTGATGTTTCTGTCCACAAATTGGTTTTGATTGAATAAATCATATACCATAAGCTTCGCCTCCCACTTATCATTTTTAGAAATCACTTTACGCATAGAAGGGTGCACTAAATAAATATTACGCTGATTAGGAAAAGCGGCAGACTTTTGGTACACCACTATATCCGTACTTAAATCAATAAAAAACTTGGCCTTTTTAAACTTAAATTGAAAGTTCGAATTGTTAGTATAAGACCAGAAATTAGTAGAAGCCCCTTGCCTAATACTAGATACGGTTTTATTATTGGATGCTCCAAAACTACTCCAAAAGTTAATTTTTTTATCGCCCCAATAAGAAAGTTGAAGACCTAGCCTTGTAGAAATATTGTCATTGGTATTATTAATACCATTTACAATATTATTATACCTACCGCCATTAACGCCCGTATTCACTCCAAAATTAATTCCCTTATAGAGTTCAAAATCGTAATAAAAACCTGCGCCATAATTATAATTACCATCCACGTTTACATACTGATTAACAGACTTACCAAAAGCATCAATGGTGGAAGCTGTTGCAATTGCATCGTTGGTGTTGGAGAAACTACCACTAAACTGCACATACTTGCTTTTCATTACTTTAAAACTATTAAAGTTCATTGAAAATTTATTGGTAAAAGACTGTCTTAAATTGGCATTACCTACTGTAATATTTAGCGGATCTGTGTTATCGATAATAGGTTGTATTTGAAGTAGTGTAGGGTTTTGTGTGTTTCCTACATAACTTAACACCAATTTCTTTTGCTGCTTGGGTGTATAATTAAATGTAGCAGACGGAATAAAATTGGTGAAATTTACGGTTCTACTCGAATTTGTGGCATAATCAAACATGCTATATTTTGCAGATCCGACACCCGTTCCAATATTAAAGTTTACTTTTTTAACGGCATAACGGTAACTGATATTACCACTATTGTTAACGGTATTAAATTTAAAATGATTACTTAAAGTGTCTACTTTAATTTTTGGTTGCCCGGCTCTGTCGTCAAATGTATTGCGTTCTGAGTTATTACCGGCAAGCCCAATTTTATAATTAAATATTAAAAATGAATTTTTACCTAGCGGCTCTGTGTAGACCGTATTTACGCTACCGGCAGAGGTAAGTTGTGTTAAGGATTTTGTTTGCGCAATAGTTTCCTGTTTAACAATGACGTTAGACGCATTAAAATAATCGTTTTGCGCATTTAGTAAACCATTTTGTGTTTTATCGCCAAAATTAAAATCAGAATTTACTGAAATAGTTCTACCTTTTTTTGCAAAACGAAGGCGGTAACTAATGGTACCATTAAGGGTTTTATCATTAGTGCTATTACTAGTAGTGCGTGCTGTATTGTTTAGTTGTGCTCCAGTTTCAGGAATATAAGAGCCACCACTAAAGTTTGTAATGTTATCTGATAAGACATTGGCAGCCTTTAATGTTAATTTAAATAAGCCAGTGCTATCAGTCCCCCACTGATCGGTGGTAGCAAACTTGTATTTCTTTTTTTCGTTGCGTTGAGTGCTAAACGTATTGTTTATAATAGAGTTGGTAGGCAAAATAGTTTTACTGTATGAACCTGTTATACCATTTACAATAAGTCTATTGTATTGCGCACTGGTATTTACAGAGCCCTTATCAAATTTGTTGCTAAAAGTAGCGCCAGCCGATTGTTGATTTGGGAAACCTGTAGAACCCCCTTCTTCACCATCACCACTTATCATAACCATTGACATACCGCCGTCTCCAAATTCCGTAGTGATACCGCCGCCGTCTCCATAATTTTGCGCCTCGTCCCAATTTAAATTGTCAAATTTGGTATTATCGGTGGTCACATAACCGGCAATTTTTCTTTTCCCTTTAAAGGCATTAGTCATTAATTTGCCATTCCCAAACTGGTTAAAGTTGCTTCCAGCTTCGGCTTTACCAAAGTATCCATTTTTTTTATCTTCCTTTAATTGAAGGTTAATGGTTTTAGACTTTTGCCCATCATCAATACCTGTAAAAACGGCCTGATCCGATTTTTTATCAAATACTTGCACTTTATCTACAACATCTGCTCTTAAATTTTTAGTCACCACAGCAGGATCGTCACTAAAAAATTCTTCCCCATCCACAAGTACCTTGTTTACCTTTTCTCCTTGTGCCGTAATCTCTCCTTTTGCATTTACCTGAATACCTGGCATTTTTTTTAGGAGTTCTTGTACGTCAGCATTGGGTGTAACATAAAAACTATCGGCCTTGTACTCGGTGGTATCACCCTTTACACGAATAGCCGACACCGTATTTTTTACAATAACTTCTTTAAGTATATGGGCTTTGGTATCAATGGCAATATTGAGCACAGTTGGCGTTGCGCCCACAGTAATTTTATCCGTAAAATCAGCGTATTGCGGATAGCTTACCATAATAATGTAATTGCCAGCAGCTATTCGCTCAACAGCAAATTCTCCTTTACTTGATGTTCTTACTGTTTTTACAAGCACCGAATCTTTGGCTCTTAAAATGTTTACAGAAGCCATCGCCAAGTTCTTTTTTTCGGTGGTATCTTTTACAGTACCGCTTACCGTAGTAAACTGTGCAAATGTGGCTATAGAAAATAAAACAGAAAAAAGGGTTAGTGTAAGGCGTTTTTGTCCTAGAAATAATAAATTCATGCAGTTTGTTTGATTCTTAAGGCGTGCATTTTAAAAAATGCTGCACGAAAGTACTTCTAACTTACAAAGTATTGTCAACCAAACTGTTAAAATAGACGAACGGCAAAAAAATACCTTTAATAGGTATTATTTCAAATACCAATCTTTGTATCTCGTAAGCCCCTCAATAAAATAATAGTCTGCGTAGGTTAATGGCGCATCCACTTCTGACTTATGTGGAAGCGACCCTACGCTATGCATGAGTATAAAACCTCCATTTTGGCCAAGCTTTGCTCTATAAGCCTCAGATGATAAGGCCATTAAGATGGTTTCGGCTGTTTTTATATATTCCGTTTTTTCTTTACCGGTGGTATATTGCCCAAGCTCTAATAGCGCAGAAGCCATAATTGCGCCACTTGACGCGTCGCGTGGTGCATTTGGAATGGTTGTGGCATCAAAATCCCAATAAGGCACTTTGTCAGTTGGTAAATTAGGATGAGACAAAATAAATTTTGCGATTTTTTTAGCCTGGTTTAAATAGGCTGGATTTTTAGTAAACCGGTACATCATGGTATATCCGTATAAACCCCATGTTTGACCTCTCGACCACGCCGACGAATCAGATGCACCTTGCCATGTTACTTTTTTTAAAATTTTCACATTGGCTAAATCCCAGTCAACTACGTGGACCGAACTGTTGTCTGGTCTAAATTGATTTTCAATGGTAGTATTGGCATGGGTAACTGCAATTTCTTTATATACCGGATCGCCACCATGATCACTTACCCAGTGAAGTAATTCGAGGTTCATCATGTTATCAATAATCACAGGGCAACTTAAGCGCGCACTTGAATTCCAAGATTGAATAGACTTAATAGCGGGTCTATAACGGGTAGACAACGATTTAGCAGCAATGGTTACAACGTCTTTGTACGCTGGGTTGTTGGTGTATTTATAAGCGGTTCCAAAAGAACAATAGATCATGAAACCTAAATCATGATTACCCGTATAGTATTTTTCTTTTTCTAAAATACCCAGTCTTTTTTCTGCTTCCTTTCTAATATTTTCATCTTTGGTATAAGCATACAAATACCATAAAGTGCCCGGATAAAATCCACTGCACCACCATTTGGTATCACTTGTTACGGATGTATTTGTTGCTAACACATAACTACGCGGCATTACCGAATCAGGCGTATTTGCTTTTAAATACTGGTATTGTTTAGCAGCAAAAGCAAAATTGTCTTGAATAAGTGCTTCCATTTTATTTTTTATAGAAGCAGTTTGCGCAAAACCAATTTGAGCCATCACAAACAAAAGTGCAAAACCAAGGATGTATTTTTTCATGTCCGAAATTTAATAAGGTAATAAAGTTAATAATCTACGGCGTAATCTTTAGGAAATACTTCTCCATTCCATGCCCTTTTTTGTGTCCAACTGGTTGCTGGATCTACCCAAAATGCATGCGTTGCTGGAAGACCTAATGGCATAAATGCAAAAGACGCTAAATACATACTGCCCGTGTTAGAATAGGAATCTGCAATATTAGACTGGTTAGCACCCACAAAACCTAGTGTTAGTAGGCCATTTGCATTAAATGTGTCTTTTACAAACACCCGTTTAAATACCGCTGTTAATGCAGGTCTAACTTGTGAAGGCAATACACCCGCTGGCAAGTTGTCTTCAAGTGCCAATGTAGCTAGTGGCCAAAAAGCACCTACCCTGTAGGTCGAAGATCTTCCAAACACCGGAAATGTTCCTTCTGGAGAAATAAAACGTTCTTGAAAAGAAGCATACCGTTTCATTCGTTTAACAGCAATATCTAATTCAGCTTGTGTTCTTCTTCCTTTACTAACATTTACACGAAGTACAGTCACTAACATAGGTTGAATTACAAAACCATTGTAATGATCAAAATGAAATTTAACACCATCGCTATACCAACCATCACCCACATACCAACCTTGTATTTTATCAATACCGGCGTCTATACGAGCAGTGTCAATGGGTGCACCAATCGAGAGTAAAAATGTTTCTACAATAGCAGCAAATAAAACCCAGTTATTATTAGATGGTTTAATGGCGCGGAGCTTTGTAAACTCGGTTATAAAACGCTCTTTGGTTTGCTTACTAAGCGGCTCCCAAAGTGCTGCAGGCGCTAATAACAATGCCTCTGCTAAAAATGCAGCATCCACAAGTGGTTGCGCTACCTTTTGTGAGCCCCAATATAAATAATCTGGACTTTCAGGATCCACGGCATGTGTTAATGAAGCGTGTATTTGATCACGCATTTTTTTTCTGATCCGCCCTTCTTCAGTATCATCATCTGGAAGTGATACAAATGGAGCGATGCCAACAATTAAACGACCAATAGCTTCCATATAAGCAACCTCTTTGTTGCGGTTATCCCAGGCAGGGCTAAAGTCCATGGGCATTGTTTTTTTGAGTTCACCTTTACTCATCGTTGATAAAATGGGCGAGGCTATTTTGTCAAGTAGCTTTACCCAGTACATACGGTCTTTTGCGCCTGTTGTCTCAAATGCATCAATGCTACCGGTTGCAATTGCTGCTTTTGTTGTAAGTACGGGAGCCAGGCCAACAAAACTTAAAATAGAGGATAGCTGTATAAAATTTCTTCTTTTCATCATTATATTATTTGTTGCTATTAGATCCATTGATAAGCGCAATGGAGAAATTATGTTTTTCTGTTTTTTTATTTCCTTTTGCTACTAGCTGAATGCGGTATAACTGTTTTCCCCAAATGCCACTGATTCTTTCATCATCTAATAATTTGTCTTCTATAGCAATATCAAATAGTTTGGCGTCATAATTAAACGTTACAGAGGCACCGTCTTGTAATGCAAATAAAAGCTGACCAGGTTTTTCAATAGTTGGTTTTATAAATACCAAAAACGATTGTACCAGCGGTGATTTCCATTCAAGCATTTCGTAATTTTCAAATAATTGAATGGCATTTTTTGACTGATCAAAATCAAATTTTCGTTCGTATTTTTTTACTGCAGCTTCTGTTGGATAGGCTGCCGCGATATCCATAGAAACAGAAACACCCGTTGTATTTTTGACGTATAGTACATTTGTTGCTTTATACTGGATGCCTTCTTTTTGCATAACGCCGTTAATGGTAGGACAGTTATGCCACACCGATTGCATATTCCACAGCTCATAGCGCTTACTGCTAAATGTTTGTGCAGTATAACTTCCAACACCTGCATCAACAAAAACGGGTGTATTATTTGCATACACAATAAAATTGCCTATGTCATTGTGGTTATGACTTTCGGCGTTATGCCCACCCTGAACGGCTAAAAAAAGACCGTTGGTTGATTCACTTTTAGTTCTAGCCGTTAACACCTGTCTATCAGCAAACCAAGACACAGCAGGCAGTGGCGCAATAGGTGGCACTGTTGTAATTGAATCATAAATAGAAGTTGTTTCTAAAAAGTCAATGATATTACCGTTATCTAATTTTTGTTTTTGTAAACCAAATAAATAAGCACCAAAAGATTTTAATGGAGTGTCATTAAATAGTGCACCATAGGAGTAAACACTTTCAGGATCTGGTATAGATTTAGAAAAAGCATCTGCAAAATTGACAAAGTTATTGTCTCCAATATGCACTTTACTGATATAGCTACCCATATTGTAAATAAGCTGTTGCTCTTTCCAATCAATAGATGTGGTTGTTAACTTATTTAAAACATGAATAAAACGCATGAGCTTACCACCTGCTTCACTCCAATAAGAAGGACCTTCGTCACAACCACCATCATCAGGATATTGATTTACAAAAATATCCGTGCTCTTAACGGTTTTACCAATAATAAATCCAACGCTATCAGCGGCAAGCTCACTATAGAGCGCTGTCATAAGCACATTGGTATTTACCCATGGATTCCAATTGTTTACAGGTTGTCCGGTAAAACCCATCCACCAAAAATCGTTACGTGCTAAATAAGGCTGAAATATTCTTTTATTTAATTCAGCAAAAACACGTTTACCAATACCCTTCGAATATGCATCCAGTTCATCTCTTAACATAAACTGAATCATGGATAGCTGCGCAGCAGCTGTACCACTCCCTAAATCAATAACGACTTCATACGGATCCGGAAGTCCTGTTTTTTCTTTTTGAACTACTACATGCGCTGGCAAAACCCAAGTGCTTTGCTCGCAAAGTGTCCAAATGCCATTAGCAATTTGTGGAATGTATTTTTTATCCTTTGTAATAATCGCAGCGACCGCTAATTCATTTAAAACTTTTCGGCGCTCATTATTTTTTCTTTCAAAATTGTAACGGGTGCCCGTTATTTTATAATCGAGGTATAAACTTGCTGGTAAAGCGGGCCAATCGTATTTTAAACCCTTGTCGCCTTCTTTTACAAGCCTTGCTTTTACAGAGTCAGGCAGTGCGGCAACTTTTTGTAAATAGTTATTCTTTTGCGCCAGTCGCCAAGCTCCAATATTTGATAATTTATTTTGTAACTCGTTTTGTGTAAAAGCCTTTGCTAAAATATTTCTTTGTCCAAAAGCAGGTTGTAAAAAACCAACCAGCATACAAAGGCATAAGGCCCAAACAATTCTTTTTTGATTCATCATGTATTTTTTCATACTTGCATCATTGCAAGTTTAATTCAATATCCTAGTACCATCACCTATATGCATCACATATTTGCCCATACTACGTCTAAATGTATTTTCGTACACAGCGTTTATGCGGTTATAAACGGTTTCTAGTTCGGTTGCTTGTACAAGCGCTATCACACAACCCCCAAAGCCACCACCCATCATTCTTGCGCCAATAATAGCAGGGTCATTCATGCAGTTTTCTACAATTAGATCCAGCTCTGGGCAACTTACATTATAGAGCTTACTCAACCCAGTATGCGTTTCATACATGCGGGCACCAAATGCATCTATCTCACCAGCAAGCAAATGATTACAAGCAGCTTCCATTCTGGCAATTTCATCAATCACATATCTGCATCTATGGTACACGTCACTTGAAATAATTTCCGCTACTGCATCTAACATAGTTAGCGTGGCTTCTCTAAAAGATGTAATTGAAAATTGTTGACGAAGCGCCGCTAAACCCGTTTCGCATTCCTGTCTTCTGGTATTATACTCAGATGATGCTAAACTATGTTTTACAAATGTGTCAAAAAGTACAATACGAATGCCATCTAGTTTAAATGGAAAATAGGTATAAGATAAATCAGCGCAATCTAGTTTGATTACATGATCTGCTTTACCAAACATACTTGCAAACTGATCCATCACACCGCAGTTTACGCCTACAAAATTATTTTCGGCACGCTGTGCTATTTGCACCATTGCTTGTTTGCTAATATTTAATTCAAAAAGATGCATGAGGGCAAATACGGAAGCACATTCAAGTGCCGCCGATGATGACACACCTGCACCTACCGGAATATTACCCGTTATGAGGATATTAAAGCCTGAAACAGCATGCCCATCTTTTTTAAGTTCATGGGCAACACCTAATACATAATTAGGCCAGTCTAAACTAGAACGCTGCGATGCAATGTCTAGGCTAGTTTGGTAGTTTTGTTGGATATCAGCAGCGTGCAATACAATTTGATGATCGCTTCTTTTTGAAACGGCCACATACATATATTTATCAATTGCGGCGGGAAGCACAAAACCATGATTGTAATCTACGTGTTCTCCAATTAAATTGATACGCCCTGGTGACGCTACAACAAATAAAGGCGCTTCATTAAACTGCTGGGCAAATAGCGCGCTTAATTTCGCCTTATTCATTAAATATAACGGTTAATCAAATTTTCGATAAACTCTTGTTTGCCACTAATGGTAGCAGGCTCTCCAGCAGCAACGGCAATACTTCTTAAATCTTCTAAAGAGAGTTTACCTTGTTCGAAATCTTTTCCTTTACCAGCGTCGTAGCTTGCATAACGGTCCGCTCTAATTTTTTTATACTCAGACCCTTGCAAAATAGCGTCTGCTGTAAGTAGCGCTCTTGCAAAAACATCCATACCGCCAATATGCGCATAAAATAAATCGGCAGGATCTGTAGAGTTACGTCTAATTTTTGCATCAAAATTAATACCGCCTCCTTTAAAACCACCTGCTTCCAAAATAATAAGTAAGGCTTCTGTTAATTCATTGATATCAGAAGGAAATTGATCGGTATCCCAACCATTTTGATAATCACCTCTATTGGCGTCCATACTGCCTAAAAGTCCAGCGTCTGCTGCTATTTGTAATTCATGCGTAAAAGTATGTCCAGCAAGAGTTGCATGGTTTACTTCAATATTTAAACTAAAGTCATTTAATAAATCGTGTTCACGTAAAAAACCAATTACGGTTTCACAATCGTAATCATACTGATGCTTTGATGGCTCACAAGGTTTAGGCTCAATAAAAAACTTTCCTGTAAAACCATTTTTTCTGGCATAATCTCTAGCCGTTTTTAAAAACTGTGCTAAATGATCTTTTTCACGCTTCATATTCGTGTTTAAAAGGCTCATATAGCCTTCTCTTCCGCCCCAAAAAACATAATTTTCTCCACCCAGCGCAATGGTTGCATCAAGTGCCGCTTTAACCTGTGCGCCCGCATGTGCAAGCACCGTAAAGTCAGGATTAGTAGCAGCACCATTCATATATTTTCTACTTGAAAATAAATTGGCAGTACCCCAAAGTAGTTTGATGCCACTAGCTGCCTGTTTTTCTTTTAGATACGCCGTAATAGCTTGTAAGCGTCTTTCATTTTCATGAACATCGTTTGTATATTCTACTGCGTCTACGTCATGAAAGCAATAATAAGGCACGCCTAATTTTGTCATGAATTCAAATGCAGCATCTGCTTTGTCTTTTGCTCTTTCGATAGGATCAGATTTTGTATCCCACTCAAACAAATGCGTTGGCTCACCAAAAGGATCGGCACCAGAACCGCAAAAGCTATGCCAGTATGCACAAGCAAACCTAAAATGTTCTTTCATGGTTTTACCTGCCACTACTTGATTTTCATTGTACCATCTAAATGCTAGTGGATTATGCGAAGAGGTTCCTTCGTATTTAATTTTTTCAATCCCTTTGAAAAATTCTTTAGATCCTAATACTACTGACATACTATCTATTTTAAGTCTTTAAATTTATTGATTGTTTTTGATTTGAAGCGCCAATTGTTGTTCCCAATTTTGATACGCTTCTGTGTAATTTGTATTTGCTACTGGCTCAATAGTAGTTAATGGCTTGCTATTAACAAAAGCTTCCTCAATTGTAGCATATACTTTGGCACCATAACCGGCTCCAATAGCGGCTCCCTTGCTTCCATCTGTGTGATAAAGCTCCAGAGGTACCTGTAGTGTATTTACAAAACAGTCTACAAAAACATCACTTAAAAACATATTGGCTTTTCCAGCTCTAATAACCGTTGGTTGCACGCCGTTTTGCTGTAGTACTTTAAAACCATATTGCATAGCAAATACAACACCTTCCTGAACTGCACGAAATAAATGCGCCGCTTGATGCCTATTAAAATCGAGGCCCACTATATGTGCACCAATATTTTTATTATGAAGCATGCGTTCCGACCCATTACCAAACGGAAGCACGGTCACACCATCAGAGCCTGGCGCAATAGATGCAGCAAGGGTATTCATCTCGCTATAACTACTAGCACCCATTTTATATTTCATCCAACTATTTGAAATGCCTGCTCCATTAATACACAAAAGCACACCAATGCTGTTTTGTTCAAGTGTATGATTGACGTGTGCAAATGAATTAACCCTAGAGGCCGTATCGGCTTGTAAACTATCTGATACTGCATAAATAACCGCCGAAGTGCCTGCTGTTGCTGCTACTTCGCCAGGCCTTAATACATTTAATGAAAGTGCATTGTTTTGTTGATCACCAGCTTTATAGGTTACAGGAATTCCTTTTGGAAGGCCCAATATGGTAGCAATACTTTCACTCAAATAACCGTGCGTATCAAATACATTTTTGATTTCAGGTATATGCTCTGCATCGAGTCCGTAATATTCCATCACTGCTATAGACAAACAATTGTTTTTAAAATCCCAAAACATACCTTCCGATAACGCTGCTATAGTAGTGGTAATTTCGCCCGTTAATTTCATCGAAATAAAATCGCCGGGAAGCATCATCTTATAAATTTGACCATAACGTTCAGATTCATTTTGCTTGACCCATGCAAGTTTTGACGCGGTGAAATTTCCGGGAGAATTTAGTAAATGCGTTAGGCAATAATTGTGCCCCATTGTTTCAAATGCTTTTTCACCAAGTGCTACCGCTCTATTATCGCACCAAATAATACTGTCTCTAATTACGTTTTGTTTGCCATCTACAAGCACGAGCCCATGCATTTGATAGGCAATGCCAATGGCGCCAATATCAGCCGGATTAAAAGCCCCTGTTGCATTTGCTTTTAAAATGGCAGCTTGCACATCTTGCCACCATACATTGGGCGACTGCTCGGCCCAACCCGGCTGATGAGAAATAATAGCAGCTTCGGTTTCAGGATGTTGGGCAGAAGCCAACACTTTACCATTACTGGCATCCATTACAGACACTTTTATAGAAGAAGTGCCCAAATCTATTCCTAATAATAACATACAAAATAATCGTAAAGATGAACTCAAATTGAGTCCTTAATATTACTTAATTAGTAGCGAAAAATAGAAGAAAAATAAAAGATTATTGGTGGCCTCGTCAGGAATCGAACCTGAATCTGGAGCTTCGGAAACTCTTATACTATCCATTGTACTACGAGGCCAATTGTAAAGTGGCTGCAAAAATAATTGAATTGCAAATACACTACCCTTTTAATTCAGGGCCGCCGCCGTTTTAGACCTAGTAGCGCTTGAATGGCAGTTGGTAAAAAAATACGCGTAGGAACAGAAGACATAATATGTAAATCGTCAACCAAAGATGATTCATTGTTTAAAAAACGAAAGACACGGTCTGGCGGATTATTAGAAAATATAGCAGTGAAGATGGTAGCCCCATCTAATTTTTGGTCTTGTAGTACCCTAAGTAATACCGAGTCGTATAATTGAAACTTTTTTTGAGTAAAAGTTCTAGCCCTCAATGGATTTTTACCCGCTACCAGATCAGTTACAATGGTTTTGGTTTTTTCTTGAATAAAATGAAAAGCATAACCACTGCTTCCTTTAACCTGTCCACCTGCAACACCAATATTAATAAGGTTTCCAGCACCTTCTACAAAAGAATAATTGGTCATGGGTATTTGACCAAACTCATGATGCGTAACCTCGTAATCAATACTGCCATATGTTTTTTGGATATAATCAGTAATGGCTTTGTCATATTTTTCTTCTTCTAAAATATTGGGGGTAAAGAGCGTATACTCTACAAGTGCAGTAGTAGGTGAGGTAGGCATCACATACATAAACGTAGTGCCGTCTACTTGATCTACTGTAAAATCCATGAGCGTTGCTACTGCATCATTAAAAACAGGCGCTGCTGTTGTAATTTCAAAACCTTTAAAATGCTGCCATAAAAAATAATCAGAAGCCTTTTGCGCCAACACATTTGCAGGTTCAAATAAAATACTATTAAAAATTTTTGAAGCCTTAAGGGTTTGGTTTTCTAGTACAACTTTTGCGCCATCATTATCTGAATGAACAGCAAGCACCCGCTCTGTACAAAAAGAAATATTATTTTTTGTTGCTGCTTTTTCTAATACATAACTATACAAATCGATGCCGCGTATCATTTTATAAGTAAACGGAGATAAATTTAATTCATTTGAGTACGAGGGAGCTATAAACGAAACATGATCCCATTTTTTGATTACGATGGGCTCAAAAATATCATTCTCTTTTTCCCAAAAACACCAGGTACGGTCATTGGTATTTTTTTGCGCCGCATCAATTACTAAAATTTGAGCCGTATCAAAAAAAGGGTGCTGCATCATGCGCATCAGAAGACTTAGCCCCGCTAATCCCGCGCCTGTAATAATATAATCGTAATGAGATTTCAATAAAGACCTTATCCTTGGTTTTGAGGGGCTTGATTTTGTAAAGCTTCGTCTTTACGCACTTTATCCCAGTATTTTTTTGCTACCAGCAGCATACCAAAGCTTTCACCATCTTCTTTACCAAGGTGCTTGTGATGCATTTTGTGCGCCCATCTAATGGCTTTGATGTATTTATTGTTAGATCTAGTAAACAGTTTAAAACGCTGATGAATAATAATCTCGTGGACTAAAAAATAAGCAAAACCGTACATCGCAATACCAGCACCAATACCCACCGACCAGTAATTTTGCGCCATGCTACCTAACATAATACAAAGCCAACTTGGAATGGCGAATATTAGAAAGAAAGCATCGTTTTTTTCAAAGAAACCTTCACTTTTTTGGTGGTGATCTTCATGTAAGTACCACAAAAAGCCATGCATCACATATTTATGCGTAGCCCAGGTAATAGGTTCCATCAATAAAAAAACGCCGATCGCAACAAAAACATAGATCATGGTAAATAATTTCGAAGTGTTAAAAAAAACAGCACTTGAATACATAACAAATGTAGTGCAAAAGGGTTGGCTTTAGGTTGCTCCCATTTTCTAAATAAAATAAGCAAACCAGCACTCAGTAAAAACCAACATACATAATTGTACACGGGAATATCTAATGATAACCAGGTCCAAAATCCAAGTTTAACAGCAACCGGTTCCATTAACCAATCAAACAAAACGGCCACAATGGCTGCATCTATAACAAATGCTACGTTTTCAATTCGTTTTGGTAGCCCTTCCCCTTCTTTTAAAAACTGGTGTTGCAACCAGCGGTGCAACATGGTCATTACAGTGCCCGCACAAAAAACAACTACAAACCAGTTCATACCTATCGTAAAAGGCACGTCCATAAAACCAGGACCTAATACTTTTCCATAAAAATAGGAACCAAATAAAAACCCAGTATGGACGCCAATGATTTCAGAGAGCATGCCAGTAGCAAAAGCGGCAATAAAAAAGTACCAAAATTTAGATGATAAACTGGGTTGATTCCAAAGAAGCAGCACAAACATGAGAAAAAGATTAAGTGGCGTATTCGAAACAAACCAAGCTGAATGGTCAGAAATTAAAATACCAAGCATTCCACTCACATGAAAAAGCAGTGCTATAAAAACAGAAATGCTAAGTTTATATTGATCTATAAAAAGCCTCATAACCTCCTATCTTTTGCCACTAAATTACTCATAATTTCTGCACTTTTTAAACAAAGCGGAATACCACCGCCCGGGTGCACACTGCCACCCACAAAATAGAGGCCGTTATACTCTTTGCTAAAATTAGGATGCCTCAAAAATGCCGCCATGGGCGCGTTGGAACTCGTGCCATACAAAGACCCTTGATACGATGCCGTGTTGGCTTCAATTAATAATGGATCTAATATTTTTTCTGTTTCAATTAAAGGCTCAATGGGTTGACCCAGCATGCGTTCAAGCTTTGCCAGCACTTCTTTTTTTACAGCGGCGGTAATTGCTACCCAGTCCTGACCTGTATTGGCAGGCACATTCACCATCACAAACCAGTTTTGTTTGCCAGCAGGCGCCTGAATACCTGGCTCACATACAGAAGTAATATTTATATAAACTGTAGGATCTGTAAATGGAATTTTTACGTCAAACAAATGCGCAAACTCTGCTTCATAATTTTCTGTAAAAAAGATATTGTGTAAACTTAGCTGCGGAAACTCTTTTTTGATGCCCCAATAAAAAATCAAGGCGCTACTACTGCGTTCTTGTTCTAATATTTTTTTTGCTTTTGAAGGCGATGACAATAAATTTAGATAGGTAAAATAAACATCCGCGTTACTTACTACAAGTTCGGCAGCAACTGCTGCATCATTTACCACCACACCTGTTACTTTATTATTGTCAGTGGTAATTTTTTGAACTGGGCTATTAAAATAAAATTGAACCCCTATTTTTTTTGCTACGGCTACAAGTGTATTCGTAATTGAAATCATACCGCCTGAAGGATAAAAACTCCCTTCGTTGTGCTCTAAATGCGCAATTAAAGTAAGCATACTAGGTGCCACATACGGATTGCTCCCATTATAGGTAGCATACCTGTTAAACAGCTGCACTAATTTTTTAGATTTAAAAGACCGCTCATTGTGCTTATGCATCGACCTAGTTATATAAGGAAGTTTAAATGCGCCCAGCGCCGATAAAAGCGGAATTTTAAAAAGCGTAGAAATTTTATGTAACGAATAATTTAAAAATACCTGACCAATACGGGTATATAATTTTTCGGAAGCTGCTAAATAATTTTTGATGCTACTTACTGGCTCTCCCGTTTTTTTATGTGCTTCCTTTGCAAATAAATCAGGATCTGCAGAGGCTTCAATAAAAGTTCCATCTTCATAAAAATAATGACAGGATACCGGCATTTTATGATAGGTAAAATAATCAGATAGTTTTTCACCTACTAGAGCAAGTAACGCCTCTAATTGATGTGGCTGGGTAAATAAACTAGGACCTGTATCAAACTGATATCCTTTTTCTGAAAAAAACCCGAGCTTACCACCGGGCTTATCTGATTTTTCGTAGACATGCACTTCGTATCCCTGCGCCACCAACCTAATACTAGCCGCAAGTCCTGCAATACCGGAACCAATAATCACTGCTTTTTTAGGCTGCATGTATTTTATTTTGCGGATCTGCCATCCATGCTTTTAATGCAGGATAAGCGATATGAAACCATGCTGTAAAACTTTCTGGCGTTTCCTGAATCTGTTCCTCTAATTCTTTCTCTGTCATAAATACATAAGCAGCCACTTCGTTTGGATTAAAATGCACGGGACCTTCATAGACCCCAGTAAACACATGATCAAACTCATGCTCTGTTAATCCGTTATCAAATGCTGCTTTATACGTAAAGTCAAATGCTTTGGTGAGACTTGTTGTAAATCCCATTTCCTCTTGTAACCTTCTGTAAGCTGCATCCGCAACATCTTCGTTAGGTCTTGGATGACTACAACAGGTATTGGTCCAAAGCCCACCACTATGGTATTTACTATGCGCGCGCTGTTGCATTAACAGAGCACCGCTTGTATTAAAAACAAAAACACTAAATGCCCTATGAAGTAAAGCCTGTTCGTGTGCAGCCATTTTTTCCATGGTGCCCAGGGCTTCGTCTTTTTCATTTACAAGCACTACTTCTTCTAACATAAGTGCTTTTATAAAATATTTAATTGACTTCTAATGCCGGCTTTTGCAAGTATAAAAGCCTTTCCATAATCTGGAATACGCACACGTGATTCTAAAATATGTGCAGGCTCTAGGCGCTGTATTTTTTTAAATAAAGAGAGGTAATATTTATAGGCAACATACACACCAAATCTAGCCTTAATGGGTAAATGTAAAATACCCGCATACGCTTCGTCAAAATCTTTTTGAATATCCTGCTCAATGGCTAGTTTATCTGCCTGGGTAAAATTAGCGAAATCACAATCTGGAAAATACATACGGTCTAGTCCTTCAAAATCAGCTTTTACATCACGCAAAAAATTTACTTTTTGAAATGCAGATCCTAAACTTTTAGCAGCAGGCTTTAATGCATCATACTGATCCTGATTGCCTTCACAAAAAATATACAAACACATTAGACCTACTACTTCGGCACTGCCGTAAATATAAGTTTCGTAACCAGCTCTATCGTATGTATGTTTTCCTAAATCAAGTTCCATGCTATACAAGAATGCATCGATGAGTGCATGGTCTATACCGTACTGGTTAACGGTCATTTGAAAGCTATGTAGTATTGGATTTAAACTAATGCCTCTTTCGATAGCATCGTAGGTTGCTTTTTTAAATTCCTCAAATAAAAGCGCTTTATCAAATCCATGAAAAGTGTCTACAATTTCATCCGCAAAACGAACAAAGCCGTAAATATTACAAATAGGCGTACGTAAGTCTTTGTGCAACAATTTAATGGCCGAAGAAAAGCTGGTACTATACTTTTCGGTCGTTATTCTACTACAATCCTGACTCACTTCATGAAACAGGTTCATCATAGTTGTTTGTTTTTAATTGTTGAATAATGTTTTACAACTTGACCAGCTACCACTTCCCCACTTATCAAACTTGGTGGCACACCTGGCCCCGGAACAGTTAGCTGTCCGGTGTAAAATAAATTTTTTACTTTTTTACTACGACAGCTTGGTTTTAAAACTGCTGTTTGCATTAACGTATTAGCAAGACCATACGCATTCCCTTTAAAAGCATGGTAATCAAACATAAAATCAGATTGTGCAAAAGAGCGTTTATATACAATAGCATCTTTTACAGACTGACCCAGCCTCTTTTCGATACGGGTTAACATTTGGTCTAAATATTTTTCACGCACTTCTTCTGTATCCCCTGCTAAACCAGTTGCCACTGGCATTAATAAAAATATATTTTCATGCCCCTCTGGTGCAGATGTAGCATCGGTTACAGATACTACACTCATATAAAAGAGTGGATCGGTAGGCCATGTTTTTGTAGTATAAATTTCGGCGCCATGTACTTCAAATGAAGTATCAAAAAATAGAGTATGGTGCTGAGCGCCTGCTAATTTTTTATTCAGTCCAATATAATAAATGAGACAACTAGGTGCCATTACGCGCGAATCCCAATAAGCAGCGCTGTAAGACTGAGCAGCAGTAGGTAGCAGCGCAGTTTCGATGTGGTGATAATCGGCACCACCAATGATAACGTCTGCTTCAAAATTACCCCTACTCGTACAAACGCGCGTAGCTATTTTATTTTCAACCTCAATAGAACTTACTTCGTGCTCAAATTTAAATTTTACGCCAAGAGACAATGCTAAATCATACATACCCTCAACAATATTGTACATGCCGGTAGATGGGTACCAAGTTCCGCCTTTAATGTCGGCGTAATTCATGAGCGAATAAAGTGCAGGTGTATGTTCTGGTAAAGCACCTAAAAACAAAACAGGAAACTCCATGAGTTCGCGCAGTTTTGGATTTGTAAAATGTTTGGCAACGTGCTTTTTAATAGACGTAAAAACATCAAGTTTAAAAATCCCTTTTATTAATTCCCAATCTATAAATTCAGTTAAAGATTGACTAGGTTTATGCACGAGCTTGTTAATACCTACTTCATATTTATACGCAGCTTCTGCTAAAAATAAATCGAGTTGAGCGCCAGCGCCTGGTTCAATTTTTTCAAATAAAGCTTTAAGCTCATTGTAATTTGCAGGTATATCTACAGGACCATCAGGCCAGTATACACGATAAGAAGGATCTAGTCTTATAAGCTTGTAATAATCGGAAACCCTCTTATTAAACTGATTAAAAAAACGTTCAAAAACATCGGGCATCCAGTACCAACTTGGGCCCATATCAAATGTAAAACCTTCGGCCTTATATCTTCTGGCCCTTCCGCCTGGCATCTCATGTTTTTCTAATAGAGTAACATCCCAGCCTGCTTTGGCCATAAATGACGCAGCAGACAAGCCGGCAAAGCCGCTTCCAATAATAATAACGGATTGTTTCAAAGTCCAATGAAATTAAGCAAAAATTAGTAGCGGTGCAACTGATTTTTTAGCAGCTTACGCGCAAAGTGAATTCTACTTTTGATGGTACCGAGCGGCTCATTTAACATATCAGCAATCTCATGGTATTTATACCCATCAAAATATAACAGAAAAGGATTTTTAAAAATGATAGGTAAGCTGTGAATGGCTTCTTGTACTTCTTTTAAATTAAGTTTAGCAACCGCTTCATTACTAACAGATGTTTGGTTGTTGTCGATTAAAAAATCGTTGGGTGTATTATCAAAAACAGTGGCTTGCTTAGATTTTTTGCGGTAATCATTTATAAAGATGTTTCGCATAATCGTGTATAACCATGCTTTAATATTGGTGCCTACATTGTATTTGTCCCTATTGGCAAGTGCTCTAAACAGTGTTTCCTGCACCAAATCTTTCGCTGACTCGTTATCACGAGTAAGCGTAAAAGCGAAAGGCTTTAGAAATGTCGTGTTGTTGATGATGAGTTCGTTGAATTCGGGGGTAGACATTTTGTTTAATTTTTATAAAATCAAAGTTAAACAAAGAAAAGGTTCCCGCAATCAATTTTGTTTAATTTTTTTAAATAAATATTAAACAAATAAGGAGCTGAAAATCAGCTCCTTACGTAATATGGTTGGTTAAATTAGTGTTTTTTGACTAAGCTATCTTACCCAAATAGTCCATCACTTCGGGTAGTGAGCGTTTTAAATTAACATTAGCAGGAATCGTTTTTTTGTAACTCTGGGTTAATAATCCAGAAACAACCACCGAGTAATTAGACATGGTAGCGCCTACTTTACCTAAAAACTTCTCAAAATTAAAGTTGCTAGCCACCGATGTGAGGTGGGTATACAAGAATGAAGGCTGCTTTAAATCAGCTACGTATACAACGTCGCGCATAGGAACATTGGCACCTAAGTACAACACTTTTACGCCGCGACTTTTTAATAAATAATACATGAATAAAATACCAAGCTCATGGTGTTCACCCTCTGGTAAAAATAAAAGTGCGGTTGCACTTGCTTGTAATGTTGGCACAGTTTTTTCGATTCCTACAATTAATTTTTGTCTAATAATATTGGTTACAAGGTGCTCCTGCGCTGGATTAACACGGCTTGTAACCCACAGTATACCTATTCTTTCGAGGAATGGGAAAATAATTTGTGTAATTGTTTTTTCGATACCCTTACTTGCAATTTGAAAATCAAGCACCGATTCAAAATCTTCGATACGAAGATCCACCATGCACTCAATCAATTCATTTACAATTCTTTCAAGTTGCGCTTCTGATTGGGTTAATGAAAGAATTCTTTCCTTCATTTCGATAGGCTCCATCTTGTCGATGTGAGATATTTTATAACCATACTTGTTAAGTAGGGCAATATTTAAAAGCGTGATAAGCTCTTCATTGGAATAATAGCGGATATTGGTATCCGTTCTTGAAGGATTCAAGAAATTATACCGCTGTTCCCATATACGAATGGTATGGGCTTTAATCCCTGAAAGGTTCTCTAAATCTTTAATGGTAAATGCATCCATGCCCTTATAACAACAAGTCCGGCAATTTGTTTAAACTATCCTTTTATTCCTTTTAAGTACTGTCCGTAGCCACTTTTCTCGTACTTGGCAGCCAGTTTTAAGAGCTGGTCACGGTCAATAAAGCCCATTCGGTAAGCAACTTCTTCAATACAGCCTATTTTTTGGCTTTGGCGCTTTTCAATAACCCTTACAAACTCGCAAGCGTCACTTAAAGAGTCAAAAGTGCCTGTATCAAGCCAAGCAGTACCACGGTTCATGATACCCACTTGTAAAGTGCCTCTTTGTAAATATTCGTTATTAACCGTAGTGATTTCATATTCGCCCCTAGCAGAAGGCTCAATATTTTTTGCAATTTCTACAACGTCATTGTCATAAAAATATAAACCTGGCACCGCATAATTTGATTTTGGCTGCGTAGGTTTTTCTTCGATAGAAATAGCTTTTTTGTTTTCGTCAAATTCAACCACACCATAACGCTCTGGATCATTTACTTCGTATGCAAATACGGCAGCACCCTCAATGTTGTTAAATGATTGCACGAGCTTACTAAAGCCGGCGCCATAAAAAATATTATCACCAAGTACTAGCGCCACTTTATCGTTACCAATAAAATCAGCACCAATAACAAAAGCTTGTGCAAGGCCATTTGGTTTTTCCTGAACCGCGTAAGAAAATTTACAACCTAGTTCAGAACCATCTTCTAGCAAACGCTGAAACTGCACACTGTCTTCAGGTGTAGTAATTATTAAAATTTCTTTAATGCCCGCTAACATTAAAATAGATAGCGGATAATATATCATAGGCTTATCATAGATAGGCATTAACTGCTTACTAATTCCTTTTGTAATTGGATAGAGTCTTGTGCCTGATCCACCTGCTAATATGATACCTTTCATGATGTACTATTTAATTTATAAAGAAGCTGCATAGTCTGCAAAGCTTCCGAGTGTTTTATCTTTTTCAGACAATATAATTTCACTGTCTGCTAATTTCCAGTCGATGTTTAAATCTTTGTCGTTGTACATGATACCCACTTCGTTACCGGGCTCATAAAATTTATCAACCTTGTAAAAGAAAGTAGCGGCATCACTTAACACCACAAAACCGTGTGCAAATCCTGCAGGAACAAAAAATTGTTTATGGTTATCAGCAGTTAATTCAATGGCGTAATGTTGTCCAAAACTTGGAGAACCTTTTCTTAAATCAACGGCAATATCAAGTACCGATCCTTCTAAAACCCTTACCAGCTTTGCTTGTGCGGATGCGCCTCTTTGCATATGAAGCCCTCTTAATACGCCCTTACTAGACCTTGATTGGTTGTCTTGAACAAACAAAATATCGAGGCCTGAAGCAGCATTAAAATCACGCTGATTGAACGTTTCAATAAAATAACCTCTTGCATCGCCATGCACTTTTTCATGAACGATAAAACAATCAACTAATGGCGTTTGCTCAATTCTCATTATCTGTTCGTATACATTTGGTTATAGTAAGTTTGGTATGTGCCGCTTGTTACATTTTCTAACCAAGCGGTGTTTTGCAAATACCAATCGATGGTTGCAGCAAGTCCTTGTTCAAAAGTAACCGATGGGCTCCATCCCAATTCTTTATTTAATTTTGTTGCATCAATCGCGTAACGGCGATCATGTCCTGGACGGTCTTTTACATAGGTAATGAGCTGTTCGCTCTCTCCTTTTGCACGACCTAATTTTTCATCCATTTGAGCACAGAGTAATTTAACAAGGTCAATATTTGTCCACTCATTAAAGCCACCAATGTTGTAGGTGTCTCCTTTTTTACCTTCATGAAATATCAAATCAATAGCGCGCGCATGATCAATCACATACAGCCAATCACGTGTGTAGAGGCCATCTCCGTATACCGGAAGCGCTTTTTTATTGATGATATTATGAATGAATAAAGGAATTAATTTTTCAGGAAAATGGTTAGGACCATAGTTGTTAGAACAGTTAGAAACCACAATAGGTAAGTGATAGGTTTCACCGTAGGCGCGCACAAAATGATCGCTCGCTGCTTTACTTGCAGAGTATGGTGAGTTTGGATCGTAAGGCGTGGTTTCTTTAAACAAACCTTCTTTACCTAAGCTACCGTATACTTCGTCAGTGGAAATGTGATAAAATAGGTGATCACGCTTGCTGTCCCAAGTTCCATCGTGTGCATTTTCGTAACTTAAATCCTGCTTCCAAAAATCTTTGGCCGTATTTAATAAGTTAACGGTTCCAATTACATTGGTGTACACAAAATCAAGTGGCGAAATAATAGAACGGTCTACATGTGACTCCGCAGCCAAATGAATCACGTCTGTAATATTATGCTTTGTGAAAATATCTTTTAATGCTTCTGCATCTAAGATGTTTGCCTTTACAAAATGATAATTAGGGGCGTTTTCGATGTCCTTTAAATTTTCGAGATTACCCGCATACGTGAGCGCATCCAAATTAAAAATTTGATACGCCGGATATTTGGTCACCATCAAACGCACAACGTGCGATCCAATAAATCCTGCACCGCCGGTAATTAAAATATTCTTTCCCATAATACTTAATAATAATACGAGCCTATTAGGGCTACTTTTAGGGCTGCAAAATACATAAATCAGGCCAACATTTGCTATCTTTCGATTACAAACAACTGCAATGCTACAACAACGCTACTATTCTTTGGATGTATTTAGAGGTGCCACTGTGGCACTCATGATTCTGGTAAACAACCCAGGTAGTTGGGGAAACATTTATGGGCCACTCAAACATGCCCCATGGCATGGCTGCACCCCCACCGATTTGGTGTTCCCTTTTTTCCTGTTTGCGGTAGGTAATGCCATGGCTTTTGTGATGCCTAAATTTGAAGCTGGGGAGGCGTCGGCGTTTTGGAAAAAAATTACGACCCGTACCCTACTCATATTTGGCATTGGACTCTTTTTAAATTGGAGCCCTTTTATTAAATGGGAAGACAGTGTACTTGTAGCTAAAAAATGGGAAAACGTTCGCATTTTGGGCGTTTTACAACGCATAGCGCTCTCTTACTTTTTTGCTTCAATTATCGTTTACTATACCAAAACTAAAGGCGCCTTTGTACTTGGAGGCATCATACTATTGCTTTATTGGTTTATTACAGCGAGCCTTGGCACGCCTGGTGATCCGTATAGTATGACAGGCTATTTTGGAACTGGCATAGACAAAATGATATTAGGTGAAACGCATATGTACCATGGCGAAGGTGTGGCTTTTGATCCAGAAGGCATCACCAGCACACTCACCGGAATTGTGCAAGTTATTTTTGGATTTTTAGTGGGTCAATACATTCAACAAAAAGGCAAAACCTACGAGATGCTTGCTAACTTATTAATTAGTGGCGTGGTGCTTATTGTTGCAGGACTTTGTTTTGATATGGTGTTTCCAATCAATAAAAAAATATGGACCAGTAGTTATGTTTTGTACACCACAGGTCTTGCCATTGTAACCATTAGCGTGCTCATTTATTTAATAGAATTCAAAGAAATAAAAGGCGCTTGGAGCAAGTTTTTTGATGTGTTTGGAAAGAACCCACTCTTTATATTTTTCTTATCTGGCTTTTTGCCAAGAGTACTAGCGCTGCTGCGTTTCGAAGACTTAAGTTTAGAACCAGGACATACCACTACAAGTGCTTTACCATGGTTCTGGAACCATGTTTGCAAACCTATTTCTGAAGACTTACGGAATGGATCTTTACTCTACGCGGTATGCATGATTGCATTTTATTGGAGCATTGTGTATGTGCTCGATAAAAAGAAAATTTACATTAAAGTATAACGCAAAAATTTAGTTGCCACTAAAAAAATCTTTACAATTACGCTTACGAAACCTCGTAATGCGCATATTTCTTTTTAGCCCTTTTGGTAGTATTTTCTAGTATACCCAACCAGTATAATAGATAAATAATGGGGGTTATAGGGAAGCGTAGCAAATCATAAAAATAACGTTCTCTGATGTACGTAATTTTTACCAATTTTTCTAGAAAAAATGCTGCATGCTTTTTTGCTAAATAACGGTGAATGATAACCGTTCTTTCTTTGTTATCAAACACTGAAATCATTGAATTATGCAGGATGCGGTAGTGATATAATTTTTCATTGATGAAATGAAAGACATAATTATTTTTTGAGGCACTGATCCAAAAATCCCAATCTTCAAAACCATAAGATGGCATTGCTTCATCGTAACCGCCATTTTTAACCCATACTTCTTTTTTGAAAACCGCACAAGCGTCTGCGCAGTTGCCTGTAACAAGTCCTAAATCATCAAATGGACGTACTTTAAACTGACGGTTTTTAATTTCAGTATCGCCAAAAAATTGTGGCGCAGCATAAACAATATCCGCCTGATTTTTTTCAAGTACAGGCACCGCTTTATTAATATAATCAGGACTTATTTTATTATCCGCATCTAGTGGTAAAATATATTTTCCCATAGCTACTTGAATGCCTGCATTACGCGCTTTACCAGGCCCGCCATTGGTTTGATGAATGACCGTATAATTCAACGCTTTTAAATCATCCAGTTTTTGGAGTGTAGCGGCATCTGAAGAGCCATCATCTACAATGATGATTTCAACAGCGTAGTTTATTTTTTGTACCTCAATACTATCTAATGCTTCTTGAATATACTGCCCATGATTGTAACAAGGAATTACGATACTTACTGTTGTGGATGGATGCGTCATTGAAGCGTTGATTATATATATCCTTTAAAATACATAAGTTATATTAATTTATTTTAAATTAAAATATATAAATGTCACCCCAATAAAAAAGCTACTTTCAAATAAACGCAAGTAGCTGAATTTAAATAAGATAAGAATTATTCAAACAACGTAGCCGCAAGTGCTAAACTTTCTGGCTTACCTACATCTAGGAGCGTGGCGCCGGTATGATCATATGCGAGAATAGTATGTGTAGCACAAAGGTCTAAATACACGTCCACCATCGAAAACTTTCCTTCACGCTGCATGAGTGCTAGTAATTTAGTATCAATTACCTGAATGCCACTAAAAGCCTTTGCTTGTAAGTGTTCCGTGTTACTGTCGTTTAAATGAACCGGCTTATACTCGCCGGTATTTTGATTTTTCCATCCGCACAATTTACCGGCTTCATCAAACAAAAAATACCTACTACTGTTTCTGTCAGAAACAGCGAGCGTAGCGAGTGCCCCTGTATTTGTATGCTGCACAACTAATGCATCTAAATCTAAATTAGTAAGTATATCTGCATTGATCAGTAAAAACGAAGTTTCGTTTTTGAAATACCAAGCTGCTTTTTTTAAACCACCGCCCGTTTCTAATACGGCGTCTGTTTCGTCAGAGATGGTAACGGTAGAGCCCCATCCATTATTTGTAGTTGCTGCATCTATAATTTGATCTGCAAAGTGATGTACATTAACGAGTACTTCTGTGATTCCAATTTTTTGTAAGTATTCAATATTTCGCTGTAGTAATGACTTACCATTAACCATGGCCAGTGCCTTGGGATGCTTATCTGTAAAGGGTTTTAACCTTGTACCGAGTCCTGCCGCTAGTATCATTGCCTTCATAAAAATTATTTTACCCAGTTGGCTTTATTGGTATGAGACAGCTGCGTGGTTACCTTGTATTTATTACGAAGATGCCTTGCTGTTTGCTCTGCAGCATATACACTACGGTGTTGTCCACCCGTGCATCCGAAATTGATTTGTAAATTTTGAAAACCTCGTTTTAAATAATCCTCTACCGTAATATCAATTAAATCCCAAACACTATTTAAATACTCGTTCATTTTTGTACGCTGTTCTAAAAAATCTTGCACCGGTTTATCGAGGCCTGATAGTTTTTTATAATCATCAAAACGACCCGGATTTAAAATACCGCGCATGTCAAACATAAAGCCACCGCCATTTTCTGAATCATCTACTGGGAATCCTTTTTTATAACTAAAGCTGTTAACAGAAACAATCAGTGGTGTAGACTCATTTGCTTGCGGTGGTTCAAAACGTGCAATCATTTCATCAGACATCACAATTTTTAATACCCGGTCAAATTCGGGGGTAACAATACCCACACGCTTATTTTCAATAAAGAACTGAAGGTTGCGCATAGCTAGTGGAATGCTTGCTAAAAAGTGCGCCTTGCGTTCAAACAAACCTCTAAATCCGTACGCCCCCATTACTTGCAAGAGCCTTATTAATACATATCCATTGTACTGACTTTCAAACGTGATACGGTCTACGGGTTCTTGTAATAAACCATCCACCTGATCCATATAATAAGAAAGCAATTCGTCTTTCCACTGTTCACTTAATTCTGCTTTTGCTTGCCATAACAATGAAGCCACATCATATTGTAAAGCACCTTTCATGCCACCCTGAAAATCGATGAACTGCACATCATTTTGATTGACAATAATATTTCTACTCTGAAAATCACGGAACATAAAATACTTATGTTGCGTATGGGTGAGATAGGTACTTAATGCTTCAAAATCTTCAAGCATAGCCTGCTTGTCATAAGGAAGTTGAAGCGTATCTAAAAAGTAATATTTGAAATACAACAAATCACTCAAAATAGCCTGCTTACCAAACTCTTTTGCAGTGATACACCAATTGTAATTAAAGCCTTCGTCCCCTTTAATTTGCATGCGCGCAAGTCCCGCTAAACTTTTTTGAAAAAGTGCATATACGTTTGAAGAATGCCCTTCTTTTTCAATTTGATTGAGTAACGATTCGGTACCTAAATCTTCTTGGATATAAATGGTATCATCACTATTTACAGCAAGCACTTCCGGTACAGGAAGACCTGCTGCTTTAAAGTGCTTACTAAAATGTATAAATGTTTTTGTCTCTTTTTGATTGAGGTTGTAGGTAGCGATATAGGTTTTGCTTCCTTCGTATATTCTAAAATAGATTCGATCACTCCCACTTTGTGGTAATTTTTCTACCCTGGTAGCTGCAGTGCCTCTGATTGAGGTAAATAAAGTTTCTATTCCGTTAATCACTGACTCCATAGGAAAATTGATTTACAACGAAAATAGAACTTAGTATGCAAACCCCAAATTTGCTTATAAAGTTTGTAGCCCAAAAACGCTTACCTGTTTACCCTTGTCCAGTGCGTGCTCTTTGCGAATGAGTGTAACGGTACTGAGTTCAAAAAACGGTTGCGCTATTTTATTTACATACTGCGCTGCCAATTGTTCAAAAGCTGCGGGCGGTAATGGCGAAGTAAGTGCAAGCAAAGGTTGCTGTATGAGTTTAGAAGGCGCACATCCATAACTTTTTAAATACTGATCCAGCACTTGCAAACTAGCGGCCAGCTGCGCAAAAGGTTGTTGATTGGCAATACGCATAAAAATACGCCTAGAAGGAAGGGCTCCAAAACCATCGGTTACCACACTAAAACTTTTTTGCTGGCTAATAATACGGTGCATCCACTTGAGCAAAGTAGCTTCCATATGCTCGGTGGTATGAAACTGGGCTAGCTCAATAACGGGTTTATCGGTAAAACCAAGGGTGCGGGCCCAATTTGTAAAATGGGCGTCGGGATAGGCCACCAACTGATACACCCCAGTGGTAGTAAGTGTTTGACCTGCAAAAACAGTGCGTGCGCTCGTATGAATGTCCATAACTTTTTTATTTTGGTAACAATTTTAGCATAAATTTACTAAATATTTTAGCTAAAACAAAACTTTTTACTTGTATGGATAGTCAAGAGTGGCAGGGGGCTGCCTATAAAGGCTCCAAAAAATTTACCCAGCAAGACGTTTCTACCGCCAACGCCACCGGTTTTGGGGCAGCTACCGACGATTATATGGAAAGGGGTATTGACCTCAACGAGCAGCTTATTAAAAACAAGCCCGCTACCTTCTTTTTTAGAATGAACAGCCACGCCATGACCGGTGCCGGCATTTACCCCGGCGATATTTTAATTGTAGACCGGAGCATTAGAGCCAGCAACCAAAAAATTGTAGTCGCTATTTTAAATGGTGAACTTTTAATTCGGCGCTACACCGATAATGGTATTAAAAAATTACTCTCTGCCGAAAATAAAAAATGCGCCGACATCGAAATTGATCCGCTCGCTTCCTTTGCAGTTTGGGGTGTGGTGGTGTATTGCATTCACGCTACTTTATAATATTAGACATGATTGGCATTGTAGATTGCAATAGTTTTTATTGCTCCTGTGAGCGTTTGTTTAAGCCAAACTTACTACACAAACCAGTAGTGGTATTAAGCAATAATGATGGCTGTATTATTTCAAGAAGTGATGAGGCAAAAGCAGTAGGCATAGAAATGGGCAGCCCTTTTTTTATGCAAAAAAAGAACTTAGAAAAAAATGGCGTTACTACTTTTTCTTCTAATTATCATTTATACGGTGACTTAAGTTGGCGTGTCATGGAAACGCTAAGAACCATGCTACCAGAGGGTTGTGTAGAAGTTTACTCGGTAGACGAATCTTTTATTGACCTCGCGCATATTGAACCGGCAGCCCTACAATCTTTTACCGTTTCACTTAAAACGATTATTGAACAGTGGACCGGCATTAGTGTTTCGATTGGTGTTGCACCTACCAAAGCGCTGAGTAAAGTAGCCAACAAACTGGCTAAAAAAAACAAACAAATAACAGGCTGCGTATTAATTTTAAATACCGATAAAAAAATAACACAAGCACTACAAAAAACACCCATTGGTGATGTGTGGGGTATTGGTTACCAGTACGCAAAAAAATTAAGTTGCTACGGCATTAACACCGCTTACGATTTAACACTGCGCACCGAAAATTGGGCGCACCAAGAACTGGGTGGCGTAGTAGGTGCGCGTTTGTTTAGAGAACTGAAAGGATTTCCTTGCATTGATATGCAATCAGAAAGAGTTACCAAACACATGATTGCTACTACCCGCATGTTTGGAAACCCCGTTACTACGCTTCACGAGTTGGAAGAAGCGGTGGCCACCTATATGGCAAGGGCCGCAGAAAAACTCCGTAGACAACACGCCGCAGCGCGCGGCATTACCGTATTAATTGTGCCCAAACAAGAAGTAAAAGGCAGTTATTACCGGCATGGGCCTACCAAAACCGCTAGCATCCGCTTACCGCTTGCATCGGCGCTTACCAACGAACTCGTAAAACCTGCCCTAGAGCTGGTAAGAAGCTTATTTGAAGCAGGCAAAACTTACAAAAAAGCGGGGGTTATTTTAAGTGATATCGTACCCGAATCGGTGATTCAGGGAAATTTGTTTGTAGCAGTGCCTACTAGTAGCGAAAAACTAGCCAAAGGGCGAGCCCTCATGGAAGCGGTAGACAATATCAATTTTTCGATGCGGGGTGATATATTAAAATTTGCGGCTAGCGGTACTACCCGCAACTGGAAAATGCGCCAAGAAATGCGAAGTCCCCGCTACACTACACGCTGGGAGGAGCTTCCGCTACTCAAATAAGCCCCAAAAGGCCCTGTGCATAAGCATCTAAGAAGTATTTAAAAATTTACACGAATAAATTGCTCCGGTACCTTAAATTTGCACAATTTGTAAATAATGACCCACCCTACGCTCAACTCCAACGAATCCATACCCTCAGGTAAGAAAAAAGTAATTGTACTAGGTAGCGGCCCCAATAGAATTGGCCAAGGTATCGAGTTTGATTATTGTTGTGTACATGGCTTAATTGCTATTAAAGAGAGTGGTTACGAAGCCATTATGGTTAACTGTAACCCCGAAACTGTTTCTACCGATTTTGACATGGCCGACAAATTATATTTCGAGCCAGTATTTTGGGAGCATTTATGGGAAATCATTGAACTAGAGCAACCCTATGGTATCATTGTTCAATTAGGGGGCCAAACAGCACTTAAATTAGCCAAGCGTTTACACGAAAAAGGTATTCGCATTATTGGTACTTCTTTTGAAAGCCTAGACATGGCCGAAGATCGTGGACGTTTTAGTGATCTATTAAAAGAATTAGAAATTCCGTACCCTTCTTATGGCACGGCGCATACTGCGGAAGAAGCGATTGAGGTAGCCAACAAAGTAGGGTACCCTGTACTTGTGAGACCTAGTTATGTTATTGGTGGACAACGCATGCGTATTGTAATCAATGACGAAGAAGTAGAAAAAGCGGTTATCAGTTTATTAAAACATATTCCAGGTAATACCATTTTAATTGACCATTTCTTAGACCGTTGTCAAGAAGCAGAAGTGGACGCCATTTTTGATGGTGAAACGTTTCACATCATGGGTGTGATGGAACATATTGAACCAGCAGGTATTCATAGTGGCGATAGTAACGCGGTATTACCAGCGTTTAACTTAACGCCAATGATTGTAGAAAAAATGGAATTCTACAGCGAAAAAATTGCACGTGCATTAAATATCAGAGGTCTTATTAATATTCAGTTCGCTATTAAAAATGGTCAAGTATTTGTGATTGAAGCAAATCCAAGAGCTTCTAGAACAACGCCATTTATTGCAAAAGCGTATCAAATTCCGTACTTAAATATTGCGACCAAAGTAATGCTTGGCGCCAACAAACTCACCGATTTCACCATGGTTAAAAAACTAGACGGCTATGCTATTAAAGAGCCTGTATTTAGTTTTGAAAAGTTCCCGGGTGTCAATAAAGAGTTAGGACCAGAAATGAAAAGTACCGGAGAAGCGATTCGTTTTATCAAAGATTTACACGACCCTTATTTCCGCACGCTATACAAAGAGCGTAGCATGAACTTATCTAAATAAGTTAGGCGTAAATACGGGGAACCTTCTACCAGAACGGATAGATGTATAAGCTTGTACTGTTATAGTGCATAGGTTTGACAGTGTCCGTAACCCCGCCTCCTTTTTGGCATCAAGCACCCTTTACAAGACTACTTTTCCCAGTTGTAACCGGAATTGTTACTTGCTATTATTTGTTGCATGGCATTTTCACAAACGCTCAAATCAATAACACGGTATACGTAGCAGCGGGCCTTTCTGTTGCCGGACTTTTAGCCACTACTCAGTTATCCAATTTTAAAAAATACCGATACCATTTTATACAAGGCCTCTTTTTACAAATTGTATTTGTAAGCCTTGGTGTTGCTGTAATGCAAAAAACTTTACGAGCGCGGAATCAGGAAACAGCGCTACTAGCAGCCTGCAAAAATGACGCTATATATATTATGCGGATAATAGAGCCGCTGCAACTAAAAAACAAAACCTATAAAACGGTAGCCATCATAGAAAGCATTGGTAGTGCGCAACATGAAATAAAAACGAACATAAAAATAATTGTGCATGTAGCTGTAGATAGCAGTAGCGTTAGTATTCCGCTTTTAACCGCCGGCAGTTATATGGCTACAACCATTCGACCAAACCCAGTGCCAGATACACACAACCCGGGTGGCTTTAACTATAAACTATGGCTATTTAGAAATGAAATTACGCATCAACTGTATCTGGCAAAAGGAACTTGGACCTTACTCCCCACCAAAAAAAGTAAACAATATTTACAGGTACTACAACAAAAAATTAGCAAACGACTTCAACAAAATATTACGGGTAAACAAGAAAAAGCAGTGGCAGCCGCACTTTTAATTGGTTACAAACAAGACATCGATTCCGATTTAATGAAAGCCTACAGCAATACTGGCGTGATACATGTTATAGCCATTAGTGGTTTACACCTGGGCTTAATTTATGGTTTACTACTTAGTATTTTCAGTTGGATGCCAAATTCAACAATAAAAAAATGGGCCGCTCCACCCACTATATTACTAGTACTGTGGAGTTTTGCGCTATTAACAGGAGCAGGTCCATCCATTGTTAGAGCGGCTGTTATGTTTTCATTTATTATTATCGCTTCTATTGTAAAACAAAATTCTAGCATACTAAACGCGCTGGCAGCATCTGCCTTTTTTTTACTACTGCTACATCCATTTTATTTGTGGGATATTGGATTTCAGCTTTCGTATGCTGCAGTACTTAGCATCGTCTTATATCAAAAAAATATTTTTGATAGTCTCTATTTCAAATACAAATGGATACAAGCTTGCTGGCAGTTAAATGCGCTTACATTGAGTGCGCAAATACTTACCCTACCACTTGTTGTGTATCATTTTCATCAGTTTCCCAATTATTTTTTACTCAGCAATTTTATAGTTGTGCCGCTCTCTAGTATTATTTTATACGGGTGTTTGCTCCTACTCCCTTTTGGAACTATTGCCTATTTGGGAAAAGCTTTGTCAGTAGTAACGAGCCTGCTCATCAGTAGCATGAACTGGATCATCCAAAAAATGAATGCATTACCCTTTGCCACTACTAGTAATTTACAAATCAACACGGCTGAGGTACTGTTGTTTTTTATCATCATTGTATCTGTAACGCTATTTATACAAACCCAAAAAAATAGATGGTGCTTTTATGGTTTAACAGCGCTACTTATTGGCTGTAGCATCCATAGTTTTAATCTTATGCAAGAGAAAAGCCTAACAACCCTAACGGTATGGTTTGTCCCCAAAACATCAAAAGTTACCCTTCGGTATGGGCAACAAAAAGAGACTACTTTACCAAATGGCAATAGCGCCTTTACCATTGGGCATACCCGGTTTTTTTATATTGGTCAAGTGCTGGCACTAAAAGACAGCCCCATATCCATATCAAAAGTGGATATCCTTATAGTTGGTAACCTGCCAAAGTCACCTATAGCCTTACTCGCAAAGCAGTTTAAGGGCGCACTGTATGTATTTGACAGCAGTATTCCTTTGTGGAAAATGGAGTCGTGGAAAAAAGAGGCAGAGGACCTACATTTGCGGCATCATTTTGTTTCTCAACAAGGGGCTTTTGTCCACCAATCAAGCAATGGAAAAGAAAATTAAATCAGCGCTCATTTCTGTCTTTTATAAAGATGGTTTAGAGCCTTTAGCACGTCAATTAGTCGCTCAAAACGTTACCATCTATTCGACGGGTGGCACTCAAAAATTTTTAGAAGACTTGGGGATCACTTGTGTTGCGGTAGAAAGCCTAACAACCTACCCTTCTATTTTAGGAGGTCGTGTTAAAACATTACACCCAGCTATTTTTGGCGGTATTTTAGGTCGTAGATACGAGCCACAAGACCTCGTTGAAATGGAACAATACCATATTCCTGAAATTGACTTGGTGATCGTGGATTTATATCCATTTGAAGAAACACTAGCTACAACAACTGAGGAAAAAGCTATTATCGAAAAAATTGATATTGGTGGGCCTTCTATGATTAGAGCTGCTGCAAAAAACTTTAGAGACTTAGTAGTGATTGCTGCAAAACAAGATTACGCAGTACTTGAAAGCATGCTTGCTGCTCAAGCAGGAACCACTTCAATAGATCAAAGGAAAGCCTTTGCTGCAAAAGCTTTTGAGGTTGTTATGCAGTATGACATTGCCATCAGCAATTACTTTAATCCAGCACCTACACAAATACTGCGTTACGGCGAAAACCCACATCAGGGAGCTACATTTACCGGTCGTTTAGAAGAACTCTTTACACAACTCAATGGTAAAGAATTGTCTTATAATAATTTAGTAGACGTTGACGCAGCTGTGCAACTGATTGGAGAATTTACGGAAACGACATTTGCTATTATCAAGCATACCAATGTTTGTGGTATTGCCGCAAGAAGCACCGTTAAAGATGCTTGGGACGCAGCGCTAGGTGGCGATTCAGAAAGTGCTTTTGGTGGCGTACTAGTTACCAATAACACCATCGACGCTGCTACTGCTAACGCTATCAACGAAATATTTTTTGAAGTACTCATTGCACCAAATTTTGATGCAACTGCACTTGATATTTTAAAAAGCAAAAAGAATAGAATTTTATTACAACTTACAGGAAATGCTACTGCTTTAAAAACACCAAGCAAGTCTTTACTAAACGGTGTATTAGCGCAAGCACCTGATACGGGTAACTTTGATACTTGGAACGAAGTGGGTGGTAGAACTACCACAGAAGACGAAAAAGAAAATTTAATTTTTGCTAACCTCGTATGTAAGCATCTAAAGAGCAATGCCATTGCACTAGTAAAAAATAAACAATTGGTAGGTAAGGGCTGTGGTCAAACCAGTCGTATCGATGCACTTCGTCACGCCATCGAAAAAGCACATCAATTTAGTTTTGATTTACATGGCGCCGTGCTTGCCTCTGATGCCTTTTTCCCTTTTAACGATTGCGTACAAATTGCTCAGGAGGCAGGTATCCAGGCATTTATTCAACCTGGCGGATCGGTAAGAGATAAAGACAGTATTGAGTACTGTGTAGAACATAAACTAGCCATGGTTATGACGGGCCTTCGTCATTTTAGACATTAATTTTAACCCCGCATGACAACCAAACAAAAAGCATACATAGGACTTGGCCTCACAAGCATTATTTGGGGTACTACCTGGGTGGCAAGTAAGTATGGTATCAAACAAGGTATGCTTGCCTTTGAGTTGTCGGCTATTAGAAATGGATTAGGTGGCCTCCTATTAATTGTATTTTTTTTATTGAAGGGACAAAAGCTGCCCACTTTTAAAGAATTCAAGTGGCTACTAGGCATGTCTATTTTGCTATTTGTAATTGCCAATGGTTTTTCAACCTATGCATTAAAAGAAATTCCGAGTGGCCTTGCGGCACTCATTGCCGCACTATATCCATTAAGTGTTGTTATAATCGAAAAAGTAAAATACAACAACACAAAAATTACAACCCTCACTTTCCAAGGCATGTTATTAGGCATTTTAGGCATTGGGATTGTATTTTATGAAAACCTTGCCGTACATAACTCGGTGGGTTATTTTGTAGGCGTTGTTGTATCTCTTATTGCGATGTTAAGCTGGAGCTTTGGTACCATATTTATTGCGCGCAATAAAATGGACATGAACCCTTACTATGCAACGGGTTGGCAGATGTTTTTAAGTTGCTTTTTTTTAGGCGCATTTGCACTGGCTTCCGGTAAAGCCATACCCATCCAAGAAATAACATTTACTATTTGGATGGTGATTGCTTATTTGATTGTTGCGAGTTCGATAATTGCTTTTGCAGCATTCATTTATACCATGAAATATTTGCCACCAGCCATTGCATCGCTCTATGCATATATCAATCCAATTGTGGCTACGATTGTAGGCGCTTATATTGTGAATGAAAAATTGAGCCTGCCCATTTTTGTGGGTTCATTTGTAACCCTTACTGGGGTATACCTTGTAAACAAATCAATGAAGGCACAACGTAAGCAAATTACACCGGTTACGGACGCTGACGGGATGTAGTTTTTTCCTTCCACATTTCATTGAAGGTTTTTGGTGTAAAGTCTAGTTCGGAGCGGTGTACCGCCCAACCCTTAAATACTTTATTCACCACCCAGTTTTTCATTTTACCATTACCCATATTCATCATGGGTCTATTTAAACTAGCTACCATCCAAGCCTTCCAGGCAACACGCTCTGCAAGTGTGCTAGTACCTTGTGTTACCGCTTCATGACGGTTATCTAATAAAAGTTCGTGTAAATTAATACGCATAGGACAAACCTCTGTGCAATTGCCACACAAAGAAGATGCATTGCTCAGGTGTTTGTATTCATCTACGCCACTTAAATAGGGCGTAATCACTTTACCTATTGGACCACTGTAGGTTGTTTCGTAAGAGTGGCCACCAATATTTTTATAGACCGGACATGCGTTTAAACAAGCACCACATCTGATGCAATAAAGTGCTTCACGTGCTGTAGGGTTTGCAAGTAAATTGGTTCGTCCGTTATCTAATAAAATCACAAACATTTCTTCGGGACCATCTGACTCGCCCGCTTGTTTGGGACCTGTTAAAATAGAATTGTATACCGTTACTTTTTGACCCGTGCCATAGGTGGCTAATAGGGGCCAAAACAAAGGAAGATCATGAACAGAAGGAATCATTTTTTCGATGCCCACAACTGCAATATGTGTTTTAGGCCATGCGCAACTTAAACGGCCATTACCTTCATTTTCTGTAATGGCAATACCACCAACATCGGCAATTAAAAAATTAGCACCCGTTACACCCACCTCGGCTTCGGTGTATTTTTCACGTAATTTAATACGCGCTACTTGCGTTAATTCTTCGGGGGTTAAATCTGGTTTTGTGCCCAGCTTATTTGCAAATAATTTGGCAACATCTTCTTTGCTCTTATGCATCGCAGGTGTTACAATATGATAAGGTGGCTCGCCATCTAATTGTTGTATGTATTCTCCTAAATCTGTTTCTACACTTTCTATCCCATTCGCTTCCAAAAAATCATTTAAATGAATTTCTTCGGTAACCATACTCTTGCTTTTTACAAGCGTTTTGCAGTTTCTTTCTTTGCAAATTTTCCCAATCGCTTCTAAAGCTTCTGCACTATCATTGGCCCAAATAACCGTAGCACCTCTTGCCGTAATTTTTTGCTCAAACTCAAGCAGATATTTATCCAAATGTTCTATGGCTTCCCACTTAATATTTTTTGCACGCTCCCTCGTAATATTTACATCGGTAAATTGAGATTTACCAATAGGCACTACAGCATTGTATTTAGAGATATTGAAATTAATTTTTCTGCGATGCTCTAAATCGGCAGCTTTAACGGTACTCTTGGCAATAAATGATGCAGCTGTTTCAGACATGCTTATTTTTTTGACTTTTTTGATGAAGCGCCGTTGCTTCTAATGCTTCGTAAAATTCGGTTCCGTATTTACGAATTAATGATTCTTTTAAAAATTGATATACCGGTACTTTTAATTTTTTACCGAGGCTACATGCTGCACTACACAAATCTTCACGAGGCTCATAATTCACATATTCCATATCCGGATCACGTTTGCTCTTTTTTGTTTTCACTGGAAACAAATGGCAGCTGAGTGGCTTTTTCCAATCCAATTTACCATCGTTATAGGCCTGCTCAATACCACAAAGTATAGTGCCTGTTTTGTCTTTGATACCGTATGCACAAATACCGCCATTAATGGTAGGTGTTACCCATCCAAACTCGCGGTCGTATAAATATTTACCCTGCTTTTCTACCTCTTTAATCCCCTCACGGGTCATATAGGGTTTGATGTCTTCGTAATGCGCATTTAACTTTTCCAGTTCCCATTTTTCCATGGGCGCTCCCGCGTCACCATCTTCACAGCATCCGCCCTTGCATTTGCTTAAATCGCATACAAACTGCTCCTCTAAGAGCTCATCTGAAACTAATTTGTTGTCTATGATAATCATGGTTATGCGAATATAATTAGTTTTTCCACCTAAAAGTGTTTACCAAATGCTTCAAATCCGTTTTAATAAAGTCATTGACAATAGCCAACGAATCGGCATTGGGCGTGGCGTCAAAATAAAGGGCCCCTCTTAAAAAATGTTTGGTAGAATCCGTTAAAAAAAACTGATTGGACGTAGCCGCGTCACCTCCTACTGTAAAAAACATCCCACTCACCCCATTTGGCGTATTTACTAGTGAATCGTCTATGGAGTAGGCCTTAGCAGACTGTTTACTCGTCATAAAAAACGAGTGCTTTACCAAAGAGTCAAATTTATATTTTCCAATTTCTTTGTAACTCACGTAAATACGACCATTGAACTGTGGGAAATCAACATTAATCCACCACTCATTTTCGGTGGCTTCCCCAAAAAAGGTAGAATCCTTTACCACTTTTGCATAAGTAGGATACTCAAATGCATACGGATAGCCTGGCTCGTCAAACAACTGGTATTTTTTTTCAGGGAAATTGATTTGATAATACCCAGTTGGCTTTGGCGTATACACGCTATTACATGCCATAAAAAATAAAGCAGCAAAACCAAAAAATAAAACAGATAACTTGATTTGCTTTGGCATGAAATAAAAATTAGATAGGATACTGACGCTTGATAGAAACCTTGATTTTTTGAAGTCTATTTTTGGCTACTTCTAATACCGTAAATTCAAAATCGCCTGAAGTTAAAATAGCTGCAGGCTTAGGGAAATCTCCGGCTAGTTCAAGCACAAGGCCTGCCAGCGAATCACTCTCTCCTTTAACCGCATCAAATGTTTCGGTGGGAAGGTCCATGACTTTGCACAAATCCTGAATCATTACACGCCCTTCAAAAATATAATTGTTGTCATCAATTTTTTTATAATCACTGTCTTCTTCGTCAAACTCATCTTTAATTTCGCCAATAATTTCTTCCAAAATATCTTCGAGTGTAACGATACCGCTTGTGCCACCAAATTCATCCACCACCACCGCAAAGTGAATTCTTTTGGATTGAAATTCTTTTAATAAATCTTCGATGGGCTTTTGCTCGTGCACAAAATAAGGAGGCCTTATAAGCTTATGCCAGTTATAAGTGGCGCTTTCATCCAAATGAGGTACCATGTCTTTGGTATGGATAATACCAACTACTTCGTCCAAGTCTTCTTTGTATACTGGAATACGTGAATAGTTTACTTCACGCACAAAAGCAATCAATTGATCAAAGCTAATTTCCTGATCTACCCCACTCACATCCATGCGGGTTTTCATGATTTGCTTTACTGTGATATTTCTAAACTTAACGATGCTCTTTAAAATATTTTTTTCATTTTCTGAAGCTGTTTCATTGGTTGTTAGATCAATGGCATGATCCAGTTCTTCTAGACTATACGCACTCGCCGATTTATTTGCGAGCTTTCTTTCAATGATATCAGAATATTTTACAAGTGGCTTACTAAGCCCCATTACTAAATATGAAATGCCATAAACAATACCACCAAAATCTTTTGCAAATCGAACATTGTTTTGAGTAGCTAATACTTTTGGCATGATTTCTCCAAAGAGTACGAGTAAAAAAGTAACGGCAATCACTTTGATCACAAACTCCACCCACACCGCATCAAACTGTTCAAAATTGAACATATTATCGATGAGTAAGTTTGAAATAATAATGATAGAGATATTAATAAAACTATTGGCGATTAAAAGTGAGGCCAACAATATTTTAGGTTGCTCAATAAGGTCTACTATTCTTTTATAAGCAGGCTGCTGTTTTGACTTTAAAATATTGATGTCTTTGAAGGTCAAAGAAAAGAAAGCAACTTCAGCGCCAGCTAGTACAAAAGATAAAAACAAGAGTACTACGAGTATAAGTACCAAAACAGTGGTGCCTTGGGGTTGAATGGCGCCAAAAAACGATTGCGCAAAAAATAATCCCATTACCGAATGATCGTCCAAAGTGAGCGTAAATTTAGTACCCTACAAAAATACCAATAATTCAGTTACATCGCACACCTGCAAACCCTCCATAAAGCAGGGCTACCAAACAAATGCTTCGCTAAAATACTGATTGATGAGCTTAGGAAAAGGAAGCGCCTTTAGTTTCGATATTTTTTGCCATTTACCCGAGGTAATACCAGCTGGCTTTTTTGTTAATGATACGCGTATAAATTGAGCCGTAATAATTTGATGGGTAAGCTGTTGTTTTATTTCAGTTGAACGGTCAAGTAACTTAATAGATGTTACGCCTAATTGTTCTTTTAAAAAAGCTTGTGTTCCGGCTTCATTCCAAGTCATTTTTTTTGCCGCATCCAACAAATAAAATTCATACAGCCCCTGCCAAATATCTTTGTGCTTTCTTTCGGAAACCCAGATTTCATCTTGTACTTGTAGCAAAAAATAATAGAATCGGCGCTCTTTTTTGATGAGCTGTTTTTCTTTAATAGGAAGTTGATTTACCTGTGCAGTAGCATGTGCTACACAGGTTTTTTGTAATGGGCATGCATTACAATTAGGGGCCATAGGTTTACATACGGTAGCCCCAAAGTCCATGATAGCTTGATTGTAAAGGCCTGCGCGCTTTTTATCGAGCAGAGCCGCAGCGCGCGATTCAAATATTTTTTTCCCTGCAGTTGTATCGGTAGGTATATCAATGCCTTCGTAGCGTGCAATCACTCTGTACACATTTCCATCGAGTACAGCATGTGGCGCATTAAATGCAAAAGATGCAATAGCAGCAGCTGTATAAGGGCCAACCCCTTTTAATGTTAAGAGTGTTTCATAATCATTTGGAAAAACACCCTTATAGTTTACAGCAATAATTTTTGCTGTTGCGAGTAAATTTCTACAACGGTTATAATAACCTAGTCCTTCCCATAATTTAAATACGGTTTGCTCTTTTGCTTTTGCTAAATCAAAAACGGTTGGATATGTTTCTATAAATTTATTGTAATAAGCAAGCCCTTGTTCTACACGTGTTTGTTGTAGAATTATTTCGGACAACCATATTTTATACGGGTCTTTTTCGCCCTTCCAAGGCATAACCCTGGTGTTTGTATGTGTATGCCAATGAAGGAGGGTGCTGGTAAAATTCAATTTTATCAATTAAGAATGGGCAAAATCAGGATTTTGAGGGCTCAAAGCGCCTGTTTTTTGGTATAAAGTTAATTTTTAGGGTGTATTTAGCCATTTTTAGTTGGTAAAACGTATAAAAAAATTTAATTTTCTGTTAAATACGCGATTTTTTAGCTTATTTTTAGAAACATATACCCTAAATTAATTTTGATACAATGAGAAAATCAGATCTCATCAACCAGATTTCAGACAAAACAGGTATTCCAAAAGTGGACGTACTCGTTACGCTTGAAACCATGTTTAAAGAGGTTAAAGAAAGTCTCTCTAACGGCCAAAACATATATATACGTGGCTTTGGGAGCTTTATCACCAAAAAACGTGCAGCTAAAATTGGTAGAAATATCAAAAAAAATGTAGCTGTGGAAATTCCTGAACATTATATTCCTGCCTTCAAACCAGCAAAAGAATTTGTTACTGAAGTAAAAAGCAAGCTCAAGTAAAGCTAACTTCGCGTCCTAATTCTTTTCGAAATTGAAAAAACAGCAACTACTCCTTATTGGCGGAGCCATACTCCTATTTTCCATTTTATTGTATATGGGGTCTACCGTAGCGCCTAAAAACCCGGCAGCAGCGGCAAATGGCGAAAATAAGGCTGATAATCAACATCTTGAGTTCAAAGACTTACTCCTAAAAGCAAAAGAAAAAATCAGTCCAGATCAGGCTTTACGCCTAAATAGCCTCGAAAATAGTGTGGTTAGAGGGGATGTAAAAGACCAAAAAATACATGTTTACCACCAGCTAGCCAGGTTCTGGTCAGACTCAGCAAAACTGTTTGAACCCTATGCTTGGTATACTGGAGAAGCAGCTAAATTGGAAAATTCTGAAAAAAGCCTCACCTTTGCCGCCCAACTGTATATAGACAACCTAGTTACGGAAGGTGACCCAGCCATGCAACACTGGTTGGCAGAACAAGCAAAAGATCTTTTAGATAAAGCTTTAGTTATCAATCCAAACAACGATTCTAGTAAAATTGGTTTGGGTGCTTGCTACATATTTGGAAACATTTCAAACAATCCAATGGAGGGTATATTACCCATCAGAGACATTGTTCAAAAAAATCCAAACAACTTATATGCTCAAATGATTTTGGCATTGGGTGGTAAAAAAAGCGGGCAGTTAGATAAAGCCATTGAGCGCTTCTTACTAATTGTAAATAAAGATCCAGAAAACCTGGAAGCTATATTTCATTTAGCAGAATGTTACGAGATGCATAATGACAAACCAAACGCAGTAAAGTGGTACACACTTGCAGCAAAAAAAGTTAAAGTGCCCGAAGCAAAAGAAGCAATCGCTAAGAGAATTGCGGAATTGAAAAAATAAATTATTATTAACAAATAAAATTACTCAGTGTATGCCTTGTGGTAAGAAGAGAAAGCGTCATAAAATTGCGACACACAAACGTAAGAAACGCCTAAGAAAGAATCGTCATAAGAAGAAGAACAAGTAATTGTTTATTCTTTACTGACTTATACAAACACGCCCTATCTAATCCATAGGGCGTGTTTAACACTTATCTGTATCTAGCCCCTTATTTCCTTTTCTGCAACTTTTCCTATTTCCTTCCTTGATAGGGCTATGATTGTTAAGATATGGTTGTATGCATACACCGCCCAAAGGGCAGGTGATTTTGTATTTAAAAGTTGCTCATTTTGAACAAAGAACTTATTATAAATGCTACACCCACGGGTGTGGAAATTGCTTTGCTAGAAGACAAGAAACTAGTAGAGCTGCACAACGAAAATACCGATGCAAATTTTGCAGTAGGTGACCTTTACCTTGGTAAAGTAAAAAAATTAATTCCCGGACTTAATGCTGCATTTGTAGACGTTGGTTTTGAGAAGGATGCATTTTTACATTATTCTGATTTAAGCCCTTACGCAAAGTCCATTATAAAGTATACGCAAGCCGCCATGTTAGATAAAAGCGAACATGGATTTGATTTTGCGCGCTTTCAATCAGAACCAGAAATAATCAAAACAGGAAAAATTAACGAAGTATTAAATGGCAAGCCAAACGTACTCGTTCAAATTTTAAAAGAACCTATTGCTGCAAAAGGACCTCGTTTAAGTTGCGAACTTTCTTTACCAGGAAGATTTGTTGTAGTTACACCTTTCAATGAAATTGTAGCGGTCTCTAAAAAAATTCATTCTTCTGAAGAAAGAAAAAGATTACACAAAATTGTAGAAGCCATTAGGCCTAAAAATTTTGGTGTGATTGTGCGTACTGCTGCAGAAGGTAAATCCACTGCAGAATTACACCAAGACATGTTATCACTAGTTGAAACATGGAAAACCATACAAGCCAATTTAAAAGGGGCTGTAGCGCCCGTTCGCATCTTAAGTGAAGAAACAAAAACAACAAGTATCTTAAGGGATTTGCTAAGCGCCGATTTTAATAGAATTGTTGTAAACGATAAAGCACTGCACGAAGTAACGCAGCGTTATATTCAGCGCATTGCGCCAGATAAAACAGATATCGTAACACAATACAGAGATGGTCTTCCTATTTTTGATCATTTTGGTGTAACCAAACAAGTAAAAGCTTCTTTTGGTAAAACCGTTAACCTTCCAAGTGGTGCATATTTAATTATTGAGCATACCGAAGCGCTGCATGTTATTGATGTAAATAGTGGTTATAAGAGTGTGAGCAATAGCCAAGAGGAAAATGCATTAGAAACAAATTTAGAAGCAGCAGAAGAAATTTCTAGACAATTACGACTCAGAGATATTGGTGGCATTATTGTGATTGATTTTATTGACATGAAACTTCCTGACAATAAAAGAAAAGTACAAGAGGCCATGGATACTTTTATGAAGGCAGATCGTGCAAAACATTCCGTACTTCCTATTTCTAAATTTGGTCTCTTACAAGTAACGCGTCAAAGAATGCGTCCAGAAGTAAATATCAATACTTCTGAAAATTGTACGGCTTGTAATGGAAGTGGAAAAATGACCTCTGCACTACTATTAGAAGATGAAATTGAAAATAAGCTGGTTTATTTAGCCTCTCATGCCCATAAAAAGCTCCAATTGGTGGTTCACCCCATTATTGCGGCTTATTTAACCAAGGGGATATTTAGCAACAAACTGAGCAAACTCCGTAAAAAGCATGGGGTGAAGCTCGGTTTAGCGGAAAATACCAACTACCACCTAACCGAATTCAGGTTTTTTGACGCTCAGGAGGAAGAAATTAAGTTCTAGATCGAGGACTAATAAAAATATTTTTTGATATTAATATAATTAATAATACGAATTATTTTTCCCACCTTAAGCGTAAAGAACAAAATTAAAAAGGCCAATTTGGCCTTTTTTTTATCCAAAAACGGGCAAAAAATACCCCAAAAACACCCTCCGTCAAACTGTCGGACCGGACCTGGCCTAAATGTCAGGCTCAGGGTCTTATTACGAAGGAAATCGTAGATTAAATTTCCCGTAAATCTTAAAAAATATTTTGCCATCTGCCCCATTATTGTACCTTAGCAGTAGAATTTAATGGGTTAGTAAGTAATAAGGGCCAGTAGTAATGCTGGCCCTTTTACATGCCTACTACCACTGCGTTTCAGCAGATTTGCCTCCATTTTTTTACACGCATTTTTACTCCTATTTACTTGTATTTTCCTCCTTTTTTTACAATACGAACATTGGTTAATTTTTCATTCACGGGATTCTAATTTTTCTGAAATATCTTTATGCAATGAGTAAAATAAAATCTGCTTTTTTCTGTAGCAATTGTGGTTATGAAAGTGCAAAATGGATTGGAAAATGTCCAAGTTGTGCGGAGTGGAATACTTTTTCGGAAGAAATTATTGATAAAGGAATTCAGAAGGATCAAAATTGGGATTCATACCACGAACAAAAGCGCAATTCAAAAATAATTGCACTCGATGAAGTAAAAACATCGGAAGAAAAAAGAATTATCTCCAAAGATCCGGAACTCAACCGCGTACTAGGTGGTGGTATCGTAATGGGAAGCATTGTACTGGTTGCTGGAGAGCCCGGCATTGGAAAAAGTACTTTGTTTTTACAAAATGGGTTACAAGCCACCGATCAGGTTGTTTTATACATTAGTGGGGAGGAAAGTGAGCAGCAAATCAAAATGCGCGCAGATCGACTTAAAATTCCCAACAACAATTTTTACCTGCTCACCGAAACCAACACATCCATCATTTTTGCAGAAATCAAGAAATTAAAACCAACACTTGTTATTGTTGATTCGATTCAAACATTGCAATCTAATTTGATTGATTCTGCAGCAGGTTCTGTTTCTCAAATTAGAGAATGCGCAGCAGAGTTTCAGAAGTTTGCAAAGCAAACAAACACTCCTGTATTTTTAATTGGCCATATCACCAAAGACGGCGCCATAGCGGGTCCTAAGGTATTAGAGCATATGGTAGATACCGTTTTACAATTTGAAGGAGACAGACATTATGCGTACCGAATTTTACGTACGTTAAAGAATAGATTTGGTAGTACTGCAGAATTAGGCATTTATGAAATGACTGGCGAAGGCATGCGTGTTGTTTCCAATCCTTCCGAAATTTTAATTGCACAAAGAGAAGATAGTTTAAGCGGTTCTGCCATCGCTGCAACGCTTGAAGGTGCCCGTCCATTATTATTAGAAGTACAGGCACTCGTTACACAAAGTGTGTACGGAACCCCACAAAGAACGGTAACCGGATTTGACCTTCGAAGATTACAACTGTTACTAGCCGTTTTAGAAAAAAGAGGTGGCTTTCAATTTGGAATGAAAGATGTTTTTGTAAATATTGCGGGCGGAATTAAAATAGAAGACCCATCCACTGATCTTGCCATCATTTGCGCCCTATTATCATCTTATGAAGACGTTCCACTACCACATCAGATCTGTTTTGCTGGTGAAGTAGGATTAAATGGAGAAATTAGAGCCGTGAACCGAATTGAACAAAGAATTGCAGAAGCTGAGAAGCTAGGATTTGAAAAAATTATTGTGTCGAGCTACAATAAAAAGAGTTTCAATCCAAAAGCATACGGCATTCAAGTATTGGCATTAAGCAGAGTGGATGAAGTATATCAACAGCTATTTTAGGAGCGATAACCACGCATAAAAATATTTATGCGGTTAATTTTTATAGCATCCAATTTATTGAGATTAAGTTGAGTAAATGCAAACCACTTATTTACCCAAACTTAGCAGTTGGATTGACCCTGTTTTTTGGCTCTATTTCCCTAAAAACTGCCCTGCCTGCGGCAGGCCACTTAGGCTCTTTGGGGCCAATATTTGTGGCCGGTGCAGCCAAAACCTACCCGAAACCCACTTTTTTGAGGCTCCAAACAACCCCATCGAAAAAATATTTTACGGCAGGCTCCCCATTAGCGCCGGGGCGGCAGCCTGGTATTTTCACAAAAACTCGGCCCTACAGGCCCTACTTTTTCAGTTAAAGTATAAGTCCAACAAAGACGTAGGCTTATTTATAGGTAAGCAAATGGGGGCCTTACTGGCCGCTTCGGAGCGGTTTTCAAGCATTGACGCGCTTGTTCCTGTGCCACTGCACCCACAAGCACTTAGTAAAAGAGGCTTTAATCAGGCTGCACTTATATGTGAGGGCATTGGTCAGGTCTGGCACAAACCGGTGCTTACGGGCGCCATTGCAAGAACCAAACATACCAGCACGCAAACCAAACAAACCAGGGCCGAGCGCTGGGACAATATGGAAAACGCATTTACCATAAAAGACCCTACATCTATTAACGGTAAGCACCTCTTAATCATTGATGACGTCATTACAACAGGTGCAACTATTGAAGCTTGTGGTAAAACATTGCTTACTATAAAAGACGTAAGGGTGAGTGTTGCAGCGGCCGCTTATCCATTAAAATAGTTGACACTGCGTATTTTTTCGGAAATTGCAGGTACATTCAACAAATAAAGCATGCCATTGTTATGGTAATTAAACAACTTCAATAAACCACCATGAAAAATCTCATCTTAATAGCGACCTTATTTATGTTACAATCTTTTACGCCTCCGCCAAGCAATAGTATTCACAAGTTTACCATTAAATCCATTGATGGTGGCGTTATTGATTTTTCTAAATTTAAAGGAAAGAAAATTTTAGTAGTGAACACTGCGTCTGAGTGTGGATACACACCACAGTACGAAGCGCTACAAAAATTAGCAGATACTTACAAAGACAAATTAGTAGTGGTAGGTTTTCCTGCTAATAATTTTGGTGGACAAGAACCAGGTACCGATGCAGAAATCAAACAGTTTTGCAAAGCAAGATTTGGTGTAAAATTTCCATTAGCAAGTAAACTAAGTGTTACCGGCACAGACACTGCACCTATTTACAAATGGCTTACGCAGAAAAAAGAAAATGGTGTATTAGATGCAACCATCAAATGGAATTTCAATAAATTTTTACTAGATGAAAATGGTAAAATGATTGCTTATTTTCCAAGCAGCACAAAACCAGATAGCCCAGAAATTACGGGTAAATTATAACCGCTACTAAAGGCCCGTACATTGGTATTTAAAGACATTATAGGACAAGCGTCTGTAAAGGCGCACTTAATAGACATGGTGCAGCACAACCGCTTGAGCCATGCGTTATTATTTTTAGGCAAAGAAGGATCAGGTGCACTTCCACTTGCGATAAACTTTGCACAATTTGTTGTTAGCCAACCAGCAGCTAGTGAGCCTGTAGCTGATTTATTTGGCGGCTTCACACCCATTGAGGCAGGGCCTGCATATAAATCTCCAGAAGAATTAGCAGAAGACCCTTCTTATTTGAGAGCCGCAAAATTATTACATCCTGATTTACATTTTTCATATCCGGTTATTTCAAAAAAGGCTGGCGAAAAACCAGTAAGCGCCGATTATATTTCCGACTGGAGAGATTTTTATTTGCAGTTTCCGTACGGTAATATTTACGACTGGTTACAATTTATTGGCGCCGAAAATAAACAAGGAAATATCACTGCCGAAGAATGCAACGAGATCATTCATAAACTCAGTTTAAAAAGTTTTGAAAGCGCATATAAAGTATTGGTACTTTGGATGCCAGAATATTTAGGCAAAGAAGGTAATAAATTACTCAAGCTCATAGAAGAGCCACCACCTAATACCTTGTTTATTTTAGTTGCAGAAAGTGAAGAACAAATTTTACCTACGCTACTAAGTAGATGTCAACTCATAAGGGTGCCGCTACTTTCCAACGAAGAAGTAGAAGACGCCCTTTTTGAAAGAGCAAAAGCCAGCAAAGAAACGGCCAGCCAAATTGCGGGTATCGCAGAAGGCAATTACCGCGAGGCACTCCAACTTTTGCAACACTCCGAAGAAGATTGGCACTCCTATTTAAGAGAGTGGTTAAACGCCACTTTAAAAGGTGGGCCAGCAGCTCAGGTAAAATTTACCGAAGAAGCTGCTAAACTGGGTAGAGAAAAACAAAAACAGTTTTTGCGCTACTTTAACCACCTGCTTCAAATGAGCATTCGTATAAAAGTGCTAGGAGCCGACCAGGTAAAAATGGGGGATCAAGAAAAGGATTTCGCGATTCGTTTAAATAAAATTGCTTCGGTAAGCCAGCAACAAGCCATTATAGAAGAATTAGATAAAGCTTCTTATTATATAGAGCGTAACGCCAATGGCAAAATGCTATTTCAGGCCCTTACCCTTAAACTCTACCACATCATTCAAAACAAAACCTTAATTTTGAATGATTAGCATGGATATGACCTCCATGCAAACCGCTTGATAAAACATAACTTATTGTTTATCAAACACTTATTAACTAATAGTATAACTACATAATATGGGCTGTGGATCTTGTGGAACAAGTAAACCTGGTGGTTGCCAAAGTAATGGCGGCTGTAGCACAGGTGGCTGTAACCGCTTAAACGTACACGATTGGCTTTTAAACCTTCCTTTTAGTGACCCCGAAAGCAGCTGCAAAATTGTTGAAGTAAGCTTCAAACAAGGCAGTCGCAAAGAATATTTTAGAAACGCTACCCTTCAATTTTTTGAAAAAGGAGACTACGTAACACTAGAAGGTGTGAGTGGTTTTGATGTAGGTGAAGTAAGCCTTACTGGCGAACTAGTGCGTATGCAGCTTAAAAAAAATAAGCTAGACGAGAACAGCCCAGAAATTAAAAAAATCATTCGCCGCGCCACAGAAAGAGATATCGAAGCTTTTCATATTAGCAAAGGCCGCGAAAAAGATATTTTAGCCAGAAGTAGAGCCGCAGCGATGGAACTGAAACTTCAAATGAAACTCAGTGAAGTGGAAATTCAGGCAGATGGTAAAAAAGCAACTTTCTTTTACACTGCAGACGACCGTGTAGACTTTAGAGAACTCATTAAAAAATATGCTACCGACTTTAAATTTAAAGTGGAAATGCGTCAGATAGGTATTCGTCAAGAAGCTGCAAAGCTTGGCGGCATTGGATCTTGCGGTAGAGAGCTTTGTTGTAGCACATGGTTACACGACTTTAAAAGTGTAAACACCACTGCTGCACGTTACCAAAACTTGTCTATCAATCAAACCAAACTCAGTGGACAGTGTGGTAGATTAAAATGTTGTTTAAACTTTGAATTAGACACCTACTTAGATGCACTGCAAAACTTCCCAGATTATGCAGATTCATTAGATACTGCCATGGGTACAGCGCACCTCATTAAAAAAGATATTTTCAAAAATTTAATGTGGTACATCTTACCTAATAATTCAAAGCATTATCCACTTACCATTCAGCGCGTAAAAGAAATTAAACGCCTCAATGGACAAGGTGTTAAAGTAGACGAGTTACAAGCGGTAGAAGTAACTAGCAGTAAACCTAAAGAAGTAGAACCAGCATTTGCGGATGTAGTTGGACAAATTAGTTTACGTTCATTAGAAAGAAACGATAAGAGAAGAAGAGACAATAATAGAGACAACAGAGGCGACAATCGTGGACCTAATAACAGATCTAACAACAATGGTCCAAGACCAAACAACAACGGACCAAGACCGGACCGCGGACCTAATAATAACGGACCTCGCCCTAATAACAACGGACCAAGACCAGAACGTGGACCTAACAACGGCCCAAGACCCAATAACAACGGACCAAGACCAGAGCGCGGACCTAACAACGGTCCAAGACCTAATAACAATGGCCCTAGGCCAGCTCAGGATGCTCCAAAAGCACCTGATCAATAGAACTTGTTATAATAGCGCAAGCGGCCCTAATTTCGGCTTCCGTAATGATAAGTGGAGGTGCTACCCTAATGCGGTCGGGTGCAAATAAAAACCAATCGGTAATCAGTCCATTTTGTACGCAGGTATGCGCCACTTTTTGTGCGAGTGCATCTGAAGTAAACTGCAAAGAAAACCAAAGTCCAATACCCTGCATTTGAACAATAGCAGGATGCTGCAGCAAGGTTTTTAATAATTCACTTTTTGCAGAAACGGTATCTATCCATTTTTGTTCCGTTAAAATTTCAAAGGCTTTTTTACCCGCTGCACAACTTACCGGGTGTCCACCAAAAGTAGTGATATGACCAAGCACGGGCGCCACAGTTAATGTGCTCATGAGTTTGTGACTCGAAATAAAAGCACCAAGGGGCATGCCACCACCAAGCGCTTTACCAACGAGTAAAACATCAGGCACTACACCCATTTGCTCAAACGCAAATAGTGTACCCGTGCGGCCAAAACCAGATTGTATTTCATCAAAAATTAAAAGCACACAGTGTTCATCACATTTTTTTCGAATAGCAGCAAGCCATTCTTTTTTTCCAACCGTTACGCCACTCTCTGCTTGCACAGGTTCTACAATTACACAGGCCACCGTTCCATCAATGGCATCCACTAGCGCATCATCATTATAATTAAAATGATAGACTTCTGGTAAGAGTGGTCTAAATGCATTACGCCAATACTCATCTCCCATTACACTTAAAGCACCTTGCGTACTACCATGATAAGCTTTATTGCAAGCAATAATTTTTGTTTTGCCCGTAACACGCTTGGCTAGTTTAAGAGCGCCCTCTGTGGCTTCGGCGCCACTACTTGTAAAATAAACGCAGTCTAAATTTTTAGGTAAATGACTAGCCAGTAAAGATGCATACTGCACTTGCGGACTTTCAATAAACTCGCCATACACAATCAGGTGCATGTATTTTGCAGCCTGCTCTTGCACCGCTTTTACAACTTCCGGATGGCTATGCCCAATATTACAAACACTAAAGCCTGCAATAAAATCAGTGTAGGTTTTACCATGCACATCGGTGAGGGTTACGCCCGCGGCTTCCACCATTTCGATACCAATAGGCGCCTCCGATGTTTGTGCGACGTGCTGTAAAAAAAGTTGACGGTTGTTCATAGCTTTTACAAGAATCACAAAGGTAAAGGTTTACTAAAGAACAGCACTTTACACAATTTTATTACATTCGTTTAAAAAAGAAGATGCCGGTTATACTTCCCGTTTTAGGTAAATCACCCAGTTTTGGAGAAAACTGCTTTATAGCGCCTAACGCAACCATCGTTGGTGATGTGAGCACTGGAAAAGAATGTAGTTTTTGGTTTAATGCCGTGGTAAGAGGCGATGTGCATTTTATTAAAATGGGCAACCGCGTAAACGTGCAAGATGGCGCAGTCATACACTGCACCTACCAGAAGCACCCCACTACCATTGGTAATAATGTGTCGATTGGGCACAACGCCATGGTGCATGGATGCACCATCCATGACAATGTACTCATTGGCATGGGGTCCATTGTGATGGACCGGTGTGTAGTCCATAGCAACTCCATCATTGCAGCAGGCGCTGTTGTATTAGAAGGAACGGTTGTAGAAGCAGGAAGTATTTACGCAGGCGTGCCAGCAAAAAAAGTAAAAGAAGTTTCTCCAACTTTAATTGAATCAGAAATTAATAGAATAGCAGAAAATTATGTGAAGTATGCCAGCTGGTATGACGCGGTTTAATGCGCAGCGTCCATCGTTGTTAAAATATTAAGATAACTCACGTATCTATCAGCGGCAATTTTTCCTTCTTCGAGCGCACTTTTAACAGCGCATCCAGGTTCTTCGATGTGCATGCAATTATTAAAATGACAGTTCCCCATTTGGGCGCGCATTTCAGGAAAATAATGTGCCAATTCCTGTTTAGAAATATCTACAAGTCCCAACTCTCTAATGCCCGGCGTGTCAATGATAGCGCCACTTGTAGGCAGGTCAAACATTTCTGCAAAAGTGGTGGTATGCATGCCTTTTCCACTCCAACCACTTACTTCTTGTGTACGTAATTCGAGTGTTGGAAATACTGAATTGATAAAGGTAGATTTTCCCACACCACTATGTCCACTTAGGAGTGTTATTTTACCATCTAACAGTGCAGCAATTTCTGCAACGCCTGTATTTTTTTCGACACTACATAGCATTACTTGATAACCGATGCTTGAATAAATTTTTTGTAGGTGCGCAAAATGATCCAACTCTTTTTGTTTGTATAAATCAGATTTATTAAAAACAATAATAGCTGGAATATGATAGGCTTCGCAAGAAATCAAAAAACGGTCTATAAAACCTTGTGATGTTTTTGGATCTTTTAGGGTGGCAAATAATAAGCTCTGATCGAGATTGGCAGCAATAATATGATGCTGGTGTTTGTTGTGTGGTGATACCCGCGCAACATAATTTTTACGGTCACAAATGGTGTCAATCATGGCGGATTCTTCTAACACGTCTTCAATTTGCATCTCTACTTCATCACCTACCGCAATGGGATTGGTAGAAGTAAGTCCGCCTATTTTAAACACCCCCTTGATACGTGCATTGTACATTTTGCCCGTTTCCGCTTTGGCCACATACCAACTACCCGTAGACTTGTAAATTCTTGCTTTCATTTGCTGGAACGAAGATACGGCCGCACTTTAATTGGGAGTGAATTGGATTAAAAAGAATTTTTGCGAAACATTAACGAGGTATTTAGGCTTTTAAGCCTCCACATTGCCCCTTAAAAGGGCTATTATTTGGTATCTTTGCAACCTATGGGAAAGTATGCACATGATAAAGTAGTGCCCTATGAACAAAGTGGGCTCACTAAAAAGGAGCAGGTTGCGAGCATGTTTGACAGCATCGCATTCAGGTACGATTTTTTGAACCGCTTTTTAAGTGCAGGTATCGATGTGAGTTGGCGTAAAAAAGCCATTCATGCATTAAATGAAGTAAAGCCTAAAATTATATTAGACGTTGCAACAGGCACTGGTGATGTTGCCATACTAACGCATAAAATGATTGCCCCAACACATATCACGGGTGTTGATATTTCTGAAGGCATGCTTGCAGAGGGTAGAAAAAAAATTGCAGCGCTAGGATTACAAGATTCGATTGAACTAGTGAGTGGTGATAGCGAACAACTCGCATTTAACGACAATCATTTTGATGGTATCACTGTTGCGTTTGGTGTGCGTAATTTTGAACACTTAGAAACAGGTTTACAAGAAATGTTTCGTGTGTTACAACCAGGAGGCAAACTTGTGATACTTGAATTTTCAAAACCAAAACAGTTTTTATTTAAAGGCTTCTACAACATTTACATGAATTTAGTAGCGCCCGGTTTTGGTAAAATGATTGCAAAAAATAAAGAGGCCTACCAGTATTTAAATGATAGTGTTCAAGCTTTTCCAGAAGGAGATGCTTTTACGAGCATCATGGAAAAAGTAGGCTTTACCTCTATTACCAATAAGAAATTGACTTTTGGCATATGCACGATTTACTGCGGAAAAAAATAATAACCACTTGCATTATTTTGTTTTGCGCGGTGAGCGGTATTCAGGCGCAGCGCGAAATATACCGTTCGTATAGAGACGACCTGCCTTACTATTTTGGATTAACTCTCGGCTATAACAAAAGCTATTTACACCATACCAAATCTGCTGATTTTTTAGCGTCGGATTCTATCATGTACGTAAACCCGGTATCTAGTGGCGGTATTACCATGGGCTTATTAGCAACCCTTAAAATCAATGATCACATAGAGCTTCGTGCAAATCCACAACTTATCATTGGCGGATCTAAATACATCGACTACACATTAAAATCTGTTAAACCAGGCGAGCAAACCCAGCAACAACAAATTTTACCTTCTACCCTTGTAAGTCTTCCAGCACACTTTAAATTAAACTCTGACCGAATTGATAATTTTAGATTGTACATTTTAGGCGGCGTCAAATTTGACTTTGATTTGTCCAGTAATTCAACCTCGCGTAACGCCGATGACCTCGTTAAATTACGTGCTGTAGACTTTGGATTAGAAGCGGGCCTAGGACTTAATTTTTATTTGCCCTTTGTAACTGTTTCACCAGAAATAAAATTCAGTTACGGCATCACCAACTTACATCAACTTGATCGCGGACTCAAATATTCCAATGTACTTGATAAATTACAATCTAGAATGATCGTTTTTTCAATACACTTAGAAGATTAATCGCTTCAAATAAAGCAACAACATAACCGTCTATTATGAAAAATATAGTCATCAAAAACGTATCCATCGTAAACGAAGGAACCACCACAACAGGTGATGTATGGATTAGAGATACCCGCATCGAAAAAATTGGATCGCAACTAGACCCTAGCATGCGCATCGAAGAAATAGACGGAACGGGGAAAACCCTAATCCCTGGTGTTATTGATGATCAAGTACATTTTAGAGAACCGGGGCTTACGCATAAAGCAACCATTTATACAGAGGCAAAAGCAGCGGTAAGAGGTGGTGTTACTTCGTTTATGGAGATGCCAAATACCAATCCACCGGCATTTACCCACGAGTTACTCGAGCAAAAATATGATACCGCAAAGCACCATGCACTTGCGAACTACTCCTTTTTTATGGGTACTTCCAACGACAATTTGGAGGAAGTGCTACGCACCAACGACAAAAAAAATGATGTTTGTGGTGTCAAAATATTTATGGGGTCATCAACCGGAAATTTACTCGTTGATAACCCAATTTTATTAGAAAAAATATTTGAAGGTTCTGAAGTTTTAATTGCTACCCATTGTGAAGAAGAGCGTCTATTCAAAAGCAACCTAGCAAAGTTTACCGCAGAAAACAGGGTATTAACTGCCGCAGATCATCCGTTAATTAGAGACGAAGACGTTTGTTTTGAATCTTCATTTAGAGCAGTACAAATGGCCAAAAAATTTGGCACCAGGTTGCACGTTTTACATATTACCACCGCTAAAGAATTACAACTCTTTAGCAATATGCTTCCACTCGAAGAAAAAAGAATTACATCTGAAGTATGTGTGCATCATTTACACTTTACTTCCGACGACTATGCACGTTTAGGCAATCAAATAAAATGCAACCCTGCTATTAAAGCACCTCATCATAAAACGGCTTTATGGGAAGGATTACTAGATGACCGCCTTGATATTATTGCCACCGATCATGCCCCGCATACCTGGGCAGAAAAACAGGAAGACTACTTGCATGCACATGCAGGACTTCCACTCGTGCAGCACGCACTTGGTCTTATGTTACATTATGTAGCCGAGCAAAAAATTACTATTGAGCGTGTAGTAGAAAAAATGAGTCACGCACCAGCGCGCTGTTTTCAAATTAATAACCGCGGTTACATTAGAGAAGGCTACTACGCCGACTTAGTATTACTTGACAGAAATACCCCAGAAACCATTACCAAAGAAAATATCCTATACAAATGCGGATGGAGTCCACTCGAAGGCTTTACCCAACCCGCAACGGTTTCAAAAACTTTTGTAAATGGTCATATGGTTTATGGAAATGGAGGATTTGATGAATCTAAGACTGGAATGCGTCTTCAGTTTAATAGATCCTAAATTATGCAGGTAGATAAAGATACCCTTCACGACCTCTCCATATTTAACAGCGACGAGTCTGTTTCTATATTCCATTACCTCAATCAAACCGGCACGGTTGGGGGTAAAGAAATGCTTCGTTACCTTGTCGAAAACCCGCTTGGTAGCATCCAAAAAATAAAAGATACACAGGCCGTTATTCAGGCCCTTGTAAATACGCTACCTAACTGGCCTATTAGCATTACCAACGGCACCATTATGGTGGTAGCCAAATATTACGAAACACAGTTTGACCCATACCCGCAGCAACCCACTTATTTTAATAGTAACTGGTATAAAATATTTCACGCGCCAGATTATGCGCTAACAAAATATACCATCACCCACTGCGCCGATTTTTTAAATGGAATGTTTGCCGTACACCAACTTTTACTAGACTACAATCATCATCCAATGATTGCAAGCTGGACCGCTAGCATCGAAAAAAAATTAAGCAAGCCAGCACTTGCGGCGCTTAGGCTCATAGATACTAAAACGGCAACGCCGCAACAAATGTTAAGTATTGCGGGCCAGATCCGAACAAGGCATAAGCAAGATTTTTATGACCTGATAGATTTGTACAGCAGCATGGACGCCTACCAAAGTTTGGCGCGTGTTTTTGTAGCACAGGACCTTTGCTTTCCTAATTTTACAACAGCGCCTACTGCATGTATAGAAGCAACGGGTTGCTACCATCCACTTTTACAAACGCCTACTTCTTATAATATTACGCTCGAAAAAGAAAGCAACTTTTTATTTTTAACCGGCGCCAATATGGCGGGTAAGAGTACTTTCATTAAAGCCGTTGGTATTAGTGTTTACCTGGCACATTTAGGCATGGGCGTTCCTGCAAAAACGATGGAGCTCACTTTGTTTGATGGGCTGCTTAGTAACATCAATGTGATGGACAATATCATTAAAGGAGAAAGCTATTTTTATAACGAAGTAAAGCGCATAAAAAATACCATCGAAAAAATTAACGACGGAAAAAACTGGCTCATCCTCATCGACGAACTCTTTAAAGGTACCAATGTAGAAGATGCTATGAAGTGCAGCACGGCTGTTATTGAGGGTCTTCGCAAAATCAAACCTTCGTTGTTTATATTATCAACACACCTCTACGAAATTGGCGCCAACTTAAAACAGTATTCCAATATTCAATTCAAATATTTTGAAACAAGTGTTCATGATGGTGAACTTGTTTTTCATTACCAATTAAAAGAAGGTATTAGTGATGACCGCCTAGGCTATCTCATTTTAAAAAGAGAAGGTGTTGTAGATTTATTACAAAACCTATAATTTTTTTCATTCAGCAATTATTTCAGGTATTTATACGGTGCCGTTTTTATAAGGCATTGTAGCCCTTACCTTTCTACCAGTATCAAAGTGTTTGTATGCTTGTAAAAACCATGGGTGCCGCAGTGATGGGCGTTGACGCCATCACCATTATTGTAGAAGTAAATGTAAGTATGGGGCAGGGCTACCAAATAGTTGGCCTTCCGGATATTGCCATTAAAGAAAGTTTACAAAGAACGGAGAGCGCAATTAAATCAAATGGATTTAGTATGCCACGCATTAAAGTGGTCATCAATTTAGCGCCAGCGGATATCAAAAAAACGGGCTCCGCGTTTGACCTACCCATTGCCATTGGTATATTAGCCGCTAGTGACCAACTTATCCAAGAAGCACAAATTCATAAATACATGCTCATGGGAGAACTTGGTTTGGATGGCACCATTCATCCCATTAGAGGGGCACTGGCCATGGCCATTCGGGCAAAAAAAGAAAATGCACTTGGCATTATTTTACCAGCGGCCAATGCCAATGAAGCGTCCATGGTAAAAGGCCTAAACGTTTATGGCGTGGCACATTTACAAGAAGTAGTGAACTTTTTTGCTGCTGGAACATGCACCCCCACCCATCAAATACACCCTGAAACTTTTTTAAACACAGACCCTGCGCTTTCCAATATTGATTTTAGTGAAGTGAGTGGACAAGACAATATTAAACGCGCCCTAGAAATTGCGGCGGCTGGTTCACACAATGTTATTTTAATTGGACCACCTGGCGCCGGAAAAACCATGCTTGCAAAAAGACTGCCCAGCATTTTGCCACCCTTAAATGTTGCAGAAGCCCTTGAAACAACCCAGATATACAGTGTGGCAGGAAAGTTAGCCGCGGGCTCCTACTTGGTGCAATCAAGACCTTTTAGATCGCCACATCATACCATTTCAGACATTGCACTGATTGGCGGCGGCAGTCATCCACAACCCGGCGAAATTTCGTTGGCGCATAACGGTGTTTTATTTTTAGATGAATTACCAGAATTTAAAAGATCTGTTTTAGAAGTACTCCGTCAACCCATGGAAGAGCGGATGGTAAGTCTTGCTAGAGCAAGTATGTCACTTACGTATCCCGCCAACTTTATGCTCATTGCCTCCATGAACCCCTGCCCTTGTGGCTATTTCAATCATCCAACAAAATCCTGCAGCTGTCCGGCGGGCGCCGTAGAAAAATATTTAAATAGGGTGTCGGGTCCGTTACTCGACCGCATAGATCTTCATGTAGAAGTAACTCCCGTAACACATCATGAACTGGATCGCAGCTCCCGACCATCAGAATCAAATAGCATCAGAGAAAGGGTTTTAGCGGCTAGGGCTATTCAAAAAAACAGATACGAACACTGCGTCAATACCTATACCAACGCACAAATTTCAAATAAACAATTGGCTGATTTTTGCCCACTGGGGCCTAATAGCAAAGCCATATTAGCTGCGGCTATGGAAAAATTAAACCTAAGTGCCAGAGCTTATCACCGCATCATAAAAGTTAGTAGGACGATAGCAGATTTAGCAGGCGCACCACACATTTTACCTGAACATATCGCAGAAGCCGTCCAATACCGTACACTAGACCGGGCCAATTGGAGCGCTAGTGGCGGGGGTTAATCAAATATCAATACATGAACTAATACTGGCCTGTATTTAAAAGCACAAGCGTGCATGCATCCATGGTTTCAATCCCTTTTTGCTTTGCAACCATCGTAAATGCTTCATTTTCGGTACCCGGATTAAAAATAATACGTTTAGGCGCCAATGAAAACAAATAAGGTATCAGTGCGTGCTGAGCCGCAGGGTTCACATACAATGTAATGGTATGGATATCTGTTAACTGGGGCTCGCCGGTAACTATGGGCGTATCATCTATATGACCTGGTTTAAGACCTATGCACGCAACAGGATGTCCATGCGCTACTAATAATTTTGTAGCTAAATAACTATAACGCTCCGGATTTTCGGAAGCGCCAATGATTAAAGTTTTTTTAGGGTTGCTAGGTTGTGCTGTCATTTTTCAAAGATACATACTAATTGATCAAATGAAAGCAGGGCTTATACCCTGGCGGTTTTCAATGAAATTATTTTTTACGTATTGTCGAAATATATTTTAACTTTACAGTTCAACTTTTAACCCAAACAAACAACAATACCATGGCAAAAGCAAAAAAAGTAGCTCCAAAAAAAGCTGCTGCAAAAAAACCAACTGCTAAAAAAGCAGTAAAAAAAGCCGCTCCTAAAAAAGCTGTTGCAAAAAAACCAACTGCTAAAAAAGCAGTAAAAAAAGCCGCTCCTAAAAAAGCTGCTGCAAAAAAACCAGCTGCCAAAAAAGCAGTAAAAAAAGCCGCTCCTAAAAAAGCTGTTGCAAAAAAACCAGTAGCTAAAAAGGCTGTGAAAAAAGCAGTAAAAAAAGTAGCTCCTAAAAAAGCTGCTGCAAAAAAACCAGTAGCTAAAAAGGCTGTGAAAAAAGCAGTAAAAAAAGTAGCTCCTAAAAAAGCTGCTGCAAAAAAACCAGTAGCTAAAAAAGTAGTTGCAAAAAAGCCAGTAGTAAAAAAGGTAGCTCCTAAAAAAGCTGTGAAAAAAGCCGCTCCTAAAAAAGTAGCAGCTCCTGCTCCAGTTGCAGTACCAGCGCCAGTTGTAGCCCCTACGCTATTTGAAGCGCCAGCAACAACTGAAACGCCAAACGCTTAATTAAATATCCGAACAACAGTTCGTCTAATAAAAAAAATCCTGTTACGTATAGTAGCAGGATTTTTTTTATTGCTATCTTTAAAGGACTACACACTGTAGTCGTCGAAACTCAAAAAACAAAACCATGCGCCGTTTTCTTTTTTTAATGCTTCTTGTAATTCCATCGCTCGCATTTGCACAAGCTGCAAATTCTGTTTTTGAAAAAACTAAAAACATGAAGCGCCAATCCGGATTTTTTACTTTTTATGTAGACGAAACCACCGGAAAAATATGGTTAGACATTGATAAAATTGGACAAGAATTTTTACTCGTTAATTCATTGCCTGCTGGTTTAGGATCTAATGATATTGGGCTTGACAGAGGACAAATTGGAGATACTAAAATTGTATTTTTTGAGCGCGTGGGTAAAAAATTATTACTGGTGCAACCCAACTATGATTACCGCGCCAGTAGCACCGATAAAAATGAAAAAAGAGCCGTAAAAGAATCTTTTGCAAGTTCTACCATTGGATCTTTTGTCATTGAAGAAGAGCAAACGGGTCATTTATTAGTGGACGCCACTGCCTTTTTTGTAAAAGACGCACATGGTGTTGCAGATAAAATTAAAAGCATGCGTCAAGGAACCTATTCGTTTAACGAACCTCGTTCTGCGATGTATTTTGCCAACACAAAAAACTTCCCCCTCAATTCAGAATTTGAAGCCAGCATTACATTTATAGGCGGCTCAGACGCAGGTAGATTTGTAACAACGGTAACCCCTTCACCAGAAGCGATTACGCTCCGCATGCATTATTCCTTTGTTCAACTTCCTGATAATCAGTACAAACCAAGACAGTATGATATCAGAAGTGGGTATTTTGGCATTTCCTATTTCGACTATAGTTCGGATTTTACCACGCCTATTCAGCAGCGTTATATTTCAAGACATCGACTCGCTAAAAAGGATCCAACTGCACAGGTTAGCGAACCCGTTACGCCCATTGTATACTATTTAGATAACGGTACGCCAGAACCTATTAGGTCTGCACTATTAGAAGGCGGCCGCTGGTGGAATGAAGCTTTTGAAGCTGCAGGCTATAAAAATGCATTTATTGTAAAGGTACTTCCTGATAGTTGCGACCCCATGGATATAAGATACAATATGATTAATTGGGTGCACCGTTCTACGCGCGGCTGGAGTTATGGCGCTACCGTAACGGACCCGCGCACTGGAGAAATCATTAAAGGTCAGGTTACGCTCGGCTCACTACGTGTTAGACAAGACTATTTAATTTTTACAGGATTACTAGCCCCCTACGAAACAGGAAAGCCAGTACCTAATACTATGAAAGAAGCAGCGCTTCAGCGATTACGTCAACTCTCTGCACACGAAATTGGACATACCTTAGGCTTGCAACATAACTATGCATCTAGCTATAATGATCGAGCTTCTGTAATGGATTATCCGCATCCTAATATTTTTATCAATGAAAAAGGAGAGATGGATTTTTCTAAAGTGTATACCAACGCTATTGGTGAGTGGGATAAAAGAGCCATCATGTATGGATACCAAGATTTTGACAAAAGCACCAACGAAAACAATGCGCTTCAAAATTTATTAGCAGAAAATACTAAGCAAGGACTTTTATTTATTGCTGATGCCGACGCCCGCGCTGCGAGCGGCTTTCATCCGTATGCGCATTTATGGGACAACGAAAAAGATGCTACTATCGGATTAAAAAACACACTCGCTGTTAGAGCAAAAGCACTACAAAATTTTTCTGAAAATACCATTAGACCGGGTGCGCCAATGGCCACACTCGAGGATGTACTCGTACCAATTTATAATTACCACCGTTATCAATTAGAAGCCGTTTGTAAAATTATTGGTGGCACCGATTATAGTTACAGCACCAGAGGAGACGCAACACAAAAACCAAAAATGGTAGCGGATGCGGTACAAAAAAATGCATTACAAGTAGCAGTAGGTTGTTTATCGCCAAGCATATTAACGATACCTCCTTTTATTGCAGCACAAATTCCTCCAAGACCTCCTATGTATTATGGTGGTGAATTATTTGCCAAAAGAACCGGTATGAGTTTTGATCCACTAGCAGCCGCAGAAGCTTTAGCAGATTTTGAACTTGCATTTTTATGCAACCCAGAAAGAGCAAATAGGTTGGAAATTAATAAAGCAAATGGCGCTAGTATTGGATTTGAAGAAGTGATAGATGCAGTTGTTGCAGAACTCTTTAAAAAACCACTCAACAAAGGACTAGAAGAAATAGTAGGCCTTCAAACAAGACAAATGCTAGTGACCTGGTTACTTGGCGTTGCACAGTCTGAGCAAAGCAATTATCAAGTAAAAGCAATTTGTTCTGAAAAATTAGCAGAGATCAAAAAATGGAGTATGGATCAAATAAAAGCAAACAAATACAAAACACATTTTGCTTATTTGATAGACCGCATCGAACATCCAAAAGACATTAGCTTACCTAAGCACAAAGAAATTGCGCCAGGTGCACCTATTGGATGTGATATGGATTAGTAAACGCTGTAACAGAACGCTGTAATAGCTTACACCAACATACGTAAAGGCTCTTCTAATAAAGATTTTAGTGTTTGTAAGAAAGCGGCTCCTGCTGCACCATCTACAACACGGTGGTCGCAACTGAGTGTCACTTTCATTACATTGCCTGGTACCACTTGACCATTTTTCACAACCGGTACTTGTGCAATACCACCTACTGCAAGAATACATGCATCTGGTGGATTGATGATGGCTGTAAATTCATCTACGCCAAACATACCTAAGTTAGAAATGGTAAATGTGCTGCCTTCCCAATCGGCAGGTTGTAATTTTTTATCTTTTGCTTTTTGCGCAAAACCTTTTACAGTAACACCAATTTCACTGAGTGATTTGGTATCTGCAAAACGTACAACTGGAACAAGTAAACCTTCGTCTACCGCAACAGCAATACCAATATTTACATGATGGTTGGTACGAATGGTATCGCCAAGCCAGCTGCTATTAATTTTTGGATGTTGTTTTAATGAAAGTGCTGTTGCTTTAACAACCATATCATTGAAACTAATTTTTACAGGCGCCACTTCATTAATTTTTGCACGCGCTGCAACAGCTGCGTCCATATCAATGGTCATGGTGATGTAAAAATGTGGTGCCGTAAATAAGCTTTCGCTTAAGCGGCGCGCAATCGTTTTACGCATTTGAGAAACCGGCTGGTCTTCAAAACTTACAACACCTTGTTGTGCTGATTGAACAAATGCTGGAGCAGCAGCGCTTGCAGCTTGATTAGCAGATGCAGCAACTGAAACATACCCGTCAATATCAAATTTGGTGATACGTCCATTATCGCCAGTTCCTTTTACATATTTTAAATCAATGCCACGCTCTTCTGCCATTTTTCTGGCGAGTGGGCTAGCAAAAATTCGTCCTTCGTTAACAACCACCTGAGGGGCAGGTGCAGCAGCAGTTGCCTGAGCAGGGGCTGTTGGAGCCGCAGCTGGGCTTGCCGCAGGTGCAGTAGCAGCAGGTGCTGCAGCGGTTGCGCCATTTTTTACAGCGGCAACAATTGCATCCACATTTGTACCAGCAGCACCAATCACGCAAAGTAAATCGTTTACTAAAATTTTCTCTCCCGCTTTTGCGCCTTGGTATAATAAAATACCATCTTTATAACTTTCAAGTTCCATGGTTGCTTTATCGGTTTCGATATCCGCTAACACTTCCCCTTTTTTTACAGTATCTCCTACATTTTTTTGCCAACCTGCAATTACCCCTTCTGTCATGGTATCGCTTAAGCGTGGCATAAGCACTACTTCATCCATAGCTGCAACATCAAGTGCAGGACTTGCAGACGCTGCAATAGGTGCAGCAGTTGCGGTTGCTGGTGCAGGCTCAGTAGCAGGCGCTGCAGCCGGTGAACCCGCTCCAACAGATGCTATTAGTGAAGCAACATCTTCACCAGCCTTACCAATAATGGCAAGCAAATCATTGACTTGCAATTTGCCTCCTTTTGTAGTACCTATATGCAATAAAACACCCTCTTGGTAGCTCTCAAGCTCCATAGTTGCTTTATCTGTTTCGATTTCAGCTAATAAATCACCTTTTTTTACCGCATCGCCCACATTTTTGTGCCAAGCTGCAATAACACCTTCGGTCATTGTATCACTTAAGCGGGGCATTAAAATCACTTCAGCCATAAGATTCGGTTGCGCTTTTAATTAAGGCTCGAAATTAAGGAAAAAAGGGATTGAGCACCCCCAAAAAGCCCGTTTATTTGCCCAATTATAACCGAAACCTTACTTTTACGTGAAAGCGGCCACCTATGACATCCATGATTTCTGAAGGCATCGAAATAAGTGTAGAAACTTTCTACCAATCAGACTATAGTAATGCCGTTTCCAACGAATTCATGTTTGCCTACCGTATTACCATCGAAAACCACAACCATTTTAATGTAAAACTGCTTCGCAGGCACTGGGAAATATTTGATAGCTGCGGCGAGCATAAGGTAGTTGATGGCGATGGGGTTATTGGAATTCAACCCATTATTAAGCCGTCGGACCGGTATCAGTATATCAGCGGCTGTAATTTAAAGTCGGAACTAGGGCGTATGCAGGGCTCCTATGAAATGGAAAACGAAAACAACAAAACCCTCTTTACCGTAACCATTCCTCCTTTTGACCTGATCGTACCTTCTAAGTTAAACTAATCACTTACGATCTAAGCTTTGTTGTAAACCTGGTTTTATGGCTTATCATCATGGCTTATATTTCGCCTGTTCAAAAATAATTTTTGCAGGCGTTCGCATCACTTTATCCAGTGTCAGCGCTTTGTTTTTTTGAAGCCAAGCTTCTACAATTCTATACCCAACAAACTGTCCAATGAATCCAGGAGAAGCGTCCCCAAACACTGCTGTGTTAGGACCATCCATCATGTAGTCACCAATCAAAGAAGGATCTTTTTGGTAGAGTAAATTATTTTGAACAAAAAACGACCAGATGTCTTTTTCACTTTTATAACAACCATCTAATTGCGCTGCCGTGTAACCTGTTACAATACTATCCGGTGTATTTGGTTGCACCTGTTTTAAAAAATATAAACGTTTTCCAGCTTCTACCATTTGTTCGCAAAGTGGGGCGCCTGCATCTTGGAGTGGAAACATGTCATCCAATATGTTTTTCATACAATTGGTAGCCATATAAGACTTCTCGAAACGCCTTGAAACATAAGTAGGGTAAAGGCTCTGGCCTTCTTCCGATACATAAATTGGATCATTTTTTCCAAGGTACATTTGTAATCCAATAGCGAGCGCATCAATGGTAATGATGTTTCCAAAACTATTAATGGGTCCAATAAATGTGATGAGTTTTGTAGGCAATTTGTAATCCGGAAAATAAAATTTTACATACTTCAAGCCTTCTTTAATGGCAGCTTCTTCGGTTTTAATAGAAGCAAATTGAGTACTGGTTTGTTTGAACATGGATTGGTATGCGCTCATAAATTGAGGCACATCTTTTACCGCTGTTTGTGGTGTAGTTGCTAAAATATTATATAAAAAATCTTGCGTGAATAAGGGTTCTTGTCCTGCTAATTTTTGCAAAGAAACATCCAAACGCAAACTGTCTATTGCAAAAAAAGACTGCTCGTACCGAACCGTTGTAAGTGGCACATCGATAGCAGTGATATCGGGTGTTTTTTGAGCCGAATTACAGCTAAGGCACAAAACAGTTGCGGCAATAAATAGGAACTTTGTCATGGAACAAATTTGATGCAAAGATGTTATTTAAATTCGTTAAAAAATAAACAAGATTTAAATGAGATAGGTGGTATTTGGTAAGTAAAAGTTACTGACCTTTGCTGCCACCGCAGTTATAGCTATGAAAATAAGTATCGCGCAACAGAACTACCACATTGGCAATTTCGAAGCAAACACCGAAAAAATGTTGGCTGCCATAGAACTTGCCAAAAAAGAAGGCGCTGATCTTATATTATTTAGCGAAATGAGTGTTTGCGGCTACCCTGCCCGCGATTTTGTTGAGTTTGAAGATTTTATTGATAAATGCTACGAAAGCATTGATACCATTAGAAAAGCAGCCGACACCATTGGCGTGCTGATTGGTAGTCCGGCGCGCAATCCGGGCAAAAAAGGCAAAGACTTATTTAACGCGGCATTTTTCTTATACGAACAAAAAATTGTAGCAGAAATTCATAAAACCTTACTGCCTACTTACGACGTTTTTGACGAAAACAGATATTTCGAAGCAGCAAGTAGTTGGCAGGTGATTCCGTTTAAAGGAAAAAAATTAGCCGTTACCATTTGTGAAGATATTTGGAACCTAGGGGACAATCCGCTGTATACAATTTGTCCGATGGATGAACTCATGAAACAGTCGCCAGATATCATGCTCAACTTAAGTGCTTCTCCTTTCGATTATACGCATGATGAAGACCGAAAAGCAACCATTAAAGCCAACGTTTTAAAATATAAAATTCCTCTTTTTTATTGCAACGCAGTAGGCAGTCAAACTGAAATTGTTTTTGACGGTGGATCATATGCTTTTGACAAAGACGCCAATTTATGTGGTGCGCTTCCGATGTTTACATCGGACCTTTCATTTTACACTTGTAATGATGATGGCACCATTCAGGAACCTATTATAGAACCTGCAAGTCGGGTCCCTAATAAAGAATTAAATCCAGCCACACTCGTTGCTGATTTAAACATAGATCAAATATATAAAGCACTGGTGCTTGGCATTAAAGACTATTTTACTAAAATGGGTTTTACCAAGGCCATACTAGGTTCTTCGGGAGGAATAGACTCGGCTGTAACCCTTGCTATAGCTGCGGATGCGCTGGGTGCACAAAATGTATTAGCAGTGCTCATGCCTTCCGAATTTTCTTCGGAGCACTCGGTAGATGACGCTGTTTTACTTAGCAAAAATCTAGAAAATCCGTACCATATTGTCCCTATTAAAAATGTATATCATTCGTTTTTAGAAACATTAGATCCTATATTTAATGGCATGCCTTTTTCACTTGCCGAAGAAAATATTCAGAGTAGATCGAGAGGTAATATTTTAATGGCGATTGCCAATAAACTTGGTTACGTGTTACTCAACACTTCTAACAAAAGTGAACTTGCCACAGGCTACGGAACTTTATATGGAGACATGGCGGGCGGGCTTGGCGTACTTGGTGACCTCTATAAAATTCAGGTGTATGAACTTGCTAAATACATCAACCGCGAAAAAGAAATTATTCCAACAAACATAATTACCAAAGCACCGAGTGCCGAGTTAAGACCAGATCAAAAAGACAGTGATAGTTTACCGGATTATAGTGTACTAGATCAAATATTATATCAGTACATCGAAAAACGCGCAAACCCTTCTAGCATTGCAGCCATGGGCTATAGTAGTGAACTGGTAAACCGCACTTTAAAAATGGTAAACACCAACGAATACAAGCGCAATCAATTTTGCCCCATCATTCGCGTGTCACCCAAAGCATTTGGCGTGGGAAGAAGAATGCCGATTGTAGGCAAGTACTTATAATTATAGATTTTCGATAATTCCTGCAATACCCTGTCCGCCACCAACACATGCAGATACCATCGAATATTTTTTATTCAATCTTTTTAAATCGTGCAGGGTTTGTACGGTTAATTTAGCGCCTGTGCAACCCAGTGGATGACCCAGTGCAATGGCACCACCATTGATATTTACTTTTGAGGTGTCTAAATCTAATTCACGAATCACAGCTAAAGATTGAGCAGCAAAAGCTTCATTAAGTTCTATTAAATCTATGTCACCAATGCTCATATTTGCTTGACGCAACACTTTTGGAATAGCCGCTACCGGACCAATGCCCATGATGCGTGGATGCACACCAGCAACTGCAACATTTACAAGTCGTCCAATTGGGACAAGCCCTAATTCAAGCATCATTTTTTCAGACATCACTACCACAAAAGCTGCGCCATCACTGGTTTGTGACGAATTACCGGCAGTTACGGTTCCATCCACTGCAAATGCAGGTTTTAATTTTGCAAGGGCTTCAATACTTGTATCTGCACGCACACCATCATCTGAATCTACAACATAAGAACGTGTGGCTTTTTTACCTTTTTCATTCACATATACTTCTTCTACAGTGATTGGTAAAATGCCTGGCTTAAAATGATTTTCTTGTTGAGCAACCATTGCTTTTTGATGCGATGCAAATGCAAATGCATCTTGATCTGCTCTTGAAATATTATATTCTTTGGCAACTGCCTCAGCAGTTAATCCCATACTTAAATAATAATCTGGATCGTTTTTTGCAATCTCATAAGAAGGCACTGTTTTCCAACCAGCGGTTGGTACCAAACTCATACTTTCTGTTCCACCTGCAATAATACAATCAGCCATACCGGATCTGATTTTTGCGGTAGCCATGGCAATACTTTCAAGTCCACTCGCACAGTATCTATTAATGGTAATACCTGCCACATCAACGCCAAGTGCGCGCGCAGAAATCATACGACCAAACTGTAAGCCCTGCTCTGCTTCTGGCACTGCATTACCTACAATAACGTCATCCACACGTGCTGCTGGAAGTGCAGGCACTGTTGCCATCAACCCCTGAATGAGTTGAACCGCTAAATCATCGGGTCTAAAAAAACGAAAACCGCCTCTTTTACTTTTTGTTACGGCTGTTCTAAATCCGGCTACAATGTAAGCTTCTTGCATGGCTAAGTATTTACCCCTCAAATGTAGTGATTTTTTATAAAAAGTTGTTTATGCAACTAAATTCTTCTTTGCGCCTACAAACCTATCTTTGCGGGGCTATGATGTACCGCCTATTAAGAACCATTCTATTTTACTTCCCTCCCGAAGCCGTCCATTATTTTTCTATGAATTGGATGAAGCGGTTTTGTTCTATTTCTTGGATTAAAAAATGGTTGCAGCAAACCTATGGTGTTACAAATCCAGCGCTATCCAAAAAGGTATTTGGCCTATCGTTTACAAACCCTGTTGGGTTAGGCGCCGGATTTGATAAAAACGCCCTTTACCTACACGAATTAGAAGTGCTTGGATTTGGCGCCGTAGAAATAGGCACGGTAACCCCACTTGCCCAAGATGGCAACCCTAAGCCACGTTTATTTAGACTCCCAAAAGACAGGGCCCTTATTAATAGAATGGGTTTTAACAATGACGGCGCTGATGTTATTGCAAACCGCGTATCAGCATGGCGTACACAAAACCCCAATAGTAAACTGATTGTAGGCGGTAATATTGGAAAAAACAAAATCACCGCCAACGAAGACGCTTGGAAAGATTACCAGATTTGTTTTGAAAAATTATTTGATGTGGTGGATTATTTTGTAGTGAATGTAAGTTCACCCAATACCCCTGGGCTACGCGCTTTACAAGACAAAGATGCGCTCCACACAATACTATCTAATTTGCAAAAAATAAATGCTACAAAAAATACACCCAAGCCACTATTATTAAAAATTGCGCCTGATTTAACGGATGCACAACTCGATGATATTATTGCACTCAGTACCGAATTACAATTAGACGGCCTTGTTGCAACCAACACCACCATTGATAGACGTGGCTTATATACCAACGAAGAAAAAATAGAAGCCATTGGCATGGGTGGCTTGTCTGGCAAACCTTTAACCAACAGATCCACAGATGTTGTACGCTACCTTGCAAAAGGTTTGAACGGACAAATTCCAATCATTGCTAGCGGTGGTATATTTACGGCAGAAGATGCTAGTAATAAACTAAATGCTGGTGCATCACTTGTTCAGGTATGGACCGGTTTTGTGTATGAAGGACCGGCTATTGTAAAAAATATTTGCTCAAAATTATAAGCTATAAAAATGGAATTTTTATTTACCTCTGAGAGTTTGATTAGTTTTTTAGTGCTGGTTGTTTTAGAAATTGTGCTAGGCATTGATAATGTCATTTTTGTGAGTATTATCATGAACCGCTTACCAAAAGAAAAACAAAAAAAAGCCCGACTTATTTGGATGCTGATGGGTATTGTTACCCGTTGTGCACTGCTATTTGGCCTAAGCTGGTTACTTGCTCAAAAAGGCATTACTGTGCTGCGATTATTTGGTAACGATTTAGATATCGCGAGTATTGTAATGCTCGCTGGAGGTTTATTTTTACTCTATAAAACAGTCAAAGAAATTCATCAGAAATTAGAAGGTGAAGCAGAACATGAAGCGGGTATCGCATCAAAACCACTTGGATTTTCTACTGCTGTATTTCAGATCATATTAATTGATATGGTATTTAGTTTTGACAGTATCATCACTGCTGGCGGTACAGCAAAGCATATCGAAATTATGATTGCTGCTGTAGTGATTGCGATGATTGTTATGTTTTTATTTAGCACCCATATTTCAAGTTTTATTCATAAACACCCTACCTTAAAAATGTTGGCCCTTTCATTTTTAGTGATGATTGGACTTGTATTAATTGTTGAAGGTTGGGATCCAAAAAATGCACACGAAATGCATTTGAAAAACTACGTATACTTTGCAATGGCATTTTCTTTTACTGTCGAACTGCTTAATATGCGTATGCGTAAAAAATATGTTAGACCAGTTAATTTAAGAGAACCGCAACTCAAAAAAGAAGACTAAATACATATTGGATATAGCAAATACGAACAATCATTCGTAAGTGTTTTACATAATTATAAGCTAAAAAAAAGGTCTCACTTTTGGTGAGACCTTAATATAAGCAAGCAATCGAAAAGAGACATTTTATAAAAAACGCGGCGTTTAGGCCTCATTTTGAATGTCAATACTACACAATTTTTAGAAATTAACAAGTTTTTTTGACTTTTTTTAGGTGGGTGCACCAGCCAAAAAACAACTTACTACTCTATAAAAAATAGTCGTTTAAGCGCGGCCATACTGGCCGCGCTTAAACCCTCAAAATTTTCCAGCTCATCAAATTTTGCAAAAGCTCCATTTTGTTGCCGCCACCGCACCAGGGCCTGCGCCACAACTGGCTGTAAACCAGCTTTTTGTACTAGTTGCAATGCCGAGGCTTGGTTTAAATTGGCCTTTGGTACCCGCTCCTCATTTAGGCGCAAATAAGAACCAAGGGCCCTCAGCAGGGTATCTTTTACGCCATATACTAGTAAAAGGTCTTGGACTTTTACAAAACCACCCTGTTTTTCACGAAAACCAACAATTCGGGCTGCTAAAACGGGGCCAATGCCGCTAAGCGCCTCAAAATCACTTACCGATGCAGTATTAATATCTATAGGGGCGGCTGCTGCGTATCTGGGTGTCCATGCAGTTCCGAAGGGCCTGGATGGGCTGTTTTTGCCATTAGTGCCGGCCGCGCGAACAAATGGCGCCAAACGATCCGCCAAAAAGGTTGGCATACCCCAAATTTTGTAGAGGTCTTTACCGGATCTAATAACCCCTCCTTTGGCGCGGTAATGATCTAGGGTAGCAGCGAGTTTGGCGCTAAACCCAAGTGATTGGAGAGTTGCAACAGAAGCTGTGTTGGGGTCAAATACAAATGGCTCCTTATTGGGAAAAACATCAGCCGCTGCATATGCATCCCGCATATACATGGTATCAATTCCAAACTGTTCGAGTGCGAGTGGTATGAGTAGGTCTGGCTTTTGCTGCCATAAAAATTTGGGTAGCACCATCACCATACCAATCATAACCAGTAAAACAAAGGCAGCCCATCTTTCCGGTTTTGAAAAATAGAAGTACGAGCTGGTTTTATTGGGATGGGTTGAGCGCACATGGCAAACTACAGGCTAATTTGAAGCCCATCATAAGCCAAAGAAATATTTGCGGGAAGTTCATCTGAAACTGATGTATGAGTACCCAGTTGATGTGAAATATGCGTTAGGTAAACCCTCGGAATTTCAAGGGCATTGGCTAGATCAATGGCTTCTGATAAAGTAAAATGTGAAAGGTGTTTTTCTTTACGCAGCGCATTAATCACAAGCACTTTAGAGCCTTTAATTTTTTCCTGCTCCTGTGGCTCTATATAATTGGCATCGGTGATATAGGTAAAGTCCCCCATTCTAAACCCAAGCACCGGCATTTTATGGTGTGCCACATGAATGGGCTGCACATGGATATCGCCCACCATAAATGGATGATGGTCAATCCCAATAATATTTAAATCAGGCACGCCCCCCGGATAACGAGTTTCTGCAAATGCATAATAAAAATCACGTCTAATCGCTTCTTCAGTATTAGCCCCAGCATAAATATCAATGGGCTTTTTTGAAAAGTGATTAAAAGCCCTAATATCATCGAGGCCTGCAATATGGTCTTTGTGGGGATGGGTATATACAATAGCGTCTAAATGCTCGGTGTGGGTGCGAAGCATCTGGTACCTAAAATCGGGGGTTGTATCAATTACAAACCTCGTGGTATGGGAAGATACCAATATACTAGAGCGCAAACGGTTGTCTTTTGGATCTGGTGATTGGCAAACAGGGCAGTGACAGCCTATCATGGGTACACCACTACTTGTTCCAGTTCCTAAAAAATTAATATTTAATGGGGCGTGTTGCAAAAATTTATGCAGCCACTTCGTCGATGGCTAGTTTTAAAACAGACTCGTATAATTTTTGAGATTCGAGCGTTAATTTATCGTACTCGATATTGAGTTGTGGAATTAATTCAAGTAATGTATTAATCCTTCCTTCTGTATTTAAAAACTTATTTAAGACCACAATTTTTTTGGCTTCTAATAAACACCAGCCACTCTGAAAAGTTCCACGCTCATACCTTACCACATATTCAGATTCTCCTAAAATATCTCCTAACTTATCTAAATTCGATTGTGTGTATTTCATAGTCAATTACAACAAAAATTGTTCTAACAAATGTAAGCGACTATCACACCAAAACAAGTTTTCGAAAAAAGTATTTATTCACATTAATTGCCCTTAGGAACCATTTTTATGACTGGTACAATCATTTCTTCTAAACTTATCCCCCCATGTTGAAAAGTATTTTTATAATAGCCCACAAAGTGATTGTAATTATTGGGATAACATAAAAACCCATCTTCTTTTGCAAACACATAACTAGAGTTTACCGTGGGTACTGGAAGCCCCGCTTTTGTAGGATCTTTAAATGCTAAAACATCTTTTGCATCATAGTCTAAATTACGGCCATGCTTGTAGCGTAAATTAGCGGTCGTTTGTTTGTCGCCTATAATTTTATTCGGGGTATTAACACGCACACTTCCGTGATCAGTGGCGAGCACAATTTTAATTTTTTTATCCGCAATTTTTTTGAGCGCCTGAAATAAAGGACTGTGTTCAAACCAGCTTTTGGTAAGGCTTCTATAACTAGACTCATCACTTGCTAGTTCTTTTAATACTTCCATTTCTGTTCTAGCATGGCTTAGCATATCAACAAAATTGTAGACAATAACGCTGAGGTCATTTTGTAATAAATTATGCATATTAGCCAGCAGCTGTTGTGCATCTGCATGGTTCACAATTTTATGGTAGCCAACGCGCAAATCATCCTTTTTTAATTTGGCCAGATGGGCACGCATAAAGGTTTCCTCGTGCAAGTTTTTACCCCCTTCATCATCGTCATTTTTCCACTCATCCTTAAACTTCTTTTCGATATCGATGGGTAGCATGCCCGAAAAAATAGCATTCCGGCAATAATGGGTAGCCGTGGGTAAAATGGAATAAAAAGTATCTTCCTCTAATACCCTAAAATATTCTTGAAAAATGGGCTGAATGGCTTTCCACTGATCAAAGCGTAAATTGTCTATTAAAATAAAAAAAGTGCTCGTTCCTTTTTCTACATGGGGAAGCACTTTAAACTGTAATAGTTGATGACTCATAATGGGTGCATCTGATGCACCCGGTGCCACCCAACTTGCATAATTTTTACTGATGTATTTGAAAAAAGCGGCGTTGGCTTCCTTTTTTTGAGCTTGTAAAATATCACGCATTTCGGGACTATCCGATTTCTCCATTTCGAGTTCCCAGTACACGAGTTTTTTATAAATTTCCATCCACTCGTGAAAATCAGGGTTTTCCTGAAGCTGCATAAATAGTTTGGTAAATTCTTGTTGATACGCAGCCGTAGTACTTGCAGCTACCAGGTCTTTTTTGTCCATTATTTTTTTAAGACTTAAGAGTACCTGATTTGGATTGACCGGCTTGATCAAATAATCGCTTATTTGCCTACCTATCGCCTCATTCATGAGGTTTTCAGTTTCATTTTTAGTAATAAGTACAACGGGAAGGTGCGGATGATCTAATTTAATGCGGCTCAGGGTTTCAAGGCCACTAATACCTGGCATGGTTTCGTCTAAAAGCACCACGTCTACAACACTGGATCCTAAGTATTCGACAGCGTCATACCCATTGGTAAAAGTGATGACTTCATAACCCTTTTGTGTTAAAAAGATTTGTTGCGACTGCAAGCTATCTACTTCATCGTCAACCCATAAGATCCTTCCTAATTGCATCAATTGTAGGTATTTAGTTAAAAAACGCTCCGTAAATCTATTTCATTCTTTGCTATCGAACTTCTATTTGTATTTTCGCAGCATCCAATAAGTGGCAGTTTAACAATTTAACAACAGGCATGGGAGCACCAAAAAGAAAAATCATCAACGATCCGGTGTACGGATTTATCACTATCAATCACCCCCTGATTTTTTCAATTCTTGCCCATCCTTATTACCAAAGATTAAGAAGGATTACACAAATGGCCATGGGTCAACTCGTGTATCCAGGCGCTGTTCATACCAGGTTTCATCATTCATTAGGCGCTTATCATTTAATGGGTAACGCGGTAAATGAATTAAGAAGCAAAGGAACTGACATTACGGAAGAAGAAGAGACCGCTGTTAAAGCCGCCATTTTATTACACGATATTGGACATGGTCCTTATTCGCATGCACTAGAACATGTGGTGGTAAAAGGGGTTCACCACGAAGCACTTTCGCTGCAAATTATGCACGAAATGAACGCCGCATTTGATGGTCAATTAACCCTCGCGATACAAATTTTTACGGGCGCCTACCACAAACCTTTTTTACACCAACTCATTAGTGGACAGCTCGACGTAGACCGTATGGACTACCTGAGTAGAGATAGCTTTTTTTGTGGCGTCAGCGAAGGCGTTATTGGTTATGACCGTATTTTAAAAATGTTGATAGTAGTTGACGGCCAACTCATGATTGAAGAAAAAGGCATTTATTCGGTCGAAAAATTTTTAGTAGCACGCCGTCAAATGTACTGGCAAGTATACCTACACAAAACAGTTTTATCTGCCGAAAAAATGTTGGTTAAAATATTAGAGCGCGCACGTAGTTTATACACAAGTACCGATGCTGCCATGCAAACGGGGTCGGCACTGGATTATTTTTTAGGTAGTTTTAATGGAACCATGGACGCGCATGCACTTGCGCAGTTTTGTGCATTAGATGATCATGATATCATGCACGCCATAAAGCGCTGGAGTGCACACCCAGACAAGGTTTTATCGCTTTTGTGTAGCCGATTTTTAAGTCGTCAACTATACAAAACAACCATTCAATCGGAACCTTTTTTACCGGCTACTATTGCTACTAAACAAAAGGAAAGTCTCGACGCATTTAATTTAGATGCATCCGAAGTTGATTTTGTATGTTTTACCGGAGAAGCTACCAATATACTCTATCAAACTAAAGACGAACGCATCAATATTTTATTTAAAGATGGAAGCATCAAAGACATTTCATTAATTGACAATGCCCTGATCCATCAAAACTTATCTGCTGCTGTCAAAAAAAATTACATTTGTCAACTACTATAATTTTCTAGTATGCAATTTACTGCACAACAAATAGCACTTCTCGTTTCCGGCACCATCGAAGGTAGTCCGGATACCACTGTTACCTCTTTTGGGAAAATTGAAGAAGCAGTAGCTGGCCAGCTTTCTTTTTTAGCCAACCCTAAATACCAAGACTATTTATATACCACAAAAGCTTCTCTTATTATTGTAAATGAAAATTTACAGTTACAAAAAAATATAACGGCTACACTAGTGCGCGTTAAAGATGCATACTCTGCGTTTGCAACACTTTTAACTACTTACCAAAATTTAAAAGCACAGCAAAAAAAAGGTATTGAAACACCAAGCCATATTGCAAGTTCTGCAACCCTTGGCACAGATGTTTTCGTAGGCGCCTTTGCATACATTGGCGAAAAAGTATCTATTGGCAACAATACCAAAATTTTTCCGGGTGCATATATCGCAGAAAATGTTTCTATTGGAAACAACACCACCATTCATGCTGGCGTTAAAATTTATGAAGATTGCATCATTGGTAATGACGTAGTGATTCACGCAGGTACCGTTATTGGAAGTGATGGTTTTGGCTTTGCACCTCAACCCGACGGTAGTTACCAAAAAGTGCCTCAAATTGGCAATGTTATTATTGAAGATCAGGTAGAAATTGGGGCAAATACCACTATTGATAGGGCTACTATGGGTTCTACCATCATAAAAAAGGGCGTTAAACTTGATAACCTCATACAAATTGCCCATAACGTAGAAATTGGCAGCCAAACCGTAATAGCCGCACAAACTGGCATCAGCGGCAGCACCAAACTGGGTCAAAAAATTATGATTGGCGGCCAGGCGGGCATTGCAGGACATTTAACCATCGCAAATGGGGTAAAAATAGCCGGCGGTGCAGGTGTTACCAAAAACCTAGACGGCGAAGGAAAATCATACGCAGGCTTCCCGGCCGAAGACGCAAAACAGTCTTTAAAAGCCCAGGTTTACACCAGACAACTCCCAGAATTAGAAAAAAGGGTTAAAGAATTGGAAAAATTAGTTACACAATTGCTTCAAAATGGGTCTAAATAGACCAAAACAGTGGTTTAACCACCCATAAATCATATTTTTGCGCTAGATTTTATTGAATTTAACATTCTAGCATGGACCAACATTTTAACCCAGACAAACAACATACCCTAGCAAGCTCTATTGGTATTAGTGGAACTGGTTTACATACAGGCGCACTCGTAGACATGACCCTAAAGCCTGCCAACCCAGGTTTTGGATTTCAATTTCAAAGAACGGACTTAGCAGGCGAGCCTATTATTAAGGCCGATTGTGACCTAGTAACAGATACTTCTAGAGGTACCACCCTTCAAGTGGGGGATGCAAAAATTAGTACTGTTGAACATATTTTAGCAGCGCTAGTAGGTATGGGTGTAGACAATGTACTCATTCAGGTGAATGGTCCAGAAATTCCAATTATCGATGGTAGTTCGGCTCCCTTTATAGATCTTATAGATAAGGCTGGTGTTCTCGAACAAGATGCAACCAAACAGTGGTATAGCATTGATGAAAATATTTTTCATTACGACGAAGAGAAGCGCGTAGAAATGGTATTACTACCTGCACTTGATTATCAAATTACAACACTCATCGATTTTAATAGTCCGGTATTAGGAACGCAACACGCAGGTTTAAAAACCATTAAAGATTTTAGAACTGAAATTGCACCTTGCCGCACATTTTGTTTTTTACATGAGCTAGAAGCTTTACTTGACAACGACTTAATTAAAGGTGGCGATATCAATAATGCCATTGTTGTTGTGGATAGACCGGTAACAGATGATGAAATGTCAAGGCTTGCAAAAGTTTTCAAGCGCGAAAAAATTGAAGTAAAGAGCGAAGGCTATTTAAACAATTTAGAATTACGATTCCCGAACGAACCTGCAAGACACAAACTACTTGATATTGTTGGCGACTTAGCACTTATTGGTTATCCAATTAAAGGAAGAATTATTGCGAATAGACCAGGTCATAGCAGTAACGTTGCCTTTGCTAAAAAAATCAAACAGTACATCAAAAAAAACAAACACGTTAAAGATGTACCCGTTTACGATCCAACCATTCCACCGGTACTATCGCTTGTTCAAATAGAAAAAACATTACCGCATAGACATCCGTTTTTACTCGTTGACAAAATCATTGAGTTAACAGACACCTATATTGTGGGTGTTAAAAATGTTTCTTTCAACGAATGGTTTTTTCCTGGACATTTTCCGGGCAACCCAGTAATGCCAGGCGTTTTACAAATTGAAGCACTTGCACAAACAGGTGGTATCTTATGTATCAATTCGATGCCAGAAGGACAATACGATACTTACTTTTTAAAAATAGACAATTGTAAATTCAAACAAATGGTAAGACCTGGTGATACCATGGTTTTAAAACTTGAATTTATAAACCCGATCAGAAGAGGCATCTGCGAAATGCGTGGAACTGTTTATGTAGGCGGCAAAGTTGCCACAGAAGCAGACCTAGTAGCGCAAGTAGTAAAAAGAGCCGAAGTACTTTAAAACAACCAAATGACACATCCGTATACGTATATTGACCCCAATGCAAAAGTAGCACCTAACGCAAAAATAGATCCATTCACCGTTATCCATGGTGATGTTCAAATTGGCGAAGGTACATGGATTGGAAGTAACGTAACCATCATGGATGGTACGCGTATTGGAAAAAATTGCAGAATATTTCCGGGCGCCGTTTTAGGCGCGGTTCCACAAGATTTAAAATTTGATGGAGAAAAAACAACCGTAGAAATTGGAGACAATACCACCATTCGTGAATTTGTAACCATCAATAGAGGCACCACCGATCGTTGGAAAACCAAAGTGGGTAACAACTGCCTAATTATGGCATACTCTCACGTAGCACATGATTGTATTATTGGCGATAATTGCATTTTAAGTAATAGTGTTCAATTAGCAGGTCACGTTGTATTAGGCGACTGGGTTTGGATTGCTGGCGTAAGTGCCGTTCACCAGTTTGTAACCATTGGTCAACACTCTTATATTGCTGGTGGTAGCCTTGTAAGTAAAGACGTTCCCCCTTATATTAAAGCGGTGCGCAACCCACTTAGTTATGGTGGTGTAAATAGCGTGGGTCTTAAACGCAGAGGTTTTGAACTAGAGCGTATCAATCATATATTAGATATCTACCGTATTATTTTTAATAAAGGACTTAATACCACACAAGCGCTAGAATTTATTGAAGAAGAATTACCAGCAAGTGATGAGCGCGATGAGATTGTAACATTTATTAGAGAAAGCGGCAGAGGTATTATCAAAAGATTTGTAAAAGGCGCAAGCGACGAAGATTAATACCATGCAAATCCAACTCGAGCAAACTGGAAAAAAATACAATCGGGAATGGATTTTTCGCGGACTATCCCATACGTTTATTGCAGGCAAAAAATATGCAATTACTGGACCCAATGGATCTGGTAAAAGTACACTGCTGCAAACGATTGCAGGCAGCACTGCATTATCGGAAGGCAGTATTCTATACAGTGTAGCAGGTAACGAACTTGCACCAGAAAATGCTTTTACACAGCTTAGTATTTGCGCGCCTTATCTCACACTCATAGAAGAAATGACCGCTTTAGAGTTTTTAGCTTTTCATGAAAGCTTTAAATCTTTTATGCCGGGCATCACACCGGATATCATATTGGAAACAATTGGACTAACAGATGCATCGAATAAACAAATCAGGTATTATTCGAGCGGCATGAAACAGCGCATAAAATTAGCACAAGCTATTTTTTCTGATGTGCCCGTTTTATTTTTAGACGAGCCTTGTACCAATTTAGACGAAACGGGTTATGCACTTTATCAATCACTCATTCAAAACTATGCGTCTAATAAATTAATTATCGTAAGCAGTAATGATAAATTAGAATATAATTTTTGTGAGGAAGTGATTGATATTAAAATGTATAAATAAGCATGAATCCTAATATCGAAGCGCTTTACCGCATAGCAGGTAGTCACGAAAGAACCATTATTGGTCTCATGAGCGGCACTTCTGTGGATGGACTAGATATAGCAGTTTGTAAAATTACAGGGAGTGGTAAAAGCACAAAAATTAACGTCACACAACACACTACTATACCATACGACGCTGCGTTTAAAGCAGACATTGCGCAAATATTTTCTATTAAAACTGTAGATTTAGAAAAGGTAACCCTCTTACATGCACATATAGCAAGGGTTCATGCCAGCATGGTATTGTCTGCACTAAATAGTTGGGGTATCCAGACTTCAGATGTCGATTTAATCGCAAGCCATGGCCAAACCATTTACCATGCGCCTGCATCTATGCATAAACAAAGCATGTATGGTAATGCTACTTTACAAATTGGCGATGGCGATATAATCAGCACTGCCACTGGCATTATTACCATAAGTGATTTTAGACAAAAACATATTGCAGCAGGTGGTGAAGGCGCACCGCTTGCTTTATTTGGCGATACTATTTTGTTTGCGAGTGAAACCGAAAATAGAGTTTTACTAAATATGGGCGGGATTGCTAATTTCACCTATTTACCCGCCGGACAAACAGCAAGTATTATTAGCACAGATGTAGGGCCTGCCAATACGCTTATTGATAGTTATGTAAAAGCAAATTATGCTGGCCTTAGCTACGATACAAACGGTGAAATAGCAAGCAGTGGTACAATCAATGAAGCGTTTGTGAACGCAGTATTAGCGCATCCATTTTTTAGTGCCGCTTTTCCAAAAACCATTGGACCCGAATTATTTAATCTAGACTTTATTGCAGCAGCTAGTAAAAGCGCTGGCATTGTTACCCTGGCCCATGAAGATATGGTTGCATCACTAAGTTATATTACAGCGCGTGTAATAACAGATGGTATCCATAAGATTGTAGGTGATGCTAATAAAGAGATCGTCATATATGCAAGTGGCGGTGGTATTCACAATGCTTATATCATGCAGCAGTTACAAAACTTGTGTACTAATACTTCTTTTAAAAATTTAGAAACACTGGGCGTTCATCCTGATGCAAAGGAGGCCGTACTATTTGCTATTTTAGCCAACGAAGCAGTAGCTGGATCACCTAAACTTAGCATGGGAAAAGTTAGCTTCCCACAGTAAAATTGTCGGCGTTACGATACGCATTAATAAGTGCAATCTCTCCTTCTTTACCGCCGCCAGCTTTACCATGCTCCATGCCATAAATACCTCTGAAACCTTTATTATGTATGTGTTTGAAGATATTCTGGTAATTCATTTCTCCGGTACCCGGTTCGTTACGACCCGGATTATCTCCTATTTGAAAATATGCAGTTTCATCCCAGCATAAGTTGATATTGGCGATAATATTTCCTTCATTTCTTTGCATGTGGTACATGTCAAATAAAATTTTGCAAGAAGGACTATTCACCGCTTTACAAATTGAATAGGTTTGATCGGTATGTCTTAAAAATAAATCAGGTGTATCGCTTAATGGCTCTAACACCATAATTAAATTATGCTTTTCTAAAATTTCGGTGCCATACCTGAGTGATTCAATAACCCTAGCCGTTTGAATCCCCATTGGAAGTTTGCGATCAAAATTACCAGGCACTACGGTCATCCATTTAGCCCCACATCTTTTTGCCACTTCAACCGAATCTTTACAATATTTAATAAATTTTTCACGCCACTGCTTATCACCACTTGTTAAAGAAGTTTGTAATGGCCAGTTATCATAAGCAATGACAAACACACCCATGCGCATGTTTAAGCGCGCAAGCGTATCGCCAATTTTTTGTTGCATTTCTGGTGTGCGTGACATCATGCCATTGTCTTCTATCGATCTAAAGCCTACACTATGTGCAAATTTGATTTGCTCAATAAAATCAGGGCCTGCGTGCGCACTAAACATACCATCATGAAAAGCATAATCGGCAGTAAAGGGTTTTGAATCTAAAGAGCTAATTGCTTTGCTGGATTTACCAGCAGCACTCGAAACAAATGGCATTGAAGCAGCTGCTACGCCTGCACCTGCTAGTATATTGCTTTTTAAAAAGTTTCTTCTTTCCATGATTTTTTATTGAAGCTGTTTAACGCCTACTGGCAATAAGTAAATTAAGGTCTGTGTATTTTAAATCAAATTTTTGACTGATATAAAAATCGGTTAATGCACCCTTAAATAAATAAATACCCTCTCTCACATTTACATCATGCCATAGCATTTCATCGAGTCCGCCCTCATCACTAATGGTAAGCATCAGTGGCATGAGTACATTGCTAATGGCCTGACTTGCTGTTCTTGCAAAACCAGATGGAATATTAGGCACTCCATAATGAATTACGCCATGCTTTACAAAAGTTGGCTTTTCATGACTGGTTAATTCACTGGTTTCAAAACAACCACCTCTATCAATGGCAACATCAATAATAATACTACCAGGCCTCATGGCGGCTACCATTTCTTCGGTAACAACAACAGGGGCTCTACCATATTCGTTACTGAGCGCACCCACTGCCACTTCACAAGTTTTTAATTGCTTGGCTAAAATTTTAGGTTCTAATACAGACGTCCAAACGCGCTGGCCTAAATTATTTTGTAGTTGCTTAAGCTTGTACACATCGTTATCAAAAACTTTTACCGACGCTCCTAAAGCAAGTGCATTTCGGGTAGCACTTTCTCCAACAATACCCGCGCCTACAATCACTACTTTAGTTGGCGGAATACCACTGATACCGCCTAGAAGCACGCCTTTGCCTTTATTAAAACTGCTTAAATACTGAGCGGCAATAAGCATTACAGCACTACCTGCTATTTCACTCATGCTGCGCACAATAGGATAGGTACCGCTGGCATCTTTAAAATTTTCGAAACTTAGTGCCGTAATTTTTTTCTCCATCATCTTTTGAATATCCGCCTGTTGTAAAGCAGAATAGTGGATGGGAGAAATAATAATTTGGTTGAGTTGTAAAAGCGGCAAATCTTCAGAAACGATTGGGGCACTTTTTACAAGAATGGGACATTTGTAAATTTCATGTCTATCAAAAACAATGTTGGCGCCCGCTTCACTATAATCAGCATCGGAGTAATGACTTCCCTCACCGGCTAAATGTTCGATAGAAACTTCGTTTCCATTAGAAACCAAAACACCCACCGCCTCCGGCGTTAATGCAATACGGTTTTCTTGAAACGCCGTTTCTTTGGGAATACCAATATGCAGTTTTGCACCAAGTGGTTTTACATCTAAAGTTTCTTCGAGGGTTTCGTATAAAAAAGAAGTAGAAATAGTAGGTTTACTAGTAGCCATAATAATTTGTATTTGCTAGTGACTAGCTGGGTTGTCTATAAAGTTAGCATTTTACACTAGAATATATATGCCTCGTATTTTCATCTATGAGGGATAAGCGTACTTCAAATACCGGCCCGCTTATAAGCGCAGGCACATTTTCGGGCCATTCAATAAAGCAAGTGTCGCCACTATGCAAATGCTCATCAATACCGGCCCTAACCGCTTCTTCTAAAGACCCAAGTCGGTACCAGTCCATATGAAAAATACTGCCCCCTGGGTGCTGATATTCATTTACAAGGGCAAATGTAGGACTGCTCACTGCATCGGTTACGCCCAAGGCTTCACAAATGGCATGGATGAGTGTGGTTTTACCCGTGCCCATGGGGGCATAAAAAGCCCAAATAGAGGTATCCTTTCCTTCGGCCCAAACAGCAGCCGCTACTTCCTGAATTTGGCTTAGGGTAAAATTTTGATCCATGAAACAAATATACAAACAAAGGCCTCCGAATGAAGTAACTTTGTAGCAAAATACGTCTTATGGAAAAAGTGAATTGGAAGGTAAAAGGCATGAGCTGTACCAACTGCGCACTTAGCGTAGACAAGGTACTTACAGGATCAGGAATGCAGGACGTGAAAGTGAATTTTATGAACGGCGAGGCAAGTTTTAGCGTGCCAGAAAATGCCAATAAAAAAAACATTCAAAAAGAAGTTGAAGCACTTGGTTACGAAGTTTCTGGAGATGGTTTAGAAACAGAACAAAAATCAAAAAAAATATTTAGTTCTCCGCTGCAACGCTTTTGGTTTTGCTTTGTGTTTACAGGACCTCTTATGCTGCATATGATTCCGGGTGTTCATATTCATTTACTGATGAACCCGTTTGTGCAACTTGGTTTAACCATCCCTGTATTTATTGTTGGGATGGGATACTTTGGAAAGAGCGCTATTAAAAGTCTTTCTAAAGGAGTGCCAAACATGAATGTACTTGTGGCACTTGGTGCGCTAGCTGCTTTTGGATACAGTTTATATGGCACTATCATTGGAGAAGCAGAGCAGTATTTATTTTATGAAACCACCGCTACCATTTTAACCCTTGTGTTTTTTGGTAATTGGTTAGAAGACAGATCAGTAGAAACTACACAAGCTGCTTTAAAAAAATTAGCTGTGTCGCAAAAGACAATGGCCAACCTTATTGCCTTCGATGAAAACCATCAAGAACTGGTATTCCCGGTAGAAAATACCAGTTTAAAAGTGGGCGATATTGTACTTATCAAAAACGGCGAAACGGTACCCATGGATTGTAAAATTTTATGGGGAGAAGCAAGCATTAATGAAGCCATTATTTCTGGTGAGAGTGTACCTGTTATTAAAAAAATGAATGACCTGCTTATTGGTGGTAGCATGGTGGAATCGGGTACGATCAAAGCATATATTACAGCTGTTGGAGAAAACACAGTGCTTGCAAATATTTTGAATCTTGTAAAACAGGCGCAAACAGAAAAGCCACCAGTTCAACAACTTGCCGATAAAATTAGCGCCATATTTGTGCCTACTGTTATTGGTATTGCGCTACTCACCATTATAGGCAATTATTTTTTTGCTTCCCTTCCTTTTAGTAGTTCTTTATTAAGAGGTATTGCCGTACTTGTTATTTCATGCCCTTGCGCCATGGGTCTTGCAACACCTGCAGCCATTGCTGTTGGACTTGGTAGAGCTGCCCGCAATGGGGTGCTGTTTAAAAATGCAAGGAGCTTGGAAATATTCAAAAGTATTAAGCAGGTTGTATTTGATAAAACCGGAACGCTCACAACTGGTAAATTTTCCGTCACTAATTTTACCTTGGCTCCTACGGCAACTATTGATGAAAATACTTTTAAGCAAATTGCCTTTTCACTAGAAAAATATGCTAACCATCCTATCGCTAATGCAATAACTGCTGCGTGGAAAACAAAAGAAGATATCCGCTGGCAAAAAATTGAAGAGCAAAAAGGACTTGGCATGTTTGCCACCGATAAAGAAGGTAATACCTATATAGCTGGATCCTTTAAAGTAGCTACACAACATACCACAGACCACAGCCACAATGTATACGTTTTAAAAAATAATATTTTATTAGGCTATATAGATGTGGCGGATGAAATTAGACCAGAAGCCAAAGAAGTAATCGCAACACTGAAACGCATGGGGCTTCAACCCATTTTATTAAGTGGTGATAAAAAAGAAAAATGTGCAACCGTTGCAAATGAACTAGGTATCACTGAATTTTATTATGAGCAAACGCCTATAAATAAACTAGATAAAATTGCAAGCCTTAGTCTTGAATTGCCAACTGTTATGGTAGGTGATGGCATCAATGATGCGCCAGCGCTTGCAAAAGCTACTGTTGGCGTATCATTAAGTGAGGCTTCCCAAATAGCCATGCAAAGTGCGCAAGTGGTACTCATGAACCATGGCATTAAAAATTTACCACTCGCTTTAGGACTTGGCAAACACACATATCTCACCATCAAAGAAAATTTATTTTGGGCCTTTGCCTATAATATTGTTGCCATTCCGGTAGCAGCTTTTGGTTATTTAAATCCAACTTTTGGCGCACTTGTAATGGGCCTTAGTGATGTAGTGCTTGCTATCAATTCTATCAGACTCAACTTTAAAAGAGTAACACGTTAAGCGCCGCATGTCAACACCATTACAAATACTAAAAAAATATTGGGGGCATGAACAGTTTAGGCCATTACAAGCGGATATTATTGATGCGGTAGTTGCAAAAAAAGACGTGTTGGCATTACTTCCAACAGGGGGCGGTAAATCGATTTGTTTTCAGGTACCCGCCCTCTTACAAGATGGCATGTGTCTAGTGATTAGTCCGCTCATTGCGCTCATGCAAGATCAGGTGAGTCACTTACAAGCAAAAGGCATTGAGGCTGCTGTCATCCATAGCGGTATGCCTTTTGGAGCTGTAAAAGAAACGCTTCAAGCGTGCACTAGCGGTGCTTATAAATTTCTTTACCTCTCTCCAGAACGCATCGAATCTCATTTATTTAAAGAATATTTACCTGCACTAGACATCTCACTCATTGCAGTAGATGAAGCGCATTGTATTGCGCAGTGGGGTTACGATTTTAGACCTCCCTATTTGCGTATTGCGGCCTTAAGAACCGAACTACCGGGTGTGCCCGTTATCGCATTAACTGCTTCAGCCACTAAAGTTGTTGAAACGGATATCATAGAAAAATTAGCCTTTAAAGATTATACGATTTTTAGGCAGCCTTATAAGCGCCCAGCTCTTTCCTATAGTTATTTTAAAGTAGAGAGTAAAATTAATAAGACGCTCGACATTATTAATAATGTAAAAGGGGGTGGTATTGTTTATTGCAACACCAGAAAGCAAACGAAAGATATTGCCGAACTATTACAGCTTCAAAAAGTGAGTGCTGATTATTATCACGCAGGACTTAATGCAGAAGAGCGTCAGGTAAAACAAAAAAAATGGATGGTTGGTGAAACACGTATCATGGTGTGTACATCTGCATTTGGTATGGGTATCGATAAAGATGATGTTAGAACGGTTATTCATTACGACATGCCCGACTGCCTCGAAAATTATTACCAAGAAGCTGGCAGAGCTGGACGTGATGGCAAAAAAGCCTACGCTGTTTTACTAGCCACAAGCGCTGATATTAGTAAGGCCCAAAAGCTACATGAGACAAGGTTTCCAGCTATTGATATGATTAAAAATATTTATCAATCGATTGCCAATTATTTACAATTACCAGTTGGTATTGGCGAAGGCGGCTACTATGATTTTAATATATTAGAATTTTGCAACAATTTTAATTTGGACCTTTCACTGGTAACACAAACGCTTAAGGTATTAGAGCAGGAAGGGCATATCCAATTTTCAGAAAATATATTTTTACCTACGCAGGTTTGCTTTACCTGTTCCAAAGAAAGTTTAGAAAATTTTGAACAGGCTTACCCCGTATTTGAACCACTTATTAAAGCACTTCTAAGAAGTTACCAAGGGATTTTTGATAACCGGATTTCTGTATTTGAAAAAAGAATGGCTGGCATTTGTAAACTAGACATACCAACTGTTCAAAAGCAACTTCAACAATTAGCGGTCATGGGCATCATCGAATATTTGCCTCAAAAAGAAACACCACAAATTCATTTTTTAGTAAACCGTGCGCCTGCTGCTTTTTTACACATAGACAAAGACCAGTACTTCAAAAGAAAAGAAGCTTTTACATCAAGGATGAATACCCTTATTCGTTTTGCTACGAGTCCGGGCTGCTGCCGTAGTGTATTTATTGGCAACTATTTTGGAGACACAGATAAAGAGCCTTGTGGTATTTGCGATTACTGCCTCGGGCTTAAAAAAAATAAAATAGACAAAGAAACTTTTACCAGCATAGAACAGCGGCTGTTTGCATTATTATCTACATCTCCTTCCCCCATAGATTCCATTTTTGAAGCGCTTGGTAAAGAAAACAAAGAGAAAATCTGGGAGGTCATGCAGTTTTTGGAATCTGAAAACAGATTGATATTGAACGAAGATGGTACGATACATCTGGTTTAGCGCTGTTTTAACAAAATATTGGACGTTCAACTGCATCAACAGTTATTAATTTATCTTTATTTCACATAAAATAGTATCCCATGGAAGAAGCAAAAAAATACAAGATTTTACTTTGTGAAGATGATACCAACCTAGGCATGGTTTTAAAAAACTATCTAGAACTCACAGACTATGATGTTACACTTGAGCGTGATGGCCGTTTGGGATTGGCCGCTTTTCAGCGTGAAAAATTTGACATTTGTTTGTTAGATGTAATGATGCCCAATATGGACGGGTTTACACTAGCCGAAGCGATTAGAGATGTAGATCCTGATATGCCATTATTCTTTTTAAGTGCTAAAACCATGAAAGAAGATATTATTCAGGGTTATAAACTTGGTGCTGATGATTATATTACCAAGCCTTTTGATAGTGAAGTATTGCTATTAAAAATTAAAGCGATTTTAAAGCGTAGCGAAGAAGAAAATAAAATCAATGATAATATTGAATTTGATTTGGGTGGCTATCATTTTAATCCAAGACTTCGTGAATTAAAAATTGGCGCTACGGTTCATGTATTATCGCCTAAAGAAAATGAACTTCTTAAAATGTTAGCAGAACATAAAAATGATTTGCTTCCAAGAGAAAGAGCACTCAAAAAAATTTGGGGCAGCGATACTTATTTTAACGGAAGAAGTATGGATGTGTACATTGCCAAATTACGCAAGTACCTAAAAGAAGATACACAAATTGAAATCGTTAATATTCATGGTAACGGATTTAGACTGGTAGCTCCTTAGTAGTTACTCAGAAAATAAATTGGGCTTACTGGATAAGCCTGCTAAACGGCCAAGGTGTGTATACGCTTTGGCCGTTACTTCTCTACCCCTAGGCGTACGTTGTAAAAACCCTTCTTGAATTAAAAAAGGCTCATATACTTCTTCAAGTGTGCCCGCTTCTTCACCAACTGCGGTAGCAATGGTTGTTAAGCCTACAGGGCCGCCCTTAAATTTATCAATAATAGTAAGCAAAATGCGGTTATCCATTTCGTCTAAACCGTGCGCATCTACATTGAGTGCCTTGAGGCCATGCTGAGTAATGCCTAAATCAATTTTGCCATCATTTAATACCTGTGCAAAATCTCTTACCCTACGAAGTAATCCATTGGCAATACGGGGTGTGCCTCTACTTCTACGCGCAATTTCAAATGCTGCGTCGGTATTTATTTTGGTATTTAAAATAGTAGCACTTCTTTCAATGATTTTTTGGAGGGTATCGGCCTGGTAATATTCTAGTCTGGATTTAATTCCAAAACGAGATAATAATGGAGCCGTTAATAATCCTGATCTAGTGGTCGCGCCCACCAGTGTAAATGGATTTAAATTAATTTGAACACTGCGCGCATTAGGACCAGAATCAATCATGATATCAATTCTAAAATCCTCCATCGCAGCATATAAATACTCTTCTACAACAGTGCTTAAGCGGTGAATTTCATCAATAAACAATACGTCGTTAGGGCCTAAGTTGGTAAGTAAGCCGGCTAAATCGCCTGGCTTTTCTATCACAGGTCCCGATGTTTCTTTAATATTTACGCCAAGTTCATTGGCCACAATACGGCTCAGGGTTGTTTTACCAAGTCCTGGAGGGCCATGAAATAAAACGTGGTCTAATGCTTCGCCTCTAAGCTTTGCAGCCTTAATAAAAATAACCAGGTTTTCAATGAGTTGAGGCTGCCCCGAAAAATCATTGATTTCGGATGGACGAATGGCATTTTCAAACTCCTTGTCTGCAGAAGTTAAATTAGAGGCGTCGGTATTTAAATTGGCGTTAGACATGTTTCAAATCTAGTTAAAAAAGAGCAGTTCTACACTACCACATTAATCATGCGACCTTTTACAAAAATGAATTTTTTAACAGGCTTTCCTTCCATCCACTTTTGAATGAGGGTGTCCGCTAATACAATAGCCGTTACTTCTTCTTCGGAAGCGTCTAGTGCAATAGAAATATTGGTGCGCACTTTTCCGTTGATACTTACTGGATATTCTTTAGAAGATTCTGTTACATGCTTTGCATCAAAAACAGGATAGCTCGCATCCAATATAGATCCTTCACTACCCGTAGCGGTCCATAACTCTGCAGCTACGTGTGGCGCATAAGGCGTTAATAAAACAAGTAATGGCGACAATACTTCTAATGATTTACATTTAATGTCTGCTAAATCATTTACACAAATCATAAACGCACTCACAGCCGTATTGAAACTAAATCGCTCAGTATCTTCTTCGATTTTTTTAATGGTACGGTGTAAAATTTTTAAAGCTTCAGGACTAGCTGGTTCAGTGCTGTATACCGCTCCTTTTTCTTCATCAAAAAATAAGCGCCATAATTTTTTAATAAAACGGTGGACGCCTTCAATACCCTTGGTATCCCATGGTTTGCTTTGATCTACAGGGCCTAAAAACATTTCATACATTCTAAAAGTATCGGCACCGTATTTTTCTACCAAAATATCTGGGTTAACGGTATTGAATTTAGACTTGGACATTTTTTCAACCTCAACGCCGCAAATATATTTTCCGTTTTCCAATTCAAAACTTGCGTTTGCGTATTCATTGTTGCGCCATTTTTTAAAAGCTTCCATATCTAAGTCTACGCCGTCTACCATATTTACATCTACGTGTAATTTATCTACCTCCGTATCACCCACAAGTCCAGCAGATACAAATACTTGGGTTCCTTTTTTACGGAAAACAAAACGACTGCTTCCCTGAATCATTCCTTGGTTTAAGAGCTTTCTAAACGGCTCGTCAAATCCAATATGACCAAGATCAAATAAAACTTTGGTCCACATACGGCTATATAACAAATGCCCTACCGCATGTTCGGTACCGCCAATATATAAGTCTACTTGGTTCCAGTAATCACTCACTTTGCGGTCACAAAATACATCCGTGTTGTGTGGGTCCATATAACGTAAAAAGTACCAGCTACTTCCTGCGTAACCCGGCATAGTATTGGTTTCCAGCTCTTTTTCTACCCATGCTGGAATATTGGCAAGCGGACCCTCACCCTCCGGACCCGGACTATAAGAATCTACTTCCGGTAGTAACAAAGGAAGTTCCGTTTCATCTAATGCAACGGCTACCCCATTTTTCCATTGCACTGGAAAAGGCTCACCCCAATACCTTTGTCTACTAAAAGCCGCATCGCGCATTTTATAATTCACTTTGCGTTTGCCAATGCCACGCTCTTCTAATTTTGCGAGTGCAATTTCGATGGCATCGCGCATGATGATTCCGTTTAAGAAATCACTATTAAATAGTGGTGCATCTTTTGTTGAATTGGCCTCGTTACCATTATATGCATCTCCAATAATATTGGTGATAGGAATATTAAAATGCTGTGCAAATTTATGATCACGCTCATCGCCACATGGAACCGCCATAATAGCGCCGGTACCATAACCTGCTAATACGTATTCAGAAATCCAAATTGGAATTTGTTTACCATTAAATGGATTCACTGCAAAGGCACCCGTAAAGCAACCCGATATTTTTTTCTCTGCTTGACGCTCTCTATCACTTCTGCTTTTTACATACGCTATATAATTGTCAACTGCAATTTGTTGTTCTTTGGTAGTGATGGCAGCAATGATTTCATGCTCCGGCGCTACCACCATAAAGTCGACACCAAAAATAGTATCAGGTCTTGTGGTATACACGGTTAATGTAGCATCTGTATCGAGTGCCGCAGAAGCAATTTTAAAATCAATTTCGGCGCCATAAGATTTGCCAATCCAGTTGGTTTGCATTTCTTTCATGGCTTCACTAAACTCAATGGTATCAAGGCCTGACAAGAGCCTGTCTGCATAATCCGTAATACGTAAATACCACTGACGTAACTTCTTTTTTACCACCGGATGTCCGCCTCTTTCACTCACACCATTCACCACTTCATCATTGGCTAAAACAGTACCAAGTGCTTCGCACCAGTTGACTTCACCATGACCACAAAAAGCAAGACGGTACTGCATTAAAATTTGTTGTTGCTCCTGACTCGAATATGTCTGCCACTCAGCTGCCGTAAATTGAATGCTCGCATCTGAAGGACATTCATGTTCCGCGTTGCCATTTTTTTCAAACGCGTTGATCAAATGTAAAATGGGCTCTGCCTTAGTTTTTTGTTTGTTGTAAAAACTATTAAATAATTGTAAAAAAATCCATTGCGTCCATTTGTAATAGGTAGCGTCGCAGGTTCTAATTTCTCTGCTCCAGTCGTAACTAAATCCAATATTATCAAGCTGCGCTCTAAACGTATCAATGTTTTTATGGGTGCTTACCGCTGGATGTACGCCATGTTCAATCGCATACTGTTCTGCGGGAAGTCCAAAAGCATCATAACCCATCGGGTGCAGTACATTAAATCCTTTTAATCTTTTATATCTGCTAAAAATATCGGAGGCAATATACCCCAACGGATGACCCACATGCAGGCCAGCACCACTTGGGTAAGGGAACATATCAAGCACGTAATACTTGGGTTTTGAAGACTCGTTACTCACTTTATAGGCATCCGACGCTTTCCAAGCAGCCTGCCATTTTTTCTCGATTGCACTAAAATTATATTCCATGTTTCAAGCCTCTTTGCTAGCCGTATACTTTACAACTATTTTTTACGTTATACTTAAGTGAAAATTGGTTCTATTTTGGACTGCAAAGGTAAGCCTTTAGCCATAAACACTACCTTTGAGCCCAGGCAGAAAAGCAGCGAAAGTACCGGATTTTACAAGAAATTGAATCTAAATAACCCCAATTCACCTGATTTACTATGACGGATAGTGCTAAAATGTCTTTGAAACGCAGCAAACCCAATTACATCTACAGTATTGTTGGCGTAGCCCTTGTACTACTTATTATGGGCATCATGGGCTGGTTTTTCTTAAATATCAATGCCGTAGGCAACACTTTTAAGGAAGATATCCGGGTAAGTGCCTACCTCAGAACCCTCAATAAAGATACCATTGGTCAAATTCAGGCTTTTATAGCGGAGCGCCCATACACCAAAACGGTTACGTACGTAAATAAACAATCTGCTCAGGCCATTTGGAACAAAGAAAATAGTGAAGACTGGGCTAAAATTTTGGATTCTAACCCACTTCCAGAAAGCATTGACTTTTATGCTAAAGCCGAGTATGTGAACCAAGATTCGTTGAGTAAAATTGCTACAGAACTGATGGCACGCTATGGCAATCAACTTACCGACCTTCAATACCCAAAAAGTTTAGTGACCAGCCTCAACGAAAGGGCATCAAAAATTGGTCTTATCTTTTTAGTAGTTGCCATTATTTTATGCTCTATTGTAATTATTAGCATTGACAATACCATCAGACTTGCCATGTTTAGCAACCGCTTTTTAATTAAAACCATGCAAATGGTGGGTGCTACCCGCGGCTTTATTATTAAGCCCTTAACCATCAAAGCTATTATCAATGGGCTTATCAGCTCTGGGATTGCCATTGCACTGGTATTTACCATCGTGAGCTGGGCAGAAAGCCAGTTTCCGCAACTAAAAGCCATTAGAGACTTTCAACATACCTTACTTTTATATGGTGGTCTGATTTTAATGGGCGTTGGTATATCTGTGTACAGTACGCACCGAAGTGTGCTGAAGTATTTGAAAATGAAACTAGACGATCTTTATTAACGAACGCTTCTTATCTTCGATTTAAATACATCTACAAAAACATATTATGAGTCAACAAAAAAATTCTTTGCCTACTTTATTTACAAAATCTAATTATACCTGGATGCTCATTGGCGGTCTAGTAATTGCTATAGGATTTTATTTACTCAGTGGCGGCAAGAGTACTGACCCTGCTGTGTTTGATACCAAAGAAGTATACAGCACAACTCGTATTACCATTGCCCCAATTGTAATTATACTAGGTTTTGTAATTGAGATTTACGCCATCTTTAAAAAAGCAAAATAAGCAGGGGCTTACCGCTTTTTCATCTAATTTATATTCATGCAATTATTTCAAGCAGTTGTTATTGCCATTGTAGAAGGCTTAACAGAATTCTTACCTATTTCTTCTACGGGGCATATGATTATTGCAAGCTCCTTACTTGGAATTGCATCTGATCCATTTACCAAACTATTTGAAGTTTGCATACAACTAGGTGCTATTTTATCAGTAGTGGTACTTTATTATAAAAAGTTTTTCCCACTCACCAACTGGAAATTCTATATTAAATTATTAGTGGCCGTTACACCGGCACTGGCTATTGGATTTGTTTTATCAGATGCCATTGATGCGTTATTAGAAAGCCCTAAAACGGTTGCAATAACCTTGCTATTAGGCGGTGTTGCACTTCTATTTGTAGACAATTTATTTAAGGCACCAACAGTCGAATCAGAAGAGAAAATCACTTTCAATAAAGGATTGATGATTGGATTTTGGCAATGTCTTGCACTCATACCAGGTATGAGCAGAAGTGCTGCTACCATTATTGGTGGTATGCAACAAAAACTAACCCGTAATGTAGCCGCCGAATTCTCTTTCTTTTTAGCCGTTCCAACGATGGCTGCTGCTACCGGATATAAACTCTTAAAAGCCTATAAAACAACCCCTGATATTCTTTTGAATAAAGAAAATCTGATCATACTAGGGGTAGGTAATTTAGTTGCTTTTATAGTAGCGCTTTTAGCCATTAAATTTTTTATTGGATTCTTACAAAAGCATGGCTTTAAACTATTTGGATGGTACCGCATCATTGCTGGTATCACGCTCCTTGCACTTATCTACACGGGTATCTTAAAATAATTGGACGGCTGCTTTTGTTTTGTACTTGAAGCCCTTATCTTTAAGAAAATAAAAACGACTGCATGCAAACTGCACCCAAAAAAGTAATTAATGGATGGGCCATGTATGATTGGGCCAATAGTGTATATAACTTAGTTATTACTTCTACCATTTTCCCTGCATATTACGAAGCTGTTACTGGCGATGATAACGCAGCTACAACCGTCGATTCAGTAACCTTATTTGGAAGAACATTTGTAAATACGGCACTTTACAATTACGCACTTGGTGTTGCATTTGTAATTGTTGCACTCTTGAGTCCAGTACTATCCTCTATTGCCGATTATAAAGGCAATAAAAAAAGTTTCTTGTTTTTCTTTTCAACCATGGGTAGTATCGCTTGTAGCGCACTTTACTTTTATGATAGCAGCAATTTACTATATGGCCTCCTTTGTATGATTGTAGCTTGTGTAGGCTTTTGGAGTAGCCTTGTATTTTACAATTCATACCTCCCTGAAATTGCCGCTCCCGAAGATCAAGACAGGGTAAGTGCTAGAGGCTTTGTGATGGGTTATATTGGAAGTGTAATTTTACAAATCATTTGTTTTGTGTTTGTGTTAAAGCCAGATCTTTTTGGGATCACTACAGGCAAGGCCTCACAACTATCTTTTTTACTAGTAGGTATTTGGTGGTGGGGCTTTGGACAGTGGGCATTAAGACGCTTACCCAAAGGAAAGCCTGCTACAAAAAATCATTCAGGCAATATATTTACGGGCGGCTATAAAGAATTACACAAAGTATGGAAACTACTTACCCATATGCCCGTGCTTAAAAGATTTTTAGGCGCGTTTTTCTTTTATAATATGGGCGTGCAAACCGTTATGTTAGCGGCTACGCTTTACGGAAAGAGCGAACTAAACATTCCTACTACTAATTTAATTATTGCCATATTAATTATTCAGTTGGTAGCGATCCCAGGTGCTTATGCAATTGCCAAGCTTTCAAAAAAAATAGGCAATTTTACCACCCTTATGATTACCGTATCTATTTGGGTGGTGATGTGTATTATGGGCTATCTACTTCCAAGAGATGGTGTCATGCAGTTTTATGCGCTTGCTACATGCGTGGGCTTTATAATGGGCGGCATACAATCACTGAGCAGAAGCACTTATGCCAAACTAATGCCTGATACACCTGACACAACTTCTTACTTTAGTTTTTATGATGTAACCGAAAAAATCGCCATTGTGATTGGTATGTTTAGTTTTGGTTTTATCAATGAAATAACAGGCTCGCAAAGAAATTCAATACTTGTACTGATTGTATTTTTTGTGATTGGCTTTATACTTCTAGGTATTGCAGCTAAGGCTAATAAATTACACGCTTCAAAAGCAAACTAACTCCATGAAACTATACGCGGTTAATGCTGGAAATTTTAAATTAGACGGTGGCGCCATGTTTGGTGTGGTGCCAAAAAGTATTTGGAATAGAACCAATCCGGCAGATGAAAACAATATGTGCAGTTGGACGATGCGTTGCTTACTTATAGAAGACGAAGGCCGTTTAATACTTATAGACAACGGCATGGGCGACAAACAAGATGCCAAATTTTTTGGTCATTACTATTTACATGGAAATGATACCCTAGAAAAATCTTTAGCAAAGCATGGTTTTACGCCAAGTGATATCACGGATGTTTTTTTAACCCACTTACATTTTGATCACTGCGGAGGATCCATCAAAAAAGACGGCGACAAATTAATACCCGCATTTAAAAATGCAAAATACTGGAGTAACGAAGCGCACTGGAACTGGGCCACAGCACCCAATGAGCGTGAAAAAGCTTCTTTTTTAAAGGAGAATATTTTACCTATTCAGGCGTCAGGCCAACTATCGTTTATTGAAACACCTAGTACTCAATTTACGAGTGATGGTTTACTTACGAGCAGTTCTTTTGCAAATAATATGGACATCCGGTTTGTGCACGGGCACACCGAAAAAATGATGCTACCTCAAATTCATTACAAAGGACATACCATTGTTTACATGGCCGATTTGCTGCCATCAGTGGGGCATTTGCCATTACCGTATGTAATGTCATATGATATGTTTCCTTTAACAACCCTCACCGAAAAGAAATCTTTTTTACAAGAGGCTTTTGAAAAACAGTATGTGCTCTTTTTTGAACACGACGCTGTGCACGAATGCGTTAAACTTATACAAACAGAAAAAGGAATTAGAGCCGGCGAAGCCTTTACAATAGCAGATTTATAATTGAGCGGGGTTTAAACAAGACTCAAGCCTACCTCGCTTTTACCAGCGAACTTAATGGATATCGGAGGTTTTTAAAACTCATCATATCCGCTTTAATACTTCCCACAATAATGGAACTTTCGATGCGTACCGGAATATGGTTTAAATCGTCGGTAACCCAGATGGTCATTTTTTCTCCTCCTTCAAATAAAGTTCCTTTGAGTAGTAAGGGTTTAAATTTTATAGCATTAAAACTGCCGTACTGGGTTTTGATACGCTCTTTGCCGAGGTATTTAATGTATACATTGTAGACCTGATTGTCTAAAAATAAATTAAACGGGATTTTATCTTCTGGTTTGTATTTATTAAAATCAATATTGCGTAAATAATAGATAGAGCTCACAACATCCTGAACGCAATTGGGAATTTTAAATACACCCTCAGCACCTGTTGCCGTATTAAGCTTTTGATTGAAAACAATATTCTCCTGCTTTTTATAGGTGCCTTCTTCAATATTTCTAACAAATTTGATGGGCTGCAAATGAAGCGTATCGATATAGGATTCGTAGCGGTCGCGCACTTTAAAAATCCAATCGTACCTGCTATTTGATGTCCCAATACAAGTAACGTGGTAAGAAGGCGTCTCGTTTATTTTTTCTTGCGCTACCCCAAATTTTGCAGACCCGGCATTAATGTATAATCCAATTACCGAATAGTATAAGTTATAACTAATTTCTTCGCCGCTATTAAATGCAAAATTTTTAATGCCACAAAAATCATCTCCTGCTTTTAGCGGATGCACTAAAAACAAACATATAAAACAGTAAGCTGCTATTTTTTTAATCATCTGATTTGAATTAAGAGCGCTTTCTAAAATATTGTAAACGTAATAATATCATGCCACCTAAGCAAGCGGGTATAATTAAATTTAACAACCAAATGCCGCCTGCCGCCGCTAAAATGCCCATCGTATTTGAACTATACATGCCAAATAAAATCAAACTCACTTTCCCTCTAATACCTAATTCTGCTAGGGTTAAGGTAGGTATAATAGCGAGTATTAAGAAAAGTACCCCAGTAAGCGCCATAATTATTGGGGCATCAATAAGAACGCCGCACAATCTAAAAATTAACAAATATTGAAGTAGAAATACAAGGTACCGAGCGCTAGAAATAATGGAAAGCTCGAGTAGTAAACGCTTAGGGACCGATTGTACCGATGTGATTAAAAAAACGTACTTAGAAAAAAAAGAGACCTTGGCAAGTTTATTTGCGAAAAACGGAATTGCCGTGTAACAAATAATAAACAAGCCAACCACTACAAACAAACTGCCATACAGTACAGACAATAAAGATTCTGATAAATGGAGTTGATCCTGTAACCCAATGCGTATATTAGGAAACAACCAAATAATTGCGATCAAACCAGCAATGAGTGTAACTAAGAGTTGACTAGCACTTGCTACAAAAGAAAGCACCACGCCTTTTAAACGGTTGCCATCAGATAGTAACATTGATTTGCCAATAGATTCTCCCACTCTATTTATGCTAGAAAATGAAACCGCCTGGCCTGTTAAAATAGCAGCATACGCTGCCTTAAAAGATAGTGGCTCTAACTTATTTGTTAAACGCTTCCATTTAAATGCTTCTAGACCCCAATTAAATGCTGTTAATAGGGTTATACAAAGCAAATACCAAAAAGCAGTAGCCACTGGTATTTGTTGCAAAGAGGCAATAAAACTAGGCAACTGTTTTTGTTCACTTATTTGATGATAGATAGAATAGCATAGCCATACAAATAAGATGGGGGCCAACAGGTACTGAACCAATATGTTTATTTTCTTTTGCAGTGCTATCAACATTTAGATGACTCAAAAAAGCTTGTGGAGCAAAAGTAGGTAGAATCTCAAAGGAAGCTTGTAATTTCACATCAAATTGAAAAAAGATCAGATCATATTAGGCATTGACCCCGGCACCCAACTTATGGGTTACGCCCTCTTGCGCATTACAAATAGCACGCCGCAAGTGATACTTATAGATGCTTTAAAACTAACCGGGCAAAAAGATATTTACGCCCGCCTTGAAATGATTCATACCAAGGTTGTAGAACTCATTAAATTATACCAACCTACCACTTTTGCTATTGAAGCGCCCTTTTTTGGAAAGAACGTGCAAAGTATGCTTAAGTTAGGAAGGGCACAGGGTGTAGCGATTGCCGCAGCCATGCAAACAGGGCTCTCTGTAACTGAGTATGCACCTAAAAAAGTAAAACAATCGATTACCGGAAACGGTAATGCAAGTAAAGATCAGGTTTGGCAAATGTTGCAACGAACACTTCAAATAGAAGTAAAGCCACAATACTTTGATGCCACGGATGCCCTCGCCGTTGCACTATGTCATTACTACCAGAGCTCATCACCACTGGCGGCAGCGGGTGGAAAAGGATTTAAAGGATGGGACGATTTTATTGCAAAAAATCCAGGAAAAGTTAAACTATAGATTAGGCTTGGCTACTTATAAAGCAGCTACAATTTTACTTTGCACTTGCGATAATAATTCCGGTGTTACCTTTATTTTTTCTTTGGTGAAATTAATATCATTGGCGCTATTGATGGGCATCAAATGAAGATGCGCATGTGGCACTTCAAGCCCCACAACACTCATACCACAACGGTTACAAGGAAATGCTTTTTCGATAGCTGTAGCTATTGGTTTTGCAAACAGCAATATTTTTTGCAGGTAGTTATCTGATAAATCAAAAAACTTATCGGTTTCATTTTTAGGAACAATAAGTACATGCCCTTCCACTAACGGAAACACGTCTAAAAAGGCATAAAAATTTTCGTCTTCCAAAATTTTGTAAGAAGGAATTTCTCCAGCAATGATTTTAGAAAACAAAGTCATACAGTATAATTAAACAGTGATATTATCTACCCTGAATTTTAAAACACCAGCAGGCGTTTGAATCTCTGCAATTTCTCCCACTACTTTTCCCATCAAACCTTTTCCAATTGGAGAAGTACCAGAAATTTTTTGTGCTTTTAAATCCGCTTCTTTTTCACCTACAAGCTGATAGGTAACCGTTTTTTTAGTGGCCATATTGGTTATAGTCACTTTGGTAAGGATGGTTACTTTACTGGTATCAATTGTTTTGGTGTCTACAATTTTAGCATTAGCAATCACGCCTTCTAGTTGCTTGATTTTTGCCTCAAGCATACCCTGCGCTTCTTTTGCCGCATCATATTCTGCATTTTCTTTTAAGTCACCTTTCTCTCTCGCTTCACCAATGGCTTTAGAGGCCGCAGGACGGTCTATAGACTTCATTTTTTGTAACTCTTCGCGCATTTTTTCAAATGTCTCCATCGTTACATACATATTCGTATCACTCATATAGTAAGCTTTAAGTTGGATAAAAAAAGACAACGCCACATTTGACTGCAGCGTTGGACGTCAAAAATAATTAATTTAATTAGATTCCAAGCTTGTCAAGTACAATTTTTGCCATTAAATAGAAGGCTTCATGGCTATAACCGGCAATATGAGGGGTAATGATCACATTAGGCTGGTTGCAAAGCCAGTCTAACTGCAGTTTTTCTACCTCGGAGTAAGTGCTTAAGTTTTCATTTTCTAGCACGTCTAAACCAGCGGCTTTTATTTGCCCATTTTTTAAGGCCGAAATAACAGCGGCAGTATCAGCTACTTTACCCCTACAAGTATTGATAAAATAAGGCGATTTTACAAGGCTGGCAAAAAAAGAGGTAGAGGCGTAATGATGTGTTTCGGGCGTTAATGGCAAATGCAAACTCACCACATCGGCGTTTGCACAGAGGGTAGCTAGGTCTACAAATTCAACATTTGCTAAATCCGTTTGCTGTTTGTATTTATCGTGCGCCATTATTTGCACACCAAAAGATTGAAGCCTACTTGCAAATGCATTTCCTGTATGACCCATTCCAATAATGCCTACTGTTTTTCCAAATAGTGCATCGGCCCTATTGGCGTCTCTAATCCACAAGCCATTTTTTACGTCAGCAAAACTAGCGCTCACTTTGTTCATGAGATTTAGTAAAAGCGCTATCGCATGTTCACCTACTGCACCAGCATTACCTTCTGGACTACTTACACAAGTAATATTTTTAGATGCTGCAAACTCCGTGTCTATTAATTCCATACCACTTCCAAGACGCGCGATCCATTTGAGCGCAACTGCTTTTTCAAGTAAGGCTTGATCAATTTTGATACGCGTGCTTACCACAAGTCCGGTAGCCGTATAAATGATAGCTGCTAATTCATTGTAGGTAACCGCTTCAGACAATACTACTTCGAAACCCTTGTCCTGCAAGCGTTGTGTCAAATAAGGATGAGCCGGTGCGGTGATAATTACAATAGGTTTCACAAGTTACATTTATTTCATTTTAAATGTGAGTGCTGCAAAATCTGCTACACTTAACTGCTCTGGTCTTTTGGTAAATATTTCTTCTTGTAATGTTTCGGGCGTAAACATTCCTTTTAATGGATTGCGTAACATTTTTCGGCGCTGACCAAATGCTGCTTTTACAACGGCAATAAATGATTTTTCGGAGCGCATATCTACCACATCATTACGGCGTGTTAATTTAATAACACCACTATCTACTTTAGGCGGCGGGTTAAAAGATTCGGGCGGTACATCAAATAAATATTCGGCGTGGTAATACGCTTGCACGAGCACACTTAAAATACCATAGTCTTTATTGCCCGGCCCAGATACAATACGCTTGGCTACTTCTTTTTGAAACATACCAACCATCACGGGCACTTGGTCTTTCCACTCTAGTACACGAAATAGTATTTGAGAAGAAATATTATACGGAAAATTGCCAACTACTGTAAATGGTTCTAAAAAAGGAGGCGCACAATCTAAAATACTTTCATGTACAATTTTACCAATTATAGAAGGGTAAGTTTTTTCGAGATACGCTACTTTTTCGTCATCTAATTCGACAGCTTTAAAATCGAGTACGGGCTTTTGTAAAATATATTTTGTAATAGCACCAGCACCAGGCCCAACTTCTACAAGCCGCTCACAGTTTGGAATGGCGTCCACAATGGAAAGACAAATTTTTTCGTCTTTTAAGAAGTGCTGACCTAACGATTTTTTGAGAGTATATTCCACGTTGCAAAAGTAAGCAATTCTAAGGCGTAAGTGATAGTTGGCCTCGTAAGTACGCTTAACCCATAAACATGCTATTATTGGGTCAAATATTCGTAATTTTATAATCTAAAACAGCCCGGATGAGTATTGAGACGCAAAAACCAATCATAGGATTTTCATGTGGTGACCTAAATGGCATTGGATTAGAAATTATCCTTAAAACGCTTTCCGACAGCCGTTTACTTGATTTTTGCACGCCGGTTATTTTTGCCAGTAGTAAAAGCGTCAATTTTTACCGCAAAAGCTTACCTGAATCTAACTTTAGCTATGCTAGTGGCAGAGACTTTTCTAAACTCAACCCAAAACAAGTAAATATATACTCTTGTTGGGAAGAGGAAGTAGTGATCACGCCTGGTCAGCTCAATGAAATTGGTGGTAAATATGGACGTTTATCTTTAGAAGCCGCAGGACAGGCATTAAAAGATGGTCATATTGATGGACTAGTTACCGCGCCTATTCATAAAAAAAATATTCAATCAGAAACGTTTAACTATAGTGGGCATACCCCGTATTTAAAAAACCTGTTTGGCGCCAAAGACGTTTTAATGTTTATGGTTGCTGAAAATTTACGCATTGGACTACTTACCGAGCATGTTACGATTGCTGAAGTCAATAAATACATTACCATAGAAGGCATCATGAGCAAACTAAAAATGATGCACGCCAGTTTGCAACAAGACTTTAGTATTGACAAACCAAAAATTGCTGTACTAGGCCTTAACCCACACGCCGGTGATGAAGGTCTTATTGGTAAAGAAGAACTTGAAATTATTAAACCTGCCATTGCAGAAGCACGTAAAAACAACATGCTTGTATTTGGCCCTTATAGTGCTGATGCATTTTTTGCAAGAGGCCAATATGAAAAATTTGATGCCGTACTTGCGATGTACCACGACCAGGGACTCATTCCATTTAAATCACTTGCCATTGGTGAAGGCGTAAACTTTACTGCTGGATTAACGGGTGTGAGAACCAGTCCAGACCATGGCACTGCATTTGATATTGCAGGTAAAGGCATTGCTGATCATAGCTCTTTTGTAGCAGCTACTTTTGAATGTATCGAAATCATAAGAACCAGAAAAGGCTACAAAGAAATGCGCATCAATCCACTACGCAAAAGAAGTGCTCGTATGCTTGCTGGCGCAGTAGATGAAAGAATTGAAGAGCAGTAATTAATTGAATACAGCCGCAGGTATACCTTTATTAACGCTATAATTTTTATAGCTAATTTCTACACGACCTTTTTTGTTTTTTAATTGTTGCGCAGCAGAAAGCGGTTTGCTGTCATCTTCAAACTCTAGCGTAATTCCTTTGGGCAGTTTGTAGTTTTTTGTGTTAAATTCAAAAACCACTTTATCAGGCAAGCCGTAATTACTATAGGCACCGTAATTCATAAGCATGGTATAAGTACCGTTTTCTTTGGTGGTAGTAACCGCTTTTTCGATTAAACTTTCTTTTTCATTAATATACAACGTACTTATAACTACATCACTCGTTTCTTCGTTGGGAAGTAATTTTACTACCCTTAATTTTTTGGTGCCAACATCTTGTACGCCCGCATCAATAGTGGTATAGTTTGAAGAAGCAATGAGTGAACTTAAATTAACAGAAAGCCCTCCTTTTGGAAGTAAAGAAATGCCGCCTTCTTTTTTGATTTTAAACAAGTTGGGCTTCTTAAAGTAAATTTTAATCTTTCCTATCGGTGCTTTAATAAATGCAATATCCGTTTTCATGACACCGGTAGCTTCGTAATTATCTACAAGCTCCAGTTTTGCCTTAACTTTTTTAATGAGTTGCGAGGCGTCTTGCGCTATAGCAAGCGATGCGCAAAAAATAAACATAACAAACAAACTACACTTTTTCATACACGAATATTAACTAAGGATATCTTTTTTTCTAAACACAAGTAAAGTGGCAACAAAAAATCCAATGGTATGTGCCACGAGTACTAGCGATGCTTTAACTATTTTTTCAGGATTTTGAATACTTCCAATAATAGCTTCATTGGAGGCATTTACTTTAATATCAAAAAACTCTTTCCACCCAATCATATGCGTGGTAAATAAATAAGGTTTAATGATATTGAATATGGGAATATTAAGCGTGCTTAATATGGTAAAAAATACAATCACGCTCATGGTTGCAACAATGGGCCCAATCGAATTTTCGGCAAACACAGACAAGAAAAAACCAAGTGCCGCAACAGTTGTCATGGCGAGTGCCGCAAAGCCAAAAGCGCCAATATACCGCCAAAACACATCCGACTCTTTTAATAAAACCACATAGCTGGTTTTTAATAAAAACATATCATCGGTGCCAAATAAAAGCATGCTTCCAAATAATGCCAATATCGCAAGCCAAACGAGTAGCATTAAAGTATAGATAATGGCTGCAATAAATTTTGCGAGTAATAACGTAGTACGGCTATAAGGTTTAATTAAGAGTAATCGCAGCGTGCCCATATTGGCTTCACCAGAAATCATATCGGCGGCAATCAGCGCAATTAAAAGCGGCACGTGCACGAGCAGTAATTGAAGCATCACATAACAAACCAGGTAGCCATTTAAAATTTTACCATCAATTTCAAGTGAACTGCTTAAATCGTTTAGCATAAAATCGAGGTAGCTTTTGCCATCTAATTTTAAGCCAAACTGAATGATACCAATAAGTGCAGCCACTGCTCCAAAAGCGATATAGGTTCTTGGACGCTTAAATATTTTATACAATTCTACCTGAACAAGACTAAACATAAGATGGCGTTGAAGTGATACGTAAAAAATAATCTTCCAAAGAATGCATGGGTTTTACAGATAACACCCCAATACCCATTTCAACTAAATTTTTATGTAAAGTAGGGAGCAATTTTTCGTCAAGCTGCATACATATTTCTTTATCCGAAGAGCGGTCTATCAGTACATGACTCGCCCAGTTTGTTTGCATGAGCTGCTTTGTAGCCTCAATATTATTAAGTGTTTGAATGGCTACTACAGTTTTACTCTTGTCAAATAAATCTTTACTATCGCCCTCAACTAATTTGCAGCCTTTATCTATAATAATAAGCCTTGTAGCAACCTGTTCTATTTCAGATAACAAGTGAGAAGAAACGAGTACCGTTTTCCCTTGTACTCGACTAAGTTGTAAAATTAAATTTCGAATATCCGCAATACCTTGCGGATCCAATCCATTGGTAGGTTCGTCAAGTAAAATAAGTTGAGGATCATTTACCATGGCCATGGCAATGGCAAGTCGTTGTTTCATCCCTTGCGAAAAAGTGCGGACCAAATCATGTGCTCTTGCAGCGAGTCCAACAACATCTAATTCATGTAATAGTTGCAGTCTGGTTTTTGATACGCCACTTAATGCAGAAAATATTTTTAAGTTTTGATACGCCGTTAAGTATTCATACATCGCTGGCTTTTCTATAACAGCACCAACATTTTGCATAATAGCAGCCCTGTTGGCTTGTAGTGGCATACCAAAAATTTCGATACTACCACTGGTTGGTGTTATCAGCGAAAGAAGCATACGAATGGTGGTGCTTTTGCCCGCTCCATTTTGACCTAAAAAGCCATACACATCTCCTTTATTTACAGAAAATGATAAATCATTGACTGCTGTAAATTGATGCCCAAATTTTTTGGTGAGACCCTGCACTTGTATAACTGAAGACATACTATAATAACAAACAAGTAGCCAAGATGTTCGGTAATAAAAAAGCCCCCACAAAAGTGGAGGCTTTTAAAAATATAGACAGTGCTATTATTTGTATTGAGGCATTAACCCTTTAGCTAATTCAACCATTTTGTTAAGGCCATCTTCAGGTAAATCTCCTTTTTTGAAGGCAGCTAAAACTTCAGGTAATTTGTTTTCCATTTCCATTAAGAAATGAGCTTCAAATTCTTTTACATTTTTAACAGCTACTTCACGAAGTAAACCTTGTGTACCTAAGTAAATGATTGCAACTTGCTTTTCTACGGTAAATGGCGTGTACTGAGCTTGCTTTAAGATTTCTACGTTACGTGCACCTTTGTCAATTACAGATTTAGTGGCAGCATCAAGGTCTCCACCAAATTTAGAGAACGCTTCTAACTCACGGTATAAAGCTTGGTCTAATTTAAGGGTACCTGCTACTTTTTTCATTGACTTAATCTGCGCATTACCACCCACACGACTTACAGAGATACCTACGTTAATCGCTGGACGAATACCTGCGTTAAATAAGTTACCTTCTAAGAAAATCTGACCATCGGTAATAGAGATTACGTTGGTAGGGATATATGCAGAAACGTCACCCGCTTGTGTTTCGATAATTGGAAGTGCCGTTAATGAACCACCACCTTTTACCAAATGCTTGATAGAAGCCGGTAAGTCGTTCATATTTTTAGCAACCTCATCATTCGCGATAACTTTTGCGGCACGCTCTAATAAACGGCTATGCAAATAGAATACGTCACCAGGATATGCTTCACGTCCAGGAGGTCTTCTTAAAAGTAATGATACCTCACGGTAAGCAACTGCTTGCTTAGATAAGTCATCAAATACAATTAAAGCAGGTCTACCGGTATCACGGAAGTACTCACCAATAGCGGCACCCGCAAATGGAGCGTAGAATTGTAATGGAGCTGGATCAGCAGCAGGAGCAGCAACAATTGTTGTATACGCCATGGCGCCATTGTCAGCTAAGGTTTTCATAACACCAGCAACAGTAGAGGCTTTTTGACCAATCGCTACATATATACAATATACAGGCTTGCCTGCATCGTAAAATTCTTTTTGATTGATAATGGTATCAACACAAATGGCAGTTTTACCAGTTTGACGGTCACCAATTACCAACTCACGTTGACCACGACCTACCGGAATCATCGCATCGATTGCTTTGATACCTGTTTGTAATGGTTCTTTAACTGGCTCACGATAAATTACACCCGGCGCTTTACGCTCAAGTGGCATTTCATATAATTCACCAGCAATTGGACCTTTACCATCGATAGGCTCACCTAATGTGTTGATTACACGACCAACAACTCCTTCACCTACTTTGATAGAGGCAATTTTACCAGTTCTTTTAACTTTTGCACCTTCTTTGATAGAGCCACTTTCGCCCATCAATACCACACCCACATTATCTTCTTCAAGGTTAAGAGCAATGG
>Ga0209358_10000023_pt1 | contig 160790 bp, 144 predicted proteins | sample LauGreFa1BDMLBSN_2_FD_187574 | JGI IMG/M metagenome (GOLD analysis project Ga0209358, IMG submission 187574) | Freshwater lake microbial communities from Lake Michigan, USA - Fa13.BD.MLB.SN (SPAdes) (version 2) | ecosystem: Environmental > Aquatic > Freshwater > Lake | place: Lake Michigan... | reverse complement strand
CAAAATGCAGGGCATCTTCTACTTGTTTAGCTGTTGCTACTTCTACAGCCACTGGTATACCCGTTTCTTTTTTAGCTTGTTGTAACCATGGCAACCCCTTTGTTCCAATACCTTCAAAACTTCCAGGTCTTGTTCTTGGTTTCCAGATACCTGCACGCATAATATCTACTTTACCTGTATTTGCTAATCCCCTAGCAGTTGTCATTACTTGCTCTTCTGTTTCAGCACTACAAGGACCAGAAATAATCAATGGTGTTTTTTTAAATAATGCGCTTACTTTTTGTTGTTGTTCAGTCAAGGATGCCATGTTAAACCAATTTTAGTATTTGAGATTTTTTATTTCATTAATTAAAGGTTACCCTTCGTTCTTATTAAAGCCTCTTGGACCACCACTATCAGCATCGTTCATTCTAATACGACGTCCTTTATAGTTTTTGCCATCTAAAGCTTGAATCATTTTTTTTGCAGATCCAGCTTCAATTTCTACCCAGCTATTCATATCTCTCATGTCAATTTTTCCTAAAACATCTTTCTTTAATTCACTCATGTCTAAGATATATTGTAAGAAACTAGCTTTGTAAAAACCATCTTTAGTTCCAAGATTTACAAATAAACGAGTTGAACCAGCAGCAGCTCTATTAGCAGATCTTCCACGACCATCTCCTCTTTCAGCACCTCTGACGTTGTTTCTGTTACTTCTGTCAGCGTACTCATTTCTTCCTCTCTCACGACCACGAGCATCACCTCTATCATTGTTTCTTGCACCTCTATCGGCAGCTCTAATATTTAAATCTTGCGCATTCTCATAATAACTTAAGAAACGATTGAATTCTAAAGCTGCAAATCTTGTTAAGATTTCTTCTTTGCTCATATCAGCAAATTTTTCTGCCAACATAGGTACATAAGTTTCATAATCACCATGACTTACATCCGTTGACATTAACTTATCCATCAAATGAAAAAATTGCTTTCTACAAACATCTTTACCACTTGGTATATCTAACTTGTGCATTGTGCACTTATTGATATTTTCTATTTGACGTAATCTATATGATTCTCTAGAGTGAACAATTGAGATACAATTACCATGACTACCAGCTCTACCAGTACGACCACTTCTATGGGTATATACTTCTACATCATCTGGTAATTCATAATTAATTACATGGGTAATCCCTTTTACATCAATACCTCGAGCAGCTACATCAGTTGCAATTAATAATTGTAATGATTTATCTCTAAATTCTCCCATTACTTTATCACGTTGCGCCTGCGTTAAGTCGCCGTGCAATGCATCAATATCATAACCTTCTCTAGTTAACCTTTGTGTAATTTCTTGAGCATCTGCCTTGGTTCTTGTAAAGATGATGCCATAAATACCAGGATTGAAATCTATGATTCTCTTTAATGTCTCGTATCGATGTTGGGCAGAGGTTAAATAATATTGGTGATCAATACTTTTATTGGAAGTATTTACTTTACCAATAGTTACCTCAAATGGCTCTTTCATATAACGCTTGCTTACCTTTTTAATTTCAGGTGGCATGGTTGCACTAAATAACCAAATACTTTCTCTGTTAGGGGTATTTTTTAAGATAAACTCAATATCATCTTGGAATCCCATATTCAACATTTCATCTGCCTCATCTAAAACAACATATTCAATTTGTTCTAAATTGATTGCCTTACGTTCTATCAAATCAATTAATCTACCTGGAGTAGCAACTACAATCTGCACCCCTCTTTTCAAATCCCTGATTTGCATTCCAATAGATGTACCACCATATACAGCTAAAACTTGTAAACCACTAACGTGTTTTTTGAACAAATTAATTTCGTTTACAATTTGCATACATAATTCTCTAGTTGGGCAAACCACCAAAGCCTGAGGATATTTATCTGCAGTGTTGATTAATTGAATTAAAGGCAAACCAAAAGCAGCAGTCTTACCAGTACCTGTTTGCGCTAATCCAATAAAATCTTTTGTTCCGCTAATCAAAACAGGAATAGAACGCTCTTGAATTTCCGTAGCGTGTGTATAGCCTAATTCTGTTACCGATTTTACCAATTGATCATTTACACCTAATTCAGCAAAAGTCTTTTTTGTTTTTACTGCTTCGATTAAATCATTCTTTACTTCCATCTCTTCTATTTTCTTCATTTTATTTTTTTTCTTAATTTTTTAAATAAGAATTTGAATTATTTCAAAATTCTTTTAATCCCGTTAGCATTTTCAATCAAATCAGATAAATATTCAAAGTTTTCTTTTTCTAAACATGCTTTGAATTTTTTTAATTGACTGATATGCTCATTCAATACATCTAATACATTTTCTTTGTTTTGCATAAAGATGGGAACCCACATAGCTGCGTTGGACTTTGCTAAACGCACTGTGCTTTCGAAACCACCACTTGCTAATTCAAAAATTGCATCAGACTCTTTTTCTTTCTCTAGTACTGTATTCGCAAGAGCGAAAGATGTGATATGCGATATATGACTTACATAAGCTACATGTATATCATGATTGATCGCATCCATATTTACAATATGCATTCCAAGAGACTTATACAAAGATTCTACTTGTAACAATGCATCTGTATCCACCGAATCTGCATTACAGATAACGGTTGCTTTTTCAGAAAAAGCATCTTTTTGTGCTGCACTTGGACCACTAAATTCAGTACCCCACATTGGGTGTGTTGGCACAAACCTGCCTTTTTTATGATGGCCATTTGCGATATTCACAATACTTTCTTTTGTAGATCCTACATCAAACACAACTTGTTGGTCAACTAAGTCTAAAATAGTAGGCAATAATTTTTCAGCAATATTTACAGGAGTAGCAATGGCGATGATATCTGATGATCTAACGGCATCTTCTAATGACATGATCTCATCTACCAATCCCAATTCTAAAGCCTCTGCTTGGTGTTGGGTATTATGGTCTACTCCAATCACATTAGACACAAAGCCATTACGCTTTAGTGTTAATGCTAAAGAGCCCCCCATCAATCCAATACCAATTACTGCTAAACGCATGCTTTTACTCTTTTAATTGCTTCATTAAATTTTTCCATTGAGCCGCATAAACTCACACGGATGTAATTATTACCAGCGGTACCAAAAATGCCACCCGGTGTAATAAAGACATTCGCATCATACAGCACTTTATCACTTAATGCGTACCCGTCTTTATATATGGCTGGTATTTTAGCCCATACAAACATCCCTACTTGTGTTTTTGAAAATGTACAATCCAAAAGATCTAACAATTCAAATACTTTTTCACGACGCTCTGTATAAATTTTATTTACTGAATCATACCAAGATTGATCTAAGCTTAATGCTTTTGCTGCAGCTAATTGAACTGGCAAAAACATTCCACTATCCATATTAGATTTAAATCTTAATATTTCGTTGACCCTGTCTTCCCCTGCAATCAACATCCCCACTCTCCAACCAGCCATGTTTTGACTTTTACTTAAAGAGTTTAATTCAATCACTACCTCTTTCGCACCTTCGACAGCTAATAAACTTTCTGGATGATCGTTTAAAATAAATGCATAAGGATTGTCATGACAAATTAAAATATGATGTTGCTTACCAAACGCTACTAATTTTTCAAATAACGATTTGTTTGGTTGCTGACCTGTGGGCATCTGTGGATAGTTCACCCACATTAATTTCACTTTTGATAAATCTGATTTTTCTAGACTGTCAAAATCCGGTGCCCAATTATTTTCTGCAGTAAGCTCATAATATAGCGGAGTGCCCCCTGCTAATTTCACTGCACTTGTATAAGTAGGATATCCAGGATTGGGAATCAATACCTGATCTCCTTGATTGAGGTAAGTCATACAGATATGCATGATACCTTCTTTACTTCCTAACAATGGAAGTATCTCTTTTGCTGGGTCGATATTATCTACCTCATAATATTTTTTATACCACTCAGCAATGGCTTCTCTTAATACCGGTGAGCCATTATAGGATTGATAAGCGTGCACATTGTCTTTTGCAGCTTCTTCTTGTAATGTTTTAATAACGTCTGGATGCGGCGGCAAATCGGGGCTTCCAATACCCAAATTAATAATTTGCTTACCTGCTTTATTCAATTCAGCTATTTCACGCAATTTGGTGGCAAAATAATATTCACCAATGCCTTCCAATCTATTTGATAAAGTCCAATTCATATTTATCCCTTTACAACTTTCCCTTTTTTATACATTCCAAAAACTTTGAAACTATTGGTTGCATCTTTTACTTCTGCAATCACTTTTTCTATTTGTTTTAAATTTTCAAATTCTAAATCTGCATAAAACCCATATTTGAATGTACTGCCTGGAATGGGCATACTTTGCAACTTACTTAGGTTCACCCCTCTACTTGCAATCTTGGCTAAAATTTTAGATAAGATTCCCTTAGAATGATCTGTTTGAAAATAAATAGAAGCTTTATTCACCCCTTCTATCATGATGGCTTTTTGTTTAGGCACCATAATTAAAAAACGAGTAATATTATTTTTTAAGGTATGAATATCAGGTGTGATCACATTTAAATCGTAGAGCTGTGCTGCAAACTTGCTAGCAATAGCAGCAATATGTTTACTCTTATGTTGATGCACCATTTTGGCACTGAGTGCGGTATCATCTGATTCAACTAATTTCCAATCATATTGCTCTAAATAATCCAAGCATTGTAATATAGCCATTGGGTGGCTATGAACTTCTTTAATATCTTTTAATTGTACCCCTGGATTAACTAATAAATTTTGGCTGATAGACAAATACACTTCCCCGATCACTTGCAGGTTGGATTTCTGCAATAAATTATAATTAGGAAGAATGCTGCCAGCAATGGAATTTTCAATAGCCATGACTGCTCCGTCTGATTGTTTTGGATCTGACCCGATCTTTATCACTTCTCTAAATGTATCACAAGCAATCACCTCAACCGTTTTGCCAAAAAACTGCCTTGCTGCCATTTGGTGGAAGCTACCCTCGTATCCTTGTATGGTTACTTTTTTGTTCATATAAAAAATCCCGGCTGTTTAGGCCGGGATTGTATATTTAGTTATTATGTTTATGCTTTTACAAATACTACCCGGCTACTTTGATTAAAGTAGAAATAAAAGAAAAAGTAAAACCAGTTGCTATTTGCTTTCATCGTGCTACAAAGATAGTCTAAAATAGGCGATTATAGGCTAAAAAAGGAAAGTTTTTTACATTTTACTAACAATGATTCGTTTAATAAAAAAAAGCCCCCCTGTGAAAACAGGGCGGCTCTAACGATTGCTTGCCTTTTGAAAACTTTTTAATAATTACTGATGGGCAAACGATGATAAGTTGCCTTATCCTTACAGTAATCTAATATTTGACTACTTAGTAGCAGCAGAATCAACAGCAGTTGAATCTGTAGCAACCATTGTAGAATCAACAGCAACAGCAGCTGTATCAACAGTTGCAGCAGCAGAATCAGTTGTAGCTTCAGTAGAAGCGCCACCACAAGCAGCTAATGCAGCGATAGCGAAAATTGCGAATACTTTTTTCATTAGAAAGTGTTTTAATTGATTAATTTATACACTTAATACAAAAACAAGAAGAAGGTAACCTTGGTTTTCTAAAAAAATCTTAAAAAATAAATAAATAGGGATTTTGGGTTACTTTTGAGCCTATTAAGTATTAATCTCTTGAAAGCTGAAATCAATGAACAAGCCCTCTTAAAAGGGCTAGCCCAAAATGACTCTAAAGCGGTGGAAGCCCTTTATAAAAGTCATTTTACCATGATTCAGCACTTTGTGCTCAACAATAATGGAAGTTTTGATGACGCAAGAGATCTTTTCCAGGAAGCCATGATCACTTTATACGAAAAAGTCCAATCAGACAGTTTCGTCTTAAGTTGCCAAATCAAAACCTATCTCTTTTCTATTTGTAAAAACTTGTGGCTCAAGCGTTTAAAGCAAATGGGCAAGTATAGCGCCCCATTGAGTACAGAAGAAGAAAGTATTGCAGTAGACGCAGATTTGGAGGAGTTTCAGAAAAAAGATGCTGCTTACTCCATTATGAACAGGGCTTTGAATAGTTTGGGAGAACCTTGTAAAAGTCTTTTAGAAGGTTACTATTTAAATAAAAAAGGGATGCAGGAATTGGCCGATGATTTTGGCTATACGAATGCAGACAACGCGAAGAATCAGAAATATAAATGTTTAATGCGCTTAAAGAAGTTATTCTTTTCGCAATACAATATAGGAGACTAAACAATGGATGATATTCAATTATTAGAAGCTATAGAAAGATACCTGGCAGGCGATATGTCTACTCAGGAGATGGCTCAATTTGAATCCATCCGAAAGCAAACACCCGAAATTGACCAAATGGTAGTAGAGCATGAAATGTTCTTACATCAGATGGAACAATATGCAAAGCGCAAAAACTTTGCTCAGTTGTCTAAGCAAACATTTGATCAATTGCAACAGGCAGGCGAATGGAATGCAATAGATGAAAATACCACTAAAGGAAAAGTAATTATTCTTTGGAATAAATACAAAAAAGTAACCGCTATTGCTGCATCCGTTGGTGGGTTTATTGCATTATTCACTTCTTCCATGATCATGTACTTCTCTCCTAGCTTAAACGGATCTCAGGTCTTGCAATTAAGCAAAGCCATTGAAGTCATCAAGAAAAATCAAAAAGTACAGGGTCACTTATTAAATGAAGTGAAAACCAAATTACCTGAAAATGCAAAGTTGGTGAGCGGTGGTTCAGGATTTTTGATTGACACCAAAGGATTTGTGATTACCAATGCACACGTTTTAAAAGGCAACAGTGCAATTGTAGTGAATAGTGATGGTGAAGAATTAAAGGCGGATATTATTTATGCTGACAAAGGTTTAGATCTAGCACTATTACAAATCAATGATGAAGAATTTAAACAACCTAAACAATTACCTTTCACCATTAGAAAGAAAAAATCTGATTTAGGAGAAGAAATTTTTACTTTAGGTTACCCAAGAACAGATAATGATATTGTATACGGAAAAGGATATTTAAGTGCACAATCAGGTTTCGAAGGAGATAGCAATGCTTATCAAATTCAAATAAGTGCTAACCCAGGATACTCTGGAGCACCTGTTTTTAATGATAATGCAGAGTTAATCGGCATCATCAGCACTCGTCAAAAACAAGCTGAGGGAGTGGCTTTCGCGATTAAGTCTAAAAAGATTTATGACTTAGTGAATACCATTAAAGAGAATGAATCTACCAAAGATGTGAAAATAAAATTAGCAAAGGCAAGTTCAAAATTAGGAAAGGATAGAAAAAGCCATATTAGCAATTTTAAAAACTACATCTACTCTATCAAGTCTTACAACTAGTAGATTGGAATTTATACCTAATTACCAAAGTTTCGCTGGATACACATTAGTTGCAACCAATGCATCAATACTTGCTTTTACTCCTGGAGCATCTTCTTTATAAGTTACCCCAAACCATTTTGCATTGGTAGGGATTACTTTTACATTACCCATTTTTAATTCGCTGTATCTACCTGCCACAAATGGAATATAGAATTCTGATTTTAATTCTTGACCTTGCTTTTCTAAAAATAAGTTGAACTCGCTACCACATAAATCAATAAAACCAGGTGCAAAACACATAAAGTTCATACTTACTCTGGTATCTTCTTTCAAAGGTGTTTCAACACCATTTTCTTCAAATACAATTTGACCAGCTGCTGTTCTATAAATTTTTGTACGCTCGTTAATTGCTGTTAAGTTGTTGTTTGCGTCCACACTACACACCCCCCTACTCACCGTTCCATTTTCACTTAAGGTGTTAGATAATTCATAACCCAGAATACAATATTCTTTTTCAGAACAAGTAGTCGTCAAAAATTGATACGCTTCTTTAAAAGCTTCAGCGCCATAATAATCATCTGCATTGATTACTGCGAATGGTTCATTCACCACTCCCTTAGTGCATAACAATGCATGAGCAGTTCCCCAGGGTTTGGTTCTATCTGTAGCTACTGTAAAACCCTCTGTATACTTCTCTAAAGATTGAAACACATAATCAGTAGCAATTTTACCTGCTAGTTTAGGTTCAAAACTTGCTTTAAATGCTTCGCTAAAATCTTCCCTAATAATAAAGACTACTTTACCAAATCCAGCTCTAATAGCATCATATATTGAATAATCCATAATGGTCTCCCCATTTGGACCAAATCCTTCAGTTTGTTTTTGACTACCGTACCTGCTTGCCATTCCCGCTGCTAAAATCACTAATGTAGGTGCACTCATCTCACTATTTTTTTAATTAATTGTACATTTACCATGCAGGTAAATATTGTCTGCAAAAATAACTGATTTTCACTAATTATTAAAAGTTTGCATACAAAAGCCACTATATCGTCTTTAAACTATTTTGCAACTCAAGGTTATTCAGTGGATATGCTTAGACTTGATTTAGTACACCCTATTGTAAGTGGTAATAAATGGTATAAACTAAAAGAATACTTATTGCAGGCCAAAGAACAAAAAGCTGATACCCTTGCTAGTTTCGGAGGGCCCTATTCAAATCATATTGTGGCTTTGGCTTATGCTGGACACTATCTAGGATTAAAAACAGTTGGCTATATAAGGACCAATGCGGATGAACCCATTACACCAAGTTTACTAGAAGCTATTAGCTATGGAATGCAACTGATTTATTTAGGAAGAACCCATTTTCAAGAAAAGAAAAATGAACTATTAAAAAATCAAGATAGTTCTTCTACTTATTTTATTGATGAAGGCGGATATGGAAAACTAGGTTGTCAAGGTTTTGCAAGTATTCAAGAAGAAGTAAGGCTCAATCATTACGATTATATGGTTGCTGCAGTAGGTACAGGCACTATGTTATCAGGCTTAATAAGTATCAGCAAGCCGCATCAACAAATCGTTGGAATACCTGTATTGAAAAACGAAGAAACCATATATAGTGAAATCAATGCTATACTTCCTGATACCAGAATGCCATATACTTTGTTACATCAATTCCATCAAGGTGGATATGCCAAAACAACTCAAGAACAAATTGATTGCATGAATCAATTTTGGAAAAATACAGGAATTCCAACTGATATTGTCTATACTGGAAAATTAGTTACTGCTTTTGATCAACTACTTCAAGGAAAATACTTCAAAAAAGATGCTAGTATCTTACTCATACACTCTGGAGGATTGCAAGGTAATAGATCAGTCAAACCAGGCCTGCTTTTGTATTAAGCAATTAATACACAATCGAAGATGCGTGCAAAATGTTTTTTAATTTTTTCTTTCACTTCTTGATAATCTACTTTTTTTCCTAATTCTTTTTCCAAAGAAGTGACTGTCTTGCCTTGAATACCACATGGAACAATGTATTCAAAATGAGATAAATCTGTATTTACATTCAATGCAAAACCATGCATGGTAATCCACCTGCTACATTTAATCCCCATGGCACAAATTTTTCTTGCCATAAATGGATTTTCAGGAGCTAACCAAACACCTGTTTCTCCCGAACTTCTTTCCCCTTTTAATCCATATTCAGCAATGGTATCAATAATTACTTGTTCTAAGCTTCTTAAATACCAACCCAAATCGGTTTTGAATTTATCTAAATCTAATATAGGATACCCTACAATTTGTTGTAATCCATGATAAGTAATATCACCTCCTCTGTTAATATGAAAAAACTCAATGCCTAATTTTTGTAATTGCTCTTCTGAAACCAATACATGCTCCCTTTTTCCATTTTTGCCCAAGGTAAACACTGGAGGATGTTCCACCATAAGGAAGCGATGTTCTGTAATGGAATCCATCACATTTTCACCTTTTTCTCTTGCAATAGACTTGATTTGTGTATTCTTAGCCAACAAGCTTTCTTGATAATCCCAGGTGGGTTGATAGGATTTTACACCTAAATCTTCGAAATACACTTTTTGTTGCATGAAGCAAAGTTACAAACTAAGCTGCAATATCCTACTTTTGCATCATGTCAACCGAACCAGAATTATTACAAGAAGAAAATAACGAAGAAGTATACGAACGATTAACCTTTATGGTAGATAAGGGTCAAGAGCCCATGCGTATAGATAAATGGGTGCAAATGCGTATTGAAGGAATGACCAGAAATAAATTGCAAAATGGCATTGATGCAGGCTTCTTAACCGTGAATGGCAAAGTGGTAAAAAGCAATTATAAAACAAGACCAGGCGATGAAGTAATATACATGAGTTATATCAATCCTGACTACACCGAATTAAAACCGGAAGCCATGGATTTAAATATTGTGTATGAAGACGAAGCAGTGATGGTGATCAATAAACCAGCCAATATGGTGGTACATCCTGGTATTGGTAATTATACAGGCACTTTGTTAAATGGGGTGGCTCATCATTTGTTATCACAAAACCCAGATTTAAATGAAGAACTACTTCCAAGATTTGGATTAGTGCATCGAATAGATAAAAATACAACTGGTTTAATTGTACTAGCTAAAACACCAGAAGCTGCAAGTCATTTGGCAAAACAATTTTTCAATCATACAGTTGAAAGAAAATACATGGCCCTTGTGTGGGGGGATGTACAAGAAGACGAAGGTACCATTGAAGCACATATTGCTCGTCATAAAACCAATAGAAAACAATTTGACGCCTATCCTGAGGGAGAAACCGGAAAGCATGCCATCACTCATTATAAAGTGGTTGAAAGATATAATTACACTACCCTTGTATCATGTGTTTTAGAAACTGGAAGAACACATCAAATTCGTGTACACATGAAATATATTGGACACACTTTATTTAACGACTGGGAATATGGTGGAGACAGAATTTTAAAAGGAACTATCTATACAAAATACAAGCAATTTGTAGACAACTGTTTTGAAGCTTGTCCTAGATGCGCATTACATGCCGCGACATTAGGCTTTGAGCATCCTACCACTGGAAAGCATATGAGTTTTGATAGCCCACTGCCTGCAGATATGGAAGCCGCTATTACTAAATGGCGAAATTATAAGTCAGCCGCGCATAAGTTAGAGGAATAAAAAAAAACTTAATTAAGCTTAAGTTTTTTTTATTCCTCTACTCTAAAGATTTTTTCGAGCCCACCCATAAACGGTGGGCTCGATTTAGATTTACTTGTTTTGAACTTAGAAAATAAAATAGCCCTTATGAAAATGTAAGGGCTATTTTATTTCAACTCTTATGATTTTTAGCCCGCATCCGAGCGGGCTATTTTTTATTTCTTATCTGCGGCTGCGGCAGCAGCAGCGGCCATTGGTGATAAACCAAATGACTGACCTCTTCCCATTGCTTTTGCCTTAAACATTGTAAACTTAGAAGGCTCTGATACATTTGGCCAGCTATTATTAGACTCGTCAATATCAGCTGTCTCACGCATTGGATCTAATTTAATAGATACTGCCTTTTTATTGGTTAAAAATACCTTTGTTAATTTATTTTCATTCTTTCTCCAAATTTGTGCTGCATACTTAGTTACTTCTTTAGTACCATCTTCAAAAGTAAATTCCACAATGATAGGCATTACCAAGCCACCTTTATTCAAGAAGCTAATTTCATATAAATGCACATTTGCATATTTTGCTTTTTCTGCATCAGTCAATGCCTCAGGAGCACCAAAACTAATTGCAGGTTGTTTAGTTACTGAATCATAAGGAACAATTCCTCTATCATATTTCCAATAGAAATCTCTTAATGTGGTATCTGCGTCTGTTAAGAACACAATAGATTTATCATTTCTATTTCTAATCTTAGAAATATCTTCAAAACTATGCACAAGTGGTTTATCCAAACTTCTGCCTTGCATTGTTCTTGCAGCAGGCGGTGTTGCAGAAGGATCAAAAACTGCATGCTTCACCGTATCAATAGCAATATCTACAGGATCAATTCCATAGAACCAACCTCTCCAGAACCAATCTAAGTCTTCCGCACTTGCATCTTCCATTGTTCTAAATAAATCTGCAGGTGTTGGGTGCTTGAACGCCCATCTTCTAGAATATTCTTTAAATGAATAATCGAATAATTCTCTGCCCATAATCGTTTCACGAAGAATATTTAAACCTGTTGCTGGTTTAGTATATGCGTTAGGACCAAATTGAATAATATTCTCACTATTGGTCATAATAGGCTCTAATTGTTCTTTTGGCAATTTCATGTAATCAGTAATTGTCCATGCTGGACCACCACGCGTAGGAAATTTGTTATCATACAATTCTTCTGTTAAGTATTGTACAAATGAATTCAATCCTTCATCCATCCAAGACCATTGACGCTCATCAGAGTTCACAATCATTGGGAAGAAATTATGACCTACTTCATGAATAACCACTCCTAACATACCGTTTTTTGTTGCCTCTGTATAAGAACCGTCTTTTTCAGTTCTACCATAGTTAAAGCAAATCATTGGATACTCCATACCATTCGCAGCTTCTATGGACTGAGCAACTGGATAGGGATAAGGAATAGAAAATTTAGAATAAGTTTTAATTGTATGTGCTACTGCTTTGGTAGAAAACTTGCGGTATAATCCATAAGCTTCTTTACCATAAGCACTCATGCTCATTACTTTTTTTCCTTCTACATCTGTTGCCATTGCATCCCAAACAAATTTACGGCTACTTCCAAATGCGAAGTCACGTACATTCTCTGCTTTGAATATCCATGTTTTAGTTGTAGCAACTTTATTTTTTTCAGCAGCTTTTGCTTCATCCAAAGTAACCACTTCAACAGGCTCTTTGTAAGAAGTTAAAGCCTTATTCCATCTTGCTAATTGTGCTGCAGATAATACTGCAGGATAGTTTTGACAAGATCCTGTAGCCATTACCACATGGTCTCCAGGAACAGTGATTGCAACATTATAGTTGCCAAAAGCTAATGCAAATTCACCTCTACCAGTGAACTGATGGTGCTGCCATCCTTGAAAATCAGAATATACTGCTAATCTTGGAAACCATTGAGCCATGGTAAATAAATGATTCCCGTCTTCTGGGAAAAACTCATAACCACCTCTACCACCAACGGTCATTCTATCAGAAATTTTATAATTCCAATCAATATTAAAAACAAATTTTTGACCAGGTTTTAATGATGTTGGTAATTCAATACGCATCATTGTTTTGTTTACAGTGTATTTTAAATTTTTACCTAAAGCATCTGTAGCTTTAAGAATATTTACACCATATCCATTATCTTTTTTCTCATCTGCTAATTTATCTATAGCAGTAGGGCTGAAAGATCTACTTAAAGAACTTCCATCAGCATAGCCAGCATTTTTAACAGAGCTATGTTCGTTTTCATCTAATTGTAACCAGATATACGTTAAAACATCTGGAGAATTATTAAAATAGGTTACCGTTTCAGCACCATGTAACATCAAATTCTTTTCATCTAAAGTAGCTTTGATATCATAATCTGCTCTTTGTTGCCAATATTTTGGACCAGGAGCACCACTTGCTGTACGATATTCGTTTGGAGTGGGTAAAATAGTTCCTAATTGCTCAAACTTGTTTCCGTGGTTTGAAGTAGGATTGTTACGGATATCTTGAGCAATACTTGTTGCTACCATAGCCATAACAGAAAAACCAAGCATTAAAAGCTTCTTCATTGGATATATTATTTTCAATTAAAAAAAAGATACAATTCTCTCCCAAACCATGTTTGCAGCTAGTAAAAAAACGATGCCAGATATCACTTGAACCATCCTTCTTCTGTCTAGCTTTAAGAGGGATACGAATATAAATGAAATTATTAAAATTACACTCACGATGAGCAGTTGACCTAGCTCTAATCCGAGGTTAAATGAAAACAAAGGGGGCAAGATAGACTCCTCTTTTCCAAGCAAACTTCTTAAATAGTTGCTAAAGCCCAAACCATGAATTAGGCCAAAAAACAGGGCAAAAAAGTAAATTATGGGGTATTTTGACCTAAAATTGAAGTTTTTTACCCCAAAATTGACCAAAGCGGTTAATACAATAGTAACCGGAATGAGTAATTCTATGAGGTTGATCGGAAAATTAACCCATTGGAGTACACTTAATGCTAAAGTAACAGAATGGCCAATGGTAAAAGCAGTTACCAGAATAAGCAGCTGTTTCCAATCTGACCAGATATACCTTGCAGTTAAAGCTACAATGAATAGAATATGATCTGATCCGGCTAAATCGATGATATGCTTAAAGCCAAGATGTAGATAGATTTGAAAATCGTTCATTAAATCTAATTTTGTGGTGTTAAATTAAAGAAGACCTTTGTAAATATCAAATATTTTACATGACCTGGATACCTTTCAAACCATTGATCACTTGGATGATTGCTATTTTTCATCCTTTTTTTGTTTCGGTAATTGATATACAACACAATCAAAAAGAAGCAACATTAGAAATAAGCGTGAGGACATTTACAGATGATTTAGAGAAAATGATCCTTAAAGAGTCTAATGTGAAATTAGATTTATCAGACCCTAAGCAAAAAACAAAAGCCGATATCTTCGTTCATCAATATATACAAAAGAAAATCGCATTAGCAGCTAATGGTTCAAAACTAAATATGGAATATATTGGCTTTGAAATACAATCAGAAAGTACTTGGTCTTATTTTGAAGTAAAGAATGTAAAACAATTGAAACAACTCAATGTGTTTTGCGAGTTATTATTTGGTATCAATCCACAGCAGATCAATATTTTTCATGTAAGCTCCAATGGAACAAGAAAAAGCTTTGAACTCGCTGCGCCAAAAAATGCAACTCAATTTATTTTTTAAGTTCGATAACTTCAAAAGGGATCGTTTCCTGATCTCTTGTAGCAGGATTCAAAAAAGGTAAACTCAACATGGTCACATGGAATCTTCTAGACGCAAATATTTGTTGACTTTGAGGAAATTGTACTTTAATAATTGAATCATTTTTAAGATCCGTCACCACCCAGTCTCCCTCTTTTAATGTTACACTATCTTCTTGTATCTTGAATACGTGCTGCCCATAAAAATGCATCGCATAGCTATTCGGAATTTTATGAAGTACTATCTTTTCTTTATCCCAGCCCTTTTTTTCAATTTGTTTTACCAATTGATTGCCCAATTGAAAGGGTAATAAATGAGGATAAAAATGCAGGTTCATCACCAAATTCACCCCTATCCATAATACGATGGATTGATAAAACCATTTCTGGCCTAGCGTATCATTCGAAAAAAATATTTTACTGGACAGTAGAAGAATGATTACAAAACTGATGATTAAACTATTGGCTGCCTTTTCAAAAGGTATGGTCAAAATTGCTCCAACCACCAAAATAAAAACGAACATTAAAAATAGATGGAACTTAGACAATATTTTAACACTTTTAGAAATACTTAAGTTGTTCCATAATATTTTCTCCCAATGTGCAGCAGTTAAAACAGCTGCCAATGGAAACACCACAAAAATATAATGAGGTAATTGTGCCTGACTTCTAGAAAGCACTATATAAGTTAAGACAAAACCAAAAAAACTGATGCGCTCAGTAGTTGGACTAAAGAGCCCTTCTTTAATGATGGTAATGAATTTAGCTACCAAAGCCCAAAGAAATACAAATATCCAAGGCAAGAAACTCCAAAACATATTCTCCAATAAAAAAGTAAAATAGCCCATTTCTTTAAAAGCATTCTCACCTGTATACCTTCCAAAACTTTGTGTCCAATAATAAAACTCCACCCCAGATTGTATCGGTCGGTGATTGATAATTTTACCTGGATGTAGATCAAATTGTTGGTATAAACCCCATGTCATTGGGAACAATAACAATGCAATGATGATTATTCCTACTAAATAAATGGGTTTGAAAAAATAAGCCCAATCTTTTTTACAGAACCATTCAGGCACAAAACATAAAATAGGTACCACTAATGCAATGGGTCCTTTGGTCATCATGCCGCCAGCAATAGCTATAACTGCGATAAAGAAATAGGTATGCTTTTTTTGAATAGTCCAATAAGCAATTGCACAAATTGCAGCCATCACCCAACCTACCAACATGGTGTCGGTTCTTACATCATGTGCAATCAAGAAAAATGCCTGACTTGAAGCAAGCATCAGTGTCGCTATTCTTGCCGTAGTGATATGATAATAAAGTTTAGCAAAATGGAAGGTTGAAAATAATGCGATGCCTAAAAATAATAAAGAAGGTATACGATAAGCCCAATCATAGATTCCAAAAACTTTCATAGATAAAGCAGACAACCAAAATAACATGGGTGGCTTATCTAAGTAATCAGCATGTAAATCAAATAATTGTAAATAAGATTGCTTTTCTAACATCTCTCTACTAATGGATGCATACTGAGCAGCATCCACATCCATTAATGGAATGGCAAATGCTCCTAGACAATACACTATCAAAATAGCAGATAAACTAATTATAAAGCTATTCTTATGCATGTTGAAATTTTTTAAAGACCATCCCATTTAGTTTACCTACTACAAGACCGATCATTGCCCCAGCCAATACATCTAATGGATAATGCACGCCCACATAAATCTGTGCATAAGCAATCACCCCTGCCCATAAAAAAAATAACCAAGTATACTTCTTAAAAACTGGCGTGAGACTTATAAATATAAACATGGCTAATCCAAAATGATTGGCAGCATGGGAAGAAGTAAAACTGAATCCACCGGAACAATGATCTAATAATAATCTAACCTTACCAGCCATCAATGGGTCTGCACAGGGCCTTAATCTATGTACCAATGGTTTGAAAATACTGCTACTTATTTGATCAGTCAGCGTAAGATTGATGATTGCGAAAAGCAACCATTTCCAAGTAGCTTTTCCCCATCGAATGAATAAATACACCAATAAAATTGCATAAAAAGGGTACCAATTTTGGGCATTTCTGCACCAAGGCAATACATGATCTAGAAAAGAATGGGTCCAAGAACTATTTATACTTGTAAATAATGCCTGATCTTTTGCTAAAAGGGACGACCAAATGCTCATTGTCATAGCATAAAGATACAAGAAGTGCAAAAATTTAAAGTAAATTTGTAGCTCAATTAGAACCCAAATGGCATTAATTAAAAGTATATCCGGATTTAGAGGGACCATCGGAGGAAAACCCAATGAAAACCTTACTCCATTAGACATGGTGAAATTTGCATCAGCTTACGGAACATGGTTGAATGGTAAATCCGCTGGGAAAAAGAAAGTGGTGGTTGGAAGAGATGGTAGAATGAGTGGCAACATGGTGGAAGCCATGGTGGAACAAAGTTTATTGGCTTTGGGAATTGATGTGATTCATTTAGGATTAAGCACCACCCCTACAGTGGAGATGGCAGTCGTATTTGAAAAAGCAGACGGAGGGATTATTTTAACAGCGAGTCATAATCCGAAAGAATGGAATGCATTAAAATTATTAAATGAAAAAGGAGAATTTGTAAGTGCTGAGGAAGGAAAGACCATTTTAAATATTGCAGCCAACGAAGATTTTAATTTTGCCAATATAGATGCCATAGGATCATTGATTGCAGATAATAATAGTTTAGAAAAGCATATTGAAGCAATATTAAATTATCCATTGGTCAATAAAAAAGCCATTGAAGCGGCTAACTTCTCTATTGTATTAGATGCGATTAACAGTTCAGGAGCATTTACGGTGCCTGCATTACTGCATGCTTTGGGGGTGAAAAATATCACAGTCCTAAACGAAGCAATGACTGGAAATTTTGCGCATAATCCAGAACCATTAAAAGAACATCTTACAGATCTTTGTAGTACTGTGATAAAGAATAAGGCAAACATTGGGATTGCTGTAGATCCAGATGTAGATCGTCTATGTTTTGTGAGTGAGGATGGAGAATTATTTGGAGAAGAATACACTTTAGTAGCAGTTGCTGATTATATTTTACAACATAGAAAAGGGGCCACTGTAAGTAATTTATCTTCTACAAGAGCTTTAAGAGATGTTACTGAAAAGTATGGCTGTTCTTATTTTGCAAGTGCAGTGGGCGAAGTGAATGTTGTAAATATGATGAAGCAAGAAAAAGCCGTGATTGGCGGAGAAGGAAATGGAGGAATTATTATACCTGATTTACATTATGGAAGAGATGCATTAATTGGCATTGCTTTATTTTTAAGCCATTTAGCCTTAACCCAAAAAACTGCATCTGCATTAAGAGCAAGTTATCCAGCATATTTTATGAGTAAAAAGAAGATGGATTTAAACGCTTCTTTATCTTTAGACACTATTTTTAGTACTTTAGAAACCAAGTTTTCTGCATACCCTATTAATAAAGTAGATGGATTTAAAATTGACTTTGATGACGAATGGGTACATTTAAGAACCAGTAATACTGAACCTATAATGCGTATTTATACAGAAGCAAAAACACAGGAAGCAGCAGATGCATTAGCAGATCATATTATTTCAATAATACATTCAATATAATAGAGGGATGGAAAGAATATATTTTGACAATGCAGCCACTACCTCATTAGACCCTGCTGTATTAGAAGCAATGATGCCTTATTTGACTGAAAAATTTGGTAACCCATCTTCTATTTATAGCTATGGAAGAGAAACTCGAATGGCTGTTGAGCAAGCTAGAAAATCAGTTGCAAAGAATTTAGGTGCGAAACCCTCTGAAATTTTCTTTACCAGTGGTGGGACAGAAAGCAGCAATACTATTTTACACGCAGCCATTCAGGATCTTGGATGTAAACATATTATTAGTTCTCCTATCGAGCACCATGCAACACTTCATACAGTGGAGCATCTTGCAAAATTGCACAATATCAAATTGTCTTGGGTCAATATTTTACACAATGGACATATTGATTTAGATCATCTTGAGCAATTATTGAATACACATCAAGAAAAAACAATCGTATCCATCATGCACGCCAATAATGAAATTGGCAATATGATTGATTTATATGAAGTAGGTGCTTTATGTAAAAAGAACAACGCTTATTTCCATAGCGATACAGTGCAAACAGTGGGTCACTTTAGTTTTAACTTAAAAGAAACTCCAGTTGATTTTATCACTGGAGCTGGACATAAATTTCACGGACCAAAAGGTGTGGGTATCTTATATATTAACGAAAATATTAAAATTAATCCTTTGGTTCATGGAGGAGCGCAAGAAAGAAACATGCGCGCAGGTACTGAAAATTTATATGGTATTGTTGGTTTTGCAAAAGCTTTAGAATTAGCAAGCGCGTCTTATGAAAAAGACAGCGCTTATATGCAATCTTTAAAGCAATATATGCACGATCAGTTGGTGCAAAATATTCCTGGCGTGAGTTTTAATGGAGATCCTTTTGGAAATAGTTTATATACTTTATTAAGTACCAATTTTCCTAAAACTGATAAAACGGATATGTTGTTGTTTAATTTAGACATTCATCATGTCTGTGCAAGTGGCGGAAGTGCCTGTTCAAGTGGAGCACAACAAGGCTCTCACGTAATACAAGCATTAAAAAAAGAAGGAGAAATCGCTACTGTGCGTTTCTCCTTCTCAAAAAATAATACCCGTCAAGAAATTGACCAGGTAGTTAAGATCTTAACTACTTTACTTTAGTATCTTGTTCTAATTTAGTGATAGCAGCCTCTAATTGATAACAAGTTAGAATATCTTGTACAAAAGACATTTGCTTATTACTAAATGCTGTTGGCTTACCTTGATAAGCAGCGTCTGCATTTTGCATAAACTGATCTTCACTCATCGCTTCTCCTAAAGATCTATAGTAGGTTAATTGTTGTTTGATATCTTTCAGTACAGAACTACTTACTTTTTTAGCTAGCGCTTTATCGTCCGCTGCATAACAAGCTTGTAAGAATACATAGCTAAAGTAATTATGTTGATTGCCTCTATTAGCAGTCATACCATAAGGGAAATTCTTTTCATTTGTTACTACATCTATTTTCTTTAACAATTGTCTAGCGCTGTCCTTCTTTCCTTCTGAAGCCAATGCTAATGCAATTTCAGCAATAGAATATCTAATAGAATTCAAGTGTCTTCTATTCTCTTCGTCAAAGTAAACATTCGGATTTTGTGCATTACCGAAACTAAACTTATTCATGATATTCTTGTAAGCTGCATCAGTATCAATAGGAGAATTTAATACTGGCACTAATTGATAGGCCATTCCAGTTTGACGTGCATACTTATCCAAGCCCAAATCTTTCAAATCTTGTTGGGAAGTAAAGCAAATTGGACGTTTAAATTGACTAGTCGCAATAATGGCAAAAATGGCCATTTCATTCTTCACCATATATTGTCTGTTAGGATTGAAATCAATTTTCAATTCACTTAATACAGAATCTGTTGGTTTAGCAATGCCAGAAGCCAAAGCATTGGCTTTATTTACCGGCACACTAAATTTATGTGTAGGAAATATATTTACAGAACTGCCATCCTGAGTAGCCATTTGATATTTTCCTGAAGGATCCGCCACAACGTATCTTAAAACAGAATCTAAATCATAATACTGGTTTTCTGTAAATCCTGGTATAGGATAATAATAAGCAGCATTTAATTTATTTCCAGCTACTTGTTCGTCAGTGAATATAACATCAAACTTATCACTTTGATTTACTTTGTATCTAAGCTCTTTCATGTACCAATCAGAACCTAATAAACTATTCACCACCACTCTTACATCCGGTCTAATGCCTTCTACTTCTTGTGCATACCATAATGGATAGGTATCATTGTCTCCAAAAGAAAATAAAATAGCATTTGGAGGACAACTCTCTAGATAGTTTCTAGCCAAATCTCTTGGTAAGGTTTTTTGACTTCTATCGTGATCATCCCATTCTTGCTGTGCCATTAAAGTTGGTACTGCCAAGAAACAAATTACCGAAGCTGCGATAGTGGCCATTTTAGGGCTAATCGCTTTAGACAACCATTCTGCAACTTGCAATACGCCTAATCCAATCCAAATTGCAAATGCGTAGAAAGATCCCACATAAGCATAATCACGCTCACGAGGCTGTAAGCTTACTTGGTTTAAATAAAGCACAATCGCAATACCAGTAAAGAAGAATAACAAACCTGTTACTACAAAGTCTTTTCTTGCATGTTGGTATTGAAAAATAAATCCAATGATACCTAAGATAAACGGCAACATATATAAATTGTTACTCGCATTATTGTTCTTGCTAATGGAGTCTGGCAACTTCGATTGATCTCCAAAAATAGCATTGTCTACAAAAGATATACCTGTTTTGAAATTACCATCTCTTACGTTACCAAAGCCTTGTAAATCGTTTTGCTTACCTGCAAAATTCCATAAGAAATAACGCAAGTACATAAAGCCAAATTGATAATTGGTAAAGTATTTGATATTATCTCTCATTGTCGGAGCTTCTCCGTCTACAACGCCTGCAAAAGCTCTGTAGCTATCCATTTGACCTCTATCATTTTCTGAATCCCACATTCTAGGAAATAAATGTGCAGATGGTGCAGATGACCAATCACGCTTATAATTCTTTCCAGCTACTTCATAAGTTTCTTTTGCTTTCACATACTGATCGCTTCCTTCAATATTATCTACTTTATCAACATAGTCAGGACCATATAAAATTGGCCAATCACCATATTGCTCTCTACCCAAATACCCCATTAAAGTAACTGGATTGTCTACATTGTACATATCTACTGAAGTATCGGCGTTAGAGCGAATCATGGTAGTGATATAACTTGTATATCCCAAGAAGAAAAATACCATGGACCAGATACCTAGTTTCATGAAATAATACCCTTTCTTGTTGGCATATCGAATCCCTAAAGCAATCAATACTGCTACTAAAACAAAGAAAGTAATAAAGCCACTAAAGAAAGGCAATCCAAAACTGTTTACAAAAGTTACATCAAATGCACCAGCCCACTTAATAGTATATTGAATCAAGAATACTTGAATAAATCCTGTAATGACTACCCCAATAAAAAATGCAACTAAGCCACCCTTCCAGCTTGCTTTGTAATTTCTAAAATAATACACCATTACAATGGCAGGAATGGTTAGGATATTCAATAAGTGAACTCCTATAGAAATACCCATCATGTAAAAAATAAAAATGATCCACTTATCTGCACCTGGCTGATCCGCTTTATGCTCCCATTTTAAAATGGCCCAAAAAACCAAGGCAGTAAAGAAAGAACTCAATGCATATACTTCCCCTTCAACCGCTGAATACCAAAATGAATCACTAAATGTATACGCTAAAGCTCCTACCACACCAGCACCCATTACCAATAAGATTTGGTTTTGCGTTAAATCTGCTCCGCTCGCTTTCTCCACCATTCTTTTAGCAAAATGGGTAATGGTCCAAAATAAAAATAAAATAGTGAACCCACTTGCCAATGCACTCATGGTATTCACCGCTTTAGCGGCAGTGAGTGGATTGTCACCAAAAAGAATAATAAAAACCCTTCCCATTAAGACAAACATTGGGGCTCCTGGAGGATGAGGAATTTGTAATTTATAGGCACTGCTAATAAACTCTCCACAATCCCAGAAACTACCTGCAGCTTCTGAAGTCATAATGTACACAGTACAAGCTATTAATGTTACGATCCAGCCTGTCCAATTGTTTACTTTTTTAAAGTTCATTCTTATCCATTTTAGTAGATGCAAACTTAACCCAAATGAGCCAAAATGGGAAATTAATGGGTGCTTTATGATTATTTTAAGATTTTCGGTTTCCCCCTATGTTTTTTATCTTTGCACCCCATGGAAAATAAACGCTCTGTCGCTTTTCATACTTTAGGCTGTAAACTGAATTTTTCAGAGACTTCTACCCTTTCTAGACAATTGGAGCAGGAAGGCTTTGAAAAAAAGGCATTTACGGACAAGGCAGACGTATACGTGATTAATACCTGCTCTGTTACAGAGAACGCAGATAAGGAATGCAGACAATTGGTGAGAAGAATTCAAAAATTGTCTCCAGAAAGTTTTGTTGTCATCACGGGTTGTTATGCACAATTAAAACCAAAAGAAATTGCCGAAATCCCAGGGGTAGATTTGGTATTAGGCGCTGCTGAAAAATTTAATTTAATCGAACATATAGCTACTCTTTCTAAAGGAGATGCAGCCAAGATTTGCAGTTGTGATATTGAGACCGTTTCTGGTTTCAACAGTTCTTTTTCAGTAAACGACAGAACAAGAACATTTCTAAAAGTACAAGACGGTTGTGATTATAGTTGTTCTTTTTGTACGATCCCCATGGCAAGAGGGAAAAGTAGAAGTGATAGTATTCAAAATGTAGTAAAACAAGCACAAGCATTAGCTTTAAATGGTGTACAAGAAATTGTGCTTACAGGAATTAATTTAGGAGACTTTGGAAAAGGATTTGATGGTGGTAAGATTAGAGAAGAAAACTTCTTTGATTTAATTAAAGCATTAGATACTGAAACGACTATTCCTAGATACCGAATCTCATCTATTGAACCTAATTTATTGACAGATGAAATGATTGCATGGGTGGCTCAAAGCAAAAGATTCATGCCCCATTTTCATATCCCGTTACAAAGCGGTTCTGATGCTGTCTTGAAATTAATGCAAAGAAGATACAATACACAATTGTATAAAGATAAAATTAGTTTGATCAAACAATGTATACCAGATGCCTGCATTGGCGTAGATGTAATTGTTGGATCACCAGGTGAAACAGAAGCCTATTTTAAAGAAAGTATGGAATTTATTCATGCGCTGGATATTTCCTATTTACATGTGTTCACTTATTCTGAAAGAGCTGCTACAAAAGCATTGGATATTAAACCTGTTGTACCTATTTCAGTTAGACAAGAAAGAAATAAAATATTACGCAATCTATCTTATCAAAAAGAACAATATTTTAAAGCACAACATATTGGTGCTACTAGAAAAGTGCTGTTTGAATCCATCAAGCAAAAAGATCCTAAGGACATACCATTGTTAGAGGGCTATACAGATAATTATATCAGAATCACTACTCCTTATAGAGCAGAATGGAGTAACCAAATAGTGGATTGGACAATTGCTTAAATAACAGAGATTTCCTCTACCTTAAATTCTACAATCATCATCATATTGATGCTTTCAAGTCTAACAAATACATTCTTTTTGCCAGACTTTATTACTTCCCCTTTTTGACCCATAAACAAGCCATTATTAATAGCCACTCTGGTTTGTGGAGGTATATTTGTCATATCCACCACCTGAATACTTTGATAAGACTCTCCTAAATATTTCTTGATGGTTTGAATTTCCTTATCTCTAATGATAGCAGGCTTTTTTTCAAAATATAAAAAATTAACTACCCCATTTACAGATAATATCTGATTGCGATCTTCCTTTGCAGCTTTTACAAAAACATAGGATCTAAAAAGAGGCTCTTCAATTATTTTTTTTCTATCCGACCATTGCCTTTCTTTTTTCTGCACAGGGCACCAACTCTCGAAGCCTCTTTGCATCAATAAGCTATCCACCTTTTTTTCCCACTTTGATTTGGTATATATTACATGCCAAAGCTTTTCATTCTCCTGTTCTGCCATTGTTGTTATTTTAAATTACCCTTTCTTAACAATATTACTATTGATAGACAATTTTCCCAATAATGCATTGGATTGTGATAATTGAATGTCTTTTGCAACCTGCTTCAACCAAGCTTGATATCTATCTTGTTTTGGTTTATCAGGATTGTTATAAAACTTATCATGATCAGCCTTAAGGGGGGCAACCTGCATAGGTTCTTTCAGCTTTAAAATATTCTCGTTCTGTTGAACTATATCTTGGATTTGTTTTTTATACGCCTTGAACTTATTGATATTTAAATAAGAGGGACGGTCAATTTGACTAGCAATCCATTGGGCATTTTGCTTGAATCTAGTCACAGCAGTATCAGCACTGATTTTTTTATTTTCAACACTAGCAATACTATAGATAGAAGGACTTTTTGTCCAAATCTGGTATTTTGCTTTTTCCATTTCATCCCATGCTAATGCATTTGGATTGTCTTTCTCTCTGTATTTGAAATATTCATACTCGTCTGGAAGAATAATGTCTGGTGCTACACCTTTTTTCTGAGTAGAACTACCATTAATTCTATAAAATTTTTGAATAGTTAATTTCACTGCACCGTATTCAGTTTGTATACCTAACGAATCCAATGGCTTACCGAAGGAAACATTTCTTTGTACTGTACCCTTTCCATAAGAAGAGCTACTTCCAACAATTATACCTCTCTTATAATCTTGTATTGCTGCTGCAAAAATCTCACTTGCAGATGCACTAAATTCATTCACCATCACTACCAAAGGACCATCATACAAAGTACCTGGAGTTTCATCATACAATACTTGAGATCTACCACTTTTATCTCTAATTTGAACTACTGGGCCTTTGTCTATAAATAAACCAACCATTTGAACCACTTCGTATAAAGAACCACCCCCGTTATATCTTACATCTATTGTAATGCCTTTTACGTTTTCAGCTTTTAATTTAACGATCTCTTTGGCTACATCTTCTGAACATCTATGGCCATCTTCTCTTTCAAAATCGGCATAAAAATCTGGCAAATAAATATATCCGTATTTATCATTGCCCTTAGTTATGACAGCACTTCTTGCATAACCTTCATCCAAAACCACTTTTTCTCTAATCAAGGATACCACTTTGATAGTGCCTTCTGGCTTTCTTATAGTTAATCTTACTTCTGTACCCTGACTACCTCTAATTAATTTTACTGCGTCTGTAGTTTCATACCCTTCAATATCTACTGGCTCTTCAGCACCTTGAGCTACTTTAATAATCACATCATTGGCTACTAATTGACCTGATTTCCATGCTGGACCACCTGGTGTAATATTAACCAACTTCACACCGTTATCGTCCTGACCTAATAATGCACCAATTCCATAAAATACTCCACTCATTTGTTCTGTGAAAGATCTTTTCTCTACTGGTGCAAAATAATCAGTATGCGGATCCATTAATCCGGTGATCGTATTTAAATAGGTTTCAAATCTTTTTTCTTTTCCAAAAGTTCTTTCCAAAGATTCAAACTTTTTAATTTGAATTTTTTTGACTGCATTTCTAGATTCCACTTCAATGAGAGAATCTGATTTAACAACATATTTTTCTTTCCCTTTGTTCTTTTCTCTTTCCTCAGTGGAAGTTACATATCTATCTAATACTTTATAGGTAAGTAATTTTCTCCATCTTTCATTTCGCTCTTTAATATCTTTTGCAAATGATAATTTGTCTACATCGAAATAGATAGAATCATTTGTATTAAAATTAAATGGTTGATCTATCAATTGATTAAAAAGCACTTTAGCTTCTTTGATTCTTCTTTCATAAATAAAATCTACTGCGTCTGTAAAACTCAATGGACTTCCGTGAATTTCATCATCTATTCTTCTTTCAAAAATTCTTAAACTATCAATATCAGATTGCAAGAACAAAGTTTTATCTGGATCCAAAGATTTTAAATAATTATCAAAAACTTCTTTTGAAAAAACATCATCAATCTTTCTAGGACTGTAATGTTCTGATTCTAATAACTGTCCAATGGTAGATAATAATTTTCTATGTCTTACAGATGTAGGTTCTTGTTGATCTGTTTTGATATTAAAAGCAAAAAATATACCCCCGAACACTAATCCAATGGCTAAAAAAGACCATTTATTTTGTTTTATATATGTCATAATTGATCGCATGAAGAAATTCAAAAATAGCGTAAAATGGGTTTGAAAGCAGTTATTGTTCGATAATCTGGATCTTTTTACCATAATTTTATAAAAACATGGCCAACTAATTTTATAGATTACTGAATTAATGTATTTTTGCGACCCAAAATGGAGGGTATAGCTCAGTAGGTTAGAGCGACAGTTTGTGGCACTGTAGGTCGTGGGTTCGAGACCCATTACTCTCCCCCAAAAAACCTATCACTTAATTGAGATAGGTTTTTTCTTTAAATGAATCTTATGATGCAATTGTTTATTTCCATGTTACTATTTGCAGGGCTAGCTTGGCTTATTAGCTGGGGCATGGTGGGCATTTTGTTCTATCCCCAAAAACCCATATTTGGTTGGCAGGCTCCATTGATTGGTTGGGCCAGAAACTTAAACCTGACCCATTTGTTGAGCGAAGAAAAACTAGATACACAATTAGATAAAGTAATGCCCATCATTGATCATAAATTAGACGATTTTTTTCGCCATAGATTAACTGAAAAATTACCCATGATTTCTATGTTCATTGGAGATAAAACCATTCAACAATTGAAAACTGTTTTTATGGAAGAATTAAGACAAATGTTTCCAACACTAATGCAATCTTTTGCATCCAATTTGCAAAAAGACTTGCTTGAACAAATAGAAAATCAATCCCTTGAAAGGTTAAAATTGGCAGCATTTACAGCTACTGCCCCACTTAGAAAATTGGCCATCTTCATTGGCTTGATTTGGGGGATCATTTCCCATTTGATTTTGAACCTTTTTTAAACTACTATGTTACTTGTTAAAGCTGTTTAATTACCGCTTATACTATACAGCCTCCTTTGTTCCGAAAGAAGGCTGATATTTGTACCCTCATTAAACTAGTTATAACAATGCTAGTCCAATTATAGAATTAAACTTTATGAAATATATACTTTTGTTTTTAGGCTTTCTTTTCGTAACTCAAATGACTTCTTTCGCCCAATTTCCGGGTGGCGCAAGACCGGGTGGTGGAAATACGAATATTGGACACTTTTACGGTAAAGTGGTGGACGCCAATAAAAAAGGCATTGATGGTGCTACCGTTCAATTAAAAGGTAGCAAGTTTGATCCAGCTACAAAAAAATCCACTGAAACTATAGTGGGTACGATGATCACTGCAGCCAATGGAGATTTTAGTTTTGACAATTTATCTATTATGAGTGCTTACAAATTGGTCATTACTGGCATTGGCTTCAAGAAATTCGAAAAACAAATTAGTTTCAACTTTAAGCCCAACGGAAATCCTCAAGATATGATGGCATTGGTGGATAAAGACTTGGGAAATATTAAATTAGAAGATGATGCTACACAATTACAAAGTGTAACGGTATCCAGCACTGTCAAGTCACAATTTGAAATGGGCATTGATAGAAAGATATTCAATGTCGATAAAAACCTGGCGAGCACAGGACAGACAGCAGTGGAAGTGATGAAAAACATTCCCAACTTAAACGTGGATATTGATGGAAACGTAACACTTAGAAGTGCGGCTCCAACTATTTTGGTGGACAATCGACCGACCACATTAACACTTGACCAAATTCCTGCGGATATTATTGATAAAGTAGAAATTATCACCAACCCATCAGCTAAATACGATGCATCAGGTGGCAATGCTGGTATCATTAATGTTGTCTTGAAGAAAAATAAAAAGAATGGCTATAATGGTGGATTAAGAGCTGGTGTAGATATGCGTGGCAAATTCAATGGTGGTGGCGATATCAATCTTCGCGATAAAAAAATTAATTTTTCTGCTAGTGCTAATATTAGAGAAAACAAATCCATTAGTGATATTGAAAATATTAGAGATATTTTATTATCCCCTGTGCCTACAAGCATTAACACTACGATAGATAATATTAGTTTAAGTCGTTTTTCATTTTACAGAGCAGGCTTAGATTATTTAATTGACAATAGAAATACTTTTTCTCTATTTGGGAATGTTGTAAAGGGAGAATTTGAAAATATTTCTTCTCAAGTGATTGACTCAAGTTTCAATGGTATCAATGCCAACAATAATATTGGCTTAAGCAATAATGCTTTATTTTCATTTGCCAATAAAGGCGCACAAGCAAGCTATAAACACTTATTTGCAGATCCTGGACATGAGTTGAGTGCAGATTTTAATTACAACGAAAGCACGAACGATAATAACTCCATCATTCGATCAAATATCCTGAATCAAAGAACTATAGGTGGTGGAAATAATAAAAACTATACATCTAATATTGACTACGAAAGACTCTTTAAAAACAATGCAAAATTTGAAGCTGGGGTAAGAATGAATAGTAGAGAAGAAATGAATACCCGAGATCAATATAGAATCGTCGATAATAGAGAGTTTTTAATCAATAGTATTAGCAATCAATTAAAGTTCAAAGAAAACATTCTTGCTGCATATACCAATTTGGGCGGGAAAAAGAATAATTTAAGCTATCAATTAGGTTTTAGAGTTGAAAGAAGAGATTATACTGTTAACGTATTGAATAAACAAGGTCAAGATTCTTTAGAATCAATTATTAAATTGCCCATCTCTTTATTCCCTAGTGCATTTATTAGCTATAAATTGAATGACAAAAACGATCTTCAATTCAATTATTCAAAAAGAATCAACGCCCCCAATCCTTTCCAATTACAACCATTCCCTGATTATAGTGATCCTTTGAATATTGCAGTGGGTAATCCAACGCTAAAACCTCAATTCACACATTCTTTTGAAGTGGCGTATAACAATGCTTATAAAAAAGGCTCTAATATTCTTGCAACAGCTTATTACAAACACAATACAGATTTAATTACGAATTATATTTATAAAGACATCAATCCTATTACTAATGACAGTGCTTTTTATAGTTCTTTCATTAATGCAAATATTTCCAGAGTATATGGACTTGAATTGAGTAATAAAACTACATTAAGCAAATGGTGGGATATCAATCTAAGTTTTAACTTATTTAGATCTGAAATTGAAGCGGCCATTCCTGGTCAAGACATCAATAACAATTTAACCAGTTGGTTTAGTAAATTCAACAACAATTTCAAATTAACCAAAGGACTTTCATTTCAATTTAGTGGACAATATCAAGCTAAAACCATCCTACCTCCTGGTGGAAACTCTGGTGGCGGAGGAGGTGGAAGAGGTGGCGGATTTGGTGGAGGCGGTGGAGGTGGATTCGGTGGACCACAATCAACTGCTCAAGGGTTTAATTTCCCCAATTATGAATTTGATATGGCCCTTAGAAAAGATTGGAGTTTGAAAGATGGTAAAACAGCATCACTTACCTTAAGTGTTAGTGACGTGTTTAAAACAAGAATGATCAAAACCTATTCAGAGAGTTTATATTTTATACAAAATGTATCAAGAATCAGAGACCAACAATTTTTTAGATTGAATTTCTCTTATCGATTTGGAAAATTTGACGTGAATTTGTTGAGAAGAAAAAGTACCAAAATGCAAGAAGGCGGAGGCGGCATGGATCAAATCCCTCAGTAATTATTTCCGGGTCTTACCTTCCAGCATTGGAACAAAAGAGAATTCATCAAAGGATTCTCTTTTTTCTTTTCCATCCCTTTTCTTTGTTAGTCTTAACATCCTTTGTGTAGCATCTGATTCGTCCAAAGGAATCACCATCTTACCTCCTGTTTTCAGTTGTTGCCATAACTTTTCAGGAACAGCAGGTGCTGCTGCAGTAATTAAAATTTTATCAAAGGGAGCGAATTCTGGCAAACCTTCAAATCCATCACCAAAATGAAAATAAATGGTGGGATATTGTTCTCTAAAAATATACTTAGCTGTTTGGTCAAATAATTGTTTCTGTCTTTCAATTGTAAATACGGTTGCACCCATTTGTGCCAATACAGTTGTTTGATACATACTACCCGTCCCTATTTCTAATACTTTATCCCCTGGTTGAATATCTAATAATTGTGTTTGATAAGCAACTGTATAAGGCTGTGAAATAGTTTGGTCTGCAGCAATGGGGAACGCCCTGTCTTCATAGGCAATTCTATCAAATGCAGAATCTAAAAAGAAATGTCGTGGAATGGACCCTATTGCATCTAATACAGCAGTATCTGTAATGCCTTTTTCTTTTAGCAATCCAACCAATTGGTTTCTCAATCCTTTATGCAAGTAGGCGTCTTCTAATTTTCGCATGCGATTAATTTAATTGCATACTTTGAATGATGCCTTGAATCTTAGCTTCCAACTGATTGAATTTTTCATCAAAAGCGGCTTTATGATCAAGTGTAGTATTCACACTAAAGTAAAACTTAATCTTTGGCTCTGTTCCACTAGGTCTTGCAGAAATCTTACTTCCATCTTCTGTTATAAATTGCAATACATTGCTTTTGGGTAACTGAATGGCCCAAGTTTCTCCAGTAAGTAAATTAGTGCCCTTTTGTAATTCATAGTCTAATAGACTAACCACTTTTACTCCATTGATTTGCGCTGGAGGATTTTTTCTGTATCCTTCCATCATGGCTGCAATTTCTTGCTGACCATTCATACCTTTCTTAGTGATACTTATTAGATGTTCATAATAAAAACCATATTGAACATATAAGTCAATTATTTTATCAAACAAGGTTCTACCCTTACTCTTTTCATAGGCAGCCATTTCACAAAGTAATGCCACTGCACTTACTGCATCCTTGTCTCTAATTTGGTCTCCAATCATTAAACCAAAACTTTCTTCTCCACCAATGATATAATTTTCTTTGGCTTCTTTTTCTTTGATCAATTCAGCGATCCATTTAAAACCTGTTAAAACATTGTAGCAATTCACTTGGTTCTGTTTTGCTACTTGATTAATCATCTCAGAAGTTACAATGGTGGTAATTACCATATCATTGGGCTGTGCAATGCCTTTCGCCTTTCTAGCTTCCATCATATAAGCAAAAGCAAGCACCGCTGTTTGATTACCATTCATTAAAACCCATTCTCCTTTATGGTTCTTTACACCAATACCTACTCTATCCGCATCTGGATCGGTACCTAGTAAAATATCCGCATCCAAAGCTTTCGCTTTTGCTAAACCAATCGCCATTGTTTCGCTTTCTTCTGGATTGGGATAGCCAACAGTTGGAAAATTTCCGTCTGGATTTGACTGCTCTTCTACTATCGTTACATTGGTAAAGCCAAACTCACTCAACACTCTTGGAACCAAGGTAATCCCTGTTCCATGAATTGGCGTGTATACAATTTTTAAATCTTTTTGTGCAGCAATCACTTCAGGATAAACACTCAAAGATTTAACCATCTTGATGTAAGCATCATCCATTGAAGTGCCCATCAAATGAATATTCGCATCTCCACCAGTCCATTTTACATCATCTACAGATTGTATAGCTTCTACTTCTTTGATAACGTTTTTATCATGGGGAGGCACTAATTGACCACCGTCATTCCAATAGGCTTTATAGCCATTGTATTCTTTAGGATTATGAGATGCAGTACAAACTACCCCTGCTTTACATCCCAAATGTCTGATAGCAAAACTTAATTCAGGAGTTGGTCTTAGGGTTTCAAAAATATGTACTTGGATTCCGTTCGCTGCAAATACCTGCGCAGTTGTTTCTGCAAAAAATCTAGAATTATTACGACTATCATGTCCAATGGCAACACTGATCGATTCATTAGGATAGGTCTTTAATAAATAATTCGCAAAACCCTGCGTAGCCATTCCAATGGTGTATTTATTAATTCTATTGGTCCCAACACCCATAATACCTCTTAATCCACCAGTGCCGAATTCTAAATTCTTATAAAATGACTCTTCTAATTCTGTTGGATGGGAATTTTGTAAATCCTTGATGGTATTTTTAGTTGCCTCGTCATAATTTCCGTTTAACCAAGTGGCAATTTTCTGTGTTGTTTCTGGACTCATATTCTATGGTTTATAGACATTTACTGGTAATAGCGGCAAATTAAATAATTCCCTTTAAAGTTGTGTATTATTTGAGGGTATTTTGGCTTTATTGCTTGCTAAAATGGGTTAATTTTGTCATTGTTGTTCATTACAATTAAAAACAGCTTATGGCATGGATTGCTGAGATCATTTTTGGTCTAATTACATTAGGGTCCTTCTTTTTATTTGGAAAGAATTTATGGGCCATTAGAAAAAATATTTTATTGGGAAAACCAACTGATTTTTCAGGAAATACTGCCGAAAGATGGAAGCAGGTTGCTCTGCTTGCTTTTGGGCAAAAAAAGATGTTTAGCAATCCATTGGTAGCCATCTTGCATTTATTTGTTTATGTAGGATTTATAATTATCAATATTGAACTTGTAGAAATTATTGTAGATGGCTTAACTGGAAAGCACAGAGCTTTTGCGCCCTTATTAGGAGACTGTTACGCATGGCTCATCAATAGTTTTGAAATACTTGCAGGTTTAGTATTATTTGCCGTAATCATTTTCTTTATTAGAAGAAATTTCTTGGCCATCAAAAGATTGATTAGTAAAGATTTGAATGGCTGGCCAAGATCTGATGCCAATATTATTTTAATTATTGAAGTGGTCTTAATGGGTTTGTTTTTAACCATGAATGCTGCTGACCCTTCAACCCATTTCATTCTATCTGCACATTTAAAACCACTATTCAATGGTTTTAATGAAAATCAATTGGCTACCATTGAACACACAGCATGGTGGTTGCATATCCTTGGCATTTATGCTTTCATGAATTACTTGCCTTATTCAAAGCATTTACATATTATTCTAGCTTTCCCAAATGCTTACTATGCTTCTTTAGAACCAAAGGGCAAAATGCATAATATGGAATCTGTACAAAATGAAGTATTGTATGCTATGCAACCAGAACTAGCTCCAGCGGGTGCCGCAGCTCCTGATAAATTTGGTGCAAAAGATGTTATGGATTTAAGCTGGAAAAATTTAATGGATGCCTATAGTTGTACAGAATGTGGTAGATGTTCTGCTGCATGTCCCGCTAACCTTACTGGAAAATTATTAAGTCCTAGAAGTATCATGATGAAGACCCGAGATAGACTAGAAGAAGTTGGCATGCAAATTCAAAAGGATTCCAATTGGAAGGCAGATGGCAAATTTTTATTACACGATTATATTTCGGTAGAAGAATTAAGAGCTTGTACCACTTGTAATGCCTGTGTGGAAGAATGTCCAGTGAGCATTTCTCCATTAGACATTATCATTGAATTAAGAAGGTCTTTAATTATGGAAGAAAGTAATGCCCCATCTGAATGGAATGGCATGTTTAGTAATATTGAAAATAATTTTGCTCCATGGAAATTCTCTCCAGACGATAGAGATGCCTGGACAAATCAAGCCTAATATTTATTATATGAAAGTAGCAACAATGGCAGAATTTTTAGCTGCAGGAAAAGAACCAGAGGTATTGTTTTGGGTAGGATGTGCGGGCAGCTTTGATCAAAGAGCGCAAAAAATTACAAAAGCTTTTGCCACCATTCTGGAAAAAGCAGGTATTGAATATGCAATACTAGGAAAAGAAGAAGCATGTACTGGCGATCCTGCAAGAAGAGCTGGTAATGAATTTATGTTTCAAATGATGGCCTATCAGAATATACAAGTAATGAATGCTTATAATATTAAGAAGATAGTGACTACATGCCCACATTGTTTTAATGTTTTGAAGAATGAATACCCAGCTTTAGGGGGCAACTATGATGTAATTCATCACACCACTTTCTTGCAAGAATTAATTGAACAAGGTAAAATACAATTTACGGATAGCAACGAATGGAAAGGAAAATCCATTGCTTATCACGATAGTTGTTATTTAGGTAGAGCGAATGATATTTATGAAGCGCCAAGAAAAGTATTAGAAAGTTTAGACATGGAACTTCGTGAAATGAAGCGTTGTAAATCAAAAGGGCTTTGTTGCGGCGCAGGTGGTGCACAAATGTTTAAGGAAGAAGAAAAAGGAGATAAAAGAATTAATACTGAAAGAGCAGATGAAGCAATTGAAACAAAGGCTTCGATGGTAGCAAGCGCTTGTCCGTTTTGTAATACAATGATGACAGATGGTATTAAAAATAGAAATGAAGAAATAAAAATGGATGTACTTGATATTGCTGAAATTGTTGCACAAGCCATTAAGTAATGAGCATTTTAATTTAAAGATGATTACTAAAAAATTGAATAGAAGATGATTGTTGACTTAGCAACTGTACTACCAGAAGATTTTCATCCACAATCCAAACTATGGGTGTACCAATCCAATAGAACTTTCACTATGGGAGAGCTTTTTGAAATAGAACCTGTATTGGAAGCTTTTGTAGATAACTGGAAAAGTCATGGCAAAGATGTAAAAGGTTTTGCTACTGCCTTATACGGACAGTTTATTGTTATGATGGCAGATGAAGCTGTTACGACTGTTAGTGGATGCAGTACCGATAGCTCTGTAAGAGTGATTAAAGAAATTGAGAAAATGACAGGTGTTCAAATGTTTAATAGAGAATTATTAGCATTTTGGGTAAAAGATAAAGTACAAACAATACCATTAGCACAAGTTGGATACGCTTTAGAAAATGGTATGCTATCCCCTACAACTTTATACTTTAATAACTTAGTCAATAATAAATCGGCTATGGAAACTGATTGGATGCAACCCATCCAAGATAGCTGGTTAGGAAAAAAATATTTAAAATAACCATATGAAAACAGTTTATGCAATACCTAATTGCAATACCGTTAAGAAAGCCTTGGATTGGTTAAAAAAAAATAAAGTGGCTGTAGAATTTCATGATTACAAGAAAAAAGGAATTACAGCAACTCAATTAACCCATTGGTCCAAGCAGATTGGCTGGGAAACACTGATCAATAAAAAAGGAGCTACTTGGAGACAATAGCCCAAAGAAATACAAGAAAGCATCACTACTCAAAAAGCTGCCATTGCTTTGATGATAGAAAAAACTTCCATCATTAAAAGACCTTTGATTGAAGAAAATGGTAAAATCATTGTACTCGGTTTTGATGAGACTGAATACAAAAAAGCCCTGAAATAACCAGGGCTTTTTTATGTGTATGCGTAAAAGCTTATTTAATCTTCTCTGATAAAACTCTGGTTAAATCTTCCCCTCTTAAATCTCTTCCAATCACTATGCCATTAGGATCAATCAAGAAACTTGCAGGTATACTTTGAATACCAAATTGGACAGCCACCGCATTGTTCCAATATTTTAAATCACTTACATGTGTCCATGTTAAGCCATCTTTCTTAATTGCTTCTAACCATCTTGCCTTATCTTGATCCAAAGAAACTCCTAGAACAGTGAAGTTTTTATTTTTAAAAGCGTTGTAGGTTTTAACCACATTCGGATTTTCTGCTCTACACGGTCCACACCAACTTGCCCAAAAATCAATCAATACATATTTGCCTCTAAATGATGCTAAACTTACAGATTTTCCATTGACATCATTTTGCTTAAAATCTGGTAATACCGTTCCAATATTACCAATACTTGCTGTAGAAATTGTTTTGGAGATATAATCCGCAAATGGACCAGTTTTAGCAGCTCCGCTTAATACATCATAGTAAGTTGCCATATTATCTTTAACTGCAGGAACAAAATTAGCTACTTGCAATAAGAATAAAGTTGATACAGGCGATTGACTATTGGCCTTCATTAATGCAGCCAACGAATTGGAGATGTTAGTTTCTCTCACAGTTACTTGCTTTAATGCAGAATCTTTTGTATTACCTGAAGCAGTAGCTCCTACATTTTTTGCGCCAAACAATCCTTCAATTTGAGGTGTAAGCACTTTCATGTATTCAATATATAAATCTTGTGTAGCAGAGCCTTTATACTCCAATTTATTTGCATCTTGTACATCACCTGTAATGCTCAACTGATCGTTCCCTACAAACATGGGAATTTTTGCAGGGATACCATTAAAAGATAATACAAAAATGCCTGGATTATCTACTGTAGCTTTTAACTGAAATACACCTCCTACTACTTTAGCAGAATCTACCACTTTATTGGCCATGCCATCCATTAAACTTGCTGTAGTATTATCTGGTATATTTTTAAGATTTCCTTTGATTTGCAAACCCTGTGCCATGATGTTTTGAAAACTTACAATGGCTAAAAATCCGAATAGTATTTTTTTCATTTTATTATATTGAATGATCAAATATAAGCAATTATGCTTTATGCCTTTTCTCCAATTCTTTAGTAATATCGGATAAAGTAAACCCTTTTGCCTGAAGCAAGATGAGGTAATGGAACAATAAATCTGCTGCCTCTCCAACAAACAAATCATTATTCTTATCTTTTGCCTCAATTATAGTTTCAACTGCCTCCTCTCCCACTTTTTGAGCGATCTTATTAATTCCCTTTTGGAAAAGCGATGCAACATATGAACTTTCAGGTGCAGCTGTTTTCCTGCTAGCAATTATCCCTTCTAATTTTGATAAAAAATCCGTGCTATTTGAATTTAGTTCCCCCCAGCATGTATCTGAACCTGTATGACAAACCGGACCATTTGGAATCGCCTTAATCAATAAGGTATCGTTATCGCAATCTAATTGCATATTGACCAATGCTAAATAATGTCCGCTTTCTTCTCCCTTGGTCCATAATCTGTTTTTAGTACGGCTAAAAAAAGTGACTTTTTGTTGAGACATAGTTGCATCAACTGCCTCTTGGTTCATAAAACCCAACATCAATACTTTACCGGTTTGATTGTCTTGTATAATGGCAGGCACCAAGCCATCTGCGTATTTTGAAAATTGAATATTCATTTGAATCAAGGATTAATGATTGTATAATTTTTAAAGTCTTACTGGAATTTGTTGTTGATATAAATAATTTTTTAATTCTGGAATACTTACTTCCTTATAATGAAAGATACTTGCCGCTAATGCTGCATCTGCTTTCCCTTTGGCAAAGACATCATAAAAATGTTGCGCATTGCCTCCACCCCCTGAAGCAATTATGGGTACGGATAATGTTTCAGATAACTTTGCTGTTATATCTAAAGCAAAGCCTTGTTTGGTCCCATCATGATTCATACTAGTAAGTAAAATTTCTCCTACACCTAAGTCCACCGCTTCTTTAGCCCACTCTTCCACCAATTTATCCGTTTTTATTCTTCCTCCATTTAAATAAACATACCATCTACCATCCTCTTCACATTTTGCATCAATTGCCAATACCACACATTGACTTCCGAAGTTGGTAGCAAAACTTTGAATGATAGAAGGATTTTTAAATGCTGCTGAATTAACGGAGATTTTGTCAGCACCATTTTGCAAAAGTATAGAAACATCTTCTTCTGTTTGTATCCCTCCACCAACTGTAAATGGTATATTGATTTTATGGGCAATTTTATTCACCAATTCGCTTAATGTCTTTCTTCTTTCAACAGTAGCGGTAATATCTAAGAATACCAATTCATCTGCTCCTTGTTGTGCATACAATGCAGCTAATTCCAATGGATCACCCGCATCTCTGATTTGCTCAAAGTTGATCCCCTTAACTGTTCTGCCATCTTTAATATCTAAACAAGGTATGATTCTCTTAGTTAACATAGTATTAAAATGATGCTAATTCTTTTAAAGTAATTCTGTTTTCATAAATAGCTTTCCCCACAATAGCTCCAGCGCAACCAATAGTTCGAAGTGTATGTAAATCTTCCATATTACTCACGCCCCCACTTGCTATTAATTGTAGCTTTGGAAATTGGTCCATGATTTTTTTATACAAATCAATGGAAGGCCCAGCCAATTTTCCATCTTTTTGAATATCGGTACAAAAAACTTGAGCAATCCCTTTACTCATATAAGATTCAATAAATTCATATACATTTATATTGGTTTTTTCTATCCATCCACCAATGGCAATTTTTTCTTCAAAAACATCTGCTCCCAACATAAAAGCATCTGCACCAAAACGTTCAATCCATTCTTCAAATACAAGTCTATTGTTTACTGCCATACTTCCTATAGTAGCATAGCTTGCTCCTGTATCAAAAACAGTTTTCAATGTGGTTTCTTTTTTTATACCCCCACCGAAATCAATCTTTAATTGGGTTTGGTTGGCAATTTTTTCTAAAACCTTCCAATTCACCACTTCACCTGCTTTCGCACCGTCCAAATCCACTAGGTGTAAACGCATTAATCCAATGCCCTCAAATGCCTTGGCTACTTCCAATGGATCTTCATTGTAGATTTTCTTTTGGGCATAATCCCCCTCTGTTAATCTTACACATTTACCATCAATCAAATCTATAGCAGGTATTATTTGCATCTCTATATGGATAAAAAGTTTTGAATAATTTGTTCTCCTGCCTTTGCTGATTTTTCCGGATGAAATTGTACTCCATAAAAATTATCTTTATGTAAGGCCGAGCTATAATCCAGAATATAATTGGTTTGCGCAATAGTATGCTCCCCAGTGGATGCATAGTAGCCATGTACAAAATAAGCATAACTATTTTCTTCTACTCCCTTAAATAAAGGAGTTTGTAAATGTGTAATTGTATTCCATCCCATCTGAGGTACTTTTATTGAATTATTTTCTGGCCTAAATTGTTTTACTTGCTCATTAAATATGCCCAAACAATTGGTATTGTTTTCTTCTGAATAAGTGCACATTAATTGCATCCCTAAACAAATACCTAATACGGGTTGTTTTAAATTTTGAATTAAAATATCTAATTGTCGTTCTTTTAAATACTGCATAGCTGTACTTGCCTCACCTACTCCAGGAAAAATAACCCTATCAGCAGTCTTAATTTTAATTGGATCATCTGTTACCAATGCTGCAACGCCCAAACGCTCTAAGGCATATAAGACCGATTGTATATTACCTGCGTTATATTGAATGATCACTGTACTCATTGTTTATTTTAAAATAGATGATAAGAAATTTTTTGTAATTGTATTAATATGATCTCCAGCAGACAATGCTTTAATATATGCAGACCCTATAATAGCACCATTAGCGTATTCATTCACAGCATTAAAACTTTCTTTGTCTTTGATACCAAATCCAACTAAAAATGGATTTTTTAATCCAAAAGCTTTAAGTCGCTTTAAATACATGGCAACTTTTGAAAAATCTTTATCCTTTCCTGTTGTAGCAGATGAACTAACTGCATATAAAAAACCTGAACTTAAACTATCTAATTTTTTCAAACGCTCTTCTGAAGTTTCGGGAGTTACCAGAAAAATAAAATCTAAACCATTTGCTTGAATAGCGCTGCCATAAATTGTTTCAAATTCAAATAAAGGTAAATCAGGCAAGATTAATCCATCCACACCAACTTCCTTTGCAGCTTTACAAAAACGCTCAAAACCATATTGTAATATAGGATTCATATACCCCATTAAAATAACAGGAATATGAATAGACTTTCTCATAGATGCTAATTGCTCAAATAATAATTCGATAGTCATACCATTACCCAAAGCCACCAAACTACTTGATTGAATCACTTCACCATCTGCTAATGGATCGCTATAAGGCATACCCAATTCAATAATGTCTGCACCATTGGCTTGCAAAGATTCCATCACTTCCAAAGTACTATTCAATTGTGGGAAACCTGCAGTACAATATACATTCAGCACCCTTGCACTTTTTTGATCAAATAAATGCTTCAATCTGGACATCATCTTTTTTACATTTTAATATTAGACATATATGTAGCCAAATCCTTATCTCCTCTTCCACTCAAACAAACAACTACTATATCTGTAGGTTTAAAATTCATTTTTGGTAAAATAGCAAATGCGTGTGCAGTTTCTAATGCTGGAATGATTCCTTCTATTTTAGATAAATGAGATGCCCATTCTAATGCTTCCTCATCTGTTGCACTTGTAAAAGTTCCTCTCCCACTTTTAAATAAATAAGCATGTAAAGGACCAATACCTGGATAATCCAATCCAGCACTAATACTATGTGGTTCTACTACTTGTCCATCCTTGGTTTGCATTAAAATACTTTTACTTCCATGCAAAATACCTGTTGTACCTAATTGCGTAGTAGCAGCACTCATGCCTGAATAAACCCCATGACCTGCGGCTTCCACTGCAACTAAATCCACTGTTGGTTCATTTAAAAAATGATAAAAAGCACCTGCGGCATTACTGCCTCCACCCACACAAGCTACCACATGGGTAGGTAATTCAGCACCTGTCTTCTCTTTTAATTGTTTTCTAATTTCATCGCTAATCACACTTTGAAATTTGGCAACCATATCTGGATAAGGATGTGGCCCTACCACACTGCCAATAATATAATGTGTTGTGTCTGGTTCATTGATCCATGCTCGAATAGCTTCATTGGTAGCGTCTTTCAATGTTTTACTTCCACTTGTTGCAGGAACTACTTTAGCACCCAATAATTTCATTCTTGCCACATTGGGCGCCTGGCGTTCAATGTCTTTTTCGCCCATATACACCACACACTCCATGCCTTTTAAAGCACAAACTGTTGCAGTAGCAACACCATGTTGACCAGCTCCGGTTTCCGCAATAATTTTTGTCTTTCCTAAACGCTGTGCTAATAAAATTTGTCCAATGGTATTGTTAATTTTATGCGCTCCAGTATGACATAGATCCTCTCTTTTCAAATAAACTGTAGTTCCAATTTCTTTACTCAATCTTTCTGCATAAAATAAAGGTGTAGGCCTTCCAACATAATCCCTTAATAATGCATGAAATTCAATTTGAAAATCAGGATCATTCATGATATCCAAATATTGGTTCTTTAATTCCTCCACATTGCCAAACAACATTTCTGGAATATATGCGCCGCCAAACTCACCATAGTACCCTTCTTGATTGGGTTCTTGGTATTCTGCTGTTTTATCGAATAATTGCATCTATAAATGTTTTAATTTTTTCTACATCTTTATTTCCTGGACTTAATTCAAATTGGCTATTTAAATCCACTGCCAATAATTGTTTACCTGCTTTGGTAGCTTGCATCACTTCCAAACCTTTAATATCGTTTGGACCAATTCCACCACTCAAAAAATAAGGCTTAGCCATTGAGTGATTTTTAATGATCTCCCAATTAAAGTGCTGGCCACTACCTCCATACAAATGACTATCTGTATCAAATAAAAAATAATCCGTAACCTGATCAAAGCCATCCATATTAGGAACGAGTGCTCCCACCCTAAATACTTTTACTACCGATACGATTCCCTTCAGTTTTGTACAATATGCAAGATCTTCATCTCCATGTAATTGTACCATATCCAAATCCGCTGCTTTCACTATACTCAACAAAGATTCCAACGGTTCGTTCACAAACACACCCACTTTTTTTGCTTTTGTTGTTTTAAAATCTTGAAGATCTGTTAAACTTAAATTGTTTAAAACATACCGCTTAGAGGATGGATAAAAAATAAACCCAATAAAATGCACCCCCAAGGCATCTAATGCCTTAGCTTGACCTATATCTGTTATACCACACACTTTAACTTCCATACAATTTATTTTATTAAATCAATTGGGTAAATGCCTCAAAAGCTGCTGCAGGATTGGCTTGTTTCATAAAATATTCTCCCATTAAAAATCCATCGAAACCTTCTTTTCTTAACAGTCTAAATGTCTCTACATCATAAATACCACTTTCTGCAATACTCAACTTCTCTTTTGGTAATCGATCTTTCAATTGAAGACTATGTTCAATATTGACCTCAAAAGATTTCAAGCTTCTATTATTAATACCCACTAGATCTACTTCGTCACAAATATGATCCAATTCTGATGCGTCATGCAATTCCAATAAAACTTCTAATCCCAATGATTTTGCCTGCGTAGCAAATACTTTGGTTTGCTCAGCTGTTAAACAAGCGGCGATCAATAAAATAGCAGATGCGCCATATGCTTTGGCCTCTACTATTTGAAACTCATCCACCATAAATTCTTTTCTTAATACTGGAATGGTTCTTTCAACAGCAATACTTAAATCAGCTAAGCTTCCTCCAAAAAAAGACTGATCAGTTAAAACCGAAATTCCAGAGGCACCAAATTGTTCGTAAGCAGTAGTGACCGTTTCTACATTTGCTTGAGCATTGATGATTCCTTTACTTGGAGATTGTCTTTTGAATTCTGCAATGATCCCTTTTTTATCTACTTGTTGAATAGATGCTTTTAAAGAGACTGGCTTCTGTTCAAACCTTGGCATAGCTTCCAATTGAGCAAAAGAAACCTCTTTTTTTCTAGCTGCTACTTCGACTAGTTTATGTTGAATAATCGTATTTAATATATTGTTACTCATTGCAGGTTAATTAGTTTTTGTAAACATGTATTGGCTGCACCTGATGTCAAACTTGTAGAAGCAGCATCAAATGCATCCTGATATTGTTGATACTTACCAGTCACCATTAATGCCATAGCAGCATTGGCTAATACCACCGCATTCTGCGCTTTGGTTCCTTTACCCTCTAATATATTTTTAAATATAGCTGCTGCCGCATCCACCGTGTCTCCCCCATGTAAATCTTCTTGACGGACATTTAAATTTGCTAATTCTATGGGAGATTTAATAAACTCTCCTTTATTGGTCACCACTTTTGTATCTGCAGTCAAAGAAATCTCATCATACCCATCCAAACTATGAATTAAAGTAAAGTCTTTATTCAAACTTTGTAATACATAATTATATATTCTAGCCATTTCAACATTATAGACGCCAATCAATTGGTATTTAGGTTGAGCTGGATTCACAATTGGGCCTAGCATATTAAAAAAAGTTCTTACTCCCATGTTTCTTCTCATTGGACCAACTGCTTTTAATGCCGGATGGAATAAGGGAGCATGTAAAAAACAAATATCCGCTTCTTTTAGTTCTTGAGTTAAAACAGCTTCTTCGTTTTTAAATTGATACCCCATTTTTTCCATCACATTAGACGCACCACTTACACTAGATGCACCATAATTACCATGCTTAATTACTTTTTGTCCGGTACCTGCGACAATAAAACAGGCTAATGTTGAAATATTAAAAGTATCTTTTCCGTCGCCACCCGTTCCAACTATATCAATAGCATCATCCACTCCAAGATGCACTTTCACAGCTAAAGAAAGCAAAGCATCTCTAAAGCCCAATAATTCTTGTATAGTGATACTTCGCATTAAGAAGACGGTAACAAAAGAAGTTACTTCATGCTCTGAATATTTGCCTTCGGAAATCTGTATCAACACATTCCTTGCTTCTTCTTGACTTAGCGTCTTATGCTCAAATAAATATTGTAATATTTTTTTCATCAATTATATTTTCTACTACTAATTTTTTAACCAATTTGAAATAATCTGCGACCCTTCTGGCGTCAAAACACTTTCCGGATGATATTGAACTCCTTTTACATCAAAACGAGTATGCTCCAAAGACATAATATATCCATCTTCATCTTTTGATGTAATGATTAAATCTTTAGGTAAGTCATGTTCATTCACTACCCAACTATGGTACCTACCCACTTTAAAAGTAGTTGGTAATCCTTCAAATAAAGTTGATGGATTCGTTAATTGAACATCTGTGGCAATACCATGATACACTTTACTTAAGTTGCTTAAACTTCCTCCAAAAGATTCAGCAATGGCTTGTTGTCCTAAACAAACTCCAAAAATTGATTTTGTAGCTGCATACTCTTTAATGATGGGCAATAATAAACCTGATTCAGAAGGAACACCTGGACCGGGAGAAAGCAATATTTTATCATATAGTTTCACCTTTTCTAATGCTATTTCATCATTTCGATACACATCAACCGATGCAGTAGTCAACTCATTGATCATTTGCACCAAATTGTAAGTAAAGGAATCATAATTATCAAAAACTAATATTTTCATTATTTATAAATTCAATGTTGATTAATGTATATTTTCTGCAAGAAGCATTGCGTTTTTTAAAGCATTCAGTTTGTTATTGACTTCTTGTAATTCGCTTTCTGGAACACTTGCCGCAACCACACCTGCACCCGCCTGATAGATTAAGGTATTATGCCTGCTTAAAAAAGTACGAATCATGATGGCTTGATTACAAGAACCATCAAAACCTACAAAACCAATACAACCCCCATAATAGGATCGCTTGGTGGGTTCAATAGCATCAATTAATTGCATAGCTTTAAATTTTGGTGCACCGCTTAAAGTTCCGGCTGGAAAAGTTTTTGCAATCAATTGAAAAGGATTTGACCCTTCAGTAACATCACCTACCACTTCACTTACTAAATGAATCACATGACTATAATAATGTACTTGTCTATATGCTTTTACACTCACTTTTGTACAAACTCTACTTAAATCATTTCTAGCTAGATCAACAAGCATCACATGTTCAGCATTTTCTTTAGGATCATCTAATAATTTTTGGGTCATTGTTGCATCCAATGCCTCATCTCCAGATCTTTTAAATGTACCTGCGATTGGATGAACTATGGCTTTCCCATTATTGATAATGATTTGTGCTTCAGGAGAAGATCCCATTAATTTATAATCACCATAATCAAAAAAGAATAAATAAGGAGACGGATTAATATTTCTTAATGATCTGTATACATTAAACTCGTCACCTTGAAAAGATTGCTGAAACCTTCTACTTAATACCATCTGAAAAACATCTCCTCTCATACAATGCTGAATGCCTTTTTTAACAGCTTCTCTGTATTGATCATCTGTTTGATTAGAGCTTTCTTGACCAATTAGGGTAAAAGGATATTGTGGAACATCCTTATTTTTAATGTAGCCCACTAAAGCATCTAGTTCAGATTCGATACCCTCCATCTTATTTTCACAGATATACAACTCATCTTTAAAGTGATTAAATGCTAATACATATTGATATAATCTGTAACGCATTAAGGGAATGATAGGAGACCCTTCTTTAAATTCAATGGAATCAAAAAATGGAATTGCGTCATAGGCTGTATATCCATACAAGCCTTGAGCATATTTAGCTTCTTTGGTACTACTAGAAAATGTATACTCTTTCATGTATGCCCATAATCTATCTGGAGCAGATTGAATTTCTTGTATACTTTCTTTAATTGGTGCTTGCTGAGGATATTTATACTCAATCTCATTCATCGAAGAAATTTCTATTCCACCAATTGCATTCACTGCAATAAAGGAATAGCTATTCTCAGAAGCATGCGAATCGGTACTTTCCAATAGAATTGTATCTCTAAATCGATCTCTCAATCTCAAATAAATACCCACTGGCGTATAGGTATCTGCCAATAATTGAGTCACTTCCGTATGTATCATCTTTTTTTGCATTCAGCTCCAATTTCTTCATTAAAAAAATAAACCCCGACAAATATGTCGGGGTTTATGTATAAGTTGACAATAATGGCTATGTCATTACAATACCCCAACGGAGTTTGTATGCCACCACCAAAAATTGTTTATTGTTTTCATTGCAGAGCAAATTTACTCATTTTATGCTTTAGATGCCCAAAAAATTGAAAAAATACTTCAAAAAACACCCTATTCTACCAAATCTTAGCCATTATAATACTCCCTTAGTGCTCGGTAAAGCATCGCTATAAGGATTTCGCTTTACTGCCATTTTAATCGCTTTGGCAAAAGCTTTAAAAATAGCTTCAATTTTATGATGCTCATTATCACCTTGACAACTGATATTTACATTGGCCTTAGCGGCATCACTAAAAGATTTAAAGAAATGAAAAAACATTTCTGTTGGCATATCTCCAATTTTTTCTCTTTTGAAATGAGCATCCCAAACCAACCAATTTCTACCTCCAAAATCAATCAATACTTTAGCCGCTGCTTCATCCATGGGTAATGCAAAACCATATCGCTCCATACCTCTTTTATCTATAAGTCCTTTTCCAAATGCTTCACCTAAAGCAATACCTACATCTTCAATAGTATGATGTTCATCAATATGCAAATCACCATCGCATTGTATCCTTAAATCCAATCCACCATGTCTGGCAATTTGTTCCAGCATATGATCAAAAAAACCTAGACCTGTATGTATTTGTGCATTCCCATTTCCATCTAAATTCAATTCGATTTGAATTTTGGTTTCTTTGGTATTCCTTTCATGTAATACTTTTCTCAAGCCTATTTTGAGAAAACTATAAATAGCATTCCACTGATCTGTTTCAAAAGCAATAAAAGGTCTCAATGCTAATTCCTGCTCAGCCGTTAATTGGTGTAAGGGAGATTTTAAATAAATGGCTTTACAACCAATATTTTTTGCCAGTGCTATATCTGACCATCTATCGCCAATCACATATGAGTTAGCCAAATCAAAAGACTCATTGTTCAATAAAGCAGTCAACATACCAGTACCAGGCTTTCTTGTTGGTTGATTATCTTTTGCAAAACTTTTATCTACAAATACCTCGTCAAATACAAAACCTTCTCCCGCAAGTGTTCTTATCATTAAAGATTGATAAGGTTCAAAATCGGAAGAAGGAAAAGCATCAGTTCCTAAACCATCCTGATTGGTAACCATTACTTTGTAAAAACCAAACTCTTCCGCAATTTGTTTCAAGGTAGAAATAGCCCCTTTAACAAATACTGTTTTATCAATATGATCAATTTGAAAATCCGCTTTGGGTTCTTCTAAAATCACGCCATCTCTATCAATAAAAAGTATGGGTCTCATTATTTCTTTTTTACTTTTTGCACTTGAGCAAGCGTTATTTTAGATGCCTTATTAGTCCAGCTATTTCTTATATAAGATAATACGTCTGCTATATCTGCATCCTTTAAATCTGGATTAGCAGTCATTGCATTGCTATAATAATACCCATCTAAAGCAACTCTTTCATTATATCCATTACGAATGATTTTGACCAATCTAGCTATATCATTACCCACCACATTGCTTGCTCCATCTAATGGTGCATTCATATTGGGTACCCCACCTCCGTCTGCTTGATGGCATACCAAACACCTTGTTTGATATATTTTTTTACCATTGGCCATATTTTGTGCAGTAGCTTTTTGTGCAGAAAAGCTTAATAAACCAATGAAACAACATTGAATCAAATACTTCATGCTTATTTATTAAAACTGATTTTAAAAATGGCACCCTTGTTATCATCGCACACATATAATGAACCATCAGGCCCTTCAGCTAAACCACAAGGTCTTGCTTTCGCTAATCTTGGATTTGTGACAATTTCAGTACCTGCAAACCCGTTTGCAAAAATTTCCCATTCTCCTGATGGTTTACCATTCTTATAAGGCACAAAAGCTACAAAATAACCTTCTTGTGGTAATGGCGCTCTGTTCCAAGAACCATGGAAAGCAATAAATGCACCTTGTTGATATCTTTCTGGGAACTGGGTTCCTTTATAAAATAACAAAGACATTGGTGCCATATGCGCAGGAAATGACATCGTTGGATTTAACGCATTTGGAGCTCCTTCTTTTTTACCATCTCCACCATATTCTGGAGATAATATTTTTTTCTTTTGATAAGGATCATAATATACATAAGGCCATCCGCAATCGTCACCTTCTTTTACCTCATACATTGTTTCTGCAGGTAATTCAGCATTTTGGTTGTCACTATAATATTGAGGATAAAAAGAATTCAATTGATCTCTTCCATGTTGCGTTACAAATAAACTATTGGTCTGTGTATTCCAATCTAACCCAATTACATTTCTTAAACCAGTAGCGTAACGCTTCCCGTCACCATAAACTTGGTTTTCTTTTTGTCCATCAAATTTCCAAATACCACCGGCAGAATCTAAGATAGGACAAGGCATCATTCCTTTTGAACCTGGCATTCTATCTTTTTCTTGACAAGCATTAGAATAAGCACCAATATTCACATAAATATTTCCTTGTGGATCCAAAGTAATAGATTTAGAAGAATGTTGTCTTCTGTCAATTAAGTCTTTTACAATGACTTTAGGAGTTGTTGGATTCACTACTTCATCTTGATCATTTAATTGATACAAGAATATTCCTTGATCAGAACTTGCATATAAATTTTTATCTCTTACATAAATACCTGTTCCACCATAATTTCCCCATCCGTTTATCTTATCTGCAATACCATCTTTATTAGCATCTTCTAGTCTAATAATGGCTTTACCTTCTTTGTTTGGAGCATTTAATTTGGCAAAAACAATACCAGATTTTGTTATACTGATATGTCTTGAACTACCAATATTATTGGCAAATAAAGTTGCTGAAAAACCAGCTGGCAATCTTAAACCAGCATTGTCTTGTGCATTAACTGTACAAGCCATCATGATGATGGATAATAAAAATAGGTTCTGTATTTTTTTCATTTTCAATGTTTATATAGCAAGTTAACAAATAATTAAGTTAATTGTTGTTCCATCCATTCAATCATGGCATCCACTAAGGCAGTATTTTCTTGTTCTGTACCCACGGTAATCCTCAAAGTATCCGCACAATTAGGTAAAATGGAACGATCCCTTACCACAATTCCCTTAGTGAGAAGAAATTGATACAATTTTGTCGCATTGGGGATTTTTATCAGTAAGAAATTCGTATCTGAAGGATACACTACTTCTACTATGGGCATTTCTTCAAATACACCAGCCAATGCAATCCTTAATTGAACCAACTCTTGAATCATGTCATTTACTTGCCCTACTTCTTCTAATGCTTTTAATGTGAGTTCTTGGGCCGGTAAGTTAATATTATAAGGCGCTTTGACTTTATTTAAATACCCCACAATTGCTTCGCTAGCAAAAGCCATACCCAACCTTAATCCTGCCAAACCCCATGCCTTACTCAAGGTTTGCAATACTACTAGATTAGGATAATCAATTAATGATTGACAAAAAGATTTTTGCTTCGAAAAATTAATATACGCTTCATCAACAACTACTAAACCATCGAAATGATTTAACACAGTTTCAATATCAATTCTATCTAATGAATTGCCCGTTGGATTATTGGGTGAACAGATCCAAATAATTTTAGTGTTCGCATTGACCAACTGTTCAATATGTGCAATATTTAATTGAAAATCGGGTAACAAAGGCGCTGACTTAATTTCAATATTATGAATATTTGCATTCACTTCATACATTGGATAAGTAGGGGGGCAAATAATTATATTATCTTTCCCAGGTTCACAAAAAGCAGTGAACAACAAGGAGATAATTTCATCACTCCCATTTCCTAAAAAAATTTGGTTCGTAGGAACCTGCTTTATAAAAGAAATTTTATCCTTTACTTGCTTTTGATAAGGGTCTGGATATCTGTTATACCATTTAGTCAAAGGAGAACCCAATGCATTTTCATTGGCATCCAACAATATTTTTGCTTCCCCACTATATTCATCTTTTGCAGAGGAATATGGTTTTAGATTTGCAATATTAGGTCTCACCACTTTTAAAATATCAAATGCCATAAGTACTTATTTGTTATTGTTGATATAATCTACTCTTATTTGAACTGCTTTTGAATGCGCATCTAAACTTTCCGCTTTGGCCATATCCATTACTGTTTGAGCGATATTGGTTAAGCCTCTTTCTGTTAATTGCTGAAAAGTTATTTTTTTCACAAAGCTATCTACACTAACCCCGCTATACGCTTTTGCATACCCATTGGTTGGTAAGGTATGATTGGTTCCACTTGCATAATCTCCTACTGATTCTGGAGAATAATTGCCAATAAATACCGATCCTGCATTCCATACTTTTTCTGCCATCATTTCTGCTTGCTGTATGGATAAAATTAAATGTTCTGGCGCATATTCGTTGATCAATGCTAAAGCTTGTTCAGTTTCATGTATTACAATTGCTTTAGAATTAGCCAATGCCTTTTCTGCAAAGTCTTTTCTTGGCAAGAGAAGCAATTGTTCATTCAAAGCTTGCTTGACTTGTTCGACGATTTTTTCTTCACTAGCTACTAATAAAACCTGACTATCTGCACCATGTTCTGCTTGAGATAATAAATCCGCAGCAACAAAAGAAGGTATCGCTGTTTCATCTGCCCAAACACAAACTTCACTCGGACCAGCAGGCATATCAATAGCAGTTCCATACTGTTGAACCAATTGTTTAGCAGCAGTTACATACTGATTTCCAGGTCCAAAAATCTTATATACTTTAGGAACGGATTCTGTACCAAAAGCCATTGCACCTATAGCTTGAACTCCACCAATGGTGTAGATATTTTTGATACCAATTAATTGTGCAGCATAAGCAATAGCAGCATCTATTTTTCTATCTTTATTCGGTGGGGTACATAAAATAATTTCTTTACATCCCGCAATGCTTGCTGGTATACCCAACATTAAAACTGTTGAAAAAAGGGGAGCAGTTCCTCCAGGAATATACATTCCTACTTTTTCAATACCAATAGATTTTCTCCAACACCACACCCCTGGCATGGTTTCAATTTTTTCTACTTTTTGTAATTGGGTTTGGTGAAATTTTTCAATATTTATTTTAGCTACTTCAATGGCCTTCTTTACATGACTGTCCAATGTAGAAGCTATTTGATTAATTTGATCTTCATTTAATTGTATAGACGATAAATTTACTTGATCAAAAGAAAGCGTATAATCCTTAACAGCCTGATCTCCCTTTTCCTGAATGGCGTTCAATACTTCCTGCACCATTGGCATTAAGTTTTTTGCATCAAATACTGGTCTTTGTAAAATATCAGACCATTCTTTCTTCGGCGGATTGATGACAAGATTCATTTTATAATATCATTTTTTCAATAGGAATAACTAAAATACCTTCAGCTCCTGCTGCTTTTAATTGCTCTATGATTTCCCAAAAATCACTTTCTGCAATGACACTGTGAACACTACTCCATCCAGGTGATGCTAAAGGCAATACAGTTGGACTTTTCATGCCAGGTAGTAAAGAGATAATTTTAGGCAATTGATCATTAGGAGCATTTAATAACACATATTTATTTTTATTGGCCTTTTTAACTGATTCAATTCTAAACAATAAACTTTCTAATATTAATTTTGCCTCAACACTTAACTCTTTTCTTTTTATCAAGACAGCCTGAGATTGTAAAATAGTTTCCACTTCTTTTAACCCGTTCATAAATAAGGTAGAGCCACTACTTACTAAATCACAAACCACATCTGCTAGTCCAATACCTGGAGCAATTTCGACACTTCCGCTAATTTCATGTATCTCTGCTTTAACATTATTATTATCCAAGTAGTTCTGTACAATAACAGGATAACTTGTTGCAATTTTTTTGCCTTGTAAAAAAGAAGCACCGGTATAATTTTCATCTTTTCTTACCGCAAAACTTAATCTGCATTTTCCAAATCCTAAAGCATAGGCAATGTCTACTTTTTTATTTTTTTCAAACACAACATTCTCTCCCACAAATCCAATATCAGCAACCCCATCTTCTACATATTGAGGAATATCATCATCTCTTAAAAAAAACAACTCCACTGGAAAATTGTTTGCTTCTGCTTTTAGCTTATTAACACCAGCACCTATATCAATACCACACTCCTTCAAAAGTCTCATAGAGTCTTCTTGCAATCTTCCGGATTTTTGAATAGCTAATTTTAGTTTCATGTTCGTTTCATTATAAATTAAAAGGGCTTACTAGTTAGTAAGCCCTTTGGTTAAATATAGTATATACATACCTACATCCCAGCTTACCTTTTGGATAGCAAATGATGATGATGGATATGTTTGTTTAAGTTCATGGCGCAAATTTAGGCAGCTTTTATAAATTAAGCAACAAAAAACAAGGTTTTTACATAAATTGTAGATTATAATAACATAAACTCAACTATTAAAATACACAGATCTATGAGATTACTACCATTTAGTTTAATTATTTGTATTGTTTCAGTAAGCTTTTGTGCTCAAAAAGAAACCCCTGCACCTCCTCCTATTGCAGAAGTTACCACACCAACTGTCCCGACTACACCAACTCCACCTCCTCCAACCATAGATACAACTAGAAAATTAGTTTGGTCTGATGAGTTCAGTAAAGATGGAGCACCAGATTCTACAAAGTGGGCATATAATATCGGTACTGGCTCAAATGGATGGGGCAATAACGAAGCTCAATTTTATACCAACGAATTAACCAATGCAAGAATAGAGAATGGTAAATTAATCATTGAAGCAAGAAAAGAAAACAAAGGAGGAAAGTCATATACTTCAGCAAGATTAATCACCCTAGGAAAAACAACCTGGACCTATGGAAGAATTGAAGTGAGAGCTAAAATTCCAAAAGGGTTTGGAACTTGGCCGGCAATTTGGATGTTAGGAGAAAATATCAATTCAGTTGGATGGCCAGCTTGTGGTGAAATTGATATCATGGAACATGTTGGTAAAGATCAAGATGTTATGTTTTGGTCAATACATACAAAAAGACTTAACTGGACATTAGGAACACAACAAACATTTAGTAAAAGAGTCAATGGTATATCTAATGATTTTCGTGTATTTAAATTAGATTGGACTAAAGAGCGTTTACAATTTTATATTGACGATGTGCTTTATTTCACTGTTAATAATGATGGAAGAGGAGTTGATTTTTATCCATTTACTGCACCACAATATTTACTATTGAATTTGGCTATTGGTGGAAACGCCGGTGGATCAACAATTGATGATAGTATTTTTCCTGTAAGAATGGAAGTAGATTATGTTAGAGTTTATCAATAAAATATGCAAAGCTTATATCAAAAAATATTCTTTGGTTGCGCAATACTGATTTCACTGAATTGTTATGCACAAGAGGCTAATTTATTGATTGGTACGTACACTCAAAAAGGCAGTAAAGGTATTTATGTATACCATTTTGATACCGCTACTGGCAAAGCAATTGAATTGAGCCATACGAACAATGTATCCAATCCCTCCTTTTTAGCTATTACAAAAGACAAACAAAATGTATACGCTGTAAATGAAGATGTAGAGGGAGGCGTTACTAGTTTTAGTTTTAAAAATAATTCATTAAAAGCTTTACAAAAAATTGAAAGTAAAGGTGCACATCCTTGTTATATTTCTATAAGCCCTGATCAAAAAAATATATTTGTTGCCAACTACTCAGGAGGAAACATTGCACAATTTTACAGATTTGCAGACGGAAGAATCTCTAATGCAAGATTAATCATTCAGCACAAAGGATCTAGCATTAATAAAGAAAGACAAGAAAAAGCGCATGTGCATGGCGCATTTTTTAATCAAGAGGGGAATTACTTATTTACGCCAGACTTAGGTATGGATCAAATAACTGCATATCCTTATAAAGTGAATGCAAATCCTGTATTACAAGTAGAGAAACAAATTGTTTTAAATGCCAATCCTGGCGCTGGACCAAGACATATGAGCTTTTCGAAAAATGGAAAACTGATTTATGTAATTGAAGAATTAACAGGAACTGTTTCAGTTTATCAAATTCAAAAAGGAATGAGCAAGAAACTACAAACCGTTTCTACACATCCAACTAATTTTACTGGACAAGCAAGTAGTGCAGATATACATCTTTCACCAGACGAAAAATATTTATACGTTTCTAATAGAGGAAACGAAAACAATATCGTCAAATTACCATTACTCGAAAACGGATTAATTAACGCAGAGAAAAATAACTACTTTTCATCCAAAGGAGTAAAGCCAAGAAATTTTACCATTAGTAAAGATGGAAAATGGTTATTGGTTGCCAACCAAGATTCAGATAATATCATCGTATTTAAAATCAATCCTACTAATGGAGATTTAGTAGACACGGGTCATCAAATTAAAGTTTCGATGCCAGTTTGCTTAGTGCTTTTTTAAAAAGTATCAAACCAAACAGATTTATCTGAAGCCCCTTCTGGATTCATATAGTTTATCAACAATTCCTCCCCTATCAAAATATCTTTGATGGTTGTAATAGTAATAGTTTGTTCTTCAAAATCCATTTGATATGCACAGTTTGGATCTGCAATATGATTATAAATAGAAATATATCCCAATGCCACTGCTGCGCTTTGATGATCAGCCCCCCATTCAAATATATAATCATATAACAAGGTCTTCTCAACATGGGCCCTTTCTTCAGGATTCAAAACAATCACAGGAGCAATTTCAATGATAGTGCCTTTTTCAATTTTTTCAGTGGTAAATACGCCCCTACCTCTATTGGAAGATGAAGCGATTGTTAAGAATGGAAGAATCATGCCATAAATATAGGGCATCCCTGGGATTTTTATTAACTTGCAGCCATGTCTGAAGTAGTAGAAATAGAAAAGGATGAAATAAACTTATCAGAAGTATTCTCGGAGATATTATCCAAGAATGACAGCCGTCTATTGAAGGAATTCTTGGACGAGCAGAATATTAGTGATGTGGTAGAACTGGTGAATGAATTCCCAGAACAAGAAGCCAATATCATTGATCATATGACCGTGCACAGAGCGGTAAGTGTTTTCAAAATTTTAGACATCAATCAACAAAAGGATATCATCAAAGAATTACCTGCTCGTAAAACAGCAAAAATATTGAATGAACTTCCTCCAGATGATAGAACAGACTTTTTAGAAGAATTACCAAAAGCAGCGATAAGAGATTTAATTAAATTATTGGATCCAGAAGAAAGAAAAATTACCCTTTCTTTATTAGGTTATCCTGAGGATAGTGTGGGCCGTTTGATGACACCAGATTATGTATATGTTCACCCTCATTATTCTGTAGCACAGGTGTTGGATAATATTCGTAAATACGGTAAGAACTCAGAGACCATTGATGTTATTTATATTATTGATGAACTGGGGCATTTGATTGATGATATTAGAATCAGAGATTTGTTATTGGCAAAACCCGAAGATATTGTTGGTGAAATCATAGATGGAAGATACGTTGCTTTAAATGTTTACGACGACCAAGAACAAGCCAGTCAGGTATTCAAAATGAATAATAGAACGGCCATTCCTGTAGTGGATGACAATGATATATTATTAGGTATCGTAACCATTGATGATATCTTATGGGTTGCTAACGAAGAGTTCTCAGAGGATATGCAGAAAATGGGAGGTACCGAAGCATTGAATGAACCCTATTTGGATATTTCTATTTTTAATTTATTCAAAAAGCGTATCACTTGGTTAGTGGTTTTATTTTTAGGTGAGATGTTAACAGCCACTGCAATGGGTTATTTCGAAGGTGAATTATCAAAAGTTCTGGTGCTTGCTACTTTTATTCCTTTGATTTTATCAAGTGGTGGAAATACAGGTTCACAAGCTTCTACTTTAATTATTCAAGCCATGTCTGTGGGTGAAATCACCATTGAAGACTGGTGGCGCATTTTAAGAAGAGAGATTTTGAGTGGATTATTATTAGGAATTGTATTAGGAATTATTGGATTTTTTAGAGTGGCTGTTTGGCATATGATTGTTCCTGGATTCTATGGAGAACATTGGATGTTGATTGCCATTACGATAGGTTTCACTTTAGTGGGGGTAGTGATTTGGGGAACCATCACTGGATCAATGCTTCCTATGTTATTAAAAAGATTAGGCGCTGACCCTGCAGTCTCTTCTGCTCCATTTGTTGCTACATTGGTAGACGTAACTGCTATTTTAATTTATTTCGGACTGGCCTTCTATTTCTTACAAGGAACCTTACTTTAATTGAAGCAATAAATCTTCTTTAATTTTTTCTTGCCATTCTTTTTTCAAGATGCTCAATACGATGGAGTCTCTTCTTTCTCCATTGGGCTTTGGTAAATGACTTCTCAAAATTCCTTCAATGGTACAGCCAATTTTTTGCATTGCTGCAATACTTCTTTTATTATCATTGTCTGCCCTAAATTCTACTCTTTCAAAACCCAATTTCTCAAAGGCGAGTTGAAGAAGTAAATATTTACAATGCGCATTTAAGCCTGAACCCCATACAGATGTTTTGTACCAAGTATACCCCAGCTGAGTACTTTGGTATTTTAATTGTATATCGTAAAATCTTGTACAGCCTACAAAGGATTGTGTTAATTTATCAAATACAATGAATGCATAGCTATTCCCGTTCTTTCTATGAATCATTGCTTCTTGAAAATAGGCTTTTAAATCTTCTGTTTTTTGGATAGCCATCAAAGAATATTGCCAAATTTCAGGAGATGATTCTGGCAAATTGGCAAAATTACTCCAATCATCTTCCTTTACGGGTCTCAATAAAACGCGTTCATCTTCTAAAATATAGTCTTCTTGTGGATCAAAAGATTTCAAACCTAACATACATTAAAATATTAATGTTTATTTTTGCTTAAATTATAGCTTAATACTCAAATTATCAAAATATGTGTGGAATTGTAGGTTATATTGGTCATAGAGAAGCGTATCCAATTGTATTAAAAGGTTTAAAACGTTTAGAATATCGTGGTTATGACAGTACAGGTGTTGCGATTATCCAAGAGGGCGATTTACAGATACATAAGAAAAAAGGAAAAGTAGCAGAATTAGAAGAAGCGGTGGTGGGTAAAAATATGCATTCTAATATCTGTATTGGACATACTAGATGGGCAACCCATGGTGAACCATCTGATAGAAATGCACATCCTCATTTATCTAATAACGGTCAATTGGCCATGTTACATAATGGTATAATTGAGAACTATGCACAAATCAAAACTGAATTAACCAATAAGGGTTATACATTCAAAAGTGATACCGATACAGAAGTTTTATTGAATTTTATTCAAGACATTCATGAAAACAATAAGGGAAGTTTAGAAGAAGCTTTAAGAATTGCGTTAAAGAGAATTGTGGGTGCTTATTGTATTTTATTAATTGACCAAGCAGATCCAGAAACCATTATCGCTGCAAGAAAAGGAAGTCCATTAGTCATTGGTATTGGAAAAGATGAACACTTTTTAGCAAGTGACGCATCTCCAATCATTGAGTATACGAAAGAAGTAGTGTATGTAAATGATTATGAAATCGCGATTGTTAAAAAAGATGAATTAATCTTAAAGAACTTAGGAAACGAAAAGCAAACCCCTTTTATACAAAAATTAGATATGGAATTAGCGGCTATTGAAAAAGGCGGCTATGACCATTTTATGCTAAAAGAAGTGTTTGAACAACCAGCAACTATTTTTGATTGTTTAAGAGGAAGATTATTGCAAGAACAACAACAAATTGTGATGGCGGGAGTTGACAATCATTTAGAAGCATTAACCAAAGCTTCTAGAATCATGATAGTTGCTTGTGGAACTAGCTGGCATGCTGGCTTGGTTGCAGAATACATGATTGAAGAATTATGCAGAATCCCAGTAGAAGTTGAATACGCTTCTGAATTTAGATACAGAAATCCTGTAATTCATCCAGGCGATGTTATCATTGCCATTTCTCAAAGTGGTGAAACAGCAGATACCTTAGTAGCATTAGAAAGTGCAAAAGAAAAAGGTGCTTTTATTTTTGGCGTAGTGAATGCAGTAGGAAGCAGTATCGCTAGACTATCTCATGCTGGAGCTTATACACATGCTGGACCAGAAATAGGCGTGGCTAGTACAAAAGCATTTACAGGACAATTAGCTGTATTGACTATGATGGCATTGAAAATTGCTAAAGCAAAAGGAAGTATTTCTGATGATCGATACATTCACTTATTGAACGAATTAGCTTCAGTTCCAGAAAAAGTAAAAGAAATTTTAGCAGATACTTCTGTCATTGAAAATATTGCTAAAAAATATAAAGACGCTTCAGATTTCTTGTATTTAGGTAGAGGATACAATTTCCCAATCGCATTAGAAGGCGCTTTAAAATTAAAGGAGATCACTTATATCCATGCAGAAGGCTATCCTGCTGCGGAAATGAAGCATGGACCCATTGCATTGGTGGATGAAAAATTACCAGTCGTATTTGTTGCAACAAAAGATATGTACTACGAAAAAGTAGTTTCCAATATTCAAGAAATTAAGGCAAGAAAAGGACAAGTCATTGCCGTAGCTACTGTTGGAGACAGTGTTTTGCCAACCATGTCTGAAGATATCATGTTTGTGCCTGAGATAGATGAAGTGATTGCACCTCTTTTAAGTGTTATTCCATTGCAATTATTAAGTTACTACGTTGGAGTAGCAAAAGGTATTGATGTAGATAAGCCAAGAAATCTTGCTAAGTCCGTTACCGTGGAGTAGTTACTTATTTTTAGGAGCAGCAAATCCGCTTTTTGCAAGATCATCAAATAATTTTTGAACCCTTGCAATACCATTTGCATCATTCATATCAAAGTAATGATAAATTTCTTTGTCTGTTTGATGAATTCCGTTTTCTTGTATGGCCCCCTGTGATTTGTATTCTGAAATAACCCAATCTGCTACAATCTTATAACTTATTTTATCATTTTCCTTGAAACGAAACGCCCTGTTCAGGATAAATTTGGGTGCATTGGATTTAAGCTTTGTTTCAGGATAGCCTTCTAACATATTAAAGTCACTTTGCTGATCATTTGAACTTATTGAAGTTCCTGCAATAATAATTGGTTTACTTGAACCATTGAAACGACCTACGGCTCTTAATGCAATCAATGTAGCCGTTTTATGATGACCATGCTGTCCAGCATGAGGCAACATGGTAATGATGAAATCATATTGACGTTCAGCCAATAATTTATCCATTCGTTTTTCTACATATTCTATATCCCAGTTTTTCCCAGAAATGTATGGCTTAATATCCGTACTATAAAAATCATCTGGTTGTTCCATAAAATAAATATTCCTTACTCCCATCACTTTTCCAGCATTCAGTATCTCTTGCTTTCTAATCATTGGAAGATTTGTTCGAGCAATAATTGAATCTGTTAGGGGCAATCCATAATACATAGCACCTAACTGAGCATCTGCAAAACCTCCACCTCCATCTGTCATCACAGCCATGTCAACTACTCCCTTTAGTTCGTGGGTAATTTTAAACATCGTAACAGAAAATACGGTTTCATCATCTGGATGAGCAGTAACAACCAAAACTTTTGGCCCCTGAGCCTGTATGGAGCTTGTAATAAATAACGTGAAAATGACAAGCAATGCGAATAGCTGTTTCATACAATTTAATTTATATCATAAGATATGGAATAAATAAAAAAGTACAAATTATTTATGTTGAATACCTTAATATGGTTGAATGCTTCGCTTCCATAAAATTTAGACAGTGTATTGATAAACAGTCTAATTATGGCTCAAATTTAAATTGCGTACCTTGCGGTCTATTATGAGTACAAATTTTAAAGAGCTAGGTTTGATTGAGCCCATTTTAATGGCATTATTCGAAGAAGGCTATACCAACCCCACTCCCATTCAAGAACAATCCATCCCTATTGTATTAGAGGGAAAGGATTTATTAGGATGTGCACAAACTGGAACAGGAAAAACAGCAGCTTTTACCCTCCCTATTATACAATTACTTTCTGCCAAACCTGTAGAGAAAAGAAAAAGAATCAAGAGCTTAATCGTTACACCAACGCGTGAGTTGGCTATTCAAATTGCCGAGAGCTTCAACGCATATGGAAGACATACCCAATTAAATTGTACGGTGATTTTTGGTGGCGTTGGACAAGGGCCACAAGTAACTGCATTAAAGAGTGGTGTAGATGTAGTGATTGCAACACCAGGTCGTTTATTAGATTTAATGAACCAAGGTTTTATCAGTTTAAGAGAAGTAGAGATATTTGTGTTGGATGAAGCAGATAGAATGTTAGATATGGGTTTTGTTAATGATGTAAGAAAATTATTAGCAGTTCTTCCTAAAAAACGACAGTCTTTATTTTTCTCTGCAACCATGCCTCCTGAAATTGTGCAATTGGCCAATAGCATTTTGCATCATCCAGAAAAAGTAACGGTGACGCCTGTATCCTCTACAGTTGAAATTATTGACCAATCAGTTTATTTAGTAGATAAAGTCAATAAAAATGCATTATTGGTAGAAGTATTAAAAAATCCTGCTATTAAAACAGCATTGGTTTTTACAAGAACCAAACATGGTGCTGACAAAGTAGTCCAATTATTAACCAAGAATAATATTATTGCAGAAGCTATTCATGGAAATAAATCTCAAAATGCTAGACAAAGAGCATTGAGTAATTTTAAAGAACAAAGCACCAGAGTTTTAGTGGCCACAGATATCGCGGCAAGAGGAATTGACGTGGACGAATTAGCACATGTAATCAATTTTGACATTCCCAATATTCCAGAAACCTATGTGCATAGAATTGGTAGAACAGGGAGGGCTGGAGCAGCGGGTACCGCATTGTCTTTTTGCGATTTTGAAGAGAAAGCTTATTTAGCAGATATCGAAAAACTCATTGGAAAAAAAGTACCTGTTATTGCAGAACATCCTTATCCCATGCAACAATTTCATGCCAACAAGAGTTCCAAAGACGCAGGATGGGGGAAACCTAAAAATACCAGAGGTCGTGCAGCTCAACATGCTGGTGGTTTTGGTGCGAAAGGAGGTCAAAAAAGAAGACATAGCAATTCGAAATCAGGCAGGTAATTCTATCTTTGTTATAGCTAATTATTCATCCAATAGTATATGAACATTATTAAGAAATTACCCATCAATCAACTAGGTTATGGGTTTATACCAGAACCTCCTAAGGGTAAGAACGAATACTATTTAAGAGATAAGCAAAACAGAAGTGGTATTCAATACAGAAGTCTTTCTGCATTAGAGATTGAGATTCTTGTACGTAACGGAAATACAAGTGATGATTGGACAAAGATATTGGTATCTTCTAAGTTCAACCCAGAGCTAGTGAAGAATTGTGCTTTTTTTGGTTTGATACGAATTGGTGAATTAGAAAATCATTGTTTATGCTTTAGCGATTTAATTGTACCAGTTGGTATTTACAACTCTACCATTATTAGTTGTGATTTTGGCAATAATGTTGCTATACATAATGTGAATTATTTATCTCATTATATTTTAGGAAACGAAGTAATTATCACCAACGTAAATGAGATAGTTGCTACCAATCATTCCAAATTTGGAAATGGTATACTTAAAAAAGGAGAATCATCTGATGTAAGAATTTGGATGGAGCTTTGCAATGAGAATACTGGTAGAAAAGTGTTGCCTTTTAATGGCATGACAGCTGCTGATGCCTATCTGTGGACCAGAAATAGACAGGATGATATTTTACAAAAGAAGTTTATTGAATTAACTGATAAGCGCTATGATAATAAATTGGGATATTATGGTAAGATTGGTGATAGAACAGTAATTAAGAATTGTAAAATCATCAAAGATGTATGGATTGGACCGGACGCTTATTTGAAAGGTGCCAATAAAATAAAGAATGTAACCATTAATTCTGATCCTCAAGCAAAAACACAAATTGGGGAAGGCTGTGAATTAGTTAATGGTATTATTGGATATGGTTGTAGAGTATTCTATGGAATCAAAGCGGTAAGATTTGTACTTTCTGACTATTCACAATTAAAATATGGTGCAAGATTGATCAACTCCTACTTAGGAACCAATGCTACCATCTCTTGTTGTGAAGTGTTAAACTCTTTGATCTTTCCAGCACACGAACAACATCATAATAATTCATTCTTATGTGCTGCTTTAGTAATGGGTCAATCCAATATTGCCGCTGGTGCAACATTAGGATCCAACCATAATAGTAGAGGAGCAGATGGTGAAGTGATTATGGGCAGAGGCTTTTGGCCAGGTTTATGTGTAAGCATTAAACATAATTCCATTTTTGCAAGTTTCGCTTTATTGAATAAGGGGGATTATGCATATGAATTAAATATACCTCTACCCTTCTCTTTAATCAGTAATGACCCAAAGAATGATGAATTATTGATTATGCCAGGCTATTGGTTTTTATATAATTTTTATGCTTTAGCAAGAAATGCCTGGAAATATATTGATAGAGATAAAAGAATTGACAAGACACCTATTTTTGAATACAATTATTTAGCACCTGACTCGGTGAATGAATTAATCAATTCTTTAGATATCTTAGCCAATGCAGTGGCTAAAGCTGCGATTGCTAAAGACAAAAAATTACAACAAAACTCAGATAAAGCAATTATCGAGTTAGGAAAGAAACTCATACATACAAGAACAAAGAAAGAAATAGATAGTTTAGAAATTTTTGCCGAAGGATTTGAAAACAGCAAGCGAAAAACCAGATTGGTGAAAGTGTATGACGCTTACCATATGTTTGAAAAGATGATTTTAATGTATGGAATGGACGCACTAGTGAATGAGTTAAGCTCTAAGAAACATAAATCTATCATAGCTGCTGTGAATGGCTTAAAATCAGGCGCAAAAGATATGCAATGGACCAATGTTGGTGGACAACTCATGCAAACTAAGACGGTTCAAAATTTATTGAATCAAATTAAAAACGATCAAATTAGCTCATGGGATGAAGTACATGATTTTTATCAAACAGCTTCTTCTAAATACACTCAACAAAAAACAGCACATGCCTTAGCTGCTTTAGAGTTAATCACCGGAAAAAAATTGGAGAGCTTTAAAACAACCACACTGGTTGATTTATTGGATAAATACTTGGCTATTAAAACCAATATCACTGAGAGCATTTTATTTACAAGATCTAAGGATTACAAAAATCCATATAGAAAAATGGTTTACGAAAACGAAGAAGAAATGAATAAGGTGATTGGAAAAATTGACAACAACAGCTTTATACTCGAGCAACAAGCCATACTCCAAGATGTAACAACAACCATTACCGATTTAAAAAAGCAATTAAAAACCAAATAAGTTTAAGCTTACTTCTAATGGATACTAGGTTAATTCAATTAACGTAATTTCTGGCATAATACCCACTCTTCCAGGATAGCCTAAAAATCCAAATCCTCTATTTACATACAATTGTTGATCTGCTTGTTGATACACTCCTGCCCATTGTTTGTATACCCATTGAACTGGACTCCATTTGAAATAAGGATTTTCTAACCCAAATTGCATGCCATGTGTGTGGCCAGATAACATTAAATCCACTTGCGGGTATTGCTTTTGCACTTGTGCCTCCCAATGGCTTGGATCATGGCTTAATAAAATAATAGTCTCTGTGGGATCTACATTTTGCATAGCTAAATCCATTTTACCATACTTTGGAAATCTTGCTTTGGCACCCCAGTTTTCGATACCCACCAATCTAATGGTAGCATTATCTTTCTCAATAGCAACATTTTCATTCATCAACAATCTCCATCCCATTTGCTCATGCACATTGGCTAAATCTCTTAAATTTTGTTGCTTAGCTTCCACAGAATCCCATTGAACATAATCACCATAGTCATGATTTCCTAATGTACTATAAACTCCATTTTTTGCCTTGATTTGACTAAACACATCCTTCCAATCATGCATTTCTGTTGCACGATCATTCACTAAATCTCCAGTAAACAATACTAAATCGGCTTCTTGTTGATTGATTAATTGAATACCTTTTAGTACCGCTTCTTTTTCTTTTAAACTTCCACTATGAATATCGCTAATATGAATAATCTTAAAACCCTTGAATGCATCTGGTAAGTTCTTAAGTTTTATTTTTTGACGAACTAATTGGTAATTGTATTTATTACCAAAACCATATAACAAGGAAAAAAATAAAGTAGAAGACAAGCCAACCCCCAACCAACTTAAAAAAGTAGATCTAGGAATACCCTTCTCTGTATTTAAAAATTGTGCCCCGGTTGCTGAACTAATTTGACCCACTGTCCAAAAAGTACCTCTTCTTACATCATCTAACAAAAAGAACATCACCATCGTAACCTGTGTTAGCACCCAGCCAATGCTTATTGAAAAGATATATTGCCTAAAATATGGATTATTGATAAAGGGGAAGAGCAAAAAACTGCTTAGACTGATGAGACATAATGCCCAATAGACTACAAAAATGATGGACTTTAGCTGGGATGAAGCACCCTGACTAAGGGTCTTTAAAACCTGATAAATGTAAAAATCAATGAGAATCAATATCAATACAAAGACGAATATAAAAATGGGGCTACGCATAGTTGGAATTAAGAGCTCAAAATTAGTTCTAAAAGGCCTAGAATGGGTTAATTTAATCCCAAAATGTTACCATTTATACCTTATTTTTGGCAGAAATTAAGGATTCCAGTTTTATGGCAAGAATTATAGGTATAGCAAATCAAAAAGGGGGTGTTGGAAAAACCACTTCTGCAATCAATATTGCTGCAAGCTTGGCTGTTTTAGAGTACAAGACCCTATTGATTGATGCTGACCCTCAAGCAAATAGTACAACAGGTGTTGGTTTTGATTTACATAATATCACCACAAGTTTATATGATGGAATGATCAATCAAACTCCATTGTCTGACATCATTTTAAAAACAGAGATTCCACATTTGGATTTAATCCCTTCTCATATTGATTTAGTGGGTGCAGAAATTGAATTAGTGAATCTACCTAATAGAGAAAACGTTTTAAAAAATTTATTGTCGCCGGTTCAAAACCAATATGATTTCATCATTATTGATTGTTTACCTTCTTTGGGTTTAATTACAGTGAACGCTTTGGTAGCATCTGACAGTGTCATTGTTCCAGTTCAATGTGAATTTTTTGCATTAGAAGGTTTAGGTAAATTATTGAATACAGTAAAAATTGTTCAAAGCAGGTTAAATCCAGAATTACAAATTGAAGGAATTTTAATGACCATGTATGATGGTAGATTAAGATTAAGCAATCAAGTAGTAAGTGAAGTAAGAAAGCATTTTGATGATATGGTATTCTCTACCATTATTCATAGAAATACCAGATTAAGTGAAGCGCCTAGTGTTGGGAAGCCAGTTATCTTATATGATGCGGATAGTAAAGGCACTGTAAACTATTTAAACTTGGCTAAAGAAATTTTACAAAAAAATGGCATGACTAATATGAGTAATGCCGAGCGCATAATTGACTAATCATGAGCAAGAGTATACCCAATAAAGATTTGATTGGAAAGGGCCTACGTTCCCTTTTGCAAAACATGGATGCAGAATATAAAAATCCTGCTGGCAAAGTACAACCTGCTGCCATTGAAAAAGCAGTTGCAACCAATAGAGTGGCTTTGGCAAATATTGTTGTCAATCCAAAAAATCCTAGAAAAGATTTTGATCAGAAAGCATTGCAAGAACTTGCTAACTCTATTAAGTTACATGATATTATTCAGCCCTTAACAGTCTCTTCATTAAGTGATGGTAAATATCAATTGATTGCTGGTGAAAGAAGATTTCGTGCAGCAAAGTTAGCTGGCCTATTAGATGTACCTGCTTACATAAGACAAGTTAATGATAAAGAATTACTTGAATTAGCTTTATTAGAGAATCTACAAAGAGTTGATTTAAATGAAATTGAAATTGCGTTAAGCTATCAACGCATGATGGATGAATTAAGCTATACACAAGAGCAAGTAGCAGAGCGAATGGGTAAAGACAGATCCACCATTGCGAACTATATTCGTTTATTAGAATTACCACCAAGCATACAAGCAGCAGTTAGAAGCGGTCAGTTAAGTGTAAGCCTAGCGAAGCTATTGATTGGAAGAGAGGTAGACAAGCAGTTGTTTATTTTCAAAGAAATCATGGACAAGGGATTGACTGTTAGACAAGCAGAAGCATTGTTAAAGCAAGTAATCCCCAATAAAACAAATGGCCCAAAAGCAAACCCCAACCAATTATCTCCAGTGTATAAAAAATTGGAAGATAAGTTATGTGATCATTTCTCTTCTAAAGTGCATTTGCAACATCAAAAAAATGGAAGTGGAAAAATTACCGTTGAGTATGCTGACCTAAATGGCTTGAACAAAATTTTAGAAGCAATGCAACTAAGCATCAGCTAAGATGAAAGCTTTTTTTTCTATACTCTTATTGTGCCTTATTCATGCATCCCTTTTTGGACAAGAAAAAGTTAGCACATCAGATTCTACCATTGCTATTTCTATTAAAAGACATATACCTAGAATAGCAACACAAAGATCAGCCATGATTCCAGGTTGGGGACAGATATATAATAAACAGTATTGGAAAATACCGCTTGTTTATGGTGTATTAGCCATCCCTGCTGCTACATATCAATACAATGCTGATTTATATAGCAAAGCAAAATTCGCGTACGAAGCTAGATTCAAAGAATCTATGGGCGATAACGCTGATATATCTAAAATAGATCCTGCTTTAAAAAATTTAGGTTTAGCGAGTTTACAGAGTTATAGAAATATATTCAGAAAAGATAGAGACTACTCTATCATGTGGTTTATACTGGGATGGGGATTGAATGTTTTAGATGCAACTGTCTCTGGACATTTGAAAGAATTTGATATTAATAATGATTTGAGTTTAAAAATTCAGCCAAATTATCAGCCACAATTCAGACAAGCTGGTTTATCCCTTCAATTGCATTTTAAAAATCATAGTTCTAAATAATAAATCTTTCTTATGAAAATAGCATTAATTGGTTACGGGAAAATGGGTAAAGCTATTGAGGAGATTGCTTTACAAAAGGGGCATGAAATTGTGCTTAAAATTGATGTAAGCAATGCACAAGATTTTACTGCAGATAATATCCAAAAAGCAGATGTAGCAATTGAATTTACTGGACCCCATAGTGCATTGGACAATCTCAAAAAGTGTATTGCATATGGCGTTCCTGTGGTTTCCGGATCTACTGGTTGGTTAGAACATTGGAATGAAATTGAAACAGCCTGTAAAGAAAAAAATGGCTGCTTAGTATATTCCAGCAATTATAGTATTGGAGTGAATTTGTTTTTTGAATTGAATAAATACTTGGCCAAATTAATGGACCCCTACGCAGATTATGATGTGAGCATGACAGAAATCCATCATACAGAAAAGAAAGATGCTCCTAGTGGAACTGCCATATCTTTAGCCGAGCAAATCTTAGCTAATCTACGCAGAAAAGATCAATGGATCAATGATCAAACTGCAGCGTCTAACCAATTACTGATTCATTCAGAAAGAATTGATCCTGCTCCTGGTACCCATCAAGTAAAATACAGCTCTCCAATTGATGATATTGAAATCATCCATACAGCACATACACGCAAAGGATTTGCTAGTGGAGCGTTATTAGCTGCCGAGTTCGCCATTCAAAAAAATGGTATCTTTACCATGAAGGAAGTACTAGGATTATAAGTTGAAACTATGTTATCTAAGAAAACACAATATGCGCTGCAAGCCTTAACTTATATGGCCGAACAAAATTCGGAGTCCCCTATTTTGATTGCGGATATTGCTACCCATAAAAATATTCCATTAAAGTTTTTAGAGAACATTCTTTTGGAATTAAAGAAAGCAGGTTTTTTGGAGAGTAAGAAAGGAAAGCATGGAGGCTATTTTTTTGCTACCCCTCCAAGTAAAATTAAATTATCCGGAATTTTTAGAACCATCGAAGGGCCTATTGCATTGTTACCATGTGTAAGCTTACATTTTTATGAAAAATGCAGTGATTGTAATGAAAAGAAATGTGGTATCAATAAAGTAATGGCTGAAGTAAGAGATCACACATTGTCTGTTTTGGACAAAAGAACTGTTGCTGACTTGGCTTTTAAGAAACAAAAATAACACCCTTTAATAATAAAAAGCACAATGAAAAAAATAATTGTTGTTATACTAGTATTCATCAACTTGAATGCTACTGCCCAAAAACTATTTGGAGGAGATCATATTTTAAAAACCAATCTTTCTTCAGATGTCTTAAAGAACTATAATTTAACCTTTGAGAAAAATGTGTTACCCTTTGTATCAATTGCAGCAAGTTATAGAACCATGCCCAAATCTGCACTTCCTTTAAAAGGATTAGCTAAGAAATTTATTAAAAGTGATGATATTAATTTTGATAATTTTCAATTGGGAAATAGAGCATTTACTTTTGAAGGAAGATTTTATTTAGGTGTTCAAAAAATGTCTGGCTTTTATATAGCACCGTACACAAGATTTGCCAATTTTGATTTATCTATTCCAGTAAACTATTCTTATAATTCTATTTCAACGACTACTTTAAAACCTATCGTAGAAAATAAAACAGCCACATTAGAAGGGACTATCCGATCTCAAAGTATGGGAGTATATGTAGGTATGCAATTTCAATTGGCCACCAAACTAGTTCTTGATTTTTGGATGATTGGCGGGCACTATGGTAGATCTAATGGCAAGTTGGAATTCACTCCATTGCCAGGCGCCAAATTCCCAGCAGAAGCGCAAGTAGCATTACAAAAGAACCTAAACGATATTAGAGCTAACCCTTTTAAAGTAAATGCCAAAGTTACTTCAACAGGCGCAGTAGCTGATATGGAAGGTCCTTGGGCTGGAATTAGAGGCGGAGGCTTAACGCTGGGCTTAAGATTTTAGGCTTAATTGTGTACCTTTGAAGCCGAAAAACAAATAGCATGATTCCTTCTTATTTACAAGATCATTTTAAAACTCAATCTTACGATCCTAATCAATTCTTTCTAATTGCTGGACCTTGTGTGGTGGAAAGCGAAGCATTGGTGATGGAAATTGGAGAAAGAGTCTCTAGCATTTGTAAAAATCTAGGAATTCCTTATGTATTTAAAGCAAGCTATAGAAAAGCCAATAGAACAAGTGCTAATTCATTTACAGGTATTGGTGATGACAACGGATTATCTTTAATCAAAAAAGTAGGACAAACATTTAACTTGCCTACTACTTCTGATATTCATGCACATGATGAAGCAGCTATGGCAGCTGAGTTTATCGACATATTGCAAATTCCTGCATTCTTATGTAGACAAACAGATTTATTAGTAGCTGCCGCAGCCACTGGTAAAATTGTAAATGTAAAAAAAGGACAATTCTTAAGTGGCGCCTCTATGAAATTTGCAGTAGACAAGATTAGATTGGCAGGAAACGAAAAAATTATGTTGACAGAAAGAGGTAATACATTTGGATACCAAGATTTAGTAGTCGACTACAGAAATATTCCTGCCATGGCAGAGAACAATGTGCCTGTAATTATGGATTGCACACACTCCTTACAACAACCTAATCAAACGAGTGGTGTAACGGGAGGCAATCCCGCTTTAATTGAAACCATTGCGAAAGCAGCTATTGCCACTGGTGCAGATGGATTATTCATTGAAACCCATCCTAACCCTTCTGTAGCTAAAAGTGATGGCGCTAATATGTTACCATTAGATTTATTAGAACCATTGTTGGAAAAACTAGTAAGATTAAGAAAAGCAGTGATCTAGTACTTGATCGGGTTTCTTTTGCCCAATAGTATATAGTGCTTGATACTTCTAACAAAAGCCAATACAAAATAGAGGACTACTGGAGAACCCAGGGTCAAAAAAGAGATATAGATAAACCACATTCTAATCTTGGCACTGGCAATCCCCAAGCGCTCGCCCAGGGCGGAACAAACCCCAAAAGCATGTAATTCTAAGAAATCTCTGAATTTTTGAATCATTCCCGGTTGATTTATAACCAAATCTATCAAAAAAAGTGGACATTATTTGTACTTTTTTGAAGGCTGCGGGATTCATTTTTATTACCTTTGCACCAGCTTAAAAATTAAAATTTACAACTATGGCGTTTGATATCGAAATGATCAAAAAAGTATACGCTGAAATGCCAGCGAAAGTGGAAGCGGCTCGTAAAATGTTAGGACGTCCTCTTACTTTATCTGAAAAGATTTTATTTTCTCATTTACATAGTGACCAAAAATTAGAAGGCTTCGAAAGAGGTGGTTCTTATGTTGATTTTGCTCCAGACCGTGTGGCAATGCAAGATGCTACTGCACAGATGGCTTTATTGCAATTTATGCAAGCAGGTCGTCCTAAAGTTGCTGTACCAAGTACAGTGCATTGCGATCACTTAATCTCTGCAAAAGTAGAAGCAAAACAAGACTTACAAGTAGCAACAACAGAAAGTAAAGAAGTATATGATTTCTTAGCTTCTGTTTCAAATAAATATGGTTTAGGTTTCTGGAAGCCTGGTGCTGGTATCATTCACCAAGTAGTTTTAGAAAATTATGCATTCCCTGGTGGTATGATGATTGGTACCGATTCTCACACAGTAAATGCTGGTGGTTTAGGTATGTTAGCAATTGGTGTGGGTGGTGCAGATGCTTGTGATGTAATGGCAGGTTTAGCATGGGAATTAAAATGGCCTAAATTAATTGGTATTAAATTAAAAGGCAAGTTGAACGGATGGACTGCTCCTAAGGATGTGATTTTAAAAGTAGCTGGTATCTTAACTGTAAAAGGTGGTACTGGTGCAATTGTAGAATATTTTGGTGAAGGTGCAACTAGCATGAGTTGTACTGGTAAAGGAACTATTTGTAACATGGGTGCAGAAATTGGTGCTACCACTTCTACTTTTGGTTACGATGCAAGCATGAGCAGATATTTAAGTTCAACAGGTCGTGCTGATGTGGCTGCTTTAGCAGATGCAGTAGCAGAACACTTAACTGCAGATGCAGAAGTATACGCAAACCCTGAAAAATATTTCGATCAAGTAATTGAAATTGATTTAGATACTTTAGAACCACACTTAAACGGACCTTTCACTCCAGACTTGGCTACTCCTATTTCAAAAATGAAAGAAGTAGCAGCTGCTAACGGATGGCCTACCAAAGTGGAAGTAGGTTTAATTGGAAGCTGTACGAATTCTTCTTACGAAGATATTAGCCGTGCTGTGAGCTTAGCAAAACAAGTTGCTCAAAAAGGCTTAACTACTAAGGCAGAATACATGATTACTCCAGGTTCTGAGCAAGTAAGATATACTATTGAAAGAGATGGTTTCTTAGATGTGTTCAGTCAAATTGGTGCTAAAGTATTTGCGAATGCCTGTGGACCTTGTATTGGAATGTGGGAGCGTGTTGGTGCAGAGAAAAAAGAAAAAAATACCATTGTTCACTCTTTCAACAGAAACTTTGCAAAGCGTGCAGATGGTAATCCAAATACTTATGCATTTGTGGGTTCTCCAGAACTAGTAACTGCATTAGCGATTGCGGGAGATTTAACATTCAATCCTTTAACTGATACTTTAACCAACGATAAAGGTGAGCAAGTTAAATTAGATGCTCCAACAGGAGACGAATTGCCAGTAAAAGGTTTTGCTGTGGAAGATGCAGGATATCAAGCGCCAGCTGAAGATGGTTCAAAAGTAGTTGTAGCAGTTGATCCAGCATCTAAGCGTTTACAATTATTAGATCCATTTACAGCATGGGAAGGAACTGATTTAAAATCTTTAAGATTATTGATTAAAGCTAAAGGAAAATGTACCACAGACCATATCTCTATGGCTGGTCCTTGGTTAAAATTCCGTGGCCACTTAGATAATATCTCTAACAACTTATTAATTGGTGCAGTCAACTTCTTTAACGAGAAGACAGATAATGTGAAGAGCCAATTAACTGGTAATTACGATACCGTTCCAAATACACAAAGAGCTTATAAAGCAGCAGGCGTTGGAACTATCGTAGTAGGTGATGAAAACTACGGAGAAGGTAGCTCTCGTGAGCACGCAGCTATGGAGCCAAGACATTTAGGTGTTCGCGTGGTATTAACAAAATCATTTGCAAGAATCCATGAAACAAACTTGAAGAAACAAGGAATGTTGGCATTAACATTTGCAGATAAAGCAGATTACGATAAGATCCAAGAAGATGATAGCATTGATGTAACAGGTTTAACTAGCTTCGCGCCAGGCACTCCTTTAACGTTGGTGTTAACACATAAAGACGGATCTACTGATACTATTAAAGCAAACCATACTTACAACCAACAACAAATTGAGTGGTTTAAAGCAGGTGGTGCATTGAACATTATCAGAAAGCAAGTTGCGGGATAGTATTTTTATAGGCTTAATTGAAATTTAAAGCCTATAAAAAGTACACTCTAACGATTTTTAAAAAACCCTCTGAAAATTCAGAGGGTTTTTTGTTTTATATAACCCTTAACTTATTCTTTAAATGAGTCTCTTAATAAGGACTCATTTTTCCTTAAATTTGAATTATGATAAAAACAGCATTGGTTTCCTTTGGTATGAGCGGAAAAGTCTTTCACGCGCCATTTATTGCAAGCAACCCTCATTTTACATTAGTAGGCAGTTGGGAGCGTTCTTCAAAAAATATTGAAGCAGCCTACCCTGGTACCAAGTCTTATTCTAGTTATGAAGAAATCTTATCAGATGCTTCCATTGATTTAATTGTAGTAAATAGTCCAAACGATTCACATTACACTTACACTAAACAAGCATTGTTAGCAGGCAAACATGTGGTGTGTGAAAAAGCATTTACTATCACAGCAGCGGAAGCACAAGAGCTAGATGATATCGCTCAACAAAAAAGATTGAAATTAGCCGTTTACCACAACAGAAGATACGATGCAGATTTTTTGACCATTCAACAATTAATCAAAGAAGATGCCATTGGAGACTTTTTAGATGTTCAAATTTCTTTTGAAAGATATAGAACAACCTTAAGCCCTAAAAAGCATAAAGAATCAGTAACACCTGGAGCAGGACTCTTATATGACCTTGGCCCTCATTTAGTAGACCAAGCAATACTATTATCAGGTATGCCTTTAGCAGTATTTGCAGATATTAGAATTACTAGAAAAGTAGGTATTGTAGATGATTATTTCCATTTGATACTGTATTATCCAGGACATCGTATTACCTTAACCAGTGGCATGGTATTTATGACACAATTAGCTGGCTATAAAATATATGGCACAAAAGGTTGTTTTATTAAAAACAGATCGGATGTGCAAGAATCAGATTTGATTGCTGGCAAGATACCAGGAGCAGATCATTGGGGTGTTGAATCAAAAGAGGATTATGGTACTTTATATACAGATAATGATGGATTGATTTCACATAGAGTGATTCCAAGTAAGGCTGGTAATTATGGAATTTTTTATGAAAAAATGGCGGATGCAATTTTAAATAATGCCGAAGTGCCTACATCTGCACTGGAAGGAAAAAATATCATTAGAATTTTAGAAGCTGCAAGAAACAGTGCTTTCAATAAAAGAGTGGTTGGATTATAATTGTATAATATGCCGCACCCCTATTTAAAAGAGATTCAAAAAATATTTTTAGCAAATGGTGATCAACTTATTGCCAAAGGAGCAAAAGCTTATTTATTGAATCAGTTTGAATTTTATGGAATTAAAACACCTTTGAGAAGACAAATTTGTAAGGCTTTTTATAAAACGCATCCAATTAAAGATCATACTGAATTAAGCAAGCTTATCAAAGAGTGTTTTAATGAACCTCAAAGAGAATTGCATTATTTTGCTATAGAATTACTTGGACACCATAAAAAAATATGGTCTATCAAAACGATTCCTTTAATTGAATGGATGATTACCCATCAAAGTTGGTGGGATTCAGTAGATAGTACAAACACTCATGTAATTAGTAAGTTTTTTTTATTGCACCCAGAACATATTAAAGCGTATACAAGCAAATGGAATCAATCTAGCAATAAATGGTTGATTAGAATGAGTATTTTATTTCAACTCACTTACAAAACAAAGACCGATACAAATTTATTAAGTAAGTATATTGAGAACAGTCAATTGCACGAAGACTTCTTTGTACGAAAAGCCATTGGATGGGCATTAAGAGCTTACGCAACAACAGATAGTAAATGGGTAATCAACTTTGTAAAAAAACATCCCGACTTGTCCAACTTAAGTAAAAGAGAGGCATTGAAACATTATAAAGAAGAGTCTTTATAAATAAAAAAATAAACAATAGTACCTCGAGGCCAATATCGGTTCTAGCCGCTAGAGGCAGAGAGGTAGCTATTGTTTATTATATTAAGTAGTAAACTAGATTTTTAAGAATTACTACATTTTTTTAGCATCTTCTAAGAACTTTGCTAATCCAATATCTGTTAAAGGATGTTTAAGTAATCCTAAGATAGAATCTAATGGACAAGTACAAACATCTGCACCAGCTTCAGCAGCTTTTACAATATGTAAAGCATTTCTAATAGAAGCTGCTAAAATTTGTGTTTGAAAACCTTGTACATCATAGATATGACGGATTTGGCTAATTAATTCCATTCCATCCCAAGAGCTATCATCAATTCTTCCAATAAATGGAGATACATATGTTGCACCTGCTTTGGCAGCTAAAATAGCTTGACCAGCAGAGAATACTAATGTACAGTTTGTACGAATTCCATTATCAGTAAACCATTTAATCGCTTTAATACCATCCTTAATCATTGGTACTTTCACCACAATATTTGGATGAATAGCAGCTAATTTCTTCCCTTCTTCAACCATGGTAGCAAAATCAGTAGACAATACCTCGGCACTAATATCACCATTAACGATTTCACAAATAGCTTTATAATGTGCAGCAATGGCAGCTTCTCCTTTAACACCCACTTGGGCCATTAATGAAGGGTTGGTAGTTACACCGTCTAAGATACCTAGTTCATTGGCTTCTTTGATTTGTGCCAAATTACCAGTGTCGATAAAAAATTTCATATGGGTAGGTTTATAATATGAAAAAAAGTGGCAGGCTACTTACATCGCACCGCTACAACCGCCTATCCTTGCTACATTCCTGTCCTGGGGAGGTTCAGCAGGAGCTGGTCGTGCAAGACCTGCCGCTGCGAAGGTACTAAAAGACAAGTGATTAACCTACCAATTTTGCCTTGAATTTATGGTCGAAAATCCTGCAATCATAGGATACCTGGCACCAGGCGCTGTATAATAAACAATGATGGTATAACTATTCTCTGTTTCCCAATGATCTCCCTCTGTTTCCTTGTAATCATCCATAGGTATTGGCTTCTCTATATCTCTTAAAATATAATGATAACTATAATAACCTTGTTTTAAAAGCATAGTCTTTTCATACACCCCTTTTAAAACATTAAACTGCATTAATGATTCCTTATTCAATTTATTTTGAGTTATATCACCAATTAGGTATAATTTTTCTCCAACGTAGGGTATTCCATTGGGTGGTTTATAAGTAAAATGTACTTTAGCATAATCATTTTGAAATTCACTTTGCAATGATTCTGTATTACTAATAATAAATGCGCCATTTAAATCATTAAAAGTAAAATATGGTGTTTGGGATTTAGAAAAATCAGGTTTTACAATAACCCTAGTCAAGCCATCTACTACATCAATTTGCTGTACCCTATCCGACCTTAATCTTAAGCTTTGCAAATCCAACCACCTTGCTTCATTGCCTCCTGGAAAAACCAAGTCCCTATCACTATTATATTCCATGTTGTTACCTCTAATAAAACTTGGCTCTGTGATTACTTTAGCATCATTTAAACGACGATTTTGTATAACCACCACTTTTATTTGATCAGGTTGAAAAAAAGATAATTGCTTTACATCCAAACTTAACTGAATTTTCTGGTGGGTTCTAGAAATGGCGCCATCAAAAGGCTCTTGAACAGAACCAAAAACACCAACCAGTGAATTCACTAAATAAAATCTTCTAGTAAAAATGATTTTGGATGGATCACCATCTTTAAAAACCTTTAGAATATAATTACCGGCTTTTGTTGGCTTACATTGTGGATTGGGAAGATTGAATTGATAATGATAATATGGTTGAAATGCAATGGATGAAATATTAAAAATATTGATCTTATTTTGAGCAAAACCAGTTGTATACTCAAATGGAGTCAATGGAACAGACTGCCATTGATCATCCACTAATTCAATACTGTAAAAATAGTTCTGGTAACTAAAATTAAAATCATCAAAGCTAACCGTCAAAGCTGTAGGATCGTTTAATCCTATGATGGGCAAATCTCTTGGCCTTCCTTCTGGGTGAACCAAGATGGTATGAATGGAACTATCCATGTTTTGATCTGGATTGAATTGTGCAAACAAACTAGTCTGCATTAAAAGAATCCATAAAAAAATCAAGGCCTTTTTCATTCCTATGTATTTAATTGAATACGAAACTAGGCCATATTTCATAATATATAATGATAAATAAGTTAGATTTGAAAAAAAATAAACCATTTGAATACTGCTTTTGAAATAGCAAAAAGAATGAGCTTCCAAAAAAGCAAAAGCAATACCAGTTTTATTGTTAAACTTTCTATTGCTGCAACTTCAATAAGCATAGCAGCCATTATACTTACACTTTCGATTGTCAATGGTTTTCAAGAACAAATTGCACAAAAAGTTTACCAATTTTGGGGTACTGTAAGAATCAATGCTATCAATGGCAATGTGTTAAATGAATCTCCCCAATTAGTAAATGCTATTCAACAATTGCCTGAAATTAAGCAAGTCGAACCTTATGCTACTCAAACTGCTGTAATTGCTTATCAAAAAGAAATGGAAGGCATCATTGTTAAAGGAATTAACAAGGGGCAAGCTATCCCTTTTCTACATATGAGTTCAAATTTGAACCAGTTGTTTATCGAAAAGAGTAATGAAACAGTCTTATCCCAAGAAATTGCCAATAAAATTGGAGCCACTATTGGCTCTGTAGTGAGAGTCAACTTTTTACAAAATGGTAAAGTTCAAGAAAGAAGATTTTTAGTGAAAGGCATATATCACTCAGGAATAGAAGAATACGATGCGGAATTTATTTATATTGATTTAGGCGTTTTGCAATTTTTAAACTCAGGTAGCAGGGAGATAAGTGGCTACAGTATTCATATCAATGAAAACTCAGATCTGCCCAATTTAATTCAAAAAATACAATCGCTTTGTCCTCCAAATACAGTGGCAACAAGCATAGAAGAAGATTACCCGCAAATTTTTGATTGGATAGGAGTACAAACAGTCAATAGAAATGTAGCGGTAACCATTATGTTAATTATCGCTGTAGTGAACTTACTTACCTGTTTATTTATTTTAATCTTGGAAAGGGTACATATGATTGGTACACTGAGCGCAATGGGTGCCAATGAACAGTTTATTAGAAAGGTATTTTTATACCAAGTAAGTTTTATTAATTGGATGGGCATAGCCATAGGATCTGTTATTGGTATTGGCCTATCCCTACTGCAATACTATACAGGATGGATTCAATTAGATGAGACCGCTTATTTCATGAAAACATTACCAATAAAAATGGTTCCATTACAGATTATAATGGTAATTATTGGAACATTAATGATTAGCTATATCTCCTTCTTGATCCCTACCATTTGGATCAATAAAATAAGCCCTGCTAAGACCATTAGGTTTGATTAATTATTGCCCTTTCCAATGAGATAGTAAAATTCCAGTTGCAACTGCAGCATTTAATGATTCAGCACCCCCAAATTGAGGAATAGCAATAGCATGATCAATTAAAGAAATCAAATCCTCTCTTATACCCTTTGATTCGTTACCAATAATTAAAAACCCTTCTTGCTTAAATGTTGTTTGATAAATAGATGATCCTTTCAAGATGGCACCATACACAGGCAAATCTTGGCTCTTCAATAAACTTGGAATATCATGAACAACTTCTACCCTTACTCTCAGAAAACTACCCATTGTACTTTGAATAACTTTTGGGTTAAATAAACCTGCAGTATCTTCAGTGACAATTATTTGTTTTCCACCAAACCAATCAAAAGTGCGAATGATCGTACCCAGATTCCCTGGATCTTGTATGCCATCTAATAACAAAGTGAGGTTGCCTTTGAATGTTAAGGGAGCATTATATTGTTTCTTTTTTACTATAGCTAGTACTTGATTAGGCTGCTGAAGCAAACTCATTCTTTCTAATTCTTGTTCGGAAACAATGGTTAAATGTGACATGGGTTGATTCCCTTGTTTCAACCAGGGCTCTAAACAATAAACGGCTTCAAGTTCCCAATCTGAATCTAAAAGTTCTTCTACCAATTTAGGTCCTTCAACGATAAACACAGATTCTTGGGCCCATTGTTTTTTATGGGCAAAAGATTGGATATATTTGAGCTCATTCTTACTAATCATCTTTATGTCGTTACTGAACAATAAAAATATTAGATTCTACTCAAGATATTGCCTATTCGGCCTACTATTTTTATTAAACAGCTGCGCTGACCTCAAAAAGGCCATCGTGCATGATTATCCAAAAGAAACCCCTTTTGTTTACAAAAACGAAATCATTATTGAAGGACAACAAAGTAAACAATTCCAAAAAGAAATGAAATTTGCTTTAGAGGAATATTGGGATGATAGTTTAAAAGCAAACTATATCAGACAATTTGGTTTTTTTAAAACCCTCTTACAGCCGGTCGAATTTCATGCTGATAGAATTCCAAGATCTATCAACTACATGCAAGCTTATTTAGCTTCTGAAGGTTACAATAATGCCATTATTACACCTCATTACTTTATCGATACAATAAAAAATGAATACCGAACAACCGTTCAAATGAAGGTGAATTTGCAATTAAAAACAATTATTGATTCTGTTTTTTATGAACTATCAGACCCTAATTTACAAAAAATTGCAAAAGCCAATTTAGCACAATCCTTTTTGAAAAAAGGGAATACCTACTCAAATCAAATAATCAATAATGAACTAGATAGATTGGTTGAGCTATTTCGAAATAATGGATATTACAATTTTACAAAGGAAAAAATATTTGCAGAAATCGATACCCTAGATCCTTCATTAATGGAGGTGAATTTGGATCCCTTGCTTCAGATGGATCAAGTGATTTCAGCGAATCAGCTCAATTTATCCAATCCAAAATGGAAAATAAGTATTCAATTAAGAAATACAAATAGTAATTCAAATAAAGTATATCCGGTAGGAAAGCAATTATTTTATAGTGACTTAAGTATGAACGACAATCCAGACTCTGTAATAACTCAAATTAGTCCAAATACAATTGAATACAAATCCATTGTACATCTCTATAAAAAATCCCTCTTTAAAACAAACATTTTTGAAGAACAATCTTTTATCAAAGTTGGAGAGCCTTATAATGAAGCAAAATTTTTTCAAACTTTAAATAATTTTAGTGGCTTAGGGGCATGGCAGCAAATTGACTCAAGAACTAACATAAAAAATGATAGCGTTTATTTACATTATTTGTTAGTTCCAAGCTTAAGAAGAAGTATTAGCGCAGACATTGAGGGTAGTAAAAACTCTGCTCAGCTTGGGGGAGGTAATTTACTGGGACTTTCAACCAGTTTAACTTATAGAGATAAAAATGTTGCAAAAAAATCTATACCAAGTATTACAAGCTTTAGAACAGGAGTAGAATTAAATTTAAATAATATTAGAGATCAGTTTGCTCAAACTTTATTATTTAATGTTGGACACACTTATAGTTTTCCTAATATTTTGATTCCTTTTTTTAAACATCAACACGCAAGAAAATATGCTACTAAATCTAATTTCTTATTGAACGGTTCAAGTATTAACAGATTAGAATATTACCAATTAAAATCTTTTACAACCAGTTGGGGGTATGAATGGAAAAGTATTAACAATACCTTAGAAAAGAATTTCATCTATAAACCAATCAATATAGAAATTTATCAATTAAATAAATTTGCAAAACTGGATGATTTACTTTTTCTTAACCCTTTCTTAAGATCTTCATTTAATGACGGGAATGTAATGAGTCAAACATTTACCTTCACACATGCAGCCCCTTCCAAAAAATTCTCTAACCAATTCAATTTTATCAAGATTGGTATAGAAGAAGCTGGCGCAATAACCAACTTAATTCCATCACTCAATAAAAATATTTATACTTATATCAAAGCCGAAATAGAATTGCGTAAATCTATTAAGTCTTCCTATTCAGAATGGGCTTTTAGATTGATGGGAGGCTATGGAAATAATTATAGTAAAGATAAAAGACTGGGTGGCGCTCTACCTTTCTTCAAGCAATTTACTGCAGGTGGACCTTATAGTATGAGAGCTTGGGGTTTAAGACAATTGGGCTTGGGAAGTTCCAATTTTTACGACACAAGTACCGCCAATGTTAATTTTGATCGTTTTGGCGATGTTCAATTAGAAGCTAATATTGAATATAGATTTAACTTATTTCAATGGGGATCTTATAAATTAGGTAGTGCGCTCTTTGCAGATATGGGTAATATCTGGAATGCTAGAGATACGGATTCAGATGCAAAGGCGGGATTTAAATTTAATAGATTGTATCAAGATCTTGCCATTGGTGTAGGTACTGGATTAAGATTCGACTTTAATTATTTTATTGTCAGAATTGATTATGCTTTAAAAATGAAAGATCCTACAAGAACAACCAATAATGGATGGTTAGATCTTAGAAACATGCAATGGTCTGAGATAAAGAAAAATAATCTTAAGGTAAATAATTATGCTTGGCAATTTGGTATTGGATTACCCTTCTAAAAAGTCATTAGCCAACAATTGCTCAATGTCTTTTTGCAAATTTTCCCATTGCATTGCATCGTCCACATTAAACGCTCCAATCTTTGTTCTTCTAAGTGCACTCATATATGCACCTACACCTAGTGCATCTCCAAAATCTTTAACCAAGCTTCTTATATAAGTACCGGTAGAACACACCACTTTAAAATCTATTTGAGGTAATTGAATATGAGTGATCTCAAAACTTTCAATAGTAATGGGCCTTGGATCAACTTTTACTTCTATTCCTTGTCTAGCTGATTCATACAATCTTTTCCCATCTTTTTTAATGGCAGAATGCTGAGGTGGCATTTGTAATATTTCCCCAATAAATTGTCTTGTAGCATCCTTAATTTGTTCTTCTGTAATATGATCAATAGATTGGAAATTTTCAGGCTCAGATTCTAAATCATAGGTAGGAGTAGTCGCCCCTATTACCATCGAGCCAGCATACTCTTTGGTCATGCCCATATAGTTATTAATTTGCTTGGTGAATTTTCCTGTACAAATAATTAACAAACCTGTAGCTAAGGGATCTAAAGTGCCAGCATGTCCAACTTTGGCGACCTTGGTTAAGTGACGTACTTTCTGCACCATATTAAATGAAGTCCATCCAATGGGCTTATCTAATAACAAAACCTTCCCTTCCAAAAAAGGTGTTAAAGCAGCTGGTATTGGTTTTTGTTTTAGGCCCATTCTGGCAACACATTAATAAGCTCTTGCAAACAATACTCTTTGTGTAGAAGGATTGCCCGTTAAAATACACTTACCTGCTTCTTGTGTATTATTCAATGGAATACAACGAATAGTAGCTTTAGTTAATTCTTTAATTTTATCCTCTGACTCAGCACTGCCATCCCAATGTGCAGAAACAAATCCAGCCTTTGTATCTAAGATTTGAACAAACTCATCCCAAGTGTCTGCCTTGGTGATATGTTCATCTCTATATTGCTTGGCTCTTTCAAATAAATTGGTTTGAATGGCTTCCAATAACGCACTTACGGTATTGGTTAATCCATCCATTGAAACGGAAGATTTTTCTTTGGTATCTCTTCTTGCTATCTCCACTTGGTTATTCTCTAAATCTCTTGCACCAATAGCAATTCTTACAGGCACACCCTTCAATTCATATTCTGCAAACTTCCATCCTGGTCTTTGATTATCTGAATCATCATATTTTACTCTAATTCCAGCCGCTTTGAATGATTGCATGAATTCTTTTACTTTAACATCAATCAAAGCTTTTTGCTCTTCTCCTTTATAAATAGGAACAATCACTACTTGTAATGGTGCAATTTTTGGTGGTAAAACTAAACCTTGATCATCACTATGCGTCATGACCAATCCTCCGATTAATCTTGTACTCACACCCCAACTAGTTGCCCAAACATAATCTAATTGATTACTCTTATCACTGAACTTTACATCAAATGCTTTTGCAAAATTTTGACCTAAGAAATGAGAAGTACCTGCCTGTAATGCTTTACCATCTTGCATTAAAGCTTCAATACAATAAGTATCTTCTGCGCCAGCAAATCTTTCATTAGGTGTTTTCACTCCTTTGATCACTGGCATCGCCATCCAATTCTCTGCAAAGTCTGCATATAAATCCAAGATCATTTTTGTTTCTTCAATAGCTTCTTCTTTGGTAGCATGCGCAGTATGACCTTCCTGCCATAAAAATTCTGCTGTTCTTAAAAACAATCTTGTTCTCATTTCCCATCTCACCACATTGGCCCATTGATTCACTAAAATGGGTAAATCTCTGTATGACTGAATCCATGTTTTATAGGTATTCCATATGATCGCTTCACTGGTTGGACGAACAATTAATTCTTCTTCCAATTTTGCTTCAGGATCCACCATCAATTTTCCTTTATTATTGGGATCTGTTTTTAAACGATAATGCGTTACAATCGCACATTCTTTTGCAAAACCTTCTGCGTTCTTTTCTTCGGCCTCAAACAAAGACTTAGGAACAAACAATGGAAAATAGGCGTTCTGATGTCCTGTGTCTTTAAACATTTTGTCTAATGTTTGTTGCATATTTTCCCATAATGCATAACCATATGGCTTGATTACCATACAACCTCTTACTGCGCTATAATCTGCCAAATCACCTTTAATAATTAGGTCATTGTACCATTGAGAATAGTCTTGTGCTCTTGTCATTAATTCCTTTGCCATAATTGATAAAATATTAACATTTTTAGTAGTAACAATTCATCTACGAAAAACGCTCTATATATTAAACTTTTGTACCTTTAGGTTGTCAAAAGTATGCTAAATCAGGGGCATATTAAAACCAAAAAATATCGTAACATGAAAAATCTAAAAACTAACATCCATTTTGGCATCTTAAGCTTTGGCTTATTGGCATTTAGTTTATTGCAAACAAGCTGTACAAGTTTACAACAAACTACTGCGAGCATTGCAAAAGATGACTTATACGATACCCCAACAAGAGAAGTATCCAATGAGGTTGAAGTAAATACAAATACTGCACAAGAAGAAAATTATCAAGAATACCAAAACTATCAAGACGATCGTTTTTTAAGATTAAAAGTAGCTAACAGAAATAGATGGAATACCATTGACGATTTTGGCTACTGGAATAACCCAAGCTATAGAATGAGTTTGGCAATGGGTTATGGTATGGGAATTGGTGGATGGGGTTTTGGAAATATTGGTTGGGGATGGGATCCATGGTTCGGTGGATGGGGAGGTGGATTTGGCGGTTGGGGCGGTGGATTCGGTGGATGGGGAGGTTTTGGTGGTTGGGGTTTAGGAGGATTCGGAGGTTGGAATAGTTGGGCTTGGGATCCATGGTTTGGTGGTTTTGGAGGATGGGGCGGCTTCGGCGGATGGAATCCATGGTTTGGTGGATTTGGAGGTTGGGGCGGTGGATTCGGTGGATGGGGAGGTTTTGGTGGCTGGGGTGGTTTCGGTGGATGGGGATGGAACCCCTATTTTGCTGGTTACTGGAATCCATATGGACCAATATTTAACGGAGGTGGCATCGGTTTCCCAAATAATGTGGTAAGATTCAGAGAGCGAATTCCAATGCAGCCAAGTAGAACCAATCTTGCAGGTTACAATAACAATAATAGAAGTTTTAATGGCAGTAGCTTTAGACCAAATACGAATTTGAATAGTGGAAGGTCAAGAAATATCAATAGCGCTACTGTAAACAACAATAATTTTGGAAGTTTAATGAGAAGAGCCGTGAGTAGCAATGCTGCTTACAATAACAGAACAAATAATGCTAATTCACTAGAAAGACCTTCTCGTTTTTCTAACAACAATAACTTTAATTCAGCTCCAGTTAGATCCAATAGCAGCCCAAGTTTCAATGGTGGCGGAGGTGGCTTTAGTGGTGGAAGTAGTGGCGGAGGTAATTTTGTTGGAGGCGGTAGAAGAGGTGGCGGAGGTCGCTAACCTATCTTTTGATAAAAGCAATTGTTTAAATAAATCATTATGAAGAAATTTTTATTCTTAGTATCATTGAGTGTGGCAACACAAATAAGTGCTCAAACTCCAGAAGATGCATTAAGATATTCTTGGCTTATGCCAAACGGAACACCTAGGAGTAATGCATTAGGTGGTGCAATGGGTTCTTTAGGAGGAGACTTATCTGCAACAAGCATTAACCCAGCTGGCTTAGGATTATATAAAACAAACGAGTTCTACATCTCCCCTAACTTTAATTCTAACAAAAATCAATTTAACTATTTTGGTAACAAAACTAGTATTGATAATAATAACATGAATTTAGGAATTGCTGGTGTAGTATTCGCTGATGAAAATAGAAGAAATAAATATAAAAAAAATAATTTCTCTATAAGTTATACTAAGCTTGCAGATTATAACAATAGCTTTAGCTTTAAGGGGCAGAATAACTTTAGCAGTTATTTGGAAAAATTTGCAGATCAATTGTATTATGATGGCGCGAACTTAACTCAAGCACAACAAAATTATATCTACGGAAGTTCTTTAGCCTATTTATCAAAATTGGTAGTACCTATATTTGATAATAATAAAGATGTGACAGACTATCAAGCGATTGCCAAGGGAAATGTAAATCAGTTTTATGATGCAACTACCACAGGAAGTTATAATGAAATGAGTTTTACCTGGGCAAGTAATACGCAAGATAAATTGTATCTAGGAGGATCAATTGTATTGCCAATGATTAACTATAGTAGCTCTCTAAACTATACGGAATCTTATTCTTCCAATAACCAAGGAATTTTTGATTTTTTTGAAAATTACAGTTCAAAAGGTTTTGGTATTGGTGCAAAGTTGGGATTAATTTACAAGCCTGAGCCATTTTTTAGAATGGGTTTAACGGTTCATACGCCACAACTCATCAGCTTCAGCGATGCTGTAAATGCTTCTATGTATAGTAACGAATTCCCGGATGGTATCAGCTCAGGAGATTTAAGAAATGAATTTACTGATAATTTTTACCCAAGATTTAGCACTTATAATTTACGTACTCCTTCAAAAGCTATCTTAAGTGGTAGTTACTTTTTTGCTAGTCCAAGTAAACCAACACAACCACTTGGTTTTATCAGCGCAGATGTAGAGTTTGTAAATTATGCTGGCACGAAGTACTATACTTTAGATAATGATCAATCTGTTATTAATTATTACCAAGATTTAAACAGTATCATTAAAAACAATCATAAAAATGCTATCAATTTTAAAATTGGCTCCGAACTTAAATTATCTAACGCTTGGTTAGCAAGAGGTGGCGCAGCATATTATGGTTCGCCCTATAAAGATAATTCCATTAGTGCATCTATTATGAGCATAAGCGGGGGCTTAGGATACAGAATGGGCAATCAATTAATTGATATTACCATTATGAATATCTCATCAAAAGACGCTTTATTCCCTTATAGATTAATTGATAAAGACAATTATTATGCTGAACAAAAAAGCAACAGAATAATTTTAAGTATCGGATACGGAATCAAATTTTAATTTTTATTCAACTTATCTCCATAAAAAAAACGCTCCAAAATTTGGAGCGTTTTTTTTATGGTATAGATGATTAGATTATTTAAGGTCTTCTAATTTTAAACCTTGATTTACTTTGATCGTTTCAAAATTTAGATTCATTTTAAATTGTCCTAAATCCATCACTGATTCTTTTGCGAAAGCTACTCCATCTACTTTTTGATAGTTCTTATAATATTGTTGTTGAGTAACCGGACCTTGTGGCCCTTTCTCTACTTTGGTTGTTTTTACCAATAAATAAGTTTCTTTATCATAGAATCTATGTGATTTTTTACCTGAAGGTGCAGTTAATTCAACATCAATGGCATCTTTACCATCTACTTGTTCAATGCCTACAATATTTAATGTATACCCTTTTTGCTGATACATTAATTCTGGAACTAAATATGCAGACTCATCTAATCCCTCTTTCAAATCATCTGTAATAGGCGCTTGCATGCCTTGTTGACTTACTTCATATTTCCCATCAACTACTGCTTGCTTTGAAATTACCATACCACCCATAGACATTAACATAACAGCACTTCCTGGTTGGATAATTTTTTGAACCACGTCAATGGACTGCCCCATCACTCCTACTTTACCATTTAATTGAACATCTTTGATCTTTTCAATAGATGCTTTACCACCCATTGCTTCTACCGTTTTATTGATTAAAACGTCTACGGTCAAGGATGCATCTGCTTTTACTTCTTTTGGAGCAGCCACTTCATTACCCTCCACGTCAAAATACTTTACTTCTCCATATTTTTCTAACCCTTTTGCAACTTGCTTAGCATCTCCTACAATAACAATATGCATTTGAGCAAGCTGTAATAAACCAGTAGCAGCATCCTGAACCTGTGTTGCACTCACTGAAGCCAAATTGGTTAAATACTTTTGATAATAATCTGCTGGCAAATTGTATTTCTCAATATTTAATGCAAAGCCTGCAATAGTTGAAGGATTTTCCAATGATCTTGCAAACCCACCCGCTAAATAATTTTTCATTCTACCTAATTCTTCTTCTCCAACTTTCTCAGTTTGGATTTTCTTTATTTCAGCAAGTGTTTCTTGAATTGAGCTATCCGTTTTTTCATTTCTTACAGAAGCTTCAGCTTTAAAAATACCTACATACTTATTAGATTGTAAAGAAGAATATGCCCCATAAGTAAAACCATGCTTTTCTCTAAGATTAGCGAATAATCTACCAGAGAATCCACCTCCTAAAATATTATTCATCACATTAGCAGGAATATCATTAGGAGCTCCTTTAACCAACTGTACGGGAGCAGCAATCGTCACCACACTTTGAACAGATGAAGGTCTATCAACCACAGCTACATAAGTTTTTGCTGGTCTTGCAGACTTTTCAAATTGTTGCGCTGGAACATTTCCTTTTTGCCAAGCACTTAAATATTTTTCTGCTAATTTTTTAGCATCCATTGGTTCAATATCACCCACAAATACTAAACTAGCAATATTAGGTTTCCAATAGTTATTGACAAATGCCTTCACATCTTCTACTTTTATTGAATTCACTGTTTTAGTTGTCATGATTTCACCAAAAGGATGGTTTGCGCCATAAACCAATTTCTTTACAACATTATCAGCAATAGCATCTGCATCATCTTTATTCGTTTCAATACCAGAAATAGTTTGTTTTCTTACTTTTTCTAATTCTTCAGCATTCAAAGCTGGATGCAACACCACTTCAGATAATAATCCAAATAAAGTTGGGAAATTAGATTTTAAAGAAATAGCAACAGCACTAGTGCTTGATGTAGATAAACTTCCGCCCAAATACTCCACCGCTTCATCAATTTGTTCTTTGGTTTTTGTAGTAGTGCCTCTTTTGATTAATTGTCCTGCCATTTCAGCCAATCCTGCCTTGTCTCCCTCTTTGAAGCCATCTAGATCAAAGTTGATACTAGCAATTACTCTTGGTAATTTTGTATTCTTAACAACATACACTTTCAATCCATTGGGTAAAGTAAATTTTACTGGACTCGCCACTTGAATCATTGGAGCTTTCCCAGGAGCAGGCGCTTTAGATCTGTCTATTTTTTGTGCGAAGGCAGCAAGGGGTAAAAAACAGATAATTATATTGAATATTTTTTTCATAATATGATAATTGAAATAAGTTAATTTTTATTTTGAAGCGCTTTTTTGCTTAGGTAAATAATACAATACCACTCTATTGTCTTTGTTTAGATACTTTTTAGCAACATTTAAAACATCTTCTCTTGTCACCTTATTATATTTTTCTAATTCTGTATTAATCAAGTTGGCATCTCCAAAATATACTTCATTGTTTGCCAAACTTTCTGCAATACCAGCCATTGTAGCTTTGCTAGAAACTAGATCAGATGTAATTTGGTTCTTTACTTTTTGAAATTCTCTTTCACTTACCAATTCATTTTTTAATTGATCTGTTACGCTATCCATACTTTGCTCTAATGTTTCAATCTTAACACCAACATTTGCAATCGCTAATGCAATCAACAACCCCTCATCTTCATTGAAGAAAGGAACAGATTGCGCTGCAGCAGCTTGTTGTTTTTTATCTACTAGGGTTTTGTTCATTCTTGAAGATTCACCACCACTTAAGATAGTAGACAATACATTAAAAGCATAGTACTCATTACCACCTTGCTTGGGTGCTCTATAGGCTTGAAAAACTCCAGGCAATTGAATATTGTCATAAATGATATCTCTCACTTCACCTCCCAAAGCAGGTTCTTTAATAGTAGGGCGATTAATAGCAATGGTGCCTTTAGGAATAGATCCAAAATAAGCAGCTATCTTTTCTTTTAATTCAGCCTTATTAAAATCACCAGCGATTGAAAGAACACAATTGTTAGGAACATAATAAGTTTTATAGAATTGAATAAACTCTTCTAATTTAGCAGCATTTAAATGATCCATACTACCAATGGGTGACCATCTATAAGGATGTACTTTAAAAGCTCTCTTCAACATCTCGTTCAAAAAACTTCCATAAGGACGATTATCCATTCTTTGACGCTTCTCTTCTTTCACCACTTCTCTTTGTGTATTTACACCTATTTGTTCAATTTTAGCATGCATCATTCTTTCACTTTCTAACCAAAGTCCTAACTCTACTTGGTTAGAAGGAAGTAATTCATAATAAAAAGTTCTATCCTGAGAAGTATTTGCATTCAAAGCACCTCCAGCATTGGTAACATATTTATCAAACTCTCCTCTTTTAATGTTTTCAGATCCTTCAAATAATAAATGCTCAAAGAAATGCGCGAATCCTGTTCTCGATGTATCTTCATTTTTAGACCCCACATGGTATAATGCGGTAACTGCAACTACCGGTGCAGAATGATCTTCGTGCAAAATCACTTTTAAACCATTAGGTAATACATACTTTTCAAATTGTATAGACTGTCCAAATGCCGATGCTCCAATAAATAGCAATAGACAGCTTAAAAAAAACTGTTTTTTCATCTTGTAAAATTTAAAATTTTGAAGGGTAAAACTAGTACGAAAGGCAGATTAGAGCAAATAAAATATTGTTAAAGGCTTGCAATTATCGTATTTAGTAAATCAGGTGCTGATGCATTAAACCATTGAACAGATGGGTCTTTTTTAAACCAGGTCATTTGCCTCTTAGCATACTGTCTGGTATTTTGCTGAATAGCTGCAATTACTTGTTCTTTAGCTTGCTCTTGATTAAAATACGGCAACCATTCCCTATATCCTACTGTTTGAAGCGCATTGAGTGAAAATTGAGGTAAAAGGGATTGTACTTCTTGCTCTAAACCATCGGCTATCATCTGCAAAACCCTAGCATTGATTCGATCGTTCAAAATAGGCCTATCCATTTCTAATCCTATCATTTTTATAGTAAATGGTCTTTGTTTTTTTTGATGACCCTGAAAACTAAGAATCGATTTTCCCAATCCTTCTATTACTTCCAATGCACGCATTAATCTTTGGGGATTTTCTTGCTCGGCCTGTTCCCAATAGATTGGATCTTTTTGCTTCAATTGTTCTTGCAACCAAATCAAACCATTGGCCTCATAAGATTGAGTAATATTTTTTCTTACAGATGGATCTATTGCAGGAATATCATCCAATCCTTCACAAAACGCTTTGATATATAAACCTGTACCACCCACCATCACAACCGAATCTTTTTGCTCGAATAATTTCTCCGTAATGGGTAAAGCATATTTTTCAAAAACAGATGCATTCACTGTTTCTGTAATTGAGTGGCTTGCAATAAAATGATGGGGCACTGCATTTAATTCTTCTACACTAGGCCTAGCAACACCAATAGTTAATTCCTTGTAACATTGTCTCGCATCTGCAGAAATAATCTCTGTTTGCAAATGTTTGGCCAATTGAATAGCTAAAGAAGTTTTTCCAACAGCAGTAGGACCTACTATTATATAAACTGTTTTAGACAAAATAGTTGAATTTAAAATGCTTCGGATGAATCGTCAAAAAATCCACCATTATCGTCCTCGCTAGAATCTTCTTCTTCATCAGACTCATTTGAATCGGAGTCTTCACCCTCTTCACCAAATCCTTCATCTGCTTCAGATAAATCATATTTTTCTTCGATGTCTGCAAATTTTTCTCCTAATAAACCCTTGGTTCCATATTGCATAGGCCCCACTCCTTCTACTCTTGAAATAACAGGGTATTCTAAATTCATATCAGCATCTGCATTCTTGATCACTTGAATTAATTCCACCAAGAATGTCCATGATTTATTAAAATCATATAAATAAATAAAATGTTGATTGGTATCCATGATTTCAGAACCAATGGTGGTTTCATCCATCAACAAAGGAGCCACTGGATATTCTTTTTGATATACTTCCTTACTTATTTCTCTTCCTCTTTGCCATTTTTCATTGCTTCTAAAAAAAGTGGCATCATGCTTTTGATCAAATTCAAAAGCTTTCAAAATAATTTGATGAAAATCAGAAAAGTGCTGTGTATGCTTCACCAAGACATCTCTATAAATCGCGTCTTCCTCTTCCCAGTAAACTCTAAACTTTAAAATGGCCATAGGGTGATTTTGAAGCGCTAATTTACTATTTATTAGCCTTAGACAATGAAAATGTACCTACAATTATGCACTAATGGGTTTTAAGCCAAGTTTTGCTGCCTCCTCCATCATAAAGGCATAGGCAGGTTCATATGCATTTGGAATGACTCCATCTAAAATCGCTTCCCTGATAGTATCTTTAATAATACCCACTTCTTTGGAAGGAGGAATACCAAATATTTGCATGATCAATTCACCTGTGATTGGTGGCTGCCAATTTCTAATTTTATCTTTTTCTTCTACTTCTACAATTCTTTGTTTCACCAATTCAAAACCTTGTAAATATCTTCTTACTTTATGTTGATTTTTACTGGTAATATCCCCCGAACATAAAATCATTAAAGAATCAATATCATCTCCAGCATCAAACAACAATCTTCTGATGGCACTGTCTGTAACGTTTTCTTTGGTCAATGAAATCGGTCTTAAATGCAAGGCTACCAATTTTTGAACCATTTTCATTTTTTCATTCAATGGCAATTTTAATTGGGTAAAAATTTTAGGCACCATTCTTGCACCCACTACTTCATGCCCATGAAATGACCAACCAAAACCCTGCTCAAATTTCTTGGTTTTAGGCTTTGCAATATCATGCAATAGTGCTGCCCATCTTAACCAAATATCATCTGATTGTGCAGCAACATTATCTAATACTTGTAATGTATGTGAGAAATTATCTTTATGACCAATACCATCCAGGGTTTCAGCACCTTCTAATTGCAATAGCAATGGAAATATGTATTCTAATAATCCTGCGTCTTTCAACAAGTACCAACCCTTTGAAGGTTTCTTGGTCAACATTATTTTTTGCAACTCATCGGTAATTCTTTCTTGTGAAACAATTTTGATTCTACCAGCCATACTTTTAATAGACTGAAATGTTTCTTCGGTAATGGTAAAATCTAATTGAGTTGCAAAACGTATTGCTCGCATCATTCTTAATGGATCATCATCAAAAGTTTGGTCGGGAGCAAGTGGCGTTGTTAAAATGCCTTTTTCCAAATCTGCTAATCCTCCAAATGGATCAATGATGGTTCCAAAATGTGCATCAGATAATTCAACAGCCAAGGCATTAATGGTAAAATCTCTTCTATTTTGATCATCTTCAATTGTTCCAGGAGCTACTTGAGGTTTTCTACTATCTCTGGAATAACTTTCTTTTCGAGCGCCTACAAATTCAATTTCAATATCTTGAAATTTTACTTGAGCTGTACCAAAGGTTTTAAATAAACTTACCGGAGGCATTGGTTTGAATAATTTAGCAAATGCTTGAGCCAATTCCATACCATCTCCCATGCATACAATATCAATATCTTTAGTGGGTCTATTTAAGATCTTATCTCTTACAAAACCACCTACCGCAAATGCAGGAATATCCAGCACAGCTGCTGCTTTAGCAACTGCATGTAATAATTCAGCTTCTCTTGTTGTAAAATGAATTTGCATAGCAAGCAAAAGTACTTAATTGTTCAGTATATTCGTATGCAAATAGCCGCTAATCCTGCCAAAATTAATGTAAATGACCTCCCTAAGCATAGTAATTGTTAGTTATAGATGTTGGCAAAGATTAGATACTTGTTTAAAAAGTATTCAAGAACAATCTTTGGACTTCTTAGAAGTTATTGTGGTGGACAATCATTCTAATGATGGAAAAATAAAAGATTTTATGTTGGGCCATCCTACTGTTCAATTTATACAACAAGAAATCAATGGAGGATTTGCACAAGCTTGTAATAAAGGAGCAGCCATTGCAAAAGGAGAATGGATCTTATTTTTAAATCCCGATACCATATTAGCCCCACAAACACTTTCTCCACTTATCCAAAAAACAAATACTGAACCTGATTGGAAATTAATTGGCATTAAACAATTAGATGAAAAAGGAAGAGATACTTATCCTTTTGGTTTGTTTTTACAATGGTGGAATATCTGGCCACCCATTAGAAGTTTACAAAGATGGATTGGTGGTAAAAAACTTTCTAAAAAAACTTGGAGTGCCCTTTCTGTAAGTTATCCTGATTGGATTTCTGGATCTTTTGTATTAATGAGATCTACCGATTTTAAAACTATTGGCGGATGGGATCAAAGATTCTGGATGTATTGCGAAGATATGGACCTTAGCAAAGCAGCGTCATTATTGGGTTGGAAGAGAGTGATGTATAATGATATTCAATGTATACATAGTCATGGAGGATCTTCAAGAATCAATTCAAGAATAAAAGCCATTACTAAATCGGCAGTGATTATTTCTAATTTTAAATATATCGATAAGCATATTAACCTTCCTGGAAAATGGATTGCTCAAGCAACACTTTTAATAATCACCGTGATCAACTTATTGATCGCCTTACCATTTTCAAGTACCAAAAGGCAAATGGTAACAGAATTATTATACAATAGAAGATAACTATTTTCTAATCACTATTAAATTACCTTCAGCATCCCATTTTACAATAGAGGAAGGCTGTTGAATGGTTGGATCATCTTGACGATATCGAACAGTATAGTCAACCCCATCTTTTATATCCAAAGAAATATCCGTAAAACTTAGTGGAGTTGGATAACCAGAAATATTTGCAGAAGTACTCACGATTGGTTTACCAAATTGTTGAATCAATTGATTACAAAATAGATCTTTACATACTCTAATAGCAATACTGCCATCGGCTGCAATTAAATTTTTTGCTAAACCTTTTGCTTGTTCATAAATCACTGTAGTAGGTTGATGAACACCTTTGATGTAATCAAAAATCTTAATATTGGTTTGATTGGTATACTCCAATATACTTTCTTCATTTGCTACCAATACAATGAAGGCCATGGAATCTGTTCTTTTTTTTAATTCAAATATCTTTGCAATAGCTGTTTCATTGGTTGCATCACATCCAATCCCCCAAACCGTATCTGTGGGATAAAGTAGGATACCTCCTTGATGAAGAACCTCCAAACTTGATTGCAAATCATCTTCCATTAAAAACATATTGCAAATTAAACATTCGAGCCGTATTTTTGCCCAAATCGAAAAAATGGAATTAAAAACAACTATTGAAGCTGCATGGCAGGATCGTGCATTATTAAAAGACACAAAATATAGTGATGCCGTTAGAGCAGTCATTGAAGAAGTAGACAAAGGAAGACTAAGAGTAGCTGCACCACATGGTGATCAATGGGTAGTGAATGAGTGGGTGAAGCAAGCCATTCTAATGTATTTTGGTATCCAGCAAATGCAAACTTGGGAAATTGCTCCATTTGAATTTCATGATAAAATGTTATTGAAGTCTGGCTATGCTGCTTTAGGCGTAAGAGCAGTGCCACATGCCATAGCAAGATATGGTGCTTACTTAGCAAAGAATGTTGTGTTGATGCCAAGCTATGTCAATATAGGAGCATATGTTGATGAAGGGACTATGGTAGATACATGGGCAACTGTTGGTAGTTGTGCTCAAATAGGGAAAGGCGTACACTTAAGTGGTGGCGTAGGAATTGGTGGTGTTTTAGAACCATTACAAGCAAGTCCAGTGATTGTAGAAGATGGATGTTTTATAGGAAGTAGATGTATTGTTGTTGAAGGTGTGCACTTAGAAAAAGAAGTGGTTTTGGGAGCGAATGTTGTATTAACTCAAAGTACCAAAATTATTGACGTGAGTGGACCAACACCCATTGAATATAAAGGAAGAGTTCCTGCAAGAAGTGTAGTCATTCCAGGTTCATACACAAAGACTTTTCCAGCAGGAGATTTCCAAGTAAGTTGTGCACTGATCATTGGACAAAGAAAACCAAGTACAGATTTAAAGACCAGCTTAAATGATGCATTAAGAGATTTTAATGTTGCGGTATAAAAAAGTCATTTTCATATAATCAAGGTTTTGCCATCGCCATTCTTGGCACTTTGCTTTTTTCAACAAAAGCAATTTGGATTAAACTTTGTTTTAGAGAGAGTAATATCAATGGAACCACATTATTAATGTTGCGTATGTTACTCTCTCTTCCATTTTATCTTATCATCTTTTGGAGTATCCAAAGAAATGGGAAAGCAGCTCAAGCCTCTAAGGAAACCTACCTATGGGCTATCGCGATGGGAATCTTAGGGTATTACTTAAGTAGTTTATTTGATTTTATAGGATTACAATATGTTTCAGCAGGTATTGAAAGAATCATCCTTTTTATTTATCCCACTTTAGCGGTTTTAATCAATTATTGGATTTTTAAAGTGCCCATTATGCAAAAGCAATGGTGGGCCATTTTAGTTACTTATCTGGGTATTGGTGTAGCTTATTGGAGTGAGATCAACCAATTTCAACAAACTGAATTATTCATCTTTGGTTCCATCATGGTATTATTATGTGGCATTACCTATGCCATGTACTTGGTTGGTACAGGAAAACTCATCCCAAAATTGGGTGCAACACAATATACGAGCATCGCCATGCTCTCTGCCTCGGCTGGCATATTTACCCATTATTGTATCACCGAATCCATTAAGGAAATACCTTCTTATTTAGATCCCCAACACCCCATATTTTTCTATGTGCTAGGATTGGCTTTATTCGCTACTGTTATCCCCTCCTTTTTACTGAGTACAGGGATGAAGAGAATTGGTTCAAATGATTTAGCCATAGTTACCAGTATTGGACCCGTAGCTACCCTTTTTCAAGCCAGGTATCTACTGGAGGAACCATTTAGTCTATTGCAAATATTAGGGACGGTTTTAGTCATTATTGGGGTACTAATGGTCAAGAAATCTAATTAACAAATAAGGCGTTTTTGAAAAAATTTGGGGTGGAAAGGACAAATCCTTACCACCCCGATTATCCTTCCCCCAAAGGATAATATATTTAATATTTCTTTAATTTGTATTTAATAAAAAATCTATTATCGAACAAATGTGCAAAGAATTAACGCCAATTGATAGATATTTTGTAAAGAAAGATGTGAAATTTTAAAATACAATTTATAATATTATAATATAATTAATTACACATTAATAAATTATATTATTTATATAATAACAAATAAGTTATTTTCTTATTATATTTTTTATTTACTTTTATCATAGCATCCAAATATGAAAAAAGAAATCTTAAGTATTTTTTTCTTGCTAATCTTTAACTTCCTTCTTGCACAAAAAGGAAATAACGTATTAAAAGATTATGAAATAAGCTTCATTGAACTTATACAAAAAGATTCTGGAGATTTCTATACCACTATTGATAATAACGAATTCCAATTTGGGAGCGATTTTAGAGGTGCAACCTTCCTCAATATTGTCAAACAAAAAGGTCAAATATTCATTCAGCCTGTAGGTACAGGTAGATTGTATCAAATCATTGAAGACAATAAAAGGTATCGCACTATTAGAATTGACTCTACTATTCATTCTGGCGTTAACTTTTTCTCTAAAACTTTTTTTGCAAGAGATACTCTATATCAATTTGGAGGACTGGGATTTTGGTCAATTAGAGGCATAATGACCTTTTTTAGTAAACAAACAGATCAATGGGAGTTAATTCAAACCAATCGAGCAGTTCCAACCTTTTTTGATAATTTCCAAGAAGCTGTAATCAATATTAAGGATGATGCAAAAGAACCAAAATTGTATGTTTCCAATTCATATAAATACAAGAATTACCCACAGTCATTTGATATTGTAGGAAGTGATACCTGCTTTGTTTTAGATTATAATACAAAAAATTGGACTGCATTAGGTAAAATCAACCCTGAGTTAAAAAGAGTTTTATCAGCGAAAAATTCCCTTGCTTTAGATTTTGGGAATTACTTACTTATACAAAGTGCCTTAGAGTTTTATTGGATCAACTTTGAAAATAATGCTTTTGGTAAATTAAAACCTAAGTTCAACAATGAATTAAGACAAAAATGGCTAAGAATTTATAGTAATGAAAATATGAGAGGAATTACAAATTTTCAATTTAATGTTGGAAAGAATATCTACTTTTTAAAACTTTCAAAAGACAAAAAAATTGAATACGAGGTATTCACCTACAATGAGGATATGATCGATGTTTCCAATCAAGAATTTATTTACTCCAATAAAGCTGATTATCTAGGTATTGTTACTAATTTTTTGGATGCCAATAAATCATTTTTACTTTTTATATTATCTATTGCTGCACTTTTATTTTTTATATACAGCTTTCAAAAGAAAAGAAAGAAATTGCCTAAAGAGGTAGTTAGTATTTTGAATAACAACTTTTATAGCTCATTGACAATTGTAGAAAAGGAATTGATAGAAGAATTATACAACCATCACTTAAAAGGAGAAGAAGTATCAACAAAGTTGATCAATAAAATTATTGGAGTGCAGCAAAAAGACACTTTAACGCAGAACAAAAGCAGAAGCGACTATTTTATTCGAATCAACCAAAAATTTAAAATGTCAACCCAATATAGCGATCCATTGATTGTAAAGCAGAGAGATCATTCAGATAAAAGACAGTACAATTACAGTTTAAACAACACTTATATTGTTGATATAGAAAAGCTTTTCAAAGAGTAAAAACTGGGAGAACACTAAAGCAGATGGATTAGATTTAATTTAACTTGACTAAACTACTAAAAGACTACAACCTCTTCTATCACTATTGTCAGCCCTTCCAAGGATACTAAAACTTCCATCTTCATATACTTCTGCAATATCTTCTGTGGCAATAAAAGCACAACTGTAGATATTTGCTAAATCAATAACATGCAATATTCCTTTACCCACCTTTTTTAATTGACCCGGGTCTTCCTCGTCGCCCACTAACATCTTCATCCAAGGTGGACATCTAAAAACTCCTTCTTTTACTGCATATGCCTGACTTAATAATTCAGTCATTCCATACTCTGAATGTATTGTTGATGTACCCAATCTATCTTTTAAATAGCTATGAAGCATTGGCTTAATCATCTCTGTTCTTCTTCCTTTCATCCCGCCTGTTTCCATTACAATAGTATACTTTAACTGCTGCGGAAACGCATCGGCAAAATCTATCAATGCAAAACTCACCCCTATTAAAATGGTTTTTTGCTCTTTTATTTCTAATTCTTGTAATACAGTGTTTAGTTTTTCAAATTCATTTAAGTAAAAACCACTTGAAGCATGCGATGATTGCTTGATTAAATGATTTACCATATATACCAAACTGGAATGAGCCCTTTCTAAATAAGAAGGTAATAAACCTATAATACAATACTCACTAGGATGACCATAGCATAATTCAAATCCTTTATTAAAACTTGATGCATAAATATTCAAATCAGTAACCCAATGTTTACTCACTGCGTCTCCGGTTGTGCCACTACTCTCAAAAAGCTGAGAGGGTTTTGGGCCAATAAAAACATCATGGGTTTTGAAAAAAGAAATGGGTAAAAAAGGAATGCCCGTCACCAGAGCTTCTTCTTGTACCAATTGATTCAACTTAGCAAGCTGTATCCATTCTTTATATACCGGATTATTTTGAGCCTGCCATTCAGATAAAAGCTTGGCCTTATTGTCAAAATCACCAGGACTCAATGTCCATAATGTTGCAATATCAAAGGGTGGTTGAATCATTGTATATATGTACAAAAGTAAGTATTTATTGAACTCTAAATAAAAGCAATATGTACTATCTTGCAGTAGATAAAATACACCAAAATTTATGGCAAAGACAACTACCACTAAAAAAGTAAAAAAGACAGAGATTCAACCAAAGGCCTATGAATTTTTAAAACAATATATCAATAACCCATCCCCTGTGGGTTTTGAAACCAGTGGTCAAAAAATTTGGTTAAATTATGTGAAGCAATATGTAGACACCACCTTCACAGATCCTTATGGTACTGCTGTGGGTGTTATCAATCCAGATGCTCCATTTAAAGTAGTCATTGAAGCACATGCAGATGAAATTAGTTGGTTTGTGAATTATATCAGTGACCAAGGATTAATCTATTTAAAAAGAAATGGTGGCGTAGATCATCAAATTGCTCCAAGCATGCGTGTTTGGATTCATGGTAAAAAAGGACCTGTAAAAGCTGTATTTGGCTGGCCTGCTATTCATACGAGATTAAGTAATCCGGAACAAAAAGAACCACAACCCAAAGTAGACAATCTAACTTTAGATTGTGGAGCAAGAAGTAAAAAAGAAGTAGAAGCTTTGGGTATACATATTGGTGCAGTGGTTACTTATGAAGAGGGCTTTGACGAGTTAGCGCATGACTTTATTATTGGTAGAGCTTTTGATAACAGAATTGGAGGATTCATGATTGCTGAAGTAGCCAGACTATTAAAAGAAAATAAAAAGAAACTACCATTTGGATTATACATAGTGAATGCAGTACAAGAAGAAATTGGTTTAAGAGGTGCTGAAATGATCGCTAGAAGAATCAAACCAAATATTGCCATAGTTACAGATGTTACCCATGACACCCACACACCAATGATTAATAAAGCTATTGAAGGGGACATTAAATGTGGAAATGGGCCTTCACTAGCCTATGCTCCAGCAATTCACAATAAATTATTGAAGATTGTAGAAGATACAGCCACTGCAAAGAAAATTCCAGTACAATTTAGAACTTTAAGCAGAAGTACAGGAACAGATACAGATAGTTTTGCCTATGCAAATGACGGTTGTCCTTCTGTATTAATTTCAATACCATTAAGATACATGCATACTACCGTTGAGATGATTAATAAAAAAGACATTACAGATACCATTCAATTAATGTACGAGACCTTATTGAATTTATCTCCAAAAACTAATCTAAGTTACTTATAATGAATAGCACCCCTATTAAAATTGCCATCATCGATATGTATGATGGGAGTCCTAATGTAGGGATGCAGTGTATTGACAATATCTTGCAATTTTGGGCGTCTACCATCTCAAGACCTGTTGAAAAAACCATTTTTCATTTAAGAGATCAATGTCAGGTTCCTGACTTAAGTTATGATATCTATATTTCAACAGGAGGCCCTGGTTCTCCTACTGAATCGAGTAACGAAACTTGGGACCAACAATATGTTGCATGGCTAGATCAAGCTTATTTGCATAAAAAATGGGTATTCTTAATTTGTCATAGTTTTCAAATAGCTTGTAGACATTTTAATATCGGAAAAATCTCATTGAGAAGATCTAGGCAAATTGGCATACTACCCGTTCATCCATTGGTGGAAGATGAATTATTTGAAGGATTAAAAGATCCCTTTTATACTTTAGAGAGTAGATATTATCAAATAACAGAACCCAATGATGCAGTTATTGCATCCATGGGCGCAAGTATCATTATCTTAGAAAAAGATAGACCTAGTGTGCCATTAGAAAGGGCTATTATGGGAGTTAAGTTCAATAGTCATATGTATGGGGTACAATTTCATCCCGAAGCTGATCCTTCTTTATTAGATGCCTATTTCACTCAACCCGAAGTAAAGGATTCCATGATTGAAAGTTTTGGTGAACTAAAATGGAAAAAAACACATCACTCCATTAAAGATCCAACAAAAGTAGAAGCCACATTTTCCATCATGATCCCCAATTTTTTGAATAAAGCTATCAAAGAATGAAGCCTGATGTAAGAAAAAAATTTAATGAAGCTTTCACTGAAATAAAGTATCAAACTTATATTCAATTCATTGAAAAAGTACAAGGCGGGCAACTTCAATTTAGATTAGCAGAAACGCCTATATTTCTGGATAAGTCATTTACACAATTACTTTTAAATGCAGGTAACGCTATATGTCATCAATTATCACAACCCGAATTTATCCACAAAACAACTGACGCTATTCCAGCTTATGCTATAACAAAAAACGAAACTCCCTTACCAGAATGCTTAGTCATAGATTTTGCTATTGCAGAGAATGAACAAAAAGAAATAGTTCCTAAATTAATTGAGCTACAAGGCTTCCCCTCCCTTTTTGCATTTGAATTGCTTCATGACAATGCATTTCATCATGCATTTGAAATACCCTCAAATTATTCTCCTTTTTTAAACCAGTATAACAGAGAACAATATATAGCACATTTAAAAAAGATGGTATTGGGTGAAAATAATAAACATACAATTTTATTAGAAATCAAACCAGAGCAACAAAAAACAAAAATTGATTTCTATCAAACACAATCATTATTAGGTTTGCCTATAGTTTGCATTTCTGAAATCTTTCAAAAGGAAGATCGTTTATATTACCATAGAGCAGGAAACGATGTTCAAATTGAAAGAATATACAATAGAATGGTATTTGAAGAGATTCAACAACAGGAAACACCTATTCAAGAAAAATGGGAAATCATTAGAAATACAGAAGGGCTAGAATGGGTGACTCATCCACATCATTTCTTTAGATTTAGTAAATACAGTATACCTTTTTTAAATGGCATATCTATTCCTTATACCCAATTTTTGCATAATCTTAAAGAAATCCCCAGTAACCTAGATCAATATATTCTTAAGCCTTTATTCTCTTTTGCTGGACAAGGAGTGATTATTGATCTTACTAAAGATATTCTTTCTGAAATTAAAGACCCACAAAACTGGATCATACAAGAAAAAGTACACTATGCCCCAGTCATTGAAACCCCGTCTGGACCTACTAAAGCAGAAATTAGATTATTTTATTTTTGGGACAATACACTCCAAAAATACATAGCCACTATGAATCTGGTAAGACTAAGTAAGGGAAAGATGGTTGGTGTAAATTATAACAAAACTGCCACCTGGATAGGCGGCAGTTTAGCATATTTTGAATCATAAGTTACTTACTACTCCGATTTATTCATTAGTTTACCTAATAAACTAAAGGCATTTTCTATCACAATATTTTTACCTAACCATTCTGAAGCTTCAGGATTAAGAATGGCTGCTGTAGTTTTATTTATATTCCCCACTGAAACTTGCTTTGCTTCAAATTGATTTGCAGATTTTTGAATAAAAATATAATCAATACCTTGGAATCTTTGTATTGCATTGATTGGAACAATGACTGCACTAGTATTGTTAACAGAAAAATCAGCGGTTAAAAACATGCCAGGTACCATATTTTTAGGCACAGCTACAAAATGACAATGTAATAAACCAGATTTATCATCGTCTAAATTTCTTGATACTGCTAAAATAGACACTGCATAAGATTTGTTGGGTTCATTTGCTAAAGTAACTTTACCTTTCATTCCTTCTTTGAAAAATGTGATATCTTTTTCATAAACAGTAATAGCAGCGTGTACATCATTTGGATCAATGATTTCCAAAAGAATTTCTGTGGGTGCTACATATTTTCCTCTATTGATATTCACTTTAGAAACATACCCAGAAATAGGTGCAATTAAATTTACTTTACTGGAAATCTTCTCAATAGTCAATCCTACTGGATCAATATTAATTAATTGCAACTTTTCTGCAAAACCTTTTAACGCTATTGCATTTGTGTTAAATTCTGATTGTAATAATTGAAATGTTTTTTTACTTACAGCATCTTGTTGTAATAATAACTTTTGGCGATCTAAATCTTGAGACAAATATGCAGATTTAGCTTTAGCAGATAAATAATCTTCTTGTAACTGTACAAATTGAGGATCTTTAATAGTGGCAATAGTGCTTCCTTTTTTTACATAATTACCAGGTATTAAATTAATATCTTGAACATAGCCCCCCATGGGTATACTCACAGATGCGATGGCTGTAGGAGGAACATCTATTTTACCATTTAAATGCAAATCCAAACTTGCTGTACCTTTTTCTAAAACAGCCATTTGCAGGTTAGCTTCTTTAAGCTGGTTTTGATCTAATGCTACTATAGTATTCTCTATTGTAGAATCTTCCGTATTAAGGGGATTTGTTTTTTGCTCATTAGAACTGCAGGCATTGAGTGCTAGCAAAACAATAAGGGAAATAAAATATTTTTTCATATAATATATTTTTGAATGTAGATTATTTTGATAGCAGGTAATATAAATAAGATTGTTGCATATTGATGGTCAACAATGCATCCAAATATTGTTGTTCTGCCAATTGAACTTGATTCATACTATTTGACCATTCAATATAATTGATTTGACCTTGCTGAAAAGAAAAACTAGCCATCTCTCCTAATTTTCTTGTATTTGGTAATAATTGTTTATTAAGGTATTGGCAAACTTCAATGGCTTGTTGATAATTTCCCCAGGCTTTTTGAATATTGATTCTTAATTCTTGCATTAGTTTTTCCTGTTCTGATGCTACATATTGTTCGTTGAAAGCACTTGCTTTTACCCTTTGTCTTCCATACTTAGTAAACAAAGGTAAATTCAAACCTACGGTTACAGAATTATACCTTTGTTGATCAGTAGGTGCAAGTCTAAAACTTTGGTTGGCTGCACCTACAGACCATTGAGGTAAATTTTTTGCTTTCTGTAATTGGGTTTCAAAAATTGCAGTTTGTATTTTTTGTTGCCCAAAAGCATATAAAGGATGATCCGCATTCAAAACAGTATCTACCAATTGAACTTGCACAGATAATACTTCCGCAGGTAAAAATGTAGTACTATCTTGTAAAATCAGGGCTAACTGGCTTTGAATGGTTTTTAATTCCAAATTGTTTTTTAATACATTTTGTTCGTTCTGTGCTACCCAGTTTTGGATATTCAATCTCTCTAAACCATTATCTTGCCCTGCAGTATATCTAGCTTCTGATAAACGTAATTGTTTAACATATAATTGCTGAAATTGCTTTAAAACAAGTTCTTTAGACAATAAATATTGCCAGTGAATATATAATTGCTCGACAGACCACTTGATAAACTGCTTATCCAATAAAGCTTGATATTGATTAGCTTTAAGCATTGAGGTAAACACATTTTGTTGTTGCTTATACACCATGGGTAAATCAAATGTCTGTTCAACTAAATATTTCGAATCATTAAAAGCACTATTAACTTTTCCATAATCTGCTTTAAAAGTTGCTTTAGCAGGATCAAACCTATTTGCACTAAGAGCGCTGAAATAACCTGATTGTGCGGTATTTGATTTAATCAAAGGGGCTACTTCTATGGCTCTTGCAACTACCTGATCTTTGGTTCTTTTAAATGGATTGTTTTGTGCTTGTGCATTCAATCCATTGAATAAACATATTGCTACAATAATTACTAAGGGTTGTTTCAATACAAACTTTCTTTTTTCAATCATTTGATATAAAATAGGTAAAACGAATAAGGTTAAGAAAGTAGCTATAATAAGTCCCCCAATGACTACGGTCGCTAAAGGCTTTTGCACTTCTGCTCCTGATCCAGTGCTAATGGCCATTGGAATAAAACCAAGAGATGCTACAGAAGCCGTAATTAAAATTGGTCTTAATCTTGTTTTAGTTGCATTGATGATAATTTCATGTATAGTGAAATTAGTTTCTTTCGCAAGCTTATTCATCTCAGTTAACAAAACAATGCCATTTAAAACAGCAACGCCAAATAAAGCAATAAATCCAACTCCAGCTGAAATACTAAACGGCATTCCTCTTAACCAAAGTGCTAAAACTCCTCCAATTGCAGAAAAAGGAATTGCAGAAAAGATTAACAAACAATGTTTAAAATTATTGAATGCAAAAAATAACATCACTAATATTAACAACAATGCAATGGGTACTGCAATTTGTAGCCTATTGACTGCGTGTTCTAAGTTTTCAAACTGACCTCCATACTGAATATAATATCCAACTGGTAATTTGATTTGAGCTTGTACTTTATTTTGCAATTCAGTTACAATCGATTTCACATCCTTACCTCTAACATTAAAACCAATAACAATTCTTCTAGCAGCGTCTTCTCTTTGAATTTGATAAGGACCTTCTTCTATTTTCACTTCAGCAAGCTCATATAGAGGAATTTGTTTACCCATACCAATGCTGACCATTAAACGGCTAATATCTTGCCAATCTTTCTTTTGTTGTGCATTTAACTTTACCACTAAATCAAATCTTTTATCACCTTCAAATACTTTTCCAGCTACTCCTCCTGCATATGCAGATTGAATTACCTGATTGATATCTTGAATAGATGCACCATATTTAGCAATAGCATCTCTATTGTATTTTATAACCACTTGAGAAATGCCTGTAACAGTTTCTACATATAAATCTTTAGCGCCATTCACAGTTTTAATAATCGATCCCATTTGTGCAGCATACTTAGACAAAGTATCTAGATTTTCACCGAAAATCTTACAAGAAACATCTTGTCTGGACCCCGTCATTAATTCATTGAATCTCATCTGCACTGGAAATTGAAAACCAGTGGTAATTCCTGGCACATGAGCCATCACTTTGCTCATTGTATCAGCTAATGCATCAAAAGTAGTTGCAGATACCCAGTCTTTTTTGTCTTTTAATATAATCATCAAATCAGATGCATCCATTGGCATTGGATCGGTAGGAATCTCTCCTGCTCCAATTTTAGTGACTATTTTTTCAATCTCTGGAAAATGATCAAGTAATTGCTTTGACGCTTTCTGAGTTGCTTCCAATGTAGTATTTAAAGAAGATCCTGATAAGACTCTAGTGTCCACAGCAAAATCTCCTTCTTCTAATTTTGGAATAAACTCACCACCTAATGTTGTCAGTATATATATTGCTAATAAAAATACAGTTACAGTAACCAATAAGATTTTCTTTGGGATTCGTAAAGCTTTTTCTAGTAATGGTTGGTAGAAATTTTCTACACGATGCATCAACTTATCAGTAAGTGTTTCTTTTTGTGCTCTATTTCTATTTAAAACCCAAGCACTCATCATAGGTACATAAGTAACTGAAAGTATGAAAGCTCCTATCAAAGCAAACGAGACAGTTTGAGCCATAGGGCCAAACATTTTACCTTCAATACCACTTAGTGTTAATATAGGCAGATACACAATTAAAATAATGATCTGACCAAATGCTGCAGCCCCCATCATTTTATTAGAAATATTACCCACCAATAGATTCATTGCTGATGCATCTAATATAGGAGAATCCTTATCGCCTTTAGAAGGTTTATACAATTGATGAAGCACCGCCTCCACAATAATAACTGCTCCATCTACTAATAATCCGAAATCTAATGCGCCCAAGCTCATCAGGTTTCCACTAACACCAAACAAATGCATCAGTATAAAAGCAAATAACATGGATAATGGAATCACAGAAGCAACTACTAAGCCTGCTCTAAGATTTCCCAAAAATAAAATCAATACAAAAATTACAATTAAAGCTCCTTCCAATAAATTAGTTGCCACTGTACTAATGGCGTTATTCACCATTTTTGTTCTATCTAAAAATGGCTCAATAACAATCCCCTCGGGAAGTGACTTTTCGATAGAGGCTATTTTAGCTTTTACATTGTCAATGACCAATTTACTATTCTCCCCTTTTAACATCATCACCACAGCTCCAGCTACTTCACCTTTTGCATTATAAGCAGTGGCGCCAAATCTAGTTGCTTGCCCTATTTTAACTGTGGCTATATCTCTTATCAATAATGGGATGCCATTGGTCATGGTTTTAACAGGGATAGCGCCAATGTTTTCTAATGAATTCACCATTCCTTCAGTTCTAATAAACAATACACCAGGTCCATGTTCGATATAGGTACCTCCAGCATTTTGATTGTTTTGATTTAATGCTGTGAAAACATCATTTACAGATAGCTGGTAATTTTTAAGCAGTTCCGTATTTACAGAAACTTCAAATTGCTTAACAGCCCCTCCAAAACTACTTACATCAGCAACTCCCGGAGTACCCAATAATTGCTTACGTACAATCCAATCCTGAATAGTTCTTAACTCTGTTAGGGTATATTTATTTTCGTACCCTTTCTTAGCTCTTACAACATATTGAAAGATCTCTCCTAAACCAGTTGTTAATGGGCCCAATTCTGGAACACCCATTGCTTCAGGAATCTGTGACTTTACAGAAATCAATCTTTCCGAAACCTGATTTCTAGCCCAATAGATATCTATCTTATCTTCAAAAACAATGGTTATTAAGCTCAATCCAAATCTTGAAAAACTTCTTTGCTCAATAATGCCTGGTATATTTCTTGTAGCTTGTTCTATTGGAACAGTAATCAAACGTTCTATATCAGGCGCGCCAGCGCTTGGTGCTGATGTAATAATCATTACCTGGTTATTGGTAATGTCTGGAACTGCATCTATAGGTAATTTGGAAATGGAATAAACACCCCCTACTAATAAAGCAAATAGTCCAAGTAGTACAATTAATCTATTCTGAATAGAAAATTGAATAATTTTATTTAACATAATTCTTTCTTTTTCAATATAATGAACGAACTATTCTCCTTAGAGAAATAGAAAAATACAAAAAATTATGCCTTGGGAGGTTGAAAAATATTTTCGAGTGGATTAGATAAATGTTTCTTGTCATTAAATAGAACATAATTCTTAGAAATTCTATTTAAAACCAATGGTTGTATAGTTTGCTTTGGGACAAATAAACTAACAAAATTCAATAATGATATAGTACGATTAGAAGACTTAAAAGGCAATTGCATGTCTTGCTGATAATCACTATCATATGTTTGATTTGTGAAATAGTGAATATGAATGAACGTAGAAAAACTTAAATCATTATTATATTGTTTGTGGGTTTTATAATGCTCAATTAAATAGGGCATTTTTAATAGCTGATAAGCTTCGGTAGCACCTAACAAATACAAAGACATCAATAATATGGTTACATACTTTCTCAACATATTAAAGATACCTAATTTTTTATTGTTTTATGTTAGGATTACTCTAAATCATTGAAGTTGAACATAGTATAAAAGAAAAAACCATTACTTATGAGACGCATAAGTAATGGTTTTAAATATATCAAGGGTAATTATCCCTTTTTGCAACAAGATTTATCTTTAGCACATGTTGCACCTTTTTTGCAACATTCGCTTTTGTCTTGAGCACAAGATTTGTCTTTACAACAACTCATGTCTTTTGAATCTGTTTTTGCCACTCTATCATATTGACAACATTCTTCTAATTTACTATATGCCTCATTTGAAGCTGTATGATGTTCTGTATCATATCCTGCATTTGCAATGGCAGTTTCCATTTTGTCAGTAGATGTAGAAGAAGCATTATAAGTTACCGTCAATAGTTTGGTATTTTTATCCCATGCAGCGGTCATTGCACCTGCTGCTTTTGCAGCATTTTCAATATTATTCTTACACATGCCGCAGTTACCAGATACTTTGATTTTAGAACTATTTTGTCCAAAAGTAATAATAGAAGTGAAAACAATCAATAAAGAAGTTAATAATACATTTTTCATAAAAAAAATTTGATAATTAAAAAAAATAATGGAATACAATAATGTTTCGACAAAATTGTATTATATCAAATTCTATAATGACAATTAAGCTTATAAATAGGTGGAGCAGATGACCTAATTATATAGCGTTTCCAATAAGCGTTTGAATTTGCTAAAAAATTATTTTCAGTGATAGCATAATTTAATAATTCAACAGAAGTCGAATGGCTTTGATTTTTTTGATCTGGTGCAAATTGAGGAGCATGTACATCTTGTACTTTAACAAACTTAACCGTATCCTTGCAACAATGAACTTTATTAGATGCTTCTTGAGCCTTACTACATTGACATTTTCTAACCTTACCCATACAATAGTGGGTGCTCACAGAAGCCCCTACACTAGATAATGTGTAAAAAATTAGTAATAATAAAGTCAACAAACTTTTCATTGATGCAAAGTTAAGAACATCTACATCAATAAAAATTGTTAAAAAACATATTTTTACTTAATTAATAAAATGCCACCAAACGCCCACTCTTACCCAAATGCCAGTTCCAGGGTAGTTTCTAGCAGAAAAATTGTAATGATTCCCTAATGTATTACTAGAGGGCAATAAGGTATGTAGGTTCTCAACCCTTATGTATGCTTTAAGCCTTTTAATCATCATGTGATAAAATGCATTCACCATTGGTCGATTTCTTAACATAAAATCGTTTTGAACATAGAACTGCCCAGTCATAGGCATATAATCCCCAGCTTTAAACGCTGTATGATAAATAAATTCTAAACCGGTGGACATATTTAAGTTCTTATAGAAAACACCTTCAAAGGCAATTCTTTGTCTTGTCAATACTGTAGGAACTCTAATTGGGCTTGTTGCATCCACTAATTGCAAATGCACTTCATTATACCAATTCCAATGTTTTGACAATTTGAATTGATTAGCTATTTGAGCATTGATATAATGAATAGTTCCCTGATAAATAGCAGCATTATATCCTGTTGAATAATATTGATAATTATTGATTAACTGATAGGTCACAGAGCCTTTCCATGCTTTTTTTAAATTACCCGTTGAGGCAATAAATTGAATATGATTTTCTTTCTTTATACCAGACAATCCTACAATTGGAAAATCTGTGATGCCCATAGCATTCCTTGATGGAGTTCGATTAACGTTGTTAAAAGCCAACTGAACATAATTCCCTTTTTTATTCAATAAACTTGTTAAAGAAGCTTTTGCAATATAATCACCTGCATGAAAGCCTACTAAAAACAATTGACCATATATATCTATATCCCAAACCTGATTCTTGGTTTTATTCTTGTATGCACCAAATCCGTAGCTATCCTGTGCAGACCAATCTTTTCTTTGTATAAAACTGCCAGACTGATTAGATAATCCAGCACCTACTTGTAAAAATTGATTGCTATTATTTTTTTGAGGATAACTTATTAAACTAAACTCATTGCTAAAAATATTCCATCGATCTCTGAATTTGATAGGACCATCGATGGCATTTGGATAGTTAAAATAATTAGTATAGTTTTCAACAGCTGGTTCTGCATCCTGAAACAAATATTCAAGTTGTTGGTATTTAATTTCATTCTGAAATCTTAATCTAGGATAAAACAGATAAGTAGTTATCGTATCTTTTACCACTGAATCTTTTTGACCAACATCATAGGTTTGTTTCCATAAAAAAGTATTGTCTTTGAAAATTGAACCTGTTGCAATATTGGTATTAAATGGATTCCTAAATGAAGCACTACTTACTCCTAATCTTGTCTCCAATTCATATGGATTGTTTAAAGCCAAGCTATCTAATCTTGCAGCATTCACTAAACCCCCATTTTCAGAAGAGGCTGTTTTATTATTTAACATCACCCAAAAGCTTTCGTATCTTTTTCTTTTGGATTGAAAATGCGCTGTAATACGCATATTACTAAAATTAGCTTGTTGATTCTTAACATTACCAGGAGCATTACTAAATCTATAATCAAAAGAAAAGTTCAATTGTTGCTTCTTATTTTGAGTATGCTTCAATTCTACTAATTGCTCACCTTTCCCCCCTAATAAATAAGTTAATTCAGTAAATGGCCTAGTAGTTTGATAAAATGGCGTCCCTGCTAATGTATAATTATATATTTCATATTGATGAAAACCAGCATCAAAACCCGCCTTCCAAAGGGGAGATAATATATATGAATTTACAGCTGTACCAGTATTGCCTAAATTGTATAAAGTATAGTGAATGGGGAATCGTTTATAAAAATCATTGATGGAAGAATCGTTTTGTTTGATTTCATTGCTATTATATAGCTTGTAGAATATAGTAATTGAATCAGCATTTTGATCTCTTTTTTGTAAAGAGTCACCCGCCCCAGCAGTTTTATTCGTTCTACCTCCTAATCCGGACATTCTATTAAGTGCACCAGCACGCATTTGTGCGAATGCAAATACATTCATTAAAATAAAACAAACAAAAATAATAAAACGCTTCAATGGCATATTTTATTTTTAAGCAATCGCTTTAACTAAATCACTGATTATTAAAGTTAATTTAGGTTCAGCTGCATTAGCTGCCTCTAAAACTTCTTGATGCGTAATTACATTATTGTCTTCGCGAATTCCTAAATCAGTCACTACACTAATTGCGAATACACGCATTCCGCAATGCACTGCTGCAATATTTTCTTGAACAGTGCTCATGCCTACAACGTCTCCACCAACAAACTTAATTAATTTATATTCTGCTCTGGTTTCAAAAGTTGGGCCAGTCACTCCTATATAAACACCTTCATGTACTTTTATTTGATGAGTTGCAGCAATCGCTTTTGCTTTATCAATAAACTCTTGTGCATACGGTTCACTCATATCAGGAAATCTAGTTCCTAATGCAGGTTCATTTTTCCCAATTAGAGGATTGATAGTGAAAAAACTAATATGATCTTTAATGATCATTAAATCCCCTACTTGATAATCAGGATTTACGCCACCCGCTGCATTAGATAAAATTAAATTTTGAACACCCAATAATTTTAATACTCTTACAGGAAAAGAAACTTGTTCTGGAGAATACCCTTCATAAAAATGAAAACGACCTTCCAATACCCAAACTTTTTGACCATTCAAAGTACCCAAAATCAAACGACCTTTATGACCTTCTACAGTACTTACTGGGAAATTAGGAATAGAGGAATAAGGAATTTCAAATTCAGTTTCAATTTTAGTAGATAAATTACCCAATCCACTGCCTAAAATAATAGCCGTGTCTGCTTTTGCAGCAATCTTTGATTGAATAAATTGAGCAGTTTCTTGTAATTGAGTCATTAAGTTGGTCATATTCATGCTTTAATTAGGCACAAATATAACTCATTTACTCAGTTTCTTTGTTTAAAACCATATAAGCAAACACTGCACTTATTATCATAAAGACGGCTCCTAATAAGAATGAAGCACCTGGGAAATAAATTGGATTACTTGGCTTGGTGAAATAAGCAAACAAACTGGTCATCACCAATGGACCAATAATGGAAGTGACGCTCATAATACTGGTGAGAGATCCTTGTAATTCTCCTTGTTGATTCTTTGGCACATGTACCGAAATAAGCGACTGTAAAGCTGGACCAGATATACCGCCTAAGCAATAAGGAATCAAAAAAGCGAACATCATCCAAGAAGCGGTAGAAAATGCAAACAATATAAGTCCAATTGCATACAAGGCAATTCCATAATACACACTTTTCTTATCTCCTAATTTAGGATTAATATAACGAATTAAAACTCCTTGTACTAAACCTATGAGTACACCCACCATTGCCAATGATAATCCAATTATTTTTGGGCTCCATTTAAATTTTTCAATATTTGCATAGCTCCAATTACTTTGAACTGCATGAGCTGCTAGGTATACAAAAAATAAACAAACAATTAATCCAGACACCGCTGGATAAGATCTTAGATGCAATAAAGAGCTCAAAGGATTTGATCTCTTCCATTCAAAATTTCTACGATTTGCTGGAGCCAAAGACTCTGGTAAAACAAAATATCCATACAATGCATTTACAAGGGCCAAACAGGCGGCAACAATAAAGGGTAATCTATGGCCATACTCTCCTAATATTCCACCCAACATCGGACCAATGATAAAGCCAATTCCAAATGCAGCGCCAATCATTCCAAAATTTTTGGCTCTATTGGTATCATCGCTGATATCGGCAATATAGGCAGAGGCAGTAGTAATACTTGCACCTGTAATTCCAGAAATGGTTCTTCCCACAAACAACCAAAATATACTTGGTGCAAAAGCTAGAAATAAATAATCTAAGCCAAAACCCAACATAGAAAATAAGAGTACTGGCCTTCTTCCATAGCGATCACTTAAAGAACCAATCAATGGAGAAAATAAAAACTGCATGGAAGCATATAAAAATGTTAACCAGCCACCATATAAAGAAACCTTACTAATATCCTCTGTATGAATTAAGCCTTTTATCAAAGCAGGGACCACTGGAATAATGATGCCCAATCCAACAATATCAATCACGAGTGTAAAAAAGATAAATCCTACTGCAGCTTGTCTATTATTGTTTGCCATTCGACAAATATAAATAAAAAAGCCCCAGAACCAATGGTCTGGGGCTTAAAATAACACAATGATTAGGCTTCGTTTCTAAAAACTATGATGCCATCAAAAATATCAATCAGCACTTTCTTAGACTGATCAATTTCTCCACTCAAGATTTTCTTACTTAATTCATTCACCACTAATTTCTGAATCAATCTTTTTAGAGGTCTAGCTCCTAATTGCATATCAAACCCTTGTTCAGATAAGTATTCAATCAAATAATCACTAAACTCAATTTGCATTCCGCTTTCAGCTACCAAATGTTTTAAATTATTCAATTGAATTTTCACAATTGCTGCCATTTGTTTTTGCAATAATGGTGAGAACATAATAATCTCATCGACTCTATTTAAAAATTCAGGACGAATGGTTTGTTTTAATAAAGCCATTACTTCAGTCTTAGATTGCTCTGTTTTCTCTTCTAGGTTTTTATCTGTTACACCTTCGAATGCATCTTGAATCAAATGACTACCAATATTACTAGTCATTATAATAATGGTATTCTTAAAGTTGACCGTCCTGCCTTTGTTATCCGTTAAATGTCCATCATCTAAAACCTGTAACAAGATATTCCAAACATCAGGATGTGCTTTTTCAATCTCATCTAATAATACCACACTGTATGGTTTTCTTCTAACTGCTTCCGTTAACTGACCACCTTCATCATAACCCACATAACCTGGAGGCGCTCCTACCAATCTTGATACCGAATGTTTTTCTTGATATTCACTCATATCAATTCTGGTCATCATGCTATCATCATCAAATAAATAGTTGGCTAAAGCTTTTGCTAATTCAGTCTTACCTACACCAGTCGTTCCTAAGAAGATAAATGACCCGATGGGTTTTTTAGGATCTTGTAAACCAGCCCTACTTCTTCTAATGGCATCAGACACTGCTGTGATGGCTTCTTCTTGTCCAATCACTCTTTGATGCAACTCGTCTTCTAAATGCAATAATTTCTCTCTTTCTGATTGCATCATCTTGCTTACTGGAATACCAGTTGCTTTAGCAATGTTTTCTGCAATATCTTCAGCATCTACTTCTTCCTTCATTAATCTTTTTCCTGTAGCTCCAAATTCGTTTAGTTGTTGTGTAAATGCTACTAATTGTGTTTCTTCTTCCTTAATCTTACCATATCTAATCTCTGCTACTTTACCATAATCTCCATTTCTTTCTGCTACTTCTGCTTCTTGTTTAAATTGTTCAATATTGGTTTTGCATTTTTGCACTTTGTCCACCAATTCTTTTTCTTGAGACCATTTAGCTTTTAGCGTGTCTTGTTCTACAATTAAATTGCTAATCTCAATATTTAATGCTTTTAATTGCTCTGGATTATTCTCTCTTTTAATGGCTTCGCGCTCAATTTCTAATTGTCTAATTTGTCTGATTAAAGTATCTAATTCCTCAGGCATTGAATTCATCTCCAATCTTAACTTTGCAGCACTTTCATCAATCAAATCAATTGCTTTATCAGGCAAGAAACGATCGGTGATATATCTGCTAGACAATTCTACTGCAGCAATAATCGCTTCATCTTTAATTCGAACATGGTGATGCGTCTCGTATCTTTCTTTCAAACCTCTTAAAATAGAAATTGCATCTTCCTTACTAGGTTCATCAATCATTACTTTTTGGAATCTACGTTCTAATGCTTTGTCTTTTTCAAAGAATTTTTGATACTCCGCAAGTGTAGTGGCACCCACTGCTCTTAATTCCCCTCTTGCCAAAGCTGGTTTTAAAATATTGGCTGCATCCATCGCGCCTTCTCCTCCACCAGCACCCACCAGCGTATGGATTTCATCTATAAATAAGATGACTTCTCCATCACTGGTAGACACTTCTTTCACCACTCCTTTTAATCTTTCTTCAAACTCTCCTTTATACTTTGCACCAGCAATCAATAAACCCATATCTAAAGCATAAATTACTTTAGTTTTTAAATTGTCTGGTACATCTCCATTTACAATTCTCATAGCCAATCCCTCTGCAATGGCTGTTTTACCCACACCTGGCTCACCCACTAAAATCGGATTGTTCTTACTTCTTCTAGAAAGAATATGCAAGGTTCTTCTGATTTCTTCATCACGACCAATCACAGGATCTAGTTTACCTTTATTGGCCATTTCATTTAAGTTCTTCGCATATTTAGACAGGGATTGAAACTGTGTTTCTTGTGTTGCAGATTGGACTTTTTCTCCTTTTCTTAATTCATTAATGGCTGCAATTAATCCCTTCTCTGTTAATCCTGCATCTTTTAGAATTTTTGCAACACCATCATTCACTTGCATAAATGCAATCATGATATGTTCAACAGTTACAAACTCATCTCCAAAAGTTTTTAAAGCAGCATTTGATTTTAACAAAACACTATTTAAATCACGGCTTAAATTAGTTGCAGGTTCACCAGTTGTAATTTTTGCTAAACCAATTATTTGCTCTTCCGCTTTTTGAAGCACCAGAGTTGGGTTAACATTATTCTTCTTCAATAAAAATTCAATTGGACTTTCTTTGTCCAATAAAATCGCTTTCAACAAATGAGCGGTTTCAATTGCTGCATTACCATTATTGAATGCTAATTGTTGCGCTTGTTGAATGGCTTCTTGAGCCTTGATCGTATATTGATTTAAATTCATAGTATAGGATTTATAGTAAGCTATGCTCAAAACAGAAGCCAATCTGTGTTTTAAGTTATAATGTCATATAAATTGATACAATTCGGAACAAAAGTCAGTCCTGTCAAGGTTTTTCTGCTATTTTTACATGGTGAATATGCATTCAAATACCCAATTGATTAAGAAATTAGCTATGGCTATGGGCTTTGATTATTGTGGTATAGCTCAAGCAAAAGAACTAACTGAAGATGCCATTAGATTAGAGCAATGGTTGCATAAAGGTTACCATGGAGAGATGGAGTATATGGCTAAAAATTTTGATCTAAGAATTGATCCAAGAAAATTAGTACCTGGAGCAAAATCAGTTATTTGTTTTATTAAAAATTATTATCCTTCAGAAGCACAAGAAAAAGGTATCCCTCAAATTGCAAAGTATGCATGGGGAAATGATTATCACGAAGTCATCAGAAATCAATTACATGAATTCTTAGATCAATTAAGAAAACAAATTGGCCCCATTGAAGGAAGAGGATTTGTAGATTCTGCTCCAGTGCTTGAAAGATCCTGGGCACAATTGGCTGGTGCAGGCTGGATTGGTAAGAATGGAAATTTAATCAAGCCACAAACTGGGTCTTTCTTTTTTATTGCCACATTGATTGTAGACATTGAATTAATGTATGATCAACCAATAAGTAAAGATTTTTGTGGCACTTGTACCAAATGTATTGATGCTTGTCCAACCCAGGCGATCCTTCCCAATAAAACCATTGAAGCCAATCATTGTATTAGCTATCTAACCATCGAATTGAAAAAAGAAACAATCAACACTGATAGGACTTATAAAGAATGGGCATTTGGTTGTGATATCTGTCAAGATGTTTGCCCTTGGAATAGATTTAGCCATCCACACAATGAACCTGCATTTAAACCATTAAATGGTTTGTTGCAAATGCGCAAAGAAGATTGGTTGGAAATGGAAGAAACTACTTTTAAAGCTAGGTTTAAGCATTCTCCTTTATTAAGATCTAAATTAAAGGGAATCAAAAGAAATATTACTTATTTAAAATAGCCTCTTTCAAATTGGCTAATTCAGTTTCCATCTTATAGCCCAATAATTTTTCATTTAATAAAGTTTGGAACTTCTCCCAAGGATACCAATGAACCTGTTGCGTAAAGGACCAATGAATCACATAAAGATCTTTAGAAAGCGGCAGCCATTCAATTAATACATCATAAGGAGGCTGTCCTGTTGCTACCCATTTAAAATTTGCAGAACTATCTGTTTGTTGAACCAGTTCAATAGTTTGCGTACTAATGTATGCAGTATTACCCTTAATGGTGACTTTGTTTTCTTTCCACTCTGTCATCCATGCATTCCAATGATTCAAATCACTAATATAATAAGCGATTTGCTCTTTAGGTGCATTTATTTCAATAGCTCTTGACACTACTACTTTAGAAGGAAACAATAATGATATAGCAGTAATGATACTTGCTAAAACAAGAAAACTAATTAAAAGTAATTTAACCAACCTCATTTATTCCCATTTAAAGATTTTGAAAGCCAATGCATATATAATGACAATCCATATTAACAATACAGCTATATCTGGCCATGTTGCCAACAAACTAGTGCCCTCAAAAGAAATATTACGCATTGCATTATTAAAATGCGTTAATGGAAGGATGTTACAAAAAGGCTGCATCCATTTAGGAAAATTTTCAATAGAGAAAAAAGTGCCTGCTAGTAAAAATTGTGGAAGTGTAATTAAATTCGCAAAAGGAGGTATCGTACTCTCATTTTTTGCCAATCCACTTACTACAAATCCAAAACCCATAAATAAGATAAGAGCAATAAAACTTAAAATCATAATGTCTAAGAAAGTCCACCATCCATTCACCAAAGTAAATTGAAAAGCAAAATGTCCAATAGATATAATGATAATAGCAGTAATCAATTGAAAGATGACCCTACTCAACGCTTCACCTAAAATGATATATAATCTTCTTATGGGAGTTGCATAAAAACGCTTGAGCACCAATTGTTGTCTCAAATTAAAAAACAAAAAAGCAACTCCAAAAACTCCAGCACTCAATAAAGAGAAACCCAATTGACCAGGTAAGATGAAATCAATCGTTCTATACACTCTACCAGGTACCTTCTTGACAATATTGTTCACTTTAGCATAACTAGGTCGATCCTTGAAACTAGAATCATTCACCCTGCTAATAACTGAACCTAATATAGATTTTAATACTTCAATATTCTGAGGATTAGCAGCCTCCGAACTGGTAAGATTAATTAAATAAGGTTGTGTAGAATCCCCCGTAGCTTCAATATGAATGAGTGCAGTGATTCTTCCCTTTGCTAATTCTGTATCAATATCTTGTTGACCTGGCGCTGCCAATTTTAAACCTGGAATTCTTTGTAAAGCGCTATAGATATAATTAGCAGTATCCGACCTTGGATCCATGGCTACTTTAACAGAAATATTTCCACCGCTACTTAAAAAGCCAAAAACTAAAATAAAAATCAACGGAAAAGCAATACTAAATATCACAGCAGAAGGACTTCTAAAAATAGACCTTAGGCTTGCTTTAGTAATCGCCAACATGGCTTTTACTTGAAAATAAGGCTGCATAGATTAGGGTTGGTTCACTACAAAGATAGGTAAACGCGTTTGAGGTACACCCATCATTTGTTGAATAGATTTCATTTGTTTGAAAACCTGGAATTGAGAAGCTCCGATTTCTTCTTTAATTGCTTTTACTTTGGCTGTTTCTTTATATTCTTCCATGAATGATTCTAAAAAAGATTTTGATTCAGGATACGCTTTAATGCCATAGCCTTTTAACTTAGCCATTTTTGCTGCAGATGCAATAGCATCATCTAAAGTACCAATTCGGTCAACTAATCCAATTTTAATAGCATCTGCCCCAATCCAAACTCTACCTTGCGCAATGGAATCAATATACTCCATGGATTTTTTTCTGCCAACGGATACCCTAGATTTAAAAGTATGGTAAATACTATCTACTCCAGATTGCATAAATTTTTGTTCTGCTGCATTCAAAGGCCTTGTAGTAGAAGGCATGTCTGCAAACTGCCCTGTTTTAACACCATCAAAACTAATGCCCAATTTATTATTCATCAATCCTTTTACATTTGGTATTACCGTAAACACTCCAATAGATCCAGTAATTGTTCCAGCATTTGCAAAAATTGAATCTGCACCACATGCAATATAATATCCACCAGATGCAGCAAGGTCCCCCATACTTACCACCACTGGTTTTTCTTTTTTTAATAAATCTATTTCTCTCCAAATAATATCACTCGCCAAAGCACTTCCACCTGGAGAGTTAACTCTCAATACCACTGCATCAATAGATTCGTCTTTTCTAATTTTTTGTAACAACACTCTAAAATCATCACTTGCAATAGCATCTTGTTGATTTTTACCCATCACCACATCTCCATTGGCATACACTACAGCCACTTTACCAGAACCAGTTCCTCTCAAAGCCACTGTACTTGCATAATCACCCATGCTCAAAAAGGCAATATCTTGTTGATCATCCTGACGTAATTTTTTAGCAATCATTTTCTTTACTTGATCATCATACAATAATCCATCCACTAAGCCATGCTTACTCGCATCAAATGCAGTTTGAATGCTCCCTTGATTGGCTAGGTATTTTAAACTATCTACATGTAAATTTCTTTGACGAGCTGTATTGCTAATAAATTGATCATATAGACCAGAAATCCAAACATTGGTTTGTAATTTATTGGCTTCAGACATTTGCGTATATCTAAATGGCTCTGTTGCACTTTTAAATTTACCAGCATAAAAAACCTGTGGTTCAATTTCTAATTTATCCAATAAACCTTTCAAAAATAGAGACTCATAACTAAATCCATTCCACTCAATACCACCCTGCGGATGTGTATATATCGCATTCGCTGCATTGGCAACCATGTATGCTTTTTGTGTGATGGTTTCTCCATAAGCAATTACAAATTTCCTAGAACTACTAAAATCTAATAACGCTTTTCTAATTTCCTCAGACGCAGCATAGCCATTTGGATTTTGCTGACACTTTATATAAATGCCCTTAATGGCATCATCTTTTTTAGCATGTGCGATCAAACGAACCAATTCTGATAAGCTTGGTGATTTTCCATTTCGCTTATTGACTATCTCTGAAATTGGATCATTTTGAACTTGTTCTAAAAATTCATTAGAAAGATCCAATACTAAAACTGAATTGGACGCGACAACTTTTGGCTCTTCTGAAGAAAAAGTAGCAGCAATACCAATTAATAAGAAGAAGCCAATTAAGCAAAAAACAAAAAAAGCGAGTAAACTGGCGAAAAAAGAAACAAAGAAATTTTTCATGCTGCTATATTTTATTGTGTAACGGTGTAAAATTATGGATATTTGAGCTACTTTAAGCATACTTCCATGAACAAAGCATACCTCTTGATAGGCGGCAATATGGGTGATCGATTGGCAAATTTAGAAATGGCTAAATTGGCTATTCATCAAGAGATAGGGCCTATTTTATTAAGTTCATCCATGTATGAAACAGCAGCTTGGGGAAAAGAAGATCAACCCGCTTTTTTAAATCAAGCTTTATTGATTGAAACAAATTTGATTGCCCATGATTTAATGATGGCACTTTTAGCTATTGAAAAAAATATGGGTAGAATTAGACAAGAACATTTGGGGCCAAGAACGATTGATTTGGATATTATTTTTTTCAACGACCAAATAATTGATTCAGCAAACCTAACCATCCCACATCCTCAGATGCAAAAAAGAAATTTTGTTTTAACCCCACTAAAAGAAATTGCCCCAAATTTTATTCATCCCATATTGAAAAAATCTATTTCTCAATTATTGACGGATTGTGAAGATCCTTTACTGTGTATAAATAAATAAATAGATACGCCCTTCAGCGCTTATATTTGATGCGAAGAAAAGAACTATGAAGCATCAATTTATAGCCATAGAGGGAAATATAGGAGCAGGTAAGACTACTTTAACGCATTTGTTAGCACAACATTTTAATGCCAAAACGGTATTGGAAGAATTTGCAGAAAATCCATTTTTGACAAAATTTTACGAGAACCCAAAACAATACGCTTTCCCATTAGAATTATTTTTTCTTGCAGAACGCTTTAAGCAACAACAGGAATTAATAAAAAACGGAGATTTATTTCAACAAGTGATCGTATCTGACTACATGTTTACTAAATGTTTGCTATTTGCCAAAGCCAATTTACCCGAAGAAGAGTTTAGACTATATCAAAAAATGTTTGATGTATTTTATCAGCAATTAACCCCTCCTGATATTTTAATATACTTACACGCTCCGGTAAATCGATTGCAAAGCAATATCAAGAAGCGTAATAGAAAATTTGAACAAGCTATTCCAGATGAATACTTGTTTAAAATTCAAGAAACCTATACCAGCTATATCAAGCAACACAATATTAGAACCATCTTTGTAGACGCAAGTAATGCAGATTTTTTATACAATGAAGCACATTTAAAAGTAATTTTAGATGCCTTGGATAAAGATTTAGAAGAAGGCCAACATTATTTTAACTTACCATAAGCTTATGTCAGCAGAACAAATAGTTCAAAAAAAGGATCCATTTGGCGCACTTAAAATAAGTGAATTCAGGAACCTGATGATTGGACGTTTTTTGTTTATCATGGGCCTCAGAATGATGGGCACTTTGGTAGGTTGGTGGATCTATGAACTAACCAATGAGCCATTTGCCATTGGATTAATTGGACTGGCAGAAGTTATCCCCGCAGTGTCTCTTGCCTTGTATGCTGGACACGTGATTGATATCAGTGAAAAAAGAAAACTTTTATTGAAAGGCGTTGCCTTATATTGGATATGTGCCATTGCTTTATTAGTACTTTCAAGTAAGATAGGCACAGGTGCTTTCAACAATTTGCAAATTGCGATAGGTATTTATTTTGTAATTTTTTGTACTGGAATTATACGTTCTTTTACAGGACCTAGCTTTGGAACCTTAGTGGGAGAAATCATGCCAAAAGATTTATTGCAAAATGCAACTACTTGGAGCCAAGGCATTTGGCTAAGTGCTTCGGTATTAGGCCATGCGATGGTAGGTTTCTTTATTGCAGGATTTGGTAATACTGGTTCACTTTGGATTGTACTTGGTATGGTTACCATTGGATTTGTTTTTATTTCCAAAATCAAACCAAAGCCTCCTCATAAACAAGAAGTAGAACAAAAAACTTTAGAAAGCGTAAAAGAAGGAATACGATTTGTAGTACAAACCAAAGAAGTCTTAGGAGCATTGTCATTGGATTTGTTTGCAGTATTATTTGGAGGAGCCGTTGCCATGATACCAGTATTTGCAAGAGATATATTGAAAGTGGGCCCCATTGGTTTTGGTTGGTTAAACGCTGCAGCAGATATTGGTGCGATCTTGATTATTTTTATCATTACCATTTTCCCAGTACATCAACAACAAGGCAAAAAACTATTATTGGCAGTAGCTGGATTCGGAGTATGTATTATTGTATTTGCTTTATCCACCACTTTCTGGATTTCGTTTGCGGCACTTTTATTAAGTGGGATCTTAGATGGCTTTAGCATGATTGTAAGAGGGACCATCGTTCAATTAAAAACTCCCAACCATATGCGTGGAAGGGTCATGAGCGTGAATTCCATGTTCATCAATAGTAGCAATGAATTAGGCCAATTTGAAAGTGGATTAGCTGCTCGAGCAATGGGCGTTGTGCCCTCTGTTGTATTTGGCGGCATCATGACTTTAATAGTGGTAACCACTACTTGGTTTAAAGCGCCTAGTTTAAGAAAAATGGAATATTAATTTTACTTTTTCAATAGCTCTTCCATCACCACATGAACAGCTGGACAGAACTCTGCATTTTTCATCGTAATGGATGTCCTTTTAAAAAAAACATCTTCATCTGTATAAGGAAACCTTTCACAATCAGAAGGTCTTTGATCATAAATAGAGCATGTATTGTCCCCAGCTAAAAATGGACAGGGCTTGGTATTGGTCACATAATCCCCTTCATTGTCTAGTAAAAGATACTTTTCAATAAATACACTTTCTTTCAATTTCAAGTACTTACTGATTCTTTTAATATCGGGCGTTTTGAACCTTGGTGAATAACTCTTGCAACATCTTGCACAATCCAAGCAATTGATCTTTTCAAAGGCCAAATCATGCAAATCAGGCAAAACTTTTAAGATTTGCTTCTTTTCCACCCTTTTTAAGAAGTTTTGAAACTTTTTAAGGACTTCCAGGGCTGGCTTCTCAAAATATTGTTCAATTGAAGGCTCCATATTTGTAACCAAATGTAAACCATTTATCAGTCATCCACAAGCTTTCCCCAACCAAGTACAAAAACATTAAACAAGAACAAAGACCGCCTATTTATTAACTATATTTGTGGCAATTTTTAACCTACACAATACAGTAGAAAATGAACAACAGCGGAGCAGAATTTATCCAAAGACATATTGGACCCAATGCATCTGAAACCAATCAAATGTTGAAAGCCATTGGAGCCCCAAGTTTAGAGGTATTAATTGAAAAAACCATTCCGGCATCTATTCGCTTAAAAAAGCCAATGAACATTCCAGCTGGTTTATCAGAATTTGAATTGTTGGAATCATTAAAAACTATTGGTTCAAAAAATGTGATTGCTACCAACTGTATTGGTCAAGGTTATTATGGTACCATTACACCAAGTGTAATTCTAAGAACTATTTTTGAAAATCCAGGATGGTATACACAATACACACCTTATCAAGCAGAAATTGCTCAAGGTCGTTTAGAAAGTTTATTGAACTTTCAAACCATGATCACTGATTTGACAGGTATGGCCATTGCAAATGCCTCTTTATTGGATGAAGCTACTGCAGCTGCTGAAGCTATGGCAATGATTTATAACCATGCTAACAAAACAGAGCATGCTACACAGACCAAGTTGTTTGTGGATGCTTCCATTTTTGCGCAAACAAAATCTGTTTTAAAAACTAGAGCTACTCCAATTAATATTGAATTAGTTGAAGGTAACTATGCAACTGCTGCTATTGATAACAGCTATTTTGGAGCCATCTTACAGTACCCTAATGCAACAGGAAGTATTGAAGATTATACTGCATTCATTGACACAGTGCACAAAGCAGGCGGATATGTAATTTTAGTGGCAGATATTTTAGCATTAACTGTATTGAAAAGTCCAGCAGAATTAAATGCAGATGTGGCTGTGGGAAATACACAAAGATTTGGAGTTCCAATGGGCTTTGGTGGACCACATGCAGCATATTTTGCAACAAAAGATGAATTTAAAAGAGGCATGCCAGGTAGATTGATTGGAGTAAGTATCGATGCACAAGGCAATCGTGCTTTGAGAATGGCACTTCAAACAAGAGAGCAACATATCAAGAGAGAAAAAGCAACTTCTAATATTTGTACTGCGCAAGCTCTATTAGCCAATATGGCTGTAATGTATGCTGTATACCATGGACCGGAGGGATTAAAAAATATTGCTTCAAGAGTGCATGGATTAACACAATCATTAGAACAACAATTAACATCGTTAGGAATTGAACAAGCTAACGCATACTATTTTGACACATTGCATATCAAAGGATTTGACGCAAGTGCTTTATACAAATTAGCTAGTGCTGCAGCAATTAATTTCAATTACTTTAGTGATGGTACTGTAAGTATTAGCTTAGATGAAACATCTTCAAACAAAACAGTAGAACAAATAGTTTCTTTATTTGAAAAGTTGACGAATAAGAAAGCTGCTGCACAAAATGCAACAGTTAAAAATGCAAGCATCCCAGCTAGTTTAACCAGAACTAGTTCCTATTTACAACATCCAGTATTTAATACGCACCATAGTGAAACACAAATGATGCGTTATATTAAGCAACTAGAAAACAAAGATCTTTCTTTGAATACCAGCATGATTAGCTTGGGTAGTTGTACCATGAAATTAAATGCTGCAACAGAAATGATCCCGGTAAGTTGGCCATGCTTTGGCGGATTGCATCCATTTGCACCAAGTGAACAAACTAAGGGATATCAAGAAATTGCTAAAGAATTAAGTGATTACTTATGCGAGACTACTGGTTTCACTGCCTGTAGTTTGCAGCCTAATAGCGGTGCACAAGGAGAGTATGCAGGTTTATTAACCATCCGTTCTTATCATGAAGCAAGAAATCAAACCAACAGAAATATTGTATTGATCCCTATTAGTGCACACGGTACCAATCCTGCAAGTGCGGTAATGGCTGGCTTTAAAGTAGTAGTAGTGGCTTGTGATGCTGCTGGTAATATTGATATGGATGATTTAAAAGCAAAAGCAGAAGAACATAAAGAAAATTTAGGTGCTTTAATGATCACTTACCCAAGTACACACGGTGTATTTGAAGAAACGATTATTGAAATTTGTCAAACCATCCATGATTTAGGTGGAATGGTATACATGGATGGAGCTAATATGAATGCACAGGTTGGATTAACGAGCCCTGGCAATATTGGTGCAGATGTTTGTCACTTGAACTTACATAAAACATTCGCAATCCCTCATGGTGGTGGCGGACCTGGCATGGGACCGATTTGTGTGAACGATCATTTAGCACCTTATTTACCTGGTCATAGTATCAACAACAATGATACCAATGCTGTAAGTGCAGCACCAATGGGATCTGCAAGTATCTTGTTAATTAGCTATGCGTATATCAAGATGCTTGGTGCTGAAGGATTAGAATTAGCTACTTCTTATGCTATTTTGAATGCGAATTACATGAAAACAAGATTAGAAAACGCTTATCCTATTTTATATACAGGTAAGAATGGTACTTGTGCGCATGAATTTATTATTGATTTAAGACCATTCAAAGCAAGTGCAGGTATCGAAGCAGAAGATGTTGCGAAGCGATTGATTGATTATGGATTCCACGCACCAACAATGAGCTTCCCTGTTCCTGGCACTATTATGATAGAACCTACAGAAAGTGAAGACAAAGCTGAATTAGATCGTTTCTGCGATGCTTTATTAGCGATACATGCAGAAATCAAAGCGATAGAAAACGGAAGTTTTGATAAAGTAGACAACCCTTTAAAGAATGCACCTCATACGCAACATGTAATTTGTGCTGATGAATGGAATCATGCATATTCAAGACAGGTTGCTGCTTTCCCTTTATCTTATGTACAACAAAATAAGTTCTGGCCAAGTGTAGCAAGGGTGAATAATACGCATGGAGATAGAAATTTAGTTTGTACATGTGAGCCAGTAGCTTCTTATGCTTAACAAATTGTAATATAAGCATATAAGGCCCCCGAAATCGGGGGCCTTTTTTTATAAGCTATTGGGGGAAGGTTGCTGTGTAATAGTTGAAACTGAAGGTTGATTCAACATAAATTCATACAAGGAAATAATTTTCTCTTTATCTTTTAATGCGGTGTTTAATTGCGCTACATCTTCTTGCAGATTTTGTAATTTAATATTTTCTACTTCATATTTAAATGTAAACTCTTCTGCTTGCATAATACTATTGGCCCTAGATTCGTCAATCATATTTCCTTCTCCAGTAAGCACCCATAACATATTGAGTTCGCTATAGTGTTCATGGATTTTAATCAGAATATCAGATCCTACAGATCCTTTGTTTCTTAGCTGTTTGGCATAATAACCATTGGATAATTTGATTTTCCTTTCAAAAGAATGGGGGGAAATGTTCCTAAACTGTAGGTACATAGAAATTCGTTCAATTGGCTTCATAGTTAATAGTTTTAGTGAGGTATAACACTAAAATAAATACAAGAAATTCGATGAATTAGGTACTTAGGCCTCAAAAAAGCACAGGGTAGGCCTCATTTTTATTGCTTCTCACTTAATTCCAACCAACGAAGTTCAGCAGCTTCTAATTGACTTGTGATTTGAGATAACTCTTTACTTAATGAAGTAATGGCATCATAATCTAGATCAGATTGATTCATTTGCTCCATCAATGAAGCTTTTTTGGTTTCCAATACAGGCATGTCTTTATTTAATGTCTCCCACTCTAGCTTTTCTTTGTACGACATTTTCACAGCTGCAGGTTTTGATGCATTGTCAAGTACGATTGGTGCAGACTTTTCTTCAACCTTTTGAATTGGATGTTCTTTTTGAGTAGTGATATCAGAACTTACACTACTTAAACTTTGTTTGGATTTTTCTAAGATTCTATACTGTGTATAGTTACCCGGATAATCTCTAATAATACCATCTCCTTCAAATATAAATAAGTGATCTACTAGTTTATCCATAAAGTATCTGTCATGCGATACCAATAAAACACAGCCGGTATATTCTAATAAAAATTGTTCTAACACAGCCAATGTTGGTAAATCTAAATCATTGGTAGGCTCATCTAGGATCAAGAAATTAGGATTCTTAAATAAAACAGTCAATAATTGTAAACGCTTTTTCTCTCCACCACTTAAAGCACTTAAATAAGTGTATTGTTTATCTGGCGTAAACAAGAATAATTCCAAAAACTGCGCAGCACTTAAAGAACCTCCACTTGCTAAAGGGAAATTTTCTGCAAAGGTTTTCAAATACTCAATAACACGCATATCGGTTTTGAATACCAATCCTTCTTGAGAAAAATTACCAAATACTATGGTATCCCCTACATTGACTTTACCGCTATCGGGCAATGTAAGACCTTGTAAGATTTGTAAGAAGGTAGATTTACCCACACCATTCTTTCCAACTATACCTACTCTCTCTCCCTTGCTAAATGTATAATCGAACCCTTTTAATACTTGAATATCCCCATAAGCCTTATAAACTTTCTTCAATTCAATAATCTTTCCGCCCAAACGAGACATTTTCATTCCTAACTGCAAATTGGCTTCTTCAATTTTTTGTTTCGCCTTGGCTTCAACCTCATAAAAATTATCCTGTCTGCTTTTACTCTTTGTAGTTCTTGCCTTGGGCTGTTTGCGCATCCATTCCAATTCTTTTCTAAAAGTATTTTTTGCCTTGTCGATGCTTGCTTGCTCCGCTTCTATCCTAGCAGCTTTTTTCTCTAAATAATTTTCGTAATCCCCTTTATACGTATATAAATTTTCTCTTTCTAATTCCCAAATCTCATCCGTTACAGATTCTAAAAAGTAGCGATCATGCGATACCAATAATAAAGTTACTTTTTCTTGAGACAAATAATTTTCCAACCATTCAATCATATTTAAATCCAAATGATTGGTGGGCTCATCCATTAATAAAAAAATATGTCTTGGATCAAAACCAATTTGAATTAAGGTTTTCGCCAAAGAAACTCTTTTACGCTGCCCTCCACTTAATTTTGCAACAGGTTGTTGCAAATGGTGAATATTTAATTGCGTTAAAATGATATTTACTTTGGATTCAAAATCCCATGCACTTCTTTCTTCCATTTCAACAATTGCATCCGAAATAGCTTGTTCCTCTCCACTTTCCATAGCCATTTCATATTGACTGATGGCTTTCATTACTGGATGATCTTGTTGAAATAGGTTTTGAAGGATCGTAGCAGATTCATCAAATTGGGGGTCTTGTTCAAACATCACCAAATGAACATCTTTATGAATTCTACAAGTACCTGCATCCGGGTGCTCTTTACCCGCCATAATCTTCAATAAAGTAGATTTTCCCACTCCATTTCTGGCAATTAAAGCAATTCTATCCCCTTCATTGATATTAAAACTAATCCCTTTAAATAAGGGGTAAATTCCATAACTCTTAGTCAGTCCTTCAACAGATACATAATGCATGGCGCAAAGATACGAGCCCAAGCTAGTATCTGCTAATTTATTGGAGAAACTATGTACTTTTGTGCTTGTTATCGACCAAATCCAATTTGAATGAAAAGTTTTGAAGTGCCCACTGGCTATAGAAGTAATTTGATCTCTGCCATTAAACAAAAGCGCAAAGAACAAGACAAATTAAAGAAAGACTTTAGTCCAACTTTATTGGATTTTGGCCATCTCAAAATATACTTGGCTAGACATTTTGGATTTTGCTATGGAGTAGAAAATGCTATCAATATTGCTTATAAAACCATTGAAGAAAATCAAGGAAAAAGGATCTTCTTATTGAGTGAAATGATTCATAATCCACAAGTAAATGCAGACCTGACAAAAAGAGGTGTACAGTTTTTGCAAGATACTTCAGGAAATGAATTGATTCCTTTAGATACTTTGAATGCTGATGATGTAGTGATTATACCAGCTTTTGGAACCACTTTAGAATTAGAAGAAAAAATTATTCAAAAAGGGATTGATATTCAAAAGTACAATACGACTTGTCCCTTTGTTGAAAAAGTATGGAACAGAAGTGAGCAGATTGCTAAAAAAGGATATTCCATCATTATACACGGTAAACCAAAGCATGAAGAAACAAGAGCTACTTTTTCTCATGCCGCAGCCAATACCCCTTCTATAGTTGTAAATGATATGGAAGAAGCGAAAGTATTGGGTGCTTTTATTTTAGGTAAGATTGACTTAGCAAGTTTTGAACTTCAATTCAAAGGCAGGTATTCAAAGCATTTTAATCCTACAAAAGATTTAGATAAAATTGGTGTAGTGAATCAAACCACTCAACTAGCAACAGATACACAGGCTATTTCAGATTATTTAAAGTCTGTGATCATTGAAAAATTTGGTTCCGAAAATATTAAAGAACATTTTGCAGATACAAGAGATACATTGTGTTATGCAACCAATGATAATCAATCTGCAGTAATAGGCTTATTAGAAACTAGTGCAGATTTGGCCATTGTAATGGGTGGAAAAAATAGTAGTAATAGTTCGCACTTGGTTGAACTTTGCGAACAAAAATTACCCACTTACTTTATTGATGACGCAAGTAAAGTAATTAGCAAAGATCAAATTCAAAAAACTGATTGGAAAAATAAAGAATCAGTTATTGTTTCTGACTATTTACCAAAAAAAGAAAACATTTCAATCTTAATGACGAGTGGCGCAAGCTGTCCTGACGCAGTAGTAGAAGCCGTGATTCATAAAATCACTTCTTATTATGGCGTAGAAGATATGTTAAAAGAGATGGAAGCCATTTGGAGTAATTAAGCCATAATTCTCTCTTTGGCCCAATTCAATGCAATGTTAAATTGTTCTTCCTGGTTTAAATCTGTATTATCTAAAACCAATGCATCTTCCGCTTGCTTTAAAGGACTGTGTTCTCTTGTACTATCCATTAAATCTCTATGAGATAAATTTTCAGCAACTTCCTCCATGGTAATGGAAGGCTGAGTTGCTTGTAATTCTATAAATCTTCTCTTTGCTCTCACCAATGGATCTGCGGTAACAAATAATTTCAATTCGGCGTTTGGGAAAACTACAGTGCCAATATCTCTTCCATCCATCACAATACCTTTTTCTAATCCCATGGCTTGTTGTTGAGCCACGGCAAAATCTCTTACTACTGGAATGGCTGCAACCTCACTCACTTTCTGACTTACTTTCATTTCTCTGATAGCTGCTTCCACATTCTCGTCATTCAAATACATATCACTTTTCCCAGAACCTTCATTAAAAACAAAATGCAATTTGATGGATTGAATGGCTTTTTCAATAGCTATGATATCGTCAAAAGGAATTGAATGTCTCATAAAATACAAAGCCACTGCACGATACATTGCACCTGTATCTATAAACACATAACTCAATTTTTTGGCCAATGCTTTTGCTAAAGTACTCTTGCCACAAGAAGAGAAACCGTCAATGGCTATGATAATTTTTTTAGACATATTATTCTACAACAATAGTTTGTGATTTTGGCATATCTGCATTTCTTACAGCAATTTGTCTAACAGCTAATGAAACTACTTTTGTAAATGCATCTTTGGTAATTGCATCTGTGCCCACCATTGCAGGAACACCTTCATCGCCACCCTCTCTAATGGATTGTATTAATGGAACTTGTCCTAAGAAAGGCAGATCATATTCGTCAGCTAATTTTTTACCGCCTTCTTTACCAAATAAATAATATTTATTTTCTGGTAATTCTGCAGGAGTGAAATACGCCATATTTTCTACCAACCCAATAATAGGTACATTAATCTTAGCTTGACCAAACATCGCAATCGCTTTTTTTGCATCTGCCAAAGCTACGTTTTGGGGTGTACTAACAATTACCACACCCGTTACTGGCACAGTTTGCATGATGGTTAAATGAATATCACCTGTACCTGGAGGCATATCAATTACTAAATAATCTAACTCCCCCCAATCAACATCTGTTATAAATTGTCTAATCGCACTGCTTGCCATCGGACCTCTCCAAACCACTGCATCTTTCTCATCCACCAATAAACCAATACTCATTAACTTGATACCATATTTTTCTAAAGGCAAAATAATGCCCTTACCATTATCATCCTTCATCAAAGGTCTTTGACCTCTTACCCCAAACATGATAGGTACACTAGGGCCATAAATATCCGCATCCATCAAACCCACTTTAGCACCACCAGCAGCTAAAGCCAATGCTAAATTTGCAGATACGGTACTTTTTCCTACACCCCCCTTTCCACTTACCACAGCAATAATATTTTTTACTTTAGCCAAAACTGCTTGGTCATCTTTTCTAGCAGTGGTAGTTTTAGAAGTAAAGTTTACCGTCACTTGCGCCTCTTTATTTACCAATAATTTAATAGCGTTTTCAGAAGCATTTTTCATCAAGTCCTTCATTGGACAAGCCGGTGTAGTCAATACAATGGTAAATGCTACTTTATTGCCATCTATCGATAGATCTTGAATCATATTCAAGCTAACAAGGTCCTTCCCTAAATCCGGCTCCTGTACATTACTCAATGCTTTTAGAATATCCGACTCGGTCATTTTGCAAGTTTTTTGTTAAATAAAAATTAAGCTGTGCAAAGTTAAGGTTCAATGCCCTTATTTTGCGGAATTAAAACAAGGATTATCCCCGAAAAACGAAAAAATTAGCCAATTGCTACTTAATTTTGTAACCACATGAAAAAGCAAGTATTTATAAGCCTTTCCATTCTATTATTCAGCTTTGCTAGCAATAATATACATGCGCAAAATACAGAATCTGCTCCTAATATTTATAGGGATTCTGTGGTGCAATTATATGGGGTAATAATGACTGCTGATAGTTTAAAAGCGATCCCTTTTGCAAGTATTGTGGTGAACAATAAAGGAAGAGGAACCATTACCAATAATGATGGTGTTTTCTCTATTGCAGTGAACAAAGGAGAACAAATTACTTTTAGTTGTGTAGGTTTTAAAAATAGAGTGATCAAGATACCTGCTAATTTAGAAGGTAATCAATATAGTGTAATACAGTTGATGGTAAATGATACGAATTTCTTACCTGCCACTATTTTGAAACCAAGACCCACCAGACAACAATTTGAAAGAGATTTTGTGAATTCAAAAGTGGATGATGATATGTATGAGACGGCGAGAAAAAATACCAGTGCAGCACAAAAAAGAATTATTCTTTCAAGTTTACCTAGAGACGGTAAAGAAGCAGTAGGCGCTTCTTTATCACAACAAGCTTCTAGGTATTATCATACTGGGCAATTACCCCCAATGAATATTTTAAATCCATCAGCTTGGAAAAGCTTTATCAATTCTTGGAAAAGGGGCGACTATAAATCTAAAAGATAACACATGAAACAGATTGCTGTAATTGGAGCGGGAACAATGGGTAATGGAATTGCACATGTATTTGCACAAAAAGGATTTAAGGTAAATTTAATTGATACACAAACTGCTGCTTTAGATAAAGCGATACAAACCATTCAAAAGAACCTGGATAGGCAATTAGCCAAGAATGTTATTGACGAAGCAACAAAGACATCGACACTTGCAAATATTATTACCATCACTTCTATTCAAGAAGGCGTTCATAATGCAGATCTTGTTGTAGAAGCTGCGACAGAAAATAGCGAGATTAAAAAAAGCATCTTCACTCAATTAGATCAACATGCTCCAGCTCATTGTATTTTAGCAAGCAATACTTCTTCCATTTCTATCACTCAATTAGCAAATGCAACCAAAAGACCAAATCAAGTAATTGGAATGCATTTCATGAATCCTGTTCCGGTGATGAAATTGGTTGAGATTATCAATGGACAAGCAACTAGTGATGCTACAACTGAAGCCATTGTTTCTTTAACAAAGACAATTGATAAAATACCATGTGTGGTAAAAGACTTTCCTGGCTTTATTGCTAATCGAATTTTAATGCCCATGATCAATGAAGCCATCATTGCTTTATCAGAAGGAGTAAGTGATGCTGCAACAATTGATCAAATTATGAAATTAGGCATGGCGCATCCAATGGGGCCATTACAATTAGCAGATTATATTGGATTAGATGTTTGTAAAAATATTATGGTAATCATGCAAGAAGGTTTTCAAAATGATAAATATGCACCTTCTTCATTATTAGTGCAATTAGTTACTGAAGGAAAATTAGGAGTGAAAACTGGACAAGGATTTTATCAATATTAAATTTATTCCACTAAACTTGTTGTATAAGTGACTCCTTGCAAATCGTCTATTTTGGCGATCGCTTCTTCTAACCTATTTTTGGGAATCCCCACTTTCAATTCTACAAACAATTGAGCCACCTGATGCACAACAGAACAATTGTATTGTTTAATAACCATCATCACTTCGTTCATTTGCTGATAATCAAAATGTAATGTATACGCTATTTCGATTGGCTTTTGAATGATTGGTGATAATTGTAAGGCCAAAGAACTCGCAGTTTTATATGCATTGATTAAACCAGGCACCCCTAAAAGTGTACCTCCAAAATACCGCACAACTACTACCAATATATTGGTTAATTGCTTGCTATCTATTTGACCAAGTATGGGCCTGCCTGCAGATCCAGAAGGTTCACCTGCATCACTCACTCTAAATGTAGCGCCATCCACACCAATTCTATACGCCAAACATTGATGTACCGCTTTAGGATGTTCTTTCTTCAAAGCAGCTAAAAATTTCTTGGCTTGTTCAATTGAATTTACTGGATAGCTGTATGCAATAAATTTACTACCCCTATCTTTAAATTCAGCCATCGCAGGCTGTTCAATAGTATTGTAGTAAAATGAATCCATTGTTGTAACATTGCAGTATGAGTTTGCAAGATACAAAACAAGCTATTAAACACCAATTAGGGAATTTATACGACGCTATTGAAATGAATAGCATGGTGAATATTATTATTGAAGAAGTGACTGGATGGGATGCCCTGCATCAAAACATCCATAAAAATGATGCATTAGAACCATCTCAAATTGAGCAGCTTGATCATTATGTTGAACAATTACTGAATGGAAAACCTTTGCAATACATTATTCAAAAAGCATGGTTTTTGGGTAAAGCCTATTTTGTAAATGAAGCAGTTTTGATTCCAAGACCAGAAACAGAAGAATTAGTAGAATGGATCATTGAATATGCGCAAATCATCAATAAACCATTGAGTATTTTAGATATAGGAACAGGTTCTGGTTGTATTCCCATTTCATTGAAATTAGCTATTCCCAATGCCCATATTACCGCAATAGATATTAGTAAAGAAGCTTTGGCAATCGCAGAACAAAATGCAGCAAACTATCACACCGAAATTGAGTGGATAGCGCAAGATATATTACAAACCAAGCAATTAAAAGATAGATATGATATTATGGTAAGCAACCCACCATATATCCCATTAAGAGAAAAACTAGCCATGCAAAAACAAGTTGCAGATCACGAGCCCGAAATTGCATTGTTTGTGCCTGATCAATTTCCTTTAATCTTCTATTCCAAAATTGCACATATTGGGAAGTCAGCATTGAAACCCAATGGTCAATTATTTTTTGAAATTCATTATGACCAAGGAGAAGCCATCATTGCTTTATTAGATGAAATGGGCTATCACGCAGAATTAAGACAGGATATTTTTGGGAAAGACAGAATGGTGAGAGCTAGTTTGAAAAGCTAAACATGGCTGACAAATAAATACTAGATTTTAATGAGATGGATCTACTGCTACCACAGGTGTTGCACCTAATTGCTTAATGATTTGCATTACTTGAATAGTCACCCCTAAATTTGCAACACTATCTCCATTAATGACTACAGAGGGCTTATCTGTTTCTTTAGATAAGAACGTTTTTAATTGATTAGATAGTGAATCCATCAATACAGGCGTAGAACCGATAAACAATTGTTGATCTTTATCAATCGTCACCACAACAGTTTGCTTCGCTTTTGTATCACTAGCCGATTTTGGATTAGACACTTTGATGACATTTGGATTAGCCAAGGTAGAAACAATTAAGAAAAACAATAACAGGATGAATAAAATATCATTCAATGCTCCTGTATGTACTTCAGGTTGATGTCTAAGTCTATTTCTTAAATTCATCTTAAGCTTGGGTTGGTTCTTGTAATATATCTAAGAAATCTGCACTAGCTGTTTCCATTTTATTAGCTGTTTTATCTATTTGAGTAGATAAAAAATTATGTCCTACATAAGCAATCAAGCCAATGATTAAACCTGTTGCAGAAGTAATCATTTTTGTATAGATACCACCAGCAATCGTGTTTAAAGTATATTCACCTGTAGAAGCAATGCCATAAAACAATTGCACCATACCTACAATGGTTCCCAAGAAACCAAACATGGGAGCAATACCTGCAATCAAAGACAAAATATTCAAATTACGCTCCATACTATACATTTCCAATTTACCAACATTCTCCATGCTTTTTTCAATCGCATCTAATGGTTTGCCAATACGCATCACCCCTTTCTCAATCATTTTTGCAACAGGATTAGCTGTATTTTTTGCAAGCGCTTTTGCTGCAGCAATATTTCCACCAATAATATGATCTCGAATCACCAACATAAATTGAGGATCGATTGTACCTGCTTTTTTTATGGCTAAAAATCTTTCAATGAATACAAAAATAGCTACTACCAATAAACCATACAATGGATACATGATCCATCCACCTTTTTGCAATAAACTAAATAAAGATATTTTACTCTCTACAGCTTGTAATAAAAACATAGATTCTAATTTATGTTTAAAGTTAATTTATTTCTACCAAATTCACCAATACTTCTACTGCCTTCTCCATGTCCTCCACACCAATCCACTCATGCTTACTATGAATAGCTTGCATCCCAGTAAAAATATTTGGTGTAGGAAGTCCCATAAAACTCATTCTACTTCCATCCGTGCCGCCACGTATAGGTTCGAGGATTGGTTCAATGCCTGCTTTTCTATATGCAGCCAAAGCGCTCTCCACAATATGAGGATGTTGATCAATGATTTCACGCATATTTCTATACTGCTCTTTTACTTCCATTCTAACCGAAGCTTTTTGATAGGCTGGATTGGATTGAATCACTTCTTTTGCAATAGCTAGTACTTTTTGAGCATGTATGGCCAAATTGGCTGTTTCAAAATCTCTTACCAAGCATTCAATGGTAGCAGATTCTGCTCCACCACTGATATGATGGGGATGCACAAAACCCATTCTTCCCTCTGTAGACTCAGGAGATAATTCATCTTTGGGTAATGCTTCAATAATGGATGCAGCAATTTTAATAGCGTTTTGCATCACCCCTTTAGCATAACCTGGATGCGCAATTACTCCATCAATATATAAAGTCAATGCATCCGCACTAAATGTTTCCATTTCAAAACATCCAAGTGCTCCTCCATCTAATGTATAGGCAAAATCAGCACCTAATTTTTGAATATCTAAATACTCCGTTCCTCTGCCCACTTCTTCATCTGGAGTAAACAAAATTTTAATTGTTCCATGAGTAATTGAAGTATGGGTACTTAATTGCTTGGCCATTTCCATAATGATGGCTACACCAGCTTTATCATCCGCACCCAATAGGGTTTTACCTGAAGCAGTGATGATGGATTTTCCAATAAATTTTTTAAGATACGGATATTGATTGGTGGTAAGGATTTGCGAAGGATCATCCGGCAATACAATGGGCGCACCAGTATATTGCTGATGCAATATAGGACGAACATCTGTCCCACTACAATCTGGAGCGGTATCCACATGTGCACAAAAACAAATCACCGGCGAAGGGGTGTTGGTATTGGCAGGAATCGTTGCCATCACATATCCATTCGCATCCACATGCGCATCTTGAATGCCGTAAGATTGTAATTCTTCTACTAAAATTTTAGATAAATTGAACTGTTTTGTAGTGCTGGGAAAACTTACACTATTGGGGTCACTCTGTGTGTCAATTTGCACATATCTCATAAAACGCTCTGCAACACCTGATACTGTAACACTCATAAATTCTATATAACTTAAAAAGATACTTGAAGATAATTTGATTTTGGGGAATAAAAAAGGCGGCCTTTTAGAAGGCCGCCTTTTTAGCAATATTTATCAAAATTTTAAGGCATGATAATCTTTGAAGGACTATCGATGTTTACTAATTCTAAATCAAAAGTTAAGTCTTGACCAGCTAAAGAATGGTTAGCGTCTAAAACGACTACTTCTTCTTTCACTTCAATCACCATTACTTGAAATTGTTGCCCTTGACCATTATTCATTGTCAAAGCCATTCCCACAGCTGGATTTAAATCTGGAGGGAATTGAGTTTTTGGAAATTCAACAATCATTTCAGGTTGTTTTGGACCATAGGCTTCCATGAATGGAATATGTATTGTCTTTTTTTCACCCACTGTCATTCCTAAAACGCCATTATCAAAACCAGGAATTACCATACCTGAACCCACTTCAAATTCTAGAGGGGCTCTTCCTTCAGAAGAATCAAATGTTTCACCAGTAGTTAATTTACCGTGATAATGCACTTGAATGGTATCCCCATTTTTTACTTGTTGCATATTGTTTATTTTAAATAAAGCACCATAGAGGTGCAAAGAGCAAAAGTACATAATTCTCAGTAACTTTGAGCCATGAATCAAGGACCTAGAATTGTATTTATGGGTACGCCTGCATTTGCTGTGGCATCATTAAAAGCTTTAATTGAAGCAAAGATGAATGTAGTAGCTGTAGTGACTGCGCCAGACAAACCAGCAGGCAGGGGCATGCAATTACAAGAAAGTGCCGTAAAGCAATTTGCACTAGCAAATCAACTACCTGTTTTACAGCCAGAAAAATTAAAGGCTACTGAATTTTTAGAAGCATTAGCTTCTTACTCTCCAGATTTACAAATTGTAGTGGCATTTAGAATGTTACCAGAAAAAATTTGGTCCTTCCCACCGATGGGCACTTTGAATGTACATGGATCTTTATTACCAGACTATAGGGGTGCGGCACCTATCAATTGGGCCATCATAAATGGAGAAACATCAACAGGTGTAACCACATTCCAATTACAACATGCCATCGATACTGGAGATATATTATTACAAGAGCGCATTCCAATTAGCGAGAACATGACTGCTGGAGAATTGCATGATATCATGATGGAAGTGGGAGCAAATGTGCTTGTGAAAACAGTGAATGGCCTTGTACAAAAAAATATAACTGCCACACCTCAAGCCACACCAAGTATAGATAAACATGCTCCTAAAATTTTTACCAAAGATTGTGAGATTGATTGGAATCAAGATGTAGAGCATATACACAATATGGTCAGAGGATTAGCTCCATTCCCAGGTGCCATTACCAAAGTGGATGGCAAAGTAGTTAAGTTATTCTCTACCCAAAAGGAAATCAAAATACCGAAAGAAGCCCCAGGCACCTTCATTATAGAAGATAAAAAAATAGCCAAATTTGCATGCAAAAATGGCTATCTACTTTTAAATGATATTCAATGGGAAGGCAAGAAAAGAATGCCTATTGAAGATTTTTTAAGAGGCTATCGTGCTATTTAGCAGCGAATACTTTTTGAAATTCATCTGCAGCAACAATGCCACTTTTTCTCCAGATCTCTTTCCCATTTTGATAAATGATATAAGTAGGTAATGATTCAAATTGAACGTGTTTCATTACATCCATATCTACTCCACCATCTACCGCTAAGAAGTATATTTTATTTCCTTGCTCTTTTTTTATTTGATCAACAATAGGCTGCATTTTTCTGCAAGGAGGACACCAAGAAGCGCCTATATCCACTAAGACCATTTTGTTGGATGCAACTACTTTGTCAAAATCAACAACACGCATTTGAACTGCATTCGCGTTTCCTTCAACAGGTAATTGACTCATTTTCCAACTACTCATACCACCCTCCAAATTCACTACATTGTACCCTTTTTCTATCAAGAAATTTTGAGCTGCTGCACTTCTTGCACCTGCTTGACAATACACATAAACCGTTTTAGTTTTATCTAAATGTTGAATTCTTTCTTGAAACTCTTTTGAATCATTCCAATTGGCTTGAAAAGCATTTTGAATATGACCAGACTGAAATTCACCAGTTGTTCTTACATCTAAAACTTGTACTCCTGGTTGCTCTATCGCAGCTTTAAATTGAACCGCAGAAATAGTTAATGGTTGTTGAGATACTTTTGCAGTTTGTTGATTGGTATTGTTTTGCGCACAGGCAACAAAAAATAATGCCGATGCAAAAAGGCTTACTATTAGTTTAGATTTCATAGATTGATTTAATAAGTAACAGAAATTTTGAAGGTCTTGGTAGTCATTCCAAGAATAGCAGCAGCAGCATCGTTCAGCCTATATTGAATACTATTGCCCATATCAGGTAAAGCACTAATTACTTTAGCGCAAATACTTTTAAAATCTGGTGTGGTAATTCTCACCAAAGTGCCCACAGGAATATCATTGGTGAGTATATAAAACTTTTTATCCTCCCAGCCACTAACACTTTTGAAAACTGCAGCTGTACCTTCAAGGGTTTGAAAACTTGCTGCTTGTTTTTGCTTTGAGAACATTGTTGCAAAATAGCCCTCTTCTTCTTTGTTCACATTTACAAAAACCAATTTATGTGCACTGTCTGTTTGTTTTTTCTTTTCTAAATTTTGTGCTATCATATCTTTGGAAGCAGCACGCTTGGCTTTGTCAGCAGCTAATTCTTCTGCAGACATACGAACAACTTTATGACGCCTCGATTTTTTGTGCTTACGACTATTTTTTGCGTAATAACTACCCTTCTTCTTTTTAGAAGACTTTTTGTAAGCCACTGTGTTTTTAGACTTCTTTTTCTTGGAAGCAGACAAAGCAGTTGAATGCTTCTTAGTATGCTTTTTGGTTTGCTTTTTTTGCTTTGCAGCAAAAGAAGTAGACTGGGTAATGATACCCAAGACCAAGAGCATGAATAATAGAAGTCTTTTTAACATGGATACAAAGGTACAAAATCCAACTGCAAAGAAATGCTTAAAATTATATATTAAAGTATAATTATATACTTAAACATTAGTAATTCAATATTCTCCAATCGTTTGGATAGTAATTATTCGATCTATTAGGCAGGGCTTTTACCCAACCCAAGCCAATTTGCATATAAGTTAATAAGACCCAGCCCTTTTTACCTTCAAGGGTGATATCGGCCCTTCTTAAATACTGCAAAGCAGTCTCTAAGTTTACTTCAAGTGTTTCATAAGGCAGGTCGGACCAATCCGACATGGCTAGATCATGGCTAGGGATTAAATCCTTACCCTTAATCGCCCCAATGGTGATTCCCATCTTTTTAATGTACAGATGACTAGCAATCATTTGAAGTTGTTCTTTCCAGTTCTCTGAAAGTGCTAATAAGTTTTGCTGATGGGCAATGATGTATTTATTAGAAGGAATAGAAAAATAATTGGCAACTATTTCTTTTTCATTTTTTGTAGCATCTACTAATCCATGTGCTTTATGAATTGTATAACCATCATTAGTATGTTGTTTCTGAAAAACTGCAATAAAAAAACCTTCTCCTTTAATTAAGTTAGGATATGCACGATAGCCTTTTGCTTTATGCAGATCACTTTCAGTTTCAATAATATTAAAGCTGGCTGGCAAAGAGATGGGAATATTTTTCATTCCCTCCAATGAAGCAATATAATCCATCATTTGTTCGTCCTCGGCTTTTGAATAAGAACAGGTTGCATAAATTAAATACCCCCCTTCTTTAATTGAGGACCAAGAATCTTCAATAATTCTTGTTTGCCTAACGCTACAATGTTGCACATGATCCAAACTCCACTCTTCAATAGCTTTGGGATCTTTTCTGAATAGCCCGCTACCACTGCATGGTGCATCTATTAATACTAAATCAAAAAATGCTGGCAAAGAAGCAAAATGAGCAGGATCATTCTGAGTCACCACTACATTATCTTGACCCCATTTGGTGATATTCTCTACCAAAATATGGTTTCTATTTTTAATGGTCTCATTGGCCACTACTAATCCCTCTTTGAAAAAATTAGCAAGTAGGGTTGTCTTGCCACCAGGAGCAGCACATAAATCTAATACAATTTGATTGGAAGCTGTAGTATAAATCTGAGACAAAATAAAATGCAAAAACATACTACTTGCTTCTTGCACATAATAAGCACCAGCATGCCAAAGTGGATCTTGCACAAATAAAGGACGATCTTGCAAATAATAACCACTACTACACCAAGGTACTTGCGTAATTTGATGCAAAAAAGGATGATGACTGAGCTCAAAAGGTTTAGATTCATTTAATCTCACAGAAGTGATTTGTTCGCGCTGCTCATGCACTGCCACAAAAGCTGCTTTATCAAATCCTGTAAGTCCTTCTAATGATTGTATAAATGATTCAGGTAACATGAATGATTAGTATCGAATGGTATAATGCATGGGTTCTTTGTTTTCTTTTCTAAAAAACACCAAGCCAATATAAAATAAATCGATGGTTAAAGTTACAGCAGGATCTTGCTGAATCTCCAACCAAGCTTTTTCCATTTCTTCACTCCAATGAATATCATCAAATATGAAAAAACTATTTTCATCCGATTTTTTCATTAAGTCTCTAAAATATTGCATCGTAGGTATGTATTGATGATTGCCATCTATATAGGCCATGCCCACTCTATCTAATTTTTGTAAAAGATCAGGTAATGTTTGATTAAAATCACCTTCAATAATTTGTGCGTTTTGCACATGTAAATCAGCCATCGTTTTTTTTGCCCATTCAGCCACTGCTGGCGCACCTTCCATCGTAAATACAGGTTGGCCTTTTGCAGCTTTTGCCAAATAACAAGTTGTCACTCCCAATGAAGTTCCCATTTCAATAATATTTTCTGGCTGAAAATAGTCCACTATCTTGGCTAATAACTGTGCATACTTTTTAGGTTTTAAAGCCGCAGCAGCAATATCCTTCACCACTCTTTTAGGTTGATTGTTTTGTCTTGATCCAGCACCTCTATCCCATACTTCTAAAATAGTATTATCAGTAAGCAAGTCTTTTCTTTTGGCTTCCATCAAATTTGCTTCATGAGGAATTTGCTTGTTGAGTAAAACTTCTTGGATAAACTGATAAACAAATGGAGAATGCACACCATGACCTTTACTATTTGAAGCATTCACATAATACTGTATGTATTTTTTAATCAGCGTAAAAGTTGGATACATAACTTTTATTTTCTTTGCCAAATTTCAAAGTCAAAATTAAAAGCATGTTTTTCGTCGGCTAATTGAGGTTCGGAAGATTCTTTGATCCACTCATTACCTAATGCAGGGAAAAAAGTATCTCCTTCAATATGTGTATGAACTCTTGTCAAATAAATGGTATGCGCCAATGGTAAAGCCATTGCATAAATTTCACCGCCCCCAATCACCATCAATTCTTTGTAATCATTTTGCTTGGCTAATTCAATGGCCTCTTCTAAAGTGTTTACCACTTTGGCCCCTTCATATTGTTTATTAGCTTGTCTAGAAATGATGATATTCATTCTTCCAGGCAATACTTTATTGCCCAAAGATTCAAAAGTCTTACGGCCCATTAAAATAGGCAAAGCCCAGGTAGTGTTTTTGAAAAAACGCATATCCTTGGGTAAGTGCCAAAGCAATTGATTATCCTTGCCAATGGCATGATTCTCAGATGCAGCAACCACAAGGGATATTTTCATGCTTCTTTATTTAATTTAAACTGCTACTGGAGCCTTTATCGCTGGATGAGATTCATAATTTTCTAATGTAAAGTCTTCAAACTTAAAAGAAAAAATATCTTTAACAGCAGGATTAATTTTCATAGTAGGTAATGGAAAAGGCTTTCTCGCTAACTGCGTTTTAGCTTGTTCAAAATGATTGTTATACAAATGCACATCACCAAAACTATGAACGAAATCGCCATATTGTAAATCACAAACCTGTGCAATCATCATGGTTAACAAAGCATAAGAAGCGATATTAAAAGGCACTCCTAAAAATACATCAGCACTTCTTTGGTATAACTGACAACTTAATTTTCCATCAGCCACATAAAACTGAAACATATTGTGACAAGGCATCAATGCCATTTTTGACAAATCGCCCACATTCCAAGCACTCACTATCAATCTTCTGCTATCTGGTGTTTTCTTGATTTGCTCAATCAATTCAGAAATTTGATCTATCACCACACCATTCGCTCCTTCCCAGCTTCTCCATTGTTTACCATATACTGGACCAAGGTCTCCGTTTTCATCTGCCCACTCATCCCAAATACGCACTCCATGCTCTTTTAAATATTTGATATTGGTATCGCCATTCAAGAACCAAAGCAATTCGTAAATAATACTTTTTAAGTGTACTTTTTTGGTAGTGACTAATGGGAAGCCCTCTTGTAAATTAAAACGCATTTGATATCCAAAACAGCTCTTGGTACCTGTACCAGTTCGATCTGTTTTTTGGTTACCGTGATCTAAAATATGTTGTACTAAATCTAAATATTGTTGCATGCTGCAATTTACAACCAATACACTGGAGAATAAAAAAATTATTTCCCCTTTCTACGCGCTAATTCCTTGCGAATTAACACCAATTCACGTCCAGTTTGGCCATTTACGCTAGAGTTTTCCTCTGCCCTGCGCATCAAATAGGGAATGACATCTTTGATAGGTCCAAAAGGCAAGTATTTACTAACGGAATACCCTGCAGCTGCCATGTTAAATGTGATATGATCACTCATGCCATATAACTGTGAGAAATGAATATGAGGGTGATGGGTATCCAACTGCTTTGTTTGCATTGTTTGCATCACTAATTGATTGCTATGTTCATTATGAGAAGCTACCAACAATGCAATATTGTCTAAATGCTGAAGACAGTAATCAGTTGCTTTATCAAAATCTACATCAACTGCCTCTTTGTTTTCATGGATGGGAGAAGCATAACCATTTTTTTGAGCACGCTCTCTTTCTTTTTCCATATAAGCCCCTCTTACCAATTTAGCGCCTAATAAGAATTGCTTTTCCTTTGCAATAGAATGAGACATTTGTAAGAATCTCAATCGATCATGTCTATACAATTGATAGGTATTGTATACCACCACTTTTTCTTTATTGTAAATAGCCATTAATTCAATGGCTAAGCGATCAATAGGATCTTGTATCCAAGTTTCTTCTGCATCAATTAATACGCCCACACCCTTTTCAGAAGCCACTTCACAAATAGCATGCATTCTTTCTTTAACGCTATCCCATGCAGCATTATCTTCCTCACTATCATGAATTCCACTTCTCAATCTTGGTGCATCATTTAAGGTTTCTAATAAATGATGGCTAGCGATACCAGTGATTTTCACACTCACAAAAGGAACATTGGATTGAGAAGCTGCAAACTCTATCGCTTCAATAAAATGTTCAGTAACCGCATCAAAATTTGATTCGCCCTCTTTAGCTTCAACGCCATAATCTAAAATTACCTGCACTTGATATGCGCCCAATTGCTTCACCACTCTTGCAGACTCTTCTAAAGTTTCTCCTCCTACAAATTGTTTGAAAATAGTATTTCTGATTAAACCATTAATGGGTAAACCTGATTGCATCAATGCAGGTGTTAACTTGGTGGCCAACTTCACTACCAATGGACTTTGTATTACACTGAATAAAAATCTTGCTCTTTTTAAATCACCAGTAGATTTATATGCAAAAGCGTTTTGGGTATTGTCAAAAGATGGGTTCATGCTAACATTGGTTCGTTCGCAAATATCGGTACTAAATAGCTAATTACAAAGGATATAGATATAAATAATATGCGGTATCTTGGCATCTAAATTGTGGAATATGAAAATCGTAAAAACAGAGATATACTTATACAAAATCCCCATGGAGCCATTCACCATTGCAACAGGCACTATGGAATATGCACAAAATGTTTTGATCAAAATTCATACAGACGAAGGTATCATTGGATGGGGAGAATGTTCTGCTTTTCCAATGATTGTTGGAGAAACACAACAAAGTTGTTATTTGTTAGCAAAAGATTTTGCCGCTTTTTGGAAAGGAAAAGATCCATTGGCTATAGAAGAAAGATTAAAAGAGTTGGATCAAATTATTGCAGGAAACTATACTGCAAAAAGTGCTTTTGATTTGGCTCTTTATGATATTGCAGCACAAGCAGCCAATCAACCATTGTATGCTTTTCTAGGGGGTCAACAAAAACCCATTGAATCAGATTTAACCATTGGCATTGGAACACCAGAAGATATGGCAAAACAAGCTGTTGCATTTGTTGCTAAAGGAGTGACGATGATTAAAGTGAAATTAGGAAAGCAGCCTGCAGATGATATTGAAAGAATCAAACAAATAAGATCGGCAATTGGAGAAAAAACAATTTTAAGAATTGATGCCAATCAAGGATGGTCAAAAGAAGAAGCATTGCCTGTACTAACTGCATTATCAGTATATGATATTCAATTTTGCGAGCAGCCCATGCATAAATATTATGATGATTATTTACCAGCTTTGTGTGCGGCCTCTCCTATTAAAATCATGGCTGACGAATCTGTATTCACCCGCCATGAAGCAAGAAAATTAATACAACAAAAAGCTTGTCATTATATCAATATTAAATTCTCCAAAAGCGGGGGCATCAATGAAGCTATTAAAATACATGATATTGGTAAAGCCAATGGTATTGCTTGTATGATGGGAGGAATGCTAGAAAGCAGACTGGCCTTAAGTGCCAAAGTACATTTTGCCATGGCACATGATAATATTCACTTTTACGATATGGACACTTGCTTATTGGGGCATAAGGAAGATCCTGTTATTGGAGGTGTTCAATTTAATGGAATGCATATCAGTATTTCAGACAGTCCGGGGATAGGCGCCACCGTTGACCCAAATTATCTTTCCAAACTCGAATCTTGTGTAGTATAACATATTGTATCTTTGGCTTCTAAATACAAATGTATGGAAGCAAGAAAAGCGAAAGATTCCTTTATAACCATGAATGAATTGGTACTACCCAATGATACCAACACTTTTGGAGATTTAATGGGAGGAAAACTAATGTACTGGATGGATATTGCAGCCTATCTTGCTGCAGCAAAGCATTGCAACTCCGCTTGTATGACTGCCTCCGTTGACAATCTAAGTTTCAAATCACCCATTCGTTTAGGAAATGTAATTTGTATTGAAGCAATCGTTACAAGATCATTTAATACTTCTATGGAAGTACATTTGAAAGTTTGGAATCAAAATATGATTTCTCAGTCAAGAGAATTAAGCAACGAAGCTTATTTTACTTTTGTTGCTTTAGATGAAAATAAACAACCTAAAAAAGTTCCAGAAATTATTCCTGAATCAGAAGAAGAAAAAAAATACTATGCTAGCGCTTTAAGAAGAAGACAGCTGCGTTTGATACTTGCAGGAAAAATGTTGCCAGATGATGCTACTGAACTAAAAGCATTATTTATTAAAGACTAACTTATTGTTGGTGATGTGCACCTTTTAGCATAAAAGATTTGCTTTGCTCAATGGCTTCCATCACTTCTTCTAATATTTCTTCTACAGGTGCATCATAATTCAGATCTAAAGCTGGTTTAAACCTCACTGTTAATGGTGTTCCAACTTTTTTAAAGGTCAACCCTTTTTTAGTAAACGCTCGCCAAAAACCATTAATTACTACTGGCACAACAATGGGTTGATTGTTTTTGATAATATGCGCTGTCCCTTTTCTTCCAGGAGCAAAAGGCTTCGTGGTACCTTGAGGAAAAGTAATAACCCAACTCTTTTTTAACGCTTTGTCAATTTTTTGAGTATCCACTACATCTCTATCTCTTTGCACATCCTGACCCTCTGCTCTCCAAGTTCTTTTCACCGTTAAAGCTCCACCTAATTTAAAAAGTTTTGACAACCAATTGCTATTCATGGTTTCTTCTGCAGCAACAAAATAAACATTGGTAAATGGATTCAATAAATAATATGGTATTCCTAATTTGTTGTACTTCCCCCATTTAACTGCACAAAAAATATGAACAAAAGCAATCACATCACCAAAATAGGTTTGATGATTACTCACAAATAAAACATTTTTCTTGGGCAGGTTTTCTAAATTTTCAGTCCCTTGAATTTCTATCGTATTAAACAATGCTAGGCCTGGGTAAGAAAACAAACCTACCACTCCATATATCATAGAACGGAAAATTTTAATTCTTTTAATACGCTCCCACAAATTCATACTTGTCTAATTAGTTAGATCTGCAATATAACACATAAATATGTATGATTAATGGGCTGTTTAACTAACAAATAGTATCTTTAAACAATGAAGAAGTCCGCTGTAATTTTTGATATTGATGGATTATTAATCAATAGTGAGCCATTATGGAATAAGGCTGCTACAGAGATATTTAGACAATATGGAATTCAATTAACAGAGGCTCAATACCAATTCACTACTGGCCTTAGATCTAAAGAGTTTGTAGCACATTGGTTGCATGAACATAAAGTGCCTGCCACTGAGTTTGATCGAGCAGAACAAAAGATCATTGACCTTGCTTTAGACTTAATTGACAAGGAAGCCACTTTAATGCCTGGAGTAGAACATATTTTTGAGTTTTTTTTACAAAGAGATTTCAAAATGGGCTTAGCGACTTCATCTCCAGCTTTATTAATCGAATGGATCAAAGATAAATTGCATATTAGAAGTTATATTCAATCAAGTTGTTCTGCACAGCATATGATACATGCAAAGCCGCATCCACAAGTTTATTTAGAATGTGCTGCTGGCTTACACACAAATCCTTTAGCATGTATTTGTTTTGAAGATTCTTTTTATGGTATGATTGCCGCGAAAGCAGCGAGAATGACTTGTGTAGTTGTACCTGCTGCAGAACATATCAAATCTGAGATTTGGGGTTCCGCCGATTTAAAATTGAGTTCCTTACAAAATTTCGGTGCACTACATTTTAATATGTTAAACGACTAATCCCCCCATGCAATTAGCAAAGAAAGTAATTGGTAAAGAGTTAGACCTTTTTGAGTCGCATTTCAAAGAAGCGGTAAAGAGTAGGGTTTCTTTGTTAGATAGAATCATGCAATACATTGTCAAAAGAAAGGGCAAGCAAATGCGCCCTATGTTTGTATTGTTATCTGCAAAATTACACGGAGAAATCAATGAAGCATCTTATAGAGCTGCTTCCTTAGTAGAATTATTGCACACTGCAACTTTAGTGCATGACGATGTAGTAGATGATGCTACTGAAAGAAGAGGTTTTTTATCTATCAATGCACTTTGGAAAAATAAGATTGCAGTTTTAGTGGGTGATTATTTATTGTCAAAAGGTCTTTTACTATCATTAGAAAATAAAGACTTTAATACCCTGACCATTTTGTCCAATGCAGTAAAGAAAATGAGTGAGGGAGAATTACTACAAATTGAAAAGACTAGGAATTTAAATTTTGACGAAACTGTTTACTACGATATTATCAATGGTAAAACTGCTAGCTTACTCGCTTCTAGTTGTTCAGCTGGTGCAGCTTCAGTAACAAAAGACGAAGCCATCATTGAAAAAATGAAAAACTTTGGAGAACAAGTAGGTATGGCATTCCAAATTAAAGACGACTTATTTGATTACGGTGATGTTAAAGTGGGCAAGCCAACAGGCAATGATATCAAAGAAAAAAAATTAACCCTGCCCCTCATACATATTTTACAAAAAGTGCCTAAGGATTTAAAAAAATCAATTATCTATATTGTCAAGAATAATAATAACGATAAAGCAAAAGTGAAATTTGTGATTGACGCTGTGAAAGACTATGGAGGAATTGAATATGCAGAGGCAAAAATGATTGAGTACAGAGACAATGCATTAAACATATTACATTCTTTTCCAGACTCTCCTGCAAGAGAAGCGCTTGAAGAATTAGTGAGATACACAACCGATAGAGCATACTAATGGAGAAAAGGTGGAATATATTAAAAGCCGATTCGGCAACCGTTGCTGCGCTGCAAGAGCAATTAAAGATCAGTCCCATTCTTTGTGAACTACTAGTTCAAAGAGGTATTGTGGACTTTGATGCTGCTAAGAAATTCTTCAGACCTCAAATTGAACACCTGCACTCTCCATGGTTAATGAAGGATATGAAAAAAGCGGTAGAACGTATTCAAACAGCTTTTAATAAAGAAGAAAAAATATTGGTCTACGGTGATTATGATGTGGATGGAACTACTTCAGTAGCCACATTATTCCAATTCTTAAAAGAACTATCTCCAAATATTGATTATTATATTCCACATAGATACAAAGAAGGATATGGTATTTCAAAAATAGGGATTGACTTTGCCAAAGAGCATGGATTTGATTTAATAATTTCGGTAGACTGTGGTATTAAATCAACTGAACTCATAAGTTATGCCAAAGAGCTAGGCATGGACTTTGTGATTTGTGATCACCATTTGCCCGATCCTATTATTCCTCCTGCTGTAGCGATACTCAATCCAAAACAATTAGATTGTACATATCCATTTAAAGAATTATGTGGTTGTGGTGTGGTATTTAAATTAATCACAGCATTGGCTGAAACATACCAACTCCCAAGTGAAAGTTATTTGCAATATTTAGATTTAGTCATGACTGCCATTGCAGCAGATATAGTACCTGTTGTGGATGAGAACAGAACGCTTAGCTTTTTTGGGTTACAAAAAATCAATGAGAACCCTTGTAATGGATTAAAAGCCATACTGGAACAATCCAAACAAAACCTTCCTATAAAAATGAGCAGCTTGGTGTTTACTGTATCGCCTAGAATTAACGCAGCTGGAAGAATGGATGATGCTAAAAAAGCAGTGCAGTTATTTATAGAGAAAGATTTGACCAATGCAAGAGCCATTGCCTCTTTATTACAACAAGATAATTTAGACAGAAGAGAAGCAGATTCAACTATTACAGAAGAAGCTTTAGCACAAATAGAGAACGATCCCAACCATACACAAAAAAAATCCTCCGTAGTGTTTCAAGCACATTGGCATAAAGGAGTAGTAGGGATTGTAGCAAGTAGATTGATTGAAAAACATTATAAACCCACTATTGTATTAACACAGAGTGGTGAAGTAATTGCAGGCAGTGCAAGAAGTGTACAAGGTTTTAATTTATATGAAGCATTGCATGCATGTAGAGCATATTTATTAGGATATGGTGGACATTTTGCAGCAGCAGGAATGACATTGGCATTAGATCAACTAGAGGCATTCAAAGCAGCATTTGAACAATCTGTTGCAGAAAGAATAACCGAAGAACAACTTACACCAGAGATTACCATCAATTCAGTTTTGCCTTTAGATAACATCAATATGAACTTTTATCAGATCATTTCACAAATGGAACCATTTGGACCTGATAACATGAAGCCCATATTTATTGCACATAAAGTACAAGATACAGGTTATAGCAAAATCGTTAAAGATCAACATATTAGTTGCAGTTTCAAACAAGGAAAGAATACCCTGAGAGGCATTGGATACAATATGCCACAACATATGAACGTTATTCAATCCGGAAAGCCATTTGATATTGTTTTCCAATTGCAATTAAATGACTGGCAAGGAACGCAATCGGTGCAATTACAAATAATAGACATCAAACCTTGCGAAGCATAAACTTGCAATGTTTTACTACCCCATCTAACAAAAAGCGACTCCTAGGAGTCGCTTTTACTTTTTATCTATGAACCAAGATCTATTTTAATAAATCAACGCTTCTATTAATGAAGTTGGTTAGTTCTGTTCCTTGTAATAAACCTTGAGACAATAAAGCTAAGTCAGCTAAATTTCTAGCTTGCTTTTGTTGCTTATCCATATCTGGTTCTTTTAATAAAGCTTGGAAGATTGGATGATTACCATTGATGGTTAAATTAACTTCATCCGGCATTTGTGCGTAAAAAGCAGTCATGCCTCCGCCGCCCATGCTAGCCATATCTTTCATACGACGCATAAACTCTGGACGAGTAGCAATCACCGGTGCAGCATCTTTGCTTAAACCTTTCACATCCACTGTGATGGTGATTTGAGGAACTTGGAATTCAAATAATTTTTTAGCTTGCTCCACTTCATCTTTAGATAAAACAGATTCAGCATTTTCTTGCTTATCAATTAAATTATCTACTACGTCTGCATCTACACGTACAAATTGAACACCCTCCCATTTCATCTCTACATTATTAATGAATGCAGCGTCCACCATGGTTTCTAAACTAATTACTTTATACCCTTTCCCTACAGCCGCTTGAATAAAGGCATCCTGTCCAACAGGGTTGGTAGTATATAATAATACATGTTTACCCTCCTTATTTTTTTGAATCGCTTCAGTAGCAGTTTTGTATTCATCTAGTGTATAGTACTTACCTTTTTCTGCAGCGTCTTCTAAGATCAAGAACTTATTTCCTTTCTCTAAGAATTTATCGTCTGTGATCATACCATATTTCACAAACAAACCTAAGCTCTCCCACTTCTCTTCAAAAGCTTTACGATCTGTGTTGAAGATTTCTTCCAACTTATCTGCCACTTTCTTCGTGATGTGCGCATTGATCTTCTTCACATTTGGATCCCCTTGTAAATAGCTACGGCTTACATTCAATGGAATATCTGGGCTATCAATTACACCATGTAATAACATCAAGAATTCTGGAACAATGTCTTTTACTTCATCAGTAACAAATACTTGATTACAGTACAATTGAATTTTATCTTTTTGGATCTCGAAGCTTTGCTTGATTTTAGGAAAATATAAAATACCTGTTAAGTTAAATGGAAAATCTACATTCAAATGAATCCAGAATAAAGGTGTTTCACCAAATGGATACAATTCTCTGTAGAAATTTTCATAATCTTCTTTCGTTAATTCAGAAGGCTTACGAATCCATAAAGGATTGGTATTATTAATTGGCTTTGGCGCTTCTTCTGCTTCGCCCTCTTTTTTTTCCGCCTTCTCCGCATTCGCATCAGTGAAATAAATAGATACAGGCAAGAACTTACAGAAGCGTTCTAAAATTCCTTTCACTCTATGTGCTTCTAAAAACTCAGCACTCTCTTCGTTAATATGTAAAACAATCTTGGTTCCACGATTGCTATAATCTACTTCGTACAATTCATATTCGGTACTACCATCACAGCTCCAGAAAACACCTGGTGCATCTTTGTGGCTCTTAGAGTAGATATCTACTTTGCTACTTACCATGAAAGAGCTGTAGAAACCTAAACCAAAATGACCAATCACGCTAGCATCTTTGTATTTCTGTACAAATTCTTCAGCGCCACTGAAAGCAACTTGGTTAATGTACTTATCAACTTCTTCAGCAGACATTCCAATACCATTATCAATAATGGAAATGGTTTTTTCTTTAGCATCTAATACCACTTCTACTTTAAGTTCGCCTAGTTCGCCTTTGGCTTCTCCTTTACCGTGAAGGGTTTTTAATTTTTGAGCAGCATCCACTGCATTACTCACTAACTCACGTAAAAAAATCTCGTGATCACTGTATAAGAACTTCTTAATAATTGGAAAGATGTTCTCCGTCTGAACGCGTATTTGACCTTTTTGCATAATTCTATTTTTTCTTATTTGATTTCTATACAGCAAAGAAGGTACCAAACCCCTGATTCTGACAAGCTGACAAGCTATGGCTAATTTTTCAGCCAAGCCGCCCCGGTACAACGCTTATTTTTGAGCAAAATGTCACTTGTATCCCTAATAAAAACCTGTTTTTCACTATTGTAAACCGAATACACCCCAACCAGATCCCCGTTGCCAGATGGCAGCTTAATACCAGCAAAATCTGCATAGCCGCTGGTTCTTAAATAAACCGTACCCCCAGTACAAAACTTTAAAGCCCTACTAGCTCCTATTTTATTTTTTTTATCGGCAAAAGAAAGATTGGTATCTGCTGAAGCAAACTCAACATTAGATAGTTTGATCAATCTACCTTGCAAACTATCATGCAAATTTTTAAAATTTACTTGAATAGGTTTTATGTTGGGCTGATCCTTTACAATAACAATATGTTTAGAAAAAAGAGGTGATGGGATTCCAGTCGTTTGTAAGGAGCCATTTGAAGTATCAATGGCTGCAACAATTTGAACCATTCTTCTATAATCTGTTAGAATTAAATCTTTTAATTGAATTCTTAATACTGCACCAATGGGAAATTCTTGATATAAATTAATACCATCTAATAAAATCATAATACCCGCCGTACTATCTTGAACAGCGATAGTTTTATATAAATTATTAGACGCATCATTAGCAACAACTACAGCCTCTATGCTCATATTCTGCTGAACGACTTCAAATTCACCAGTATAATGAAGTTTTTTTACACTTTTAATACTTACAATACTGTCCACCCTATTATTGATATTATTAGCAAAGGAAGCTTGTTTTAAACAAGCAGAAGTTGATAAAATAAATACCAAACAAGCAAAAAAAGTAATTTGTATTTTTTTCATAAAAAATTTAATTGATTTGATAAATAATTTGAAGGAAGACATTCGACGGATATCCTTGTAAATACTTTGGAGCAAATTTTAAAGGATCATGGCCTTTATAATCATATCTAGTTTGCTCAAATGCAAATACAGAGAATTGCATATTGAAAAGATTTTGAAATTGCAGGTATAATCTAATCTGATGTTGATCATCTTTAACCTTATATGAAATATTTTTATTGATAAAACAATTTGTTATAAATCCATTTGGCAACTGTTCTGGGCTAATTATTTTTTTCTCCCATAAAAAAGAGCGTCTAAAATAATCGACTTCAATACTCCTATTCCATGCGAATACAGATGAAATTCCGAATCTTACACTATTGGATAATTGTCCATGTGAACCAAGTGCTAGAATCACTTTGGGAGTAGATAGTTCAGGAAGTTTTGAAAGATGCAAATTGCCTGATTCTAGTGGATAATTACTGCCCAAAGATTGAATACTATAAATTGGATTATTGCTGATGGTATAATTCCCCCAACCAATGGCTAATTGGTAATTAAAGCGAGTTGTAAATTGAGATTCCACACTCCACTCAATTCCTAATTTATTGGAATTAAATAAGCCATAATTGGCTTGAACAAAAGCATTATAAAAATCATGATAAAAACTTGTTCTTCCAGACTGATTCTTTTGATGATAGCTAAAAAATTGAACTTCAGTTCGATAATTCATTCCCAAATAATAAACACCAAGATTTAAACCAAGATGATGAATAGGTAAAAGATATTCAGTCAAATTATCTTGCATGGCAATATTCTTAAATGCATCAATCCAATTAGGAGATTCCTGATGAAAGAGCGAATTCAACTTGATGTATGTCCTTGGCGAATATTTGTACATTAATTGCCATTGAATTTTTTGAGAAGGAAAAAAATACCAAGATGATTTGCCAATAGAGTTATTAGGAAATAAGCCATTTTGATTAAAGCCTTCTCTTTGAAAATAACTTAACCCATATCCAAAACCAATACTAGACTCAATCCTATCGGATTGCCAAAAGAATAATGCACTTGCCTGCTGATCTATATTTTTTATACTATAATGTGCACCCCAAATATCCCCTTCTTTAATTTTTTGATCTGGCTGATTGATATCAAATTGAAATACACTAGCGTCATCATCACTCACCCAAGTGTTATAATTCAAGAAATAATTTCCTCCCAATAAATCAAGAACTGAGTTCGTTTTTTCTATTTGTTCTAAAATGGAATTGACATGAAAAGAAAATTGCATTCTATCCGTCCAATCAAAATAATAATGAAAAGCTTGTTGTGCCATTTGTATATTGGCTTTTTCTTTACTAATAATATAGTATGCCCTTTTATCTTTATTTGACTGATTCACTCTCCTCATTTCATCAAAATTTATTTGAAGTCTTATAGGATGCTCTTTATAAAATTGTTTTAATCGATTATTTAATACACTATCCTTATAAAAGCTGGGCAAGTATTTATAATAATCTGGTCGAGGGTCTTTCACGGATGTCCAATCTAAGCCATCAACAGATTGAATTCCCTTAACTAGCGCCCAATTGACTTGAAAGCGATGTGTTTCATTGATCTTTCTACTATATTGTACTTGAACAATAGGGAGTTTAGAAGTTTTGGCGTTAGGAAAGACCAGCCCTCCATCTAACCAACCCCACCCTGGCTGATACAGTTCATTTTGAGATAATTTTAATACTTCATTTACTGAAGGAGACTGTTTGGTTTGATAGCGATGATTATACCAAAAATTAATATTTAAATATTGGTGCTTGGTAAAAAATTTATGCATGTTAAATACAAATCCTTTTAAAGCTCTTTTTCCTAAAGCAGGATTTTGTATGAAACTTTGCTCATGTTGCAATTTTAGTTGAGCATACCAAGATTTTTTTAACCTTCCAGTACTCCAAATAAAATTTGTTTGAAAAGAACCAGTTAAAGGTTGAAATCTATTAGATATTGTTATATTTTTTGAGAAGTCACTTGCATTCATATTCACATAACGCATCACTGGGGAAGCTGCTAAGCCATTTTCAGTAGGCACAAAACCTGTTGTAATTTTTTCAGTTCTACTCAATGTGTATATGCCAAACATTGCAGCATTCAAATCAACTCCTAGCTTTTTACTATTCCACTCAATACCATTGATAGTTAAAGTGGAGCTATTTTCAAATCCTCGGTATTTCCATCCAATACCATACCCATTAAATTGTAAAAGCTGAAAATAAGCACTGTTCTTGGTTTGTAACATCCCGGGGATCCAACCATCTTCTTCTTCTTTTAAAAGTACGTCCTGAGCGCTAGCTTGTTCTAGTAGTGCGATCAATAGTAATATGCAACAAACTTTAAGGAAATTATTTTCTGAATTAAGCATTTCTCAAATTGTCGAATTTCTGAATACAGCTTTTTTCGGCAATTACTAGATTTTGAAATTTAGAATTGCATTAGGATTGCGTGTATGAAAAAATTATTACTCTATGTAGTTGTTCAAATTTTTATGATTACTTCTAATGGAGAAGTATTAGCACAAGTACTAAAAACTGAGCAAAAAAGAATCATAAGTTTTTATAATTGTGAAAATTATTATGATACGATAGACCAAAAAAATATATTGGACGAAGAGTTTACCCCAAATAGTGCAAAGGCTTACAATAAAACTATTTTTAACTTAAAACGAAAACAAATAGCTCAAACCATTCATGAACTAGGCAAACAAGAACAACAAGATGGAATTAGCTTAATTGGATTAGTAGAGATTGAAAACAAATATGTACTAGAAGAACTTGTGAAGGATTCACTGATTCAAAAGTACCATTATAAAATAATCCATTTTGATTCTAAAGATTATCGTGGGATTGATGTAGCCTTATTATATCATCCTATACACTTTGTACCATATCTATACAAACCCATTAGCCTTTCCATAAAAAATCATCAAACCGATTTCCCCACGAGAGATATTTTATATGTGAAGGGACAGCTTGACCAACAATGGGTACATATACTAGTAAACCACTGGCCTAGTAGAAGAGGTGGGTCAAATACATCTGAAAAAAGAAGGTTATGGGCAAGTGAAGTAGCCAAGGTTTTTATTGATAGTTTGAAAATGACAGAACCTGAGGCAAATATCATAATGATGGGAGATTTTAACGACAACCCTTCCGACCGCTCTCTTCGGAATATTCCCTTACAAAACCCTTTTTTCAATTTATTCAAAAAGGGATATGGTAGCTTGGCATATAATGATCAATGGAGTTTATTTGATCAGGTTTTAATAAGCGATGCTTTAATGGATCCTAAAAATATCATAACATATTATAAATCAATTATTTATAGAAAAAATAATAGAATAGAAACACATGGAAGATACAAGGGTTACCCAAAAAGAACCTGGTCGGGTGACCAATATAACGGAGGTTTCAGCGACCATTTCCCAGTATCTATAATTTTAAAGCTAAAAATGGCCGAAAATCCACTGAAATAGCCTACCTTCGCCCTCCCAAATCAGTTTTGGCTGATTCGTTTTGAGTAATCGAAATGTCCACTGGGAAAAACCAATTATTTAACCAAAAAATTCAAGTAATGAACAATTACGAATTAATGGTGATTTTCACACCGGTATTATCTGAAGATGATTTCAAATCAGCTCAGAAAAAATACCAAGACTTCATCAAAGAAAATGGTGGAGACACTGTAGCCTCAAATCCTTGGGGTTTAAAATCACTTGCTTATCCAATCGATAAGAAAACTACTGGTATCTACTGGGTACTAGAATTCACTGGTCCTGCAACTATTAACGAAAAATTAAAAGTGCAGTTCTTACGTGACGAGCAAATCATGCGTCATATGATTACTAAACTTGACAAGTACGCAGTTGAGTACAACCACATTAAGAGAAACGGCGGTTTCCCTGTTCACAAAGCACAAGAGGCTTAATTAAATTTTTACCATCATGGCAAAGAATGAAATCAAATACCTTACAGCGATCAAACAGGAAAAACCAAAGAAGAAATTCTGTCGTTTTAAGAAGTATGGTATCAAGTATGTAGATTACAAAGACATCGAGTTCTTGAAGAAATTCATCAACGAGCAAGGTAAAATGTTACCTCGTCGTTTGAGCGGAAACTCTTTGAAGTACCAACGTAAAGTGGCTGATGCTGTTAAGAAAGCTCGTCAAATGGCGTTGTTACCTTATGTAACAGATTTATTAAAATAGAATCCAATTAGTCAACCATCCCTAATCTCGCGACAAAAAAATAAGGCGAGTGACAGCAACAACAATTGCTGGGCTCTTGGGAACTAAAACAATTATTATGCAAGTTATCTTAATTAAAGATGTAGACAATTTAGGTGGAAAGGACGAATTAGTAAACGTGAAGAACGGTTATGCTCGTAACTTTTTATTTCCAACTAAGCATGCTGTAGAAGCAAACGCTTCAAATTTAAAACAATATGAAGAGCGTTTGAAAGTAAAAGCAAAGAAGGAAGCTGCTATGTTAGCTGAAATCACTAAAGTGGTTTCTGTATTAACGAACGGTCCAGTTAAATTGACTGCTAAAGTGGGTGCGAACAACAAGATTTTTGGTAGCATCACATCTTTACAAGTTACAAAAGCAATTCGTGAGCAAAAAGGTTACGAGATTGATAGAAGAAGAATCTCTGTTGCTGATGATATCAAAGAATTAGGTGCTTATAAAGCAACTATTGATTTTGGTAATGGTCAAACTACAGAAATCGATATCGAAATCGCAGCTGAAGCTTAATCTGATTAGCAGATAGATATAGGAGAATATCCCCAAACTATCCCCTCAAAACCCTTTCTAAACCCTTAGAAAGGGTTTTTTGTTAGTTTTTTGGGCCTAAAAAAGCCGAAAAGCGGAAATTAAATGCATTAAGCTTGGTGGCGGAGTATTAATGACTATCTTCGTATTGTCCGAAGGGTATTTTGCCCAAGGTATTTAGATCACTTAATTTTAAAGAACATGAACATTTATGTTGGAAATCTTAGCTGGAATATGACTAGCGAAGATCTTGAGAACTTGTTTACTCCATTTGGATCAGTAGCAAGTGCAAAAATTGTAACAGACAAATTTAACAACAACAGAAGCAAAGGTTTCGGTTTTGTAGAAATGTCAAATGATGACGAAGCTAAAGCAGCTATCGCTCAACTTCACGACACAGAAGTATTGGGTCGTAACATTGTCGTAAACGAGTCTACTCCAAGACCAGAAGGCGAAAGATCTTCTTTCAAGAAGCCTTACGGTGGTGGTGGTAATCGTGGTGGCGGTGGTTTCAATCGCGGCGGAACTGGCGGCGGTTATAACCGTGACCGTGGCGGTAATGGTGGTGGTGAATATAACAGATATTAATCAACCTCGTTGCAATACATCCCGATGCTCAGTGAGCATCGGGATTTTTTTTGCCCATAACTCAAAGTGGTTTTTCTTATATTTAATACATGAAAAACATAATCAACCACCAACCTATTGTAGGGGTAATGAGATGGGGCACTTGGGGAAGTCAATTTACCACAGAGCAATATGAAGAAATCATTTACCAATGTTTGAGTATAGGTTTAAATGAATTTGATCATGCAGATATCTATGGACACTATACTACCGAAGCAGAATTTGGTAAAGCCTTACAAAACAATAGCAGTCTAAGAACACAAATAAAGATTATCACTAAATGTGGTATTCAAATGCTTACACCCAATAGACCTGCACACCAGATAAAATCTTACAATACCAGTGCAGCACATATAAAAGCTAGTGTGGATCAATCTCTTAAAAATTTTCATACAGATTATCTAGATACTTTATTAATTCATCGACCAGATGTGTTGATGAATCCAGTGGATATTGCAGAAACCATGACGCAATTAAAAGCAGCAGGAAAAGTTAAATCCTTTGGAGTATCTAATTTCACGCCATCTCAATTAAGCTTAATCAATAAGCATATCAAAGTGGATTATCATCAGGTTGAAATTTCAGTGACCAACTTAGACGCATTTACCAATGGTGTATTAGATCAATGTCAAAACAACTCTATCAAAGCACAAGCTTGGTCTCCCTGGGGGAATGGATTGTTTACAGAGAAAACTGAAAAGCATCAACGCATATTGGATTGCGCAGAAGCATTGTCTAAACAATATGGTACTGGGGTGAATGAAATATTGTTGGCCTTCTTGTATACACATCCTGCAAAAATTACTCCAGTAATTGGCACTACACAGTTTGCAAGAATCAAACAAGCTAAAGAAGCCATGCATTTACAATTAAGTACAGAAGACTTCTATAAATTATATAGCGCATCAGTTGGCGCTGAAGTAGCCTAAACAAAAACTATGGAAAAATCTTATTGGGAGAAAATTGCACCCATTTACGAAACAGAAATTTTTGATGTTTTAAAAAATGATAAAAAAGGTCATATAATAAAAGCCATTGAGTCTTTTGCAAGTAATAAAAAATCCATCATCGATATTGGATGTGCAGTTGGTAAATGGATCCCTGTATTGTCTCCTTTATTCAAACAAGTGCATGCCATTGATATTTCATCTAAGAATTTACAAATTGCTGAGAAAAAATATAGTGCACTTAAAAATATTAGCTACGAGCGTGTAGACATGTCTGCTAAAACCCTTACCAGTAAGACTTTTGACGCTGCCATTTGTATTAATGCCATATTAACTTCAGACTTAAAAAAGAGAAATCTGTTTTTTAAACATATGGCTAGCTTTCTACAACCTAAAGGAGATTTGGTTTTAGTGGTGCCCAGTTTAGAATCCAAATTGTTTAGTCATATCATCGCCAATAAATACAATGTAGACGATGCAAAAGATGACAAAGCACCTACAGGCAAAAGAGCCATTGATCAAATACGATTTATCAAAGATGGCGTAACCGATATTGATGATGTTCCTACCAAGCATTTCTTAAAAGAAGAACTTGAACTACTTTTAGATTTAGAAGGTTTTACTATACAAGCCATTCAGAAAATAGAATACGAATGGAGTACTGAATTTCATAAAGCACCTAAATGGTTAAAAAATCCTAAGCCATGGGATTGGATGGTGCATGCCAAAAAAAAATCCCCATCAAATAAATGATGAGGATTCTTTAATAAATAAGGCAGCTACCTACTCTCCCAGGAAAACCCAAGTACCATCGGCCATGGGGGACTTAACTTCTCTGTTCGGAATGGGAAGAGGTGAACACCCCCGGCAAAACCACCTTA